>Ga0187891_1002475_pt1 | contig 13996 bp, 10 predicted proteins | sample June2016WEW_21_4_FD_132990 | JGI IMG/M metagenome (GOLD analysis project Ga0187891, IMG submission 132990) | Peatland microbial communities from SPRUCE experiment site at the Marcell Experimental Forest, Minnesota, USA - June2016WEW_21_40 | ecosystem: Environmental > Terrestrial > Soil >... | reverse complement strand
GCCGCCGTGTTTCCCGACCCCGCCTCCCTCGTTCACTGTGAGTTCATGCGCGACGTCGGCCCCGCTGCACAGCTTTACGACCGGTATTGGACGGAAATTAAGGCGAGATAAAAAGCTGTCAGCTCTCAGCCGTCAGCTCTCAGCAACCCTTTTCCACACGCGGTCATCCTGAGCGCAGCGAAGGATCTCCGCAGTTGCTCTTCTCTGTATTGCCATTCCCAAGATCTTCTGCAGCGCGCAAGGATTTCTGGTCTGGAATTTTGAATCTGGAATTTTAGATGCGGCCGACAGACCGCGCTGTGGTCTCTCTGCGCCTTGTGGTGAATCCGGAACTGCCGGGATTCCCCGATTTCAGGGGTCCGATGGACCCCATCGGGGTCCCGAAATCGGACTTCGCTGCGCTCAGAATGACAGCGCTTTTGTTTGCTGATAGCTGACGGCTGAGAGCTGACGGCTTACGTCAGCCCCAACACGCGCTGTGCGTTTTCGTAATACACCTTGCGCAGGATTCCCTCCGGCAGCCCGAGCCCGTAAATCTGCCACCGTCCCTGCGGCGGTTTGGGCGCCGGAGCGTAGTCGAAATACTCATCCTCGGTTTCAAGGAAGCGATAATAGATCTCATAGAGTTTGGCAGAGAGAATCTGCTGGGGAGTCTCCTTGCCATTGGGCACCGCATCAGTCCCGAACATGATGCGGTCCTGGTATTTCTCAAAGAACTTGCGCGCCGTGCGCGGTTGCCGGCCGAGCTCGCCGATGCGCGCCGCGAGTTCGACATACATATTCGGAAAGCGGTCCAGGCATTCGGAGACCGAAGCAAGGTTCTCCGCGTTGTGTCCCACGTGCAAAGCAATGAAAGTGGTTTTGGGATGGCGCGCAAACATGCGATTTCGCGCCTCGAGCAGTTCCCGGAAGCTGAGGAAGTCATGGTCATAAAAGGACCAGTCGGGGTGATGGTTCAGTTCCTCGAAGCGCTCGTTGAATCTGTCGATGGGCAGGAAGAAAGCCTCGGGATCGGAGATGTGAATGGCCACCGGCATCTTGAAGCCGGCACACGCTTCCCACATGAGATCGAAATGCGGATCGTCGATCTTCACCAGCGGGCCCGAAGTGACGTCCTGCCGGAGGTAGAGACCGAGAGTCTTCACCACCTTCAATCCTTTCGCCCCTGCCTGGTGCGCGCGCCCAATCTCATCCGCCTGCCAGTGCGAGTAGTCCGGCCGGTTAAAGTGGTCCCATCCGGGTTCCGTGAAGACCAGGAACCGGTCAGGATGAGCCCGCTGAAAGCGCTGAATGGCTTGCTCGAGGCCCTTTCCATGGTTGCCGGTGAGGTCAACCATCATGCGGATGTTTTTCTGGTCCATCACCGGCAGCACCTCTTCCGGAGTTGTGAGGAACCGTACCTCCTCCCCGATGGTCACGCCATTCTTGTGCTGCGCCCCCATGGTGAGGTGGGTATGCACATCGATAACGGGGAAGCGCGAGCGTTCCACCTTCGTTTCCGGCACGTGAAGCATGCTGCGGGGTTGGAAGTCATCGAGCGCCAAGCGCTCCGGCTTTGCGCCCTGCGCCGCTTCGGTTGGCTCCGCTCCCTTGGCTGGCGATCCTTTGACGGCCACTCCCGCGGCTGCCGCCGCACCAACCCGCCTCAACAATTGCCTGCGGTTAACTCCGCTCATGTAACCTCCTCCAGTAGGGGCGGCCCTTGTGGTCGCCCGCGCGGTTGCACCGCGATGTGACTGCCTGCGGGCGGCCACAAGGGCCGCCCCTACAATAACCCATCTGGCCTGTTGCTGGCTCGTTTTGTTTTTCGTTTCATCCTGCTATATTGCATGGACTCATTTATGGAGGATCCTAATGCGACGTTGGGCTATTCTGTTGATCGCGCCACTGATGGCGCTGGCTTTTGCATGTCTGTTTACAGTATTGGGAGGTGCGCAGAACGTGCCGGAGAAAAAACCATACATTCGGAAAGTCTCCATGACCTCGAAGTCCTTGGCTGCCGATTTCGTCCCGAACGGCGACCTCACGAAAAGCGTTTGGAAGGATGCCGCGCGTGTAACCTTGGGCGACCGCTTTAGCCACGAACCGCTGGCCGGTTCTGAAACCCAGGTGGCAAGCCTCTGGACACCTCATTACATCTACTTCGCTTACTGGTGCCGATACCAGTCCCTGAACATCTACGCCGGCGAGGATCCTGCGAAAGAGCGATGGGAACTCTGGAACCGCGACGTGGTGGAAGCGTTCATCAATCCCCAACCCGAGCGTTTCCTCCACTATTACGAGTTCGAAGTGGCGCCTAACAACCAGTGGATCGACCTCGAAATCGATCTCAGCAAAAATCCGATGAATGACGCCGCCTGGGATTCTCACTTCGAGCACGCTACCAAAGTCGACGCCTCGCACAAAGCCTGGGCGGTCGAAATGCGCATCCCTGCCAGCTCCATGAACGCAAACGCCATCAAAGCAGGAGACGAATGGCGGGTGAATCTCTATCGCTGCGACGGCCCCGGCGACGACTCGCAACGGCGATTCCTTTCGTGGAGCCCTTTGCCCGCAGGCACCAACGGTTCGTTCCACCAGCCCGCGACTTTTGGGATCGTCAAATTCGTAAAATAGGAAAAGTCGAAGGCTGTCATCCTGAGCGCAGCGAAGGATCTCCGCAGTTTCCTAGGGTCGAACGACTTGCGCACAACTGCAGAGATCCTTCGCTGCGCTCAGGATGACAGGCCTGAATACGAGTGCATATAATCGAAACCCCATGCGCCGCCGCTGGATTGTCCTCGCTCTCGTCTTTCTTGGCATCGTGATCAACTACGTTGATCGCGGCAACCTCAGCGTCGCCGCGCCCTCGATCATGCGTGAGTTCCGCATCGCCCCCGCCGTCATGGGGGTGCTCCTCTCTGCCTTCTTCTGGACTTACGGCGTGTTTCAAATGCCGGCCGGCGCGATCGTGGATCGCTTCGGCATCCGCCGCACTTATGCGGCCGGTTTCCTCGTCTGGTCGTTAGCCTCGGCCGCGATCGCCCTCAGCCGCGCCCCCGCTGACATCACCGGCTTGCGGTTGCTGCTGGGCCTGGCGGAAGCCGTAGCGCCGCTGGCCAGCATTTCTTTCATCCGCAACAACTTTGCCGCCCAGGATCAAGGACTGCCCACCTCGATCTATATTTCGGGCCAGAATATAGGGCCGGCCCTCGGCGCGCTGGTGGGCGCCATTCTGCTGGACCGCTTCGGATGGCGCGTGATGTTTGCCATAACGGGATTAGGCGCGCTCGTTTGGCTGCCTTGCTGGTGGATCGCGACTCCTTCCGACCGGCCTCGCGCCGCCCGCGGTCCCGTGGTAGGGGCGAGGCGTCGCCTCGCCCCTACCGGTGAAACGCAGCCGGGTTGGAGCCGGGGGAGGCCCGAGGATGCATCGCGGGAATCCAATTCGCCCCCCACAGTCGCTGAAGAATCCGGGCCGTCGCAGCCCTGGAGGTGGGGAATGTTCGCAGGCAACAGAACCTTCTGGGCAATGTCGCTGAGCATCCTGCTGTCGTCCTACTATTGGTACTTCGTCTTGACGTGGGTGCCGAGCTACTTGATCCTCTCCCGAGGGTTTTCAACACTCCAAATGGGGCGCGTGGTCTCCACCGCGCTCTTTACCATGGCGATCGTTAACGTCACGGCGGGCTGGGTGGTGGACAAATGGGCGGCGCGCATCGGAGTTTTCCCCGCGCGCCTGCGATTTGCGGTTGCGGGATATATCGGCACCGGGGCAATCCTGTTGCTGCTCGTGGCGCGGGATCGTTCCTGGGCGCTCCCCATCCTCACCCTTGCGATGTGCGCCACCGGAATCGGCAATTCGAATTTCTGGACGATCTCGCAACACGTGCCGCCCAGGAACATGGTGGGGCGCACGATCGGATTCCTGAACACCATCTCCGTGGCGGCAGGCGCCGCGGCGCCCATAATCACCGGATTGATTCTGGGGCCGCAAAAGCATTTCGGACCGGCGATTCTGGTCGCCGGCCTCTGTCCTGTCCTCGCCGCCGTCTGCCTGCTGGCCGCCGGCTCCGAAGGCCTTGAACGCATGAAATCGCTTCTCCAGGGAGAGCCCGCCGTTGAGCAGTAGCCCCCCACGGGTGGCGCATGGCTCTCCAGGTACGCGCCCTCTTGCTCCGCGGGTCAATCGTAGCGCAGAGTCTGTGCCTTTCAAACTCTGCGGCTTTCGAGTTCCTCTATTATCAATGCCCGCGCACGAATACCTCACACTAAGGACCGCAGAGTTCCAACACCGTGGACTCTGCGCTACCCGCTCGAGTCAGGAAATTGAACCCGCCATGAGATTCACCCGCTCGCAATTCCTGGCAACTGCGACACGCTTCTTGACATCCCAACGGCGGCTGTGTTAGGAATCACACCATTGTTAGGCCGAGAATCCGAATGTGGATAGACTTACCTTAAAAAGCAGGCGAAGGAGGGGCCATGCGTAGAGCTTTGACCTTAGCTGCCGTTATCTGCATTGTGATTGGCTCGACTCAGCCAGCCATGCTGGGTAAGAAACAGAAAGAAGACATTAAAGCACGCCTGCACTCCTTGCAGACGATTTATGTGGACGGTTCCAGCGTTGCGGTTTCCTACATCAGGGAGAATCTCGCGCACGAGACCTGCCTGAACAATACGCCCGATAAGGACGAAGCGGACGCTGTCCTGGAAGTTTGGGAGGAAACCCCCGTTCCTTGCGAGAGTACGATACAGCCGCAGGCCGGGGTGTGCACGCACATTCAGGCCAAGCTCTTCGACGCGAAAACCAACAAGCTCCTCTGGTACCTGGAGGACCAGCACTTTCCTGCCGTGGACCTAACCCATAACCTGAACGGGCCTTACAAATGGGTCTTATCGAATCTAAACTACTCCTGCTGTAAGGGGAGGACGTAAGCAGGTTCTTCGCAGGATTCGAAAGAATAACGCTCATCTTGGGGCTCTACGCGCCTTCCACTTGCGAAGCGGGTAGATACAAGTGCAGAGTTTGTGCCTTTCAAACTCTGCGGCTTTTGCATTGAATAATTCCTATATTATCAATGCCCGCGCACGAATACCTCACACTAAGGACCGCAAAGTCCCAACACCGGGGACTCTGCGCCGCTGTGGCTACCAGCTTAATTTAGCTAATGCTCGATAATGAACGGTCTATGAAATATCAAACGAATAAATTGGAACTCAGGCCCGTTCACCAGTACTTTGAAGCCTTGTGAAGCCACTTGGCCGTCTGCTCGAGCCGGGCTTGATTGGGCTGTCAGCAGGATCACCGAATCGACCTGTGCTGCGCGTACGGCGTCGAGGACCTTCCCCACGTTGGCATACGAGGTACGCGAATCCACTTTGATGTAAAGCTTCTTGCCTGCCTGGTTGGACAGGCCAACCCTCACTGCAGCCGTCAAGGCGGACTCCGTCATCCGGTGGAGCCCCAGGTACACGCTACCGTCGCGCGTTACCGCCACGATCAGCGAATCCTGATTGTCCGCATCCGGCACCGGGGTGGCGTTTCGGGTAATCGGCAAGTTCACGCTGATGCCCTGTCGCCGGGGCGCCGCGGTCCTGCCTGGTTGCTGGGCAACGGAAGGTGCGAGGCAGGTAGACAGGGTCAGGATGAAAAGGCAAGGTTTGGATCGCATGAGATTCGCTCCAGCTTATCCCGGATTGCGGTCCGGCAGCGGTACCGCAACAGGAAACTCCACATTACCAGTAGCGTCCCACATTCCAGATCGACATTCAAGAATCGATATTCCAGCTTCCACATTCCAGCTTTAACGCGAGTAAGCTTCTATGAGGTCACTGGCTGACCCGAACTGTTGACTGCTTATGGCGATGGGTCGGTTTGCATATGGTCTGCAATTGCATGGAGTCTCGTGACGATGGCCGTCAAGCCGGGGGCTGGCGCAGACCGAGCCCAGCTCTGCGACTCACGTTCCGCTCAGCACCCACCAATATAGTTAATGTGCCCATCTACGGGCGCCATCTCCAGCCCGGCCACTTGCAAATTCCGGAAATAGCGTGCCTGTCCCTTTTCCCTGTATATTCGGAAACATTTGACGAGCCGCAGCGTTATAATCGAAGTCTTCGCTATCCGCTGTGCAATCGCGCCCGCGAGAAAGGAATTATTCGATATGGTTCAACAGCGGCCCTACCTCATCACTGACAAAGAAGCCAAGGGGGAAGAGCTTCATGGTTTACCCGTTCACGACAAGGTATTTGACGAAATATGGTTGCAGGAGGTGCTTTTCAGGCACCCCTCAGTTCTCCCCATTGAACTCGTCGACGAGGATTTCGGCCCGCTAATTCCTATTGGCCAGGAAATTGCCTCCATCGACAACCTCTTTATAAGCCCTAAGGGACTCCTGACAATTGTCGAAACAAAGCTTTGGCGTAACCCGCAGGCTCATAGGACCGTAGTAGCACAAATTCTGGATTACGCAAAAGGCCTTACGACTTGGAGTTACAAAGATCTGGACGATGCTGTTCAAGGCTTCATGCAGAAGTCCTTTGGGAAGCCAAAGTCGCTATTCAAGGCTGTCAAAGACCACGTGCGAAATTTGGAAGTAAGCGAAATAGAATTCCAGGATCTGGTGCAGGGCGGGCTGACTGACGGCCGCTTCGCTCTCCTAGTGGTCGGTGATCGAATCTTCCCTGGGGCGACCGAGCTGGCGGAAATTATTCAATCTGCTCCTCGCCTACGGTTTTCTATGAACTTCGTCGAACTCCAGTGCTACAGGCTGAAGAAGGATTCAAACTGGCCACTCGTCGTTTTCCCAGCTTTCGTTGCCAAAACCAGGGAAGTTGAGAGAGCAGTCGTTAGAATTACGTACAAACAGGAGAAGCCAGAAGTCAAGATCGACACTCCATCCATAGAACCAACTTCTCGCGGTCACATTACGTTGCCAGTTTTCATCGCTTCCTTGCCTCCCAATGCTCGTGGGATTTTTGAGCCCTACATCAAGAAGTGGATGAAGGAGGGATACACCGTCTACTGGGGAATAGCTGGGTTTAGCTTGCGCATTGATTGGAAGGAGAAGAAGGCAACTATTTTTGACGCTTACCCCGAATTCGCCAACTGCCTCAGGCAGAAGAAGGCGGAGAAATTAGGTTTGCCCGAAGGTCCATACCACAAGTACCGTTCCGCGCTCATGGCATCCCCGGCAATCAGCAGCCGCATCTCAGCCGGCAGGACCGTCGTTTACTATGAAGATATGTCAGATGCTGACATCCAATTGTTGCTCGGGAGCACAGACAATTTGCTACATGCAGTCGCCACTCCCCCCGCTGCGGGCTCTTGATGGAAGCGCAGGTCAGTGAGCTGCGCGCCCAACTTCGCGGGTGGAATCAGAGCGAAGCTCTGCGGTCTGGATGTGTCAGAGTCCGGCAACACGCACAGCTTCGCTGTGCGCCAGCCCTGTGTCCATTCGGGATATCGCAGGCTCAATGCGTCATGGCGTAGACGATGTAGTTCACGCCCAGCCGGATTCCCATCTCGGAGTACTTCTGCGGATACCGCGGATCGCCCGCCCACTCCCAGGAATCGCCCACGTCCGAATTGAAGGTGATCGCCACCATGATGCGGCCCTTATCGTCGTAAATGCCTCGCCAGTGCGCCACCTTGCCGCCGTTTTTCGAACCCTCGAGCAGGTGCTCCGCGCCCACAATCTGGAAGCGGTCATCCAGATCGAAGATGGTGTGGAAGATCGGGTCGGAGTCGGGAATCTCGACAATGGGACGGTCCGGGAAGACCAGCTTCATGCTCCTCTCGAACACCTCCCATTCCTCGGTGCCATGGAAATCGTCGGCCATGAAGAAACCGCCGCGCAGCAGGTATTCGCGAAGCACCTTCCCCTCGGCAGGAGTCAATCCCCACTCGCCCGTCTGAACGGCGTAAAGCCAAGGCCAGTTGAACACCTCGTCGCCATCTTCCAGATTCACCGCCTGCTCGACGGAGCGCGCTTGAATGCGAGTCAAACGCCGCACGGCCTGGGCCAGGTTCCGGTCGGCGCGGGGAAAGTCCTGCGTCCACAGGGAGAGCCCCAGCCTCCAGTCTCCGTCAAACCGCCCGCGATAGCCGTCATTGGGCCCCGGCGGGTACATCAGTCGCGCGAAAGTCCACTCCCCCTTCTCCTTCCAGTCCGGCGGCAACTGCATGTAACCGTATTCGACCGACGGATACTCCCGGAACGGCCGCTGGAACGCATACAAGGCCGCAGCCAGAAACAACGCGCAGCCGATTCCCACGAGAGCCTTGACGACACTCATGCTCACCCCGAGGTCCGGTCTTCAATCTTCGCCCCTGCTTACAACCGTACGTCGCCGGCTCGTTCGAATCAAGCCCAATTTGCATACCCTGTTCCATCGACAACCTGCGGGCGTAGGGGCGAGGCGCCGCCTCGCCCCTACGAAACCGGATGCGGCGTGGGGGTCATGGCCGTGCGCCCCTTCCTCCAGATGCTGTCGTGTTATCGCGGCTTGTGCGTGGCGGGGCTACTCGGTTCGCAAGGCGCGCATGGGTTCAATGGAAGCCGCTCGCCGGGCGGGGACGAGTCCAGCCAGCAGGGCGCAAGCTGCCAGCACGATGGCGGCGGAGGCCACGATCACCGGGTCGTGGCTCTTGACGCCATACAGTTGGCTGCTGAGCAGGCGGCCGCCGGCGAGGGCCACCGGCAGACCGGCCAGAAGGCCCAGGCCGAGTTGCACGAGCGCTCCGCGCAACACCATTCCGACCACGTTCGAGCGGTTCGCACCCAGCGCCATGCGGATGCCGATCTCGCCGGTGCGGCGAGCCACCGAGTAGGCGGTGACGCCGTACAGTCCCACGCAGGCGAGAAGCAGCGCGAGTACGCCGAAAAGCTCCGTTAACCGAGCGATCAAGCGGTCCTGGTTGAAGTTTCGAATGAGCTGCTCCTGGAGAGTGATGACGTTAAGGACGTTCAGATTGGGATCGATCTCGGCCAGCGTGCGGCGCAACGCGGGCTCGAGGTTCTGCGGTTGGCCGGCGACACGCAGTTCGATGTCGCCGATGTAATGCGAGCCTAGCATGAAAGCGAGCTTCGGGTCTTTCGCCATTTGCAGGAAGGGCAGGAAGAACGTCGCGTAGGCGGGCTCGCGGGCGTCCTGATACTTCGCGTCTTCCACCACGCCCACGATCTCGAAGTCCCCCGCGTTCCGGATATCGCCAAAGCCAAAACGCTTGCCGATCGGGTCCTGGTTGTGGAAGTACTTGCGCACGAATGCTTCGTTCACCACCGCAACCTGCGGCGAATTCGGCGTGTCCTGATCGCCGATGGTGCGCCCGCGCAGCAGACGAGAGCCGATGGTTTCGAAGTAATGCGGCCCGATGCGGTCAAAGGAGGCGCCGATCTGTTCGTCCGGCGGATGGCCCTCGATATGAATGTTGAGACCCCAGTTGTCATCCCGCATGGGGCTGTAAAGCGAGTAGCTCGCATTCATCACGCCGGGGATTTGCGTCAGACGCCGCTCGATCTCCTGATAGAGTCCGTACAGTCTCTCTGGCTTGTAGCCGTTCAGGTTGGCGTTCAGCCTGACGATCACGCGGCCTTGGGTTTCGAAGCCGAACTTCTGATTCTCGAGATTGCGAAGCGATTGGGTGAGCAGACCGGCGCCGATGAGCAACACCGCCGAGAGGGCAACTTGCACCACCACCAGAGACCGGCGGGCCAGCGAGCCGCGATCGCGCGTGGAGCGGCCGGCGCCGCGCAGCGCCTCGATGGGATCCGAGTGGGAAGTAATCCAGGCAGGCGCTGCCCCGAAGACGACCCCAGTCACGAGCGAAAGAAGGAAGGCAAAACCGAGCACGGGCAGCGAGGGCCTGGGATCGATCGGGATGAAGTTCGCGCCGCGAAAAGCAAGCAGCAGGATGGCGCGCGCCCCGGCAAAAGCCACGGCCAGCCCGGCCAGCCCTCCCAGAACCGCCAGCAGAACGCTTTCCGTGATGATCTGGCGAATCAGCCTGCGGCGTGGCGCGCCCAGGGCCACTCGAATGGCGGTCTCAAAGCGCGTGGCGGCGCCGCGCGCCAGCAGCAGGTTCGCAATGTTGGCGCACGCGATCAGCAGCACCAGGCCGGCAACGATCGCCAGCAAGTGGAGACCTTCTGCCGAGTCGTGCTGGAGATTGGCCACACCGCTTTTAGCAAGCGCAACCACGATGCGCTGCTTTTCGATCTGCCAGCGGTCCTTGGCCGAGAGGTCCGGCTGGGTGCGCAGCCAGTTCTGAAGCTGCGCGGTGACCTTCGACTGAACGCTCGCCGGATTAGCGCCGGGCTTCAAGCGGCCAATGATGAAGAGCCAGTGCATTCCCGGGCTGTTCAGCAATGCGGTCTCCCCATCGTGGGCCGGCTCGGCGGCCAGGGACAGCCAGAAATCGGGAGGATCGGGACGCAACTGATCTCCGAAGAACCCGGGAGGGGCGATTCCAATCACGGTGAAGGCGAGATTGTCGATGCTCAGGGTGGCGCCGATGACCGAGGGATCGAGCCCGAAATGCTGTTGCCATGTGCGGTAACTCATCACCGCAACCGGCGCGGCGTTGGGCTTGTCATCGTCGGGCGAGATGGTCCTGCCCGCGAAGGCGCCAAGGCCGAACATCGAAAAGTAATTGCCGGAGACGAACTCGCCGACGTACGGTTCAGCGGGACCCGAAGCCCCGGCGCGGCGCACGTTCAGGTTCTGCAAGCCCCCTTGAAAGGCGGCCATCTCGCTGAACTCGGGGTTGTGATCGCGAAACTGCTGGTAGAGAGGATACGAGTAGATGGCCCAGTCGTCCTGAAACCCGCCGAGCACGCAGCAATTGCCGCTGTTGCCCAGTCTGTAAAGCTCGCCCGGTTTCGAGACCGGCAGGCTCTTGAGCATCACGGCGTTGAGCAGGGTGAAGATCGCGGTGTTGGCGCCGATGCCCAGCGCGAGCGTGATCACGCAGACTGCCGCGAAGCCGGGCGACTGCCGCAGGCGGCGCAAACCATAGCGAAGATCCTGGATCAGTGCGTTCATTGCACACCCCTTGTCGAGCGGATCGAGATCGAATCCCGATTACCCTGTTGTTAAGACGTCGCTCTGCCAGGGGCGGTTAGCATTACGGCAGGAAGTGCGAGACGGGCGGCCAATTCGCTCGGGCTGTCATCCCGAGGAGCCGCAGGCGGTCCTGAGTGAAACGAAGGAAGGATCTCCGTAGTTCGGTGAAACTGCAACTGCCGAGATTCTTCGCGGAGTTTACCCTGAGCGAAGCGAACGGGCTCAGAATGACGGCGTCCAAGGTGGTTCCGAAGAGGCGCCTTACTCGAAGGTCACGCAGTTACACCATTTGCCCGTTTCATCATAATGAGGCCAAGGGCCGCCGGTGCGAAATCCGGAAACGATGTAGTCGTCGAACATGGGCGTGGGCTCGAAGTATCCGGGCCGGCGCAGGTGCTCCTTGACCACCTCGTCGTTGAGTTCCAGTCCAAGCCCGGGCTTCTCGGGCACGGTCACGTACCCCTTGTCGATGATGGGCTTGGGGATACCGGTGACCAGGTCCTGCCACCACGGCATGTCGAGCGCGTGGTTCTCCATCGCCAGGAAGTTCTCGCCGAAAGTGGCCGCGCAATGATAGCCCGCGAACCCTCCGATGGGCGATCCGGCGTGATGCATGGCGACCTGAATGCCCGCGAGTTCGGCATAATCGGCGATCTTCTTGGTCTCGAGCAACCCGCCGGAGGTTTCGATGTCCGGATGAATCGCGTTCACGGCGCGGTTATCCAGCAGCGGCTGGAAGCCCTCTTCCAGCCCGAAGATGTCCTCGCCGGTATTGATCGGCGTCGTGCTCGATTCCGTGATCATCTTGTAGGCTCGCCAGTTTTGCCACGGGTAATGATTGCCTTCGCCAATTTGAAGGATATCCTCGGCCCAGGCAAGCTGATAGCGTTCGAAGGCCTTGGCGTAGCGGATGGAGTCCTGAACATTGAGCGGCCCAAAATGGTCGGCGGCCAGGGGGGCCGACCAGCCGATCACGTCGCGGATGGCGGCGACGAATTCGCAGAGGTACCCAAGGCCTTTGTCGGTGGCGACGCCGCGATCGTTGACCGCGCCCGGGCGGTCCTTCACCAAATCAGTTTCCAAGTCCATTTTGAAGAAGGTGAGGCCCATTTCCTTGCGCTTGCGCATGCGTTCCGCGTAAACCTTGAGGTCCGGGTGGGCGGTCGTGTCCGCGTAAATACGAATTCGGTCATGCCTCTTCTGGCCCAGGAGCCGGTAGACCGGGACGCCGTAAACCTTGCCGGCGATATCGTGCAGGGCCATGTCCACCGCACTGTAGCCGCCGCCCATGCGCCCGTGCCCGGCGAACTCGCGCAGCGTTCTCAGGTTGCCCTCGATATTCAGAGGATTCTGGCCCAGCAGGTGCGCCTTGAGGACGAGCGCAATGCCTTCCACTCCGGCGTCGCGTACTTCGCCCAGGCCGTAAACGTCCTGGTTGGTGTAGATCTTGATGAGCGGATAGTCGTAATTGGTGGCCAACCGGCAAGCTCGCATGTCCGTGATCTTCAGCCCGCTGGGCGCCGAGTTACGATTCACTGTTTCCTGCGCGCTCACCGAACCTTCCGTCGCCTTGAATATGGGACCAAGCATGGACGCAGCCGCAGCGCCCCGCAACATCGCCCGGCGCGTCAGCCTTGACTTCTCGTGTTTGTGAATCATTGCAACCTCTCCCGGGCGGAGTTGCCGCCGTTGAGATCCCGCGCCCTCGCCCAAGCGGCAACACGGAACTTCGACCTCGCGGACCTGCCAAAAGGCACCGAGAGTCGGGCGGCTGAATATCAGCCTACTCCAGCTTCGACTGCAGTGGTAGAATCCGAAATCGAGGACACTCAGCGAGTCCTTGAGGTTCAACCTGCGGGGGTGGCGGAATTGGTAGACGCAAGGGACTTAAAATCCCTCGGTCCGCAAGGACTGTGCGGGTTCGATTCCCGCCCTCCGCACCACATTCCTCGTGATAGAGGCACGCCATGGCGTGCTCCTACTGCTTAGGCTTTCTGGCCGGTGAGTGTTTCCAAAAAACGGCGAGCTTTCGCGGCCTCGGCGTTGACGTGGGCCAGTTCGCCGTGGTCGAGACATTCGACGACCAGCGGGCCGTGCGTGAAGCCGCCCTGCTCCAAACGGGACATCACCTTCGGGAAGTTCACCATTCCCGTGCCCGGAGTTATCTCCACCTCTTTCGGTGCGCGGAAGTCCTTCACACTCATGCCGGCCACTACGCCGTCCACCGTCGCGGCGTCGTCCACAGGGTCGAGCTTTCCGTCGGAGTAATAGAAGATGTTTCCGGGGTCGTACCATAGCCGAAAGCTCTTATGGCCGATCCGTTCAATGGTCTGGCGGCACGACGCGCCGTTGGGATTGCTTCCCGCATGGGGTTTAAGGGTGAGGACCACGCCCTTCGAGGCGGCATAGTCGCAAGACTCGGCGACGGTCTTGTAATAGGCCTCGGCGTTTTGCTCTTCCGTCCCTCCCAGCAAGAGGTATGAACAACCGCAGGCCGCAGAATTGTCAATGAGGTGTTTGAGCCCGCCTGTAATCCCCATGGCGGCATCGTCCGCCCACATCGAGATGATCTTGAGGCCGCGTTGCTGTGCCTCTCGGCCGATGGCGGCAGCCTCCTTGGGCGTGGTCGCCATAGAGATAATCAGGCTGGTCTTGCTCTTGGTCGTCATCAGGCCCACATATCTGAAGCCGGCCGCCGCGATGCCATCGAATGCAACATGATAATCAAATTGCGCCCAAGGCCGCGTGTAACATCCGATCTGCCAGCGCGGCGTTTGGCTGGCGCGGCTCAACATGGCGCCGGCGGTCGCGACGAGAGCACTGCCCATGAACTCACGGCGGGACAGACCGCGGCGACTCGCTCCAGACGGGGTGAACACAGGGAAAGACGGCTTTGCGCTGTGGGGCTCAATCGCCCAGCTTTGCGCAACTGTGGTTCTTTCTGATT
>Ga0187891_1002472_pt1 | contig 14009 bp, 11 predicted proteins | sample June2016WEW_21_4_FD_132990 | JGI IMG/M metagenome (GOLD analysis project Ga0187891, IMG submission 132990) | Peatland microbial communities from SPRUCE experiment site at the Marcell Experimental Forest, Minnesota, USA - June2016WEW_21_40 | ecosystem: Environmental > Terrestrial > Soil >... | reverse complement strand
GGCAGCCCGGTATACTCGAACTTGCGTTAAGCGGGAGTAGCTCAGTGGTAGAGCATCGCCTTGCCAAGGCGAGGGTCGCGAGTTCAAGTCTCGTCTCCCGCTCCATTCTGCATTTCTCCGGCGTGCATAAACCGGGTGAAGAGTGGAATGAGACGATCCGCAACCCGTGAGGCAGGCAGCCCAAGGCGCGGTACCCAAGTGGTAAGGGAGAGGTCTGCAAAACCTTTATGCGCCGGTTCGATCCCGGCCCGCGCCTCCAATTCCTCAACCGCCTGCTCCCACTCAGCGACGCCACCGTTAGTGTAAGAGTGTCTCCGGGACGTGCTCCGTCCCCAACGAGTGAGGATTGCGCCATGGCGGAAATTCAAAACAACGAATTGCATCAGCAGTTTGCCAGTGACAACTATGCGGGGATTTGTCCAGAAGCGTGGCAGGCCATGGAGGCCGCCAATCGCGGGCACGTGACTTCGTACGGTGACGATCCGTGGACGGTGAAGGCGGCCGATGCGTTCCGCAACTTGTTTGAGACGGCCTGCGAGGTCTACTTCGTCTTCAACGGCACTGCGGCCAATTCGCTGGCGCTGGCGTCGCTCTGCCAGTCCTATCACAGCGTCATCTGCTCCGACCAGGCGCACGTGGAGACAGACGAGTGCGGCGCGCCGGAGTTCTTCTCGAACGGTTCGAAACTGCTTGTGGCCGCGAGCCCGGAAGGAAAGCTCACGCCGGACGCAATTCGAGAACTGGCGACGAAGCGCAGCGACATTCACTATCCCAAGCCGCGCGTAGTGTCGATCACGCAATCCACAGAAACCGGCCGCGTCTACACACTCGCCGAGTTGCGCGCGATTTCGGAGGAATGCCGCACGCGCGGGCTCTCGCTACACATGGACGGCGCGCGCTTTGCCAACGCCTGCGCCAGCCTGGGCTGCTCGCCGGCAGAGATGAGTTGGAAGAGCGGCGTGGATGTGTTGTGCTTTGGTGGAGCCAAGAACGGCATGGCGATGGGAGAAGCAGTACTGTTCTTTGATCGCGCACTGGCAACGGACTTCGACTACCGGTGCAAGCAGGCGGGACAACTGGCGGCCAAGATGCGGTTTCTTTCGGCGCCATGGGTGGGCATGCTGGAGGGCGGAGCGTGGCTGCGCAACGCCGAGCACGCCAACCGCTGTGCGCGCCAATTCGCATCGCAGGTTGCGGGAATTCCCGGAGTGCGGCTGGCGCAACCAGTCGAAGCCAACGCTGTGTTTGTTGAGGCGCCGGAGAAGGTTCTCAATCAACTTCGCGCGCGGGGATGGAGCTTCTACACCTTCATTGGCGGCGCGGCGCGCTTCATGTTTGCGTGGGACAGCGAACCGGCTCGCATCGATGCGCTCACCCGCGACCTCCGCGCGTGTGCCGCAGCCGCGTAAGCAACAGGTCCTGTATCAGGGCTTGGCTTCAGCCATGCCGAAAGCGCGCTCAAAGCGGTCCCGGACTTCAGCCCCTGAGGCATCACGCCTGAGGGAGCAGGTCAAGAGAACGGGGCAGGTCGCCAACCTTGCAAGCGGCCGCCTTCGTGTCAATCCCCCAAACTCAAGATTGTCCCCGCAACCCCTTGAAACGAATCACTAAATTCCTTTCCCAAGTTTGCAGATTGTTTCCGGCAAATCGCTATCCTTGTAATAGGAAACGAGAACAGGCGTTCTTCCTTATCGGAGAGCGTCCGGGCGGTCGAAAGCGTCTGCGGGGCTCGAGTGCCATGGCCTTCCGTTTTCTATGTCCATGCACCGAAAATAGGTGCAAAACCAGAAAAAGCGCACGTAAGTCCTTTAGAAAAGAATACTTGGATTCTAACCCCTTTTGGAATCAGAGGTTTAGCGGACTTAATCATTTATCTAAGTCATTTAGAAACAGTAACTTAACCCCCAAAAAGGGTACCCCCGGGGGGGAGTACTAGAAAGTAAACATGTGGCTTGGTGCCAGAGAGGAGGGCTCGCGGCGGGAGTGTTCCCTTACTGTTGCACCGTTTCCCATTGGCCCGACTTTCCCGAGCGGAAGATCGCTTCGATGACGGCCATGTTGCCGATCGAGTCTTCGAGCGGCACAGGAACTTCGGTGTTGTCACGGACAGCTCTCGCGAAGGCGTCGCCTTGCAGCGTGTACTGATCGGCTGAGGGGAAGGTCTCCATCGTGATTCCGCTGAAGCTGAGGTCACCGGTCGCATCGATGAAGAGCCGCGTGGGCCGGTCGCTGGGCGCATTGAAGGGAATCTCAAGTTCGATGCGGCCGCGCGTGCCCAGAATCTGGACGCGCTGAAACGGGGCCTGCTGAGTGCTGCAGGTAAAGATTGCCTGGCCGGAGCCGAAGTCGAGAATCGCCGAGGTCAGCCGGTCAGTGCCCATCTGCACATCGCGATCGACAAGCGCAACCACACGCCGCGGCTCCTGGCCGAAGGCAAAGCGCGAGCCTTGAATGCAGTAACAGCCGATGTCATACGTGGCGCCGCCGCCCGTCTCAATCCGGTTGCGGATGTTCGCCGCGTCCACATTGAAGTAGCTGAAGTGCGTGTTGACGGCGCGGACTTCGCCGATGCGGCCTTCGTCGAGAAGCTGGCGCACGCGCAGCCACTGCGGCGCGCTGCGGATCATGAAGGCTTCGCAGATCTTGACGCCGGTGCGGGCGCGCACGTCGAGCAGCGTTTTGGCCTCGGCGACCGTCATGCTCAGCGGCTTCTCGCAGAGCACGTGCTTGCCAGCTTCGGCGGCCTTCGTGGTCCACGGAACATGGAGCTGATTGGGCAGCGGATTGTAAATGGCATCGATGTCGGGGTCGGCGAGCAGCTCCTCGTAGGAACCGTAGACCGTGGGAATGGCGAGTTTCGTGGCTGCCTCGCGAGCTTTGGCAAGATCGCGAGAGGCGATAGCGGTGACGGTGGTGAGCTCGCCCTGCTGCATGGCAGGGATCACTTTTTTCAGGCCGATGTTGGCTGTGCTGAGCACGCCGAAACGAAGCTTTGTCGACATAACTGCATGATACCGCCGAATGCGGCGGATGATCCGCGGCTCACGCGTGGTTGACGGCCATGGCAAGCGCTTCTGAGGCGTTGGCGGCGACGCGGACGAGAGTGCGATTCTTCGATTCGATGAATCCGGCGGCGATTGCGGTATCGAAGAAGGTGAGAAGGCCGTTCCAATAACTTAGCGTGTTGATCAAGATGCACGGCTTCGCGTGCAGGCCGATCTGCGCCCAGGTGATGGCCTCAAGTAATTCGTCAAGCGTGCCGTAACCCCCGGGCAGCGCGAGGATGGCGTCGGAGAGCTCATGAATGCGCGCCTTGCGCTCGTGCATGGTGGAGACGAGCTCGAGCGAAGTGAGCCCGTTGTGAGCAATCTCTCGGCCACTGAGCGCGTCTGGCAACACGCCGATCACTTCTCCGCCAGCGGCCAGCGCCGCGTCAGCCACGGCACCCATCAAGCCGCGGCATGCACCACCGTAGACCAGGCCAAGGCCGGCTTGAGCTATGGCGGAGCCGAGAGCCGTCGCTTCCGCGCGAAAAGCTGGGTTGTTTCCGAAGGCCGATCCACAAAAGACGGCGACGCGGCGCAGAGGCTTGGCTGAGCTGGTCATGGTTCTTTAAGAATAACGGGCGAGGGGCGCCTACTTCCTGGCGGATGCGCAGAAGGAATCGATCTGCGCTGCCTGAGGGTCGGGAAAGTACCGGCGCTGAAAGAACAGCGCCACGTTGACCAGAGCGATCATCACGGGCACTTCGACCAGAGGCCCAATGACCGCCGCAAAGGCGGCTCCCGAATCGATGCCGAAGACGGAGACGGAAACGGCGATGGCCAGCTCAAAATTGTTGGAAGCGGCGGTGAAGGCCAGCGTCGTGGTCTTGGAGTAGTCCGCGCCGAGCTGTCGGCCCATATAAAACGAGACCAGGAACATGACCACGAAGTAGACCAGAAGTGGCGCGGCAATCCTGAGGACATCGAGCGGGAGGCGAACAATATAGCTCCCCTTGAGCGAGAACATGACGACGATGGTGAAGAGGAGAGCCACGAGAGTGAGGGGACTGATGCGCGGGATAAAGTTGCGGTCGTACCAGGCAAGACCTTTGGCGTGGACAAGGACTGTGCGTGTAAGGAATCCGGCAAGACAGGGGATGCCAAGGTAGACGAAGACGCTCTGCGCGATGTGACCAATCGAGACGTGGACGACCGCGCCCTGCAGCCCGAGCTTTGCCGGCAGAACGGTGATGAAGACCCAGGCGTAGAGCGAGTAGAAGAAGACCTGAAAGAGAGAGTTGAAGGCGACCAGTCCGGCCGCGTATTCAGTGTCGCCTTTGGCCAGTTCGTTCCAGACGATGACCATGGCGATGCAGCGCGCCAGGCCGATCATGATGAGGCCGGCCATATATTCCGGGTATCCGCGCAAGAAAACGACAGCCAGAACGAACATGAGCACCGGACCAATGAGCCAGTTCTGCATGAGCGAAAGACCTAGCACTTTCTTGTTGCGAAACACCTCATGCAGCTCGTCGTACCGCACCTTAGTAAAGGGCGGGTACATCATCACGATCAGGCCCACAGCAATGGGGATGGATGTGGTGCCGATGCTGAAACGGTCGAGAAAAGGAACCACGCCAGGGACGAGCCATCCGAGCGCCACGCCCACCACCATCGCGGCAAAGATCCAGGCGGTGAGGTATCGATCAAGAAACGAGAGCCGGCCAGTTACCTTCATGAGCAAACCTCAAAGAAAGAAATGTGCGTGCTGCCCAGCGGCGCGAGCCGCCGGTCATGAACGGCCGATCTCGTCGATCTCACGTTGGATGGAAAGCTGTTGCAGTGAGGCAAGGAGCAGCGAGAGAAAGAGGCCGATTCTGCGATCGAGAATGACAAATGCATCGCGAAAGGCACGGGCGATCTCCTCGGGTGTTCCCTCGACCGCGGCGGGATCGGGGATGCCCCAGTGCGCGGTCATAGGCTGGCCGGGCCAGTAAGGGCAGGTTTCTTTGGCAGCGTTGTCGCAGACGGTGAAGACAAAGTCCATTTTGGGCGCGTCCGGCGCGGCAAACTCGTTCCAAGATTTGCTGCGCAGGCCCGCGGTTGATATTCCGGCTGAGGCGATCTGTTTGATCGCTTCATGGCGCGGCTGACCGGAAGGATGGCTGCCCGCGCTGTAGGCGGTGAATGTGCCCTTGCCTTTGTGGTTGAGGATCGCCTCGGCCATCAGCGAGCGGGCCGAGTTGCCGGTGCACAGAAAGAGGACATTGTAGTGGTTGGGCATGATGTGGCTGGCCCCTACGCCGTTGCGCCAGCGCCGCAGCAGCCGGGCGCACAGCAGGGGGGCTGAGGTTTGACGGCGCGGATAAAGGCGCTGAGGAATTTGCCATCGACCTCAGGAGCGATCGCATCCACATCGACACCCGCCTCGGTAAGAGACTGGCGTGCATCCTCGGCGTTGTAGATGCGTGTGGGCTCGAAGGAGACATCGGCAAATCCGGCGGCGATCAGCCGGGCGCGATAGTCCTGCTCTTCGAGCGCGCCCGCCATGCAGCCGACCCAGAGCAACATGCTCTGGCGCACGGCATCGGGGACGGTGCCGCGCACGACAACGTCAGAGACGGCGAAGCGGCCGCCCGGCTTGAGCACGCGAAAGGCCTCACGCAATACGCGGTCCTTGTCAGCAGAAAGGTTGATGACGCAGTTGGAGATGATGACGTCGACCGAGTTGTCGGCCAGTGGAATGTTTTCGATCAAGCCTTTGAGAAATTCGCCGTTCTCAACGCCCGCCTTGCGCTGGTTTTCGCGCGCCAGGGCAAGCATCTCGTCGGTCATGTCGAGGCCGTAGGCTTTGCCGCCGGGAGCCACGCGGCGCGCGGAGAGCAACACGTCAATGCCGCCTCCGGAGCCGAGGTCGAGGACGACTTCGCCGGGCTTGAGATCGATAAGCGCTGTGGGATTGCCGCAGCCCAGCGAGGCCTGCAAAGCCTTCTCCGGGATGAGGCCCTTTTCACCGTCGCTGTAAAGATTGGTAGTGATCGGGTCGCAGCAGCGGAGGCCGGGATCACAACAGGCCTGAAGACTGCATGCCTCCGACACGGCGCGCGCGGCCTCACCGTATTTCTGCCTGACTTGTTCCTTCACTTCCGCCTGTGCTGCCATTCGAATCCTCCTTCGTATATGCCTAAGCAAATATATTACTGGCATTCATATTTGTCAAGGCGTATATTTAAAGAGATGGGACGAAGCGCAAGATCAGCTGACTTGGCGCATCTGTTTGCCGCACTGGCCGACCGCACACGGCTGCGCCTGCTGAACCTGATGAACGGCCGCGAAGTGTGCGTGTGCTACTTCGTCGAGATCCTCAAGCAGAGCCAGCCCAAGGTATCAAGGCATCTGGCCTATCTGCGCAGGGCGGGAGTCGTGCGCGCGCGGCGCGAGGGCAAATGGATGCACTATCGCATCGAGCGGCCGGCTGACTCCGCGTTGGCCGCGATTCTGGACGTAACGCTTGAGTCGTTCGACGCCGACCGGGAGATGATGGCCGATCGGGCACAACTGGACCGCGTCTGCTGCCGGCCCGAGCGGTTCGTGACGCTCGCCGGAGCGCCGGTGCCGGTCGAGCTGGAATCGGAGATCGCCTGATGTGAACCGAGTGGGGCACGCAAGCCGCTGGCGCAAGATCGCGCTCGCACGCAGCGCGAGTTTGGGGGCTTTTCAGGCAAAGGCTTCTGTGTCATGCTTGCTTGCATGGGAAACAAAGACAAAGGTAAGAGAGAAACGAAGAAGGCTCCCAAGCCGAAGCCGAAACCAGAACCGGGACGCAAGCGCGAGATGTTCACTCCGCCGCCGCCACCGAAGTAACGAGTGGCGCAAGCGCCTGATTCGTGCTGTGGCTAAAGGGCCGGCTCAGGAAGAGTGTCGGTACGTGCCGCGCCAAACCGGCGCTCAGACGCGTCAACAACAGCAAAAAGGCCATCCAACAGGGATGGCCTTTTGCTTTGCCTGCAACGGTGAACAGAACTCAGGGCTGGGACGCGGTGCCCGTGCTCGGCTCGGTGCGGGCTTGAGCCTTTTCCGCCAATACCTTGTGTGCGCTATCTTCAAGTGCCTGGGCTTCGGGCATGTAGGTGAGCGCCTTCTGGACCATCGGGTCCCAATCGGCGATGACGCGCAAGCCGGTCAGTTGGCCGAACTGAATGGTGAAGATGTCTTTCTTGATTTGCGCCTTGATCCAGTCGGAGGAGTCGCCAATGTCGCCGTCGGTCCAGTCAACGTTCTGGCTGGTGAGAAATTTCTTGAAGTCGTTGAGGACAGTGTCGTCGACCTGGAAGTTTTTGTCGATGGTGTGCGTGGCCACGTAGACCGGCGCGAAGTGGAAGAAGACGTCTTTGTAGACCAGCTCGTCCTGGAAGCGGTTGGTGGTGGGCGGCTCGATTTTTTCGTCGGGCGTGATGCCGCCGCCGCCATAGACGGTGCGGCCCGAGTCAGTGAGCTTGACTTCGCGGCTGGAGGAGTCGGAGGTGGGCCCGCCGCCGGCGTGGTTGTAGTAGTCGTAAAGCGAGACGCCGGCATAATTGCGCTGGATGAGGCGGCCGGACGGCGTGTAGTAGTGATAGGTGGTAAGGGCGAGGCCGGAATCTTCACTGAGGTTATAGACGGTCTGCACCAGGCCCTTGCCGAAGGTGGTTTCGCCCACGATGAGGGCGCGATCGTGGTCCTGCAGCGCGCCAGAAACGATCTCGGCCGCCGAAGCGGTGTCGCGGTTGACCAGCACAACGATAGGGAAGGTCTTGCCGTCATTGCCGTGCGTCGCGACGTAGTTCTGATCGGAGTAGGCGCGGCCGCGCTGGGAGACGATGGTCTGGCCCTTGGCGAGCAGGTGGTCGCAGACATCCACGGCTTGGCTTAGGAGGCCGCCGGGATTCTCGCGCAAATCGAGCACCAGGCCCTTGAGGTCGCCAAAGCTGTTGATGGCGTCGTCCATCTCCTGGCCGGTGGTTTCCTGGAACTGGGACAGATGAATGTAGCCGATGCCGGGTCGAATCTCGAACTTGAGATCGATGGAGGGATGCGGAATCTCGTCGCGAACGAGGTCGAAGACCATCGGCTTGGCCTGGCCGTAACGAACCATCGTGACCTGGACGTGCGTGCCCTTGGGTCCCTTCAGCGCTTTGGCAACCTGATCGGAGGACCAGCCGTCGGTGGATTTGCCGTCAACGGCGACGACCTGGTCACCGGGGTGAATGCCGGCGCGGAACGAGGGCGTGTCCTCGTATGGAGTGACAACGTAGACGTTGCTCTTGCCATTGTTGTCATTTTGCTGCTGGATGACCATGCCCACGCCATAGTAGTGGCCGCGCTGATCTTCGCGCAGGCGGGCATAGGCCTTGGGATCGTAAAAATGCGAGTGCGGGTCAAGGATCTGCAACATGCCGGGGATGGCGCCGTCGTAGATGACATCGTCGGCCTTGTTGGGGGTGAGGGGCTCGGCGTAGTTCTGTTCCACGATCGCGTAGACGTCGGTGAATGCCTTGAGGCTGTCGCGGAGCTGGCTCTCGTCCTGCGACGATTGGGCGCCGACGCGGCGCTCGAGCACGGTGCCGGCCACGGCACAGACGGCGAAAAAGACGACCACAGCGAAGAGCGCGCGGCGGGCACGGAAATTCATGGGCAAACCGAACCTCCAGACGGCGCGTGCGCCAGGCGCCAGATGGCGGACATTCCATCGCCTGGGAGCGAATCCGGCCAATGCCGGATTTGCGCTCGATAAAAATTGACCTTGCCCGTTATTGGCAAGGCCAGGGAGATGGAAGAACCGCTCGCACTGAGGCCGCGAGGCCGTCTTCGGCTAAAGTATAGCACCGCTGTATTTGACGCGCGCTCAGGCGGGCCGGTAGCCGGGGTTACCGTGGTTTGAGGCGCAGGAAGGCACATTGCGGAGCGTTGCCTGCAGGCTTGGGCCGAGCATCCGCTTTCCGTTTTGGCTCTCCCGGCATTTACAATTGCGTCTATGCACCAGGCACCAGCAAAGCGGGCGCCGGGCCCACGGCCGGACGTCGATTCTATGAATTTGAGACATTTTCGCGGATTTGTGGCGTTCGCGTTTGGCGCGGCGCTGCTGGTGTGCCCCAGCCTGGCACTCGGCCAGGCGAACGAACCGGAGAGCCCCTATGGCGGGACGACCGTCGAGGACATCATCGCCCGCGTCAACGACCAGATCATCACCAAGTCAGACTACGACCGCGCGGAAACCGAGTTGGACCAGGAGGGACGGCAGCGCGGCCAATCAATGCAGGAGATTGCGGCGGAGCACAAGGATCTTCTGCGCAACCTGATCGACCAGCAACTGTGGCTCTCGAAGGGTAAGGAACTGAATATCACCGGCGAAACGGAACTGGTGAAGCGCCTGGACGAAATCCGCAAGCAGTACAACCTGGATTCGATTGAAGACCTGGAAAAGGCGGCCAAAGAGCAGGGCGTGTCCTTCGAGGACTTCAAGGCCAACATCCGCAACCAGATCGTCACCCAGGAAGTGATGCGTCAGGAAGTTGGCGAGCATATCCAGATGACGCCCGGCGAGGTGGAGCGGTACTACGAGGAGCACAAACAGGATTACGTACAGCTGGAGAGCGTGCGGTTGGGCGAGATTCTGATTTCGACGGGGACGGAGGGATCCGACGATCCGGCGAAGGCTGCGGCAGCCAAAGCAAAGGCGGACGACATTGAGGCGCGGCTGCACGCGGGCGGAGACTTTGCGCAGTTGGCGCGGAGCTTCAGCGACGGCTCCACGGCGGCCTCCGGCGGCGATCTGGGCCAGTACAAGCGAGGCCAGCTTCCCAAAGTGCTTGAGGACAAGACATTCGATCTGGCATCGGGCCAATACACCGATCCGATTCTCACGCGGCAGGGCTACATCATCCTGAAGGTTGTGCAGCATACGCCGGGCGGACCACGGCCGTACAAGGAAGTGCAGGAGGACGTGGAACAGGCGTATTACATGAGCCTGATGGATCCGGCCATTCGGGATTATCTGAGCCAGATGAGAGATCAGGCATTCATTCAGATCAAGCAGGGATACGTAGATGCCGGCGCGACACCCGCCGAGTTGCATTCAAGCATCAGCTTCAGCGCATATGTGCCACCGGCGCCGAAGAAGAAAGCCAAGGTGGAGAGGACCCGCTTCCGCGAGAGCACCCACACCTTCCGAGAGAAATCGGGTGCGGCTGCGCCGCCGGCCGGGGCGGCAAACGGGGCGCAGACCGGCGCTGCGCCGGCGTCACCGGCAGCCACGCCAACCCAGGCAACCACGAAAAAGAAGAAGGGGAGCAAGAAGGAAGAAGCCGCCACCGAGAAGCCCGGCAAGAAAGAAAAGATCCGTTTCGGCCAGGCGCCGCGCGAGACGCTGCCTTCAGCGACGACAAACTCAGCCACGGAGAATGCGGGCGCGCTGCCTGAGACAGCCTCGAATACCGACCAGCCGGCGAATCCGCTTGAGCCGACCGCACCAACGCAGAAGACACGCTTCAGCGCTCGCGTGCGACAGCCTAAGACGGCTAAGACAACAGGCAAGGCCGGGCGGGCGGGTTCAACAGGCCCCGCGCCGCCGAACGCGTCCGAGGTAGCCGACCAGCAGACGCAGTCGGCCCCTTTGGGTCTGCCGGGAGATACATCGAAGAAGAAGAAAAAGGCATCGACTGCGAGCGAGGGAAAGACTCGCATCGCGAACAAGAAGAAGAGCGAGGAAGAAACGCAGCCGAAGCCGGTGCAGCAGCCAACGCCCATTCCTCCCGTGCCGGGAGCGCCGGCGCCTTCGGACCACCCGGACCTGCCTCAACCACAGCCGACGACGCCGCAGTAACCTCGAGATTCGGTCGATCCGATAAAGCGGGCCTGGGAACCGAATCCCAGGCCCGGGGTGTTTTGGGGCCGGCAACAGTTTTGTTCGGTTCGAGCATCACCTTTGGCAGGGCGGGAGAATTGCGTTAATCTTCTCGGCAGAATGAAAGACATCTATATCGCGGATTTGATGGGCTTCGACGAGGGCAAGCTCTTCGACAGCTTCTTCCTCGTGCTGGCCAAGCAGCAGCGGACCACGAAACAGAACAAACCGTACCTAAGCCTGACGCTCGGGGACAAAACCGGACAGATCGAAGCGCGCGTGTGGGAACTGGGTGACCCGCGGATCGCCAAAGAATTCGATCGCGGCAACATGGTGAAAGTGCGCGGCAGCGTCTCGCGCTACGACGACCGCGCGCAGTTGAAAGTGGATCAGCTGCGCAAGGCGCTCGACAGCGAGGCCGACAAGATGGATATGCTGCCCGCAACGAGCCGCGATGTGGGCGAGCTGTGGGGTCTGCTCGAGGCAAGCGTCGCGAGCGTGACCAATCCCGATCTGAAGCGGTTGCTTACGGCGTTGCTCACCGATGCACCAATCGCGCAGGCTTTTCGCGAGGCGCCAGCGGCGCGGCAACTGCATCATGCGTGGCTTGGCGGCCTGCTGGAGCACGTTGTGAGTTTGCTGGGGCTCGCCGATCGCGTAGCCGCGCACTACTTGATGCTCGACCGCGATCTGCTGATTACCGGCGTGATCCTGCACGACATTGGAAAGATCCGCGAGCTCAGTTGGGACACCGGATTCGACTATACCGTCGAGGGTGTGTTGTTGGGGCACATCCAAATGGGCGTCGATCTAGTGGAGAAGACCATCGCCGGGCTGCCCGGATTCCCCGACCGGCTGCGCACGCTGGTGCTGCACATGATTCTGTCGCATCACGGCAAACTCGAGTTCGGCTCGCCCAAGCTGCCCATGATTCCCGAAGCGCTGGTGCTCAACTTCCTCGACGACCTGGACGCGAAGATGCAGGCGATGGCCAGCGAGTTTGAGAGGTCGGCGCGCGAGGGCCGTACGCCGGACGAGCTTACCGGGAAGGTGTGGGCCTTGGATCAGCGGCAATTGCTAAATACGAAGGCGTGGCTGGGAGAAGACGGGAAATAGCAGCTCCCTGCTCCCTACACCTTCATCCCGCAAACCAATCCCACTGCTCCTTCGTGAGCGGAACAACCGAAAGCCGGCCGATGAGCAGCAGCGGCGAGCGCGCAAAAAGCCTTTCTGCTTTGATTTGGGCGAGGATTTTCGGATTCTTGAGGCGCTTGCCTGCTTTAACGCGCACGATGGGGACTTTGGGGTCAGCCGCGTCGACGCTGAGGACCGTTCCGGTGCCCACGGCGGTGCGTTCGTCGCCGGTGTGGTAGAAGATCCACTTCGTTCCCGGCTTCATCTCGCGCAGGTTTTTGACAGCCGTGGGATTCGTCACGCCATCCCACACGGTTTCGCCGTCCCGCAGGAAATCGTCGAAGGAGTAGACACCGGGCTCGGATTTGAAGAGGAAGTAGGGCATAAACAGTTCGCAGCTCGCAGTTTGTGGTTCGCAGTGGTCAGAGGTCAGTTTTTGGTGGTCGGTGGTCAGTTGTCAGCAGATCGGCGACTGGTAGCCAAGCAAGGTTTTCTATTCCCTACTCCCTTTTCCCTGTCTCTCTATTCCCTACTCCCTTTTCCCTGTCTCTCTATTCCCTGCCCCGCTTCCGGATCTCAATGTTGAGGCGCTTGATCTTCTGGTTCAGGGTGGAGAGCGGAATACGGAACTGCTCGGCGGCTTCAGTCTGATTCCAGTTACATCGCTCGAGCTTCTCGATGATGATGCGGCGCTCGATGACTTCAAGGATGTCGAAGAGCGAAGAGTTCGGGTTGTGCTCGAGGAGCGCGTCCTGGAAACTGCGGCCTGTGATCTGTCCGGGCAGAAGCTCGGCGCCGATGAGCGGACCGGAGGAGAGCACCACTCCGCGCTCGATGGCGTTCTCAAGCTCGCGGACATTGCCCGGCCAGTCGTAGTCGATGAGGGCGCGCATGGCGTCGGTGGAGAGTTTGCGCGGAGCGAAGTTGTTCTCAGTGGCGTAGAAATCGAGGAAGTGTTGGGCCAGGAGCGGAATGTCCTCACGGCGGGAGCGCAGCGGCGGCAGGTCGACGGTGATGACGTTGAGGCGGTAGAAGAGATCCTCGCGGAAGCGGCCGTCGTGCACCGCCTGGCGAAGATCGACGTTGGTGGCGGCGAGGATGCGCACGTCCACCTGAATCTCCTGAATGCCGCCGAGATGCATGAAGCGCTTGTCCTGCAGCACGCGCAGGATTTTGGACTGCGTGTCGAGGCCCATCGTGGCGATCTCGTCGAGGAAGAGCGTGCCGCCGTTGGCGACTTCGAAGAGGCCTTTCTTTGAGGCAACAGCGGAAGTGAACGCTCCTTTGACGTGCCCGAAGAGCGTGGACTCAAGCAGCTCAGAGGGCATGGCGCCGGTGTTGATCGGGACGAATGGCTTGTCGCGGCGGGGCGAGTTGGCGTGGATGGCCTTGGCGATAATCTCCTTGCCGGTGCCGCTCTCGCCCTGAATGAGGACCGTGGAGCGGCTGGGAGCAACTTGCGCGACGAGATCGAAGACGCGCAGCATCAACTCGCTTTTGCCCACAATGTTGGCAAAGTTGTAGCGCTGCTTGAGGGTGCGCTTGAGCTGAAGATTCTCTTCCTCGGCGCGGCGGCGGGCGACGGCGGAGCGGATGTCTGCGAGTAGTTTCTCGTTGTCCCAGGGCTTCTGGATAAAATTTTCTGCGCCGGCGCGAATGGCCTCGACGACGTTGTCGACGGTGCCATAGGCGGTGATCATGATGATAGGCAGATCGGGCTGGCGCTCCTTGAATTGCGGCAGAAGCTCAAGGCCGCTCTGGCCGGGCAACGCGAGGTCAAGCAGGACGAGGTCGAAGCTCGACTGATCGAGCATGCGCAGGCCCTCCTCGCCGTTGGCCGCGGTTTTGACGGCGTAGTTCTCGAGGGAGAGCAGGACCTGGAGCGATTCCTGGATGCCGATCTCATCGTCGACAACCAGGATGGAAGCGGCGGGCGAACTGACGTCGATCGCGGGCGCGGAGACAGGCGCGTTCACGGGCAGTGCGTCCTCAGCAGTGGGCTCAGGCAT
>Ga0187891_1002469_pt1 | contig 14017 bp, 13 predicted proteins | sample June2016WEW_21_4_FD_132990 | JGI IMG/M metagenome (GOLD analysis project Ga0187891, IMG submission 132990) | Peatland microbial communities from SPRUCE experiment site at the Marcell Experimental Forest, Minnesota, USA - June2016WEW_21_40 | ecosystem: Environmental > Terrestrial > Soil >... | reverse complement strand
CGCAATTGCAGTTAATTCAGGTGACGATTTAGTTAAGGCAAATAAGGACATTGACGAGTGGATGTCGATTGCCGCTGAACTTAAAGAAAAATACCCCGTGCTTTTTGAAGCGTTGATGGTTAAAATCGGCGAAGACGAAGATCCAGAGGAGGAAATAAACCGGTTGAACCGCGCCTACGAGGATGGGGAACCCCGAGCTAAACAGCTTATCCGCGAAGTCAGCGACCTGTGCCTTGAAGGTTTCAGAGAAACCATGAAGCGCGTTGAGGTTGCTTATGATTCGTGGGATTGGGAAAGCGATTTTGTGTGGAGCACACAGGTTAGTGAGGTTTTGCAGAAGCTGAAGACTTCACCGTTTGTTTACAGTGAAAATGGCGTGTTGGAGTTTGATTCGGATAAGGTTGTCAAGGTTTTAAATTTGAGGGGTAAATTGGGTTTAGGTGAGAATAACGAGGTTCCGCCTTTAACGCTTGTGCGAGCCGACGGCACCACACTGTACACTACCCGTGACGTGGCTTATACGCTTTGGAAGTTTAAGCATGCACAAAGGGTCATCAATGTTATCGGCGTGGAGCAGTCGTTGGCGCAGCTTCAGTTAAAACTTGCACTGTACGCGTTAGGCTACGGGGTATACGCTGAGAATCTGGTTCATTTCGCCTACAATTTGGTTACTTTGCCCGGTTACAAGATGAGCAGCCGCAGAGGGCACTACATTACTTTAGATCAAGTTCTCGACGAAGCGGTTCAACGTGCCTACGAAGAAGTTTCGAAGCGCTCCCCGCAGCTTTCTGAGGAAGAAAAACGCAAAATCGCCAACTTCGTCGGCTTAGGCGCCGTGCGTTACGCGCTCGTCGATGTTGACCCGTCAAAGCCCGTCATATTCACTTGGGAGCGCGTGCTTAACTTCGAAACCAACAGTGCCCCATACGTGCAGTACACTCATGCAAGGGCATGCAGCATACTGCGCAAGGCAGCAAGAGAACCAGAAAAACCAGCATTCGACTTGCTAACGGAGAGGCTTGAGCGTGAACTCATCTTAAATTTGTCCAGTTTCCCAGATGTCTTCATAGAAGCCACAGAGTACCTGAAACCGAACTTAATTGCCGACTACACCAACGCGTTAGCAGATAAATTCAACACGTTCTACAACGCGGTCCCAGTCATAAAAGCCGAATCGCAAGAGATGAGTGATGCTCGTATTGCATTAACGCAAGCCATACAAATCGTGATGCATAACGCTTTGACTCTGATTGGCGTGGTTGCGCCAGAAAAGATGTAGCGAGAAGGCACTGGCTGTTCAGTTGCTTTGGACGTCTGAGCATCGGATAGTTTTGTGCTATTTACTGTTGAAGCTACCTTGTAAATAGTAGGCAGGGGAGGGAGGCGAGCCGCTTAGCCGTTTTTGGGCTGTTAGGTGCATTGGCGGTTGATTTTTGGGATGGCAAATTTCATATACAAGCCAATTAACATAAAACGAGGTGCATGCTGATGAGTGATTCATATTTCAAAAAGAAACTTGAACCAATCAAGGTTAAACAGAAAAGTATTTCACAACTTTTATCTGAAATGAGCAAAACCGCTTACCAGGGGCGTAAGCTTGGCGAAGCTGTTGATGTTTGGGAAAAGATGCTTAAAGAAAAAGAGCTCACCATCGCTATGGGTTTTGCTGGCTCCATGAGTACAGCGGGGCAATGGACAATTATTAATTGGCTTATAGAAAACCGCTTCATAGACGTGCTGGTTTCAACGGGCGCAAATGTTTCAGAAGATATTGTTGATGCCATGGGTTTAGGGTACTATCAAGGAAGCCACATGGTGAACGATGCGCAGCTGCTCCACGACGACGTCAACCGATACTACGACGTCTACGGCAAAGAAACCGATTACCGTAAAATGGAAGAGGTCGTCACCGACTTTGTAATGACCTGCAAAGAAGATTACAATTACACCTCAGCAGAATTTCTCTATTTACTCGGCAAATATCTGGGCAAGAAAAAAATCCCTGCTATCTCTGCAGTTGCGGCAGCGAACGGTGTACCAATCTTTAGCCCCGCCATGGTTGATAGCGCTTACGGAGAAACCTTCCTCTTAGCCAAAAACCAGGGCCACAACGTCCACATTGACAGCGTCAAAGAATTCGATCAATTCGTCAGTATAGGCACGAAAACCAAAGAAGTCGGAGTAGTCTATATCGGCGGAGGCGTTCCCAAAGACTTAACTCAACTTATCGCGATTTCAGTTTCACCATTCACCTGCGATGAAGGCGTAAAAGGCAGAAAAGGCGGCTTACGCAAAGGCCTACAAGAATACTACTACCCCCACAAATACGCCATCCAAATAACCACCGACTCACCACAATGGGGCGGCTTAAGCGGCTGCACATTGGAAGAAGCCATCAGCTGGGGCAAAATCAACAACCAAGAAGGAACACGAGCTGTATGCTACTGCGACGCAACAATCGCACTGCCACTAATAGCACACGCACTATGTGAGCGGGTTCCAGAAAAACGCAATGGGCCAGACATGAGTTGGCTCTTCAAAGGCGTCCGATAAACACCCTGTTTTTAATTTTGCCATATCTTTTTAATCGTTGTGTTTTCAGTGGCTTGAGTGATTTCTTAACCACTCGGCAACTTCATCAACACTTGCTTTATCCATGGCTATCCTGAGCGTTAGAGAGACTGCATCATCAACACTACTATTTATGTCAACACCATTTTCATTCAAGAATATCAACGCTGCCATGTAGCCTGTTCTCTTGTTAGCTGCTTCAAAAGGGTGACCTTTAATCAGTTCCCGCATTAAGACCGCTGCCTTCTCAAAAAGGTCAGGGTAGAGCTCCCGTCCATACAGGCATTTCTTAGGTAGTTCCAAAGCCAACTCCAAAACGCTTGGGTTCAAAATAAACGAACGTTCGACCACTTTGTCGTATGTTGCAAGAATTATGGCTCGGTGCAATTCCTCGATAATCTGGCGATTAAGATACCTTACAACTCGGCGAGTTTCTCCAGAAGAACTTTGTGTCGTTTGATGCTTTGAGCCATGCGCCTTCGGAACCTTTCGTCCAGAACTACCTCTTCTTCTATGCATCTCTCCGCCTCAACCTTCAACTCCACCATTTTATCAGTCCCTAAGGTCGTTAATAGTATTTTGCGTGGATAAAGATTTTACCCTTTTTTTCTGTCGCTAACTAATTGTAGCTTTATTTGAGCAAAAGGGTAAAGCTTAAGAATTTCCAAAGCCCATTTGCAGACTATGCTCAAATACAGAGCAATAATAGAAAACGATGAAGATGGCGTTCTTGTCCAAGTTCCTGACTTGCCTGGTTGCGCTACAGAAGGAAAAACGAGAGCGGAACTTATGAAAAATGTCAAGGAAGCAATACAGGCGTATCTTGAGGCGCTAAAGGAACACGGCGACCCTGTTCCTATTGAAATAGTGCAAGTCAGTGTCTAAATTAGCTTCTGCCAATTACGACAAATTTGTCAAAGCTCTCGTAGACATCGGCGACGCCGTTAACAACCCGGAAAGGCAGCGTCAGTTTCTATCAAGATTCGCTTTAGATTGCTATTTTTATTTTTTCCTTTCATTTGCGTTTTCCAATTTAAGTTTAATTACTTTCTGTTAGACGTTTTTTTTCTCAACCTGTCGATTAGTGCGCTTGTCATTATGGGCATGACTACTGTAGCGTCGCCTTCTATCATTATGCGTTTGGCTTTTTCGTTGATTTTTCCCCATGAAACGGCTTCTCTGGGTCTTGCGCCGCTGAGGCTGCCGTCCCATTCGTCTGCCGTGGTTATGTAGACGACGTAGTCTAAGCCGTCTTTGAATTGGTTCCACCAAATCGTGTGGTGCTTGCTGATGCCTCCGCCGACGATGAGGGCGCCGCTTTTTTTGGCGTCGAAAACGATGTTGTTGAGGTCGCCTTCGTCTTTTAGCAGGTTGATGCGGAAGTCGTGGTGGTCTTGGCTGAAGAACCAAAGTTGGTAGCCTACGGCGCCGTCGGTTATGCCTGGCACGAAAACCGGGATGTTGTTTTTGGCTGCCCAATAAAGAATCGAGCTTTCATCGCAGCAGCGCAACCCTATTTCCCGGCATAGCTCGCTGGTTGAAAACTCGCGTTTGCCTTCCTTGTACAGGTCTTGAAGCATGGCTTGGATTTTCTGCTCGATGATTATGCCGTAGCTGTCGTTTGGGACAAGCACGTTTCCAAGGCGGTTGAGGCCTTCTTGGTGCAGTTTAGAATCGTTCATTATGAAGCTGCCTTTGTAGTAGTCCCTCCAGCAGCGGGCAACGTCGTGGTCAAGTGTTCCGCAGGTTGTTATGAGTACGTCAACCAGTTTTTGTTTAACCAGTTCTCTGATTGCTCCTCGTGTGCCTGTTGCCACTACGTCTGCGGTGAATGAAAGAAACTTTACGCAGCCTTTGGCGTTAATCATGGACTCCATTATGTTGACGCCTATAGCGAGTTTGCCCGCGGTGAAACCCCATGCCTTATCCATTTGTTTGACAAGTTCGTCTACGGACATTTTTGGGGCAAATTGATAATCTTTCACTGCTTCTTTATGTTCCCTGCGTGCTTGTTTGGGCATACGGTAATCTCCTATGCACTGGATAAAACGGGTGTTATAATAAATAGGTGTCGAGTGTCATGTGGCTACTCTGATAGGTAGCTGATGATTCGCTGATAAATGTCATGATCCATTGAGTCTTCGTAGCCTGCGTAAATGCTGGGGTTATCATTAACTTCCACGACAACGTAGTCGCCGTCAACCTCTTTGACGTCAACGCCATAGAGCCCTTTCCCAACGACACTGCACGCCTTCAACGCTACTTCCCTGAGCCTAGCCGGGAGCTCTTGCTTGTGCATGCTTACAGTTCTGCCCCAAATCACCGTTGGTTTGCCGCGGAGTTTGGCGCCGTGCTTCCATTTGCCTTTGGGAATCATGTACTTGCAAACGTAGAGTATGTCGTTGTTGAGCACGCCGACTCTCCAGTCGAAAGCCGTTGGCGTAAACTTTTGAATTGCCAAAACGTCAGATTTCTTAAAGAACCGTTTAGCAACGTCCCTAAAGTTTGTCTCGCAGGCAGCCTTCTCCACGTAACGTGAGAAACTTGTGTAGGGCGCCTTGATGACAACTGGTTTTCCAAGTGCGTCGAATATGTCGCTGATTTTTTTATGGTGCAGTTCATCTTTGTTTAAGAAAATGGTGGGTATATACGGCACATTATATTTTTCAAATAATGCGTACTGATGGATTTTGTTGCCGCAGATAGTTATAGATTCTGGGTCATCGATAACTTTCATGCCGAGCTCCCACGCCGTTTTAGACACAACGTATGCCGTGTTCAACGGGTCTGTGGTTGCTCTAATGAAGACAGCGTCATATTTTGCAACGTCTGAAATGTCTTCTCGGAAGAGAAAATGGAATTCGCTTCCTTGTTTTTCTGCGGCTAACTTGAAGTTTTGAAGAGCGCCTTCCTCTCGAGGATCCGAAAAGTTATATTTTTCGACAAAGCAGGCGATTTTAGACACCGAAGGGTTCACCCTGCTCAGAAATGAGCGAGACCTCGTTTGAGATTATTTTCAAATCTTGTTCGGAAAGCTCCTCTCTATTTACGGGTTGCAGTCCACAAAGATAAACTTTGCCAACTGTTTTTTGTATGTGAAGTTTGCAAAGCGGAATTTTGAAGGTTTCATAAACTTTTTCTGCAATTTTCTGTGTCTGAGAATCTTGGCTGGTGATTTTTCCGAAGAAAGATTTGATGCTGAATAGTTCGCCTCTGACTGGTTGGGCACAGACGGCGAATTTGTAGTTCATGCCGAGGCTTTTCATGGCGCGGTAAAGTGAGCTTTTGTTGTGCGCGAGTTTGTAGCCGTCGTAAATGAAGGGATTTACTGCGAAGAGGATGACTGGGAAGCCAAGTTCGTTGGTTATTTTTTTAACGGAGTCCGTGACGAGGAAGGGTAAGGTAGGCACCCCGGCTTTGGCTGCTCTTAGAAGAAGAATCGGGGTTCTGCTTGAGTCAATGATGTTTTCGCATGATGGAATAACGCGGTTGCCGAGAATTTCAGCGTGCATCGAAACATAATAGCCTGTTTTGAGGTATCGGTATTCGTTGTTGATGTTGAGGGTGGCTTCTTTGATTGTGGAATCTAAAAACGTTGCGGGCTTCATTACTTGCGAATTAGTGGTTAGGTCGATATTTGAGACGACCAACACGGTCATGAGACACCAGGTAACTGAGAGGCGTTATTAGTGCAGTTATATTTAAGATTAACTATCATATTATTCGCATCCGAAATAACGCTAAACAGAAAGAGGCATAGTCAACGTATAAACCGCTTGAAGTGCTTGGACCCGAACATGAATTTTCGATGGTAAACCAAGAACTAAAAGTCCTACCAATCGCCGATAAAATCATAAAAGCATACTGTGGAAAAATCGTCAATTTCATTGAACTTCCATCTTTCACCTTCGGAAAAGAAATGCAGCTTCATGTAATGGAAATAAAAGCGAACTCTCCATTCAAGTCGCCTGTACAATTTGAAGAGACAATGCAGAACGCGGTCGCGACCCTGAATCAAATCGTGAACAAGCATGGTGCCTTGCTTCTTGGAACAGGCATGCATCCTCTGCTTAAGTTACAGGACACTGGTATATGGCCCCACTATCACAGAAAAATCTATCAGGAATACGCCAAAATCTTCAACCTAATCCAGCATGGCTGGCTGAACATACAAAGCTTCCACCTAAACCTTCCATACCAAAAGGAAGCCGACGGCGTACAGATGCATAATCTGCTTGCTAACTTGTGCAGTTATCTCCCGGCAATCACAGCTTCCTCGCCGATCTACGAAGGCAAAACGGGATCCGATGTCGATAACCGACTGCAGTTCTACAAGATAAACCAGAGAGAAATCCCATCCGTGGCTGGTGAGGTTATCCCCGAGTATGCTGATTCGTTTAGCCAGTATAGGCACGGCGTTATTGGGCGGTATTCTGGGGATTTAGCTAAAGCCGGCGCAGGCAAAACTCTGCTGTCAAGAGAATGGGTTAATTCAAGAGGCGTGATTTTCCGCTTTGACCGCAGAGCCCTTGAAGTCCGCGTGATGGATGAGCAGGAATGCGTTAAATCCGATGTGGCGTTGAGCTGTTTTATACGTGCCGCACTCAGAGGCTTAATCGCAGAAAAGGCTGAGCTTTTGCCGCATGACCTGTTAGTTAAAGACTTCAACGCTGTGATTAAGGACGGCTTAACTGCTCAAGTCTTAAACCCTGACGGTAAAACAGCAGGGCAAGTGTGCCAACGCTACTTTAATTTGGCTCAAGAATATGCGGATGAAGACGAGAAGAGGTATCTGTGGATCATTAAGAAACGGCTTGAAAACGGCAGCTTATCAGAACTCATAAGGACAAGAGTTTTGAGGCGCGCGGAAAAAACCAGTTTCCATCAAGCAGTCATAAACGTTTATTCAACGCTTATTAAGTGCCTCTCTGATAATGAACCCTACTTCTAAAATGGTAATGGTGCCTTAATGCCAAAAGACAACAATGGAGCAACTTACTCGTTTGATGTTTGCAGCCAATGCAAAATTATCTGCTGCCAAGACGCCAAACCGCCGCTGAGCGAAAAACGAAAAAAAATAATAAAAGCCTACCTGAAAAAACAAAGGATTACCATAGACGAACCATTCGCTAAAGAACACTATTCTTACCCCGCAGTTAACAAACTTGTTTACTGTAGGCTTTTCAGCAAGGAAACAGGAAAATGCTCGGTGCACCCAGTTAAACCTGAAACATGCGGGGCTGGACCCGTAACGTTTGACATCAACTTTTCCACCAAAAAAATTGAATGGTTTCTTAAAAAACCTGAAATCTGCGCTTTCGCAGGCGCGTTATACAGCAACAAAGCTGCCTTCAAGGACCATTTTGAGATAGCTAAAAAAGAGTTAACACAGCTTATCGGAGAATTAGACCCTGATGAGCTGCGGGTAATCGTGAAGATTGAAGAACCGCACACTTTCAAGATAGGTGAAGATAACTTGTCCCCCGAAGTTGTAAGAAAACTTGGGCTGGAATAATTAAAGAAAGCCTGCATCCCTTAATTTTAACGCCAAATTCAGGTTTCCTTCGAAATGAATTTTACCTGTAAAAAAAGCTTTTTCTGCACTTAATTTATCGTTTACAATGTTCATGAAATCGTTTTCTGTCATCTTCAATGTCAACGTGGGCGAAGGAGCAGTTCCTTCTCTAACCTGCAGTTTTTGATCTTTTATAGTTACTACCCAGTCGCCTCCGTTTGCTCCGGTCAAATTTAATTGAGCTATAACATCAATGCCTGCTGTTTTTTCGGGTTTGAATCTGAGTGGTAAGGCTTTTTCGAAGAATTCCTTAGGCGTTTTAGCTTCCATCATTTTCAACTCATGTCTCTCATTTTTACAAGAGATTAAGGTTATTGAATCTTAACCTTTCTTGAATGATTTATCTGAAGAGGTCTTTTTCTTTTGATCTAGTAAGTTCGGTAGCTGAAACATCTTCAGCTGTTTGGTAATTGTACCCTCGGATGATGGCGGCTGGGATTCCTTCGTTTGCTTGGCCAATCACAAGTTCCGCTGCAGAGGACAATTCGTCGGCGATGGCGGTTTGTTTTATTCTCAGAACGTAACCAAAGAGGTCTTTCTCGCCTCGTCTGTCTCTAATAGGCTTGATTCCTGCGACACCGACTGCCACGTTTATTTCCCCCATGCGCAGGGGTCTTCCATGCGTATCCGAAACGATTACTGCAACGTTGGCTCCTGTTAACCGTTTAATTTCTTGCCTTATGTTTTGCGCAGACGCATTTGGGTTTTTTGGCAGCGGCACAACGTTTCTGTCGCCCGAAACGTTAGATCTGTCTACTCCGGCGTTAGCACAAATTACTCCACTTTTTGTTTCTGTTATGATGCTGTTTTGGCCTATTCGAACTATATCTTTGGTTTCTCTGAGGATAACCTCAACTAGGGCGGGGTCTTTGTTTGTTTGCTGCGCTATTTCCTTTGCTTTTTCTGAAGGTGCGATTTCGTCAAGGTTGATTATGTTTCCTTCAGCTTTTGAAACGGCTACGTGAGTGACAACGATTATGTCCTTTTCTTGTATGGGTGTTTTCTGCTTTTTTGCGGCATTAACTATGAGTTCAGCTACATTGTTCCCTTTATGAATTAACGGTAACCCCTCAACCGCAATCACTTTTACCTGTTCCATGCTCAAGTCCTCAATGAAATATTGATTGTGGCTACATATGCACATTCACTTTAAAGCTTATCTGCTAATGATTATAAAAACGAAAAAAAACTTATAAAAATAGGATGAAAAAAGAAGTTAAGGATGCATTTTTGCATTGATTAGCTGTTGTTTAGCTCCTGAACTTTTGGAGCTTTCCCAGCATCTCTTTGTCGCCTTCAGCGTCACCCGCGCAAGTTGCAATTATGCCGTCTACTAAACCTACTAGCCTTGCTGCTTTCTCTTCTACCGTATCCATTGTTGCCGCTGTGGGCCAACCGATTCTCTTGACCGTCTCAACATTTTTGGCTGTGCCGACTAGGAAGTAGGCATAAAGTGGCTTGTTCATCTTTTTGCATGCTGCCGATACCTGCTGGAGGATTGGGAAGGACTTGTCTTCAAGCCTCATGAAGTAAATGAAGTCCCAGGGTTCTTGCGCGCGTTTAATTGCGTCTTCAGCGGAGACTCTTGCCGTTAATAGGCATCCAAGTTTGAGGTTCTTAGTTTTAATGGTGGTGCGTATGAAGTCTCTTGCAGCCTCGGAATTGGGCAGCATTTTTATCGGCTCGCCGTATGCTGGCTTGTCGCCCATAGTGATTGCTAAGCCGTCTAAGCCTATAATGTCTGATGCTAAAGCTAAACCTCCCACTTCAACTGGTCCTTTGTAGTGTAGAATGAATATTGGGACAACGTATTTTTCGGGGTACTTGTTTTTTAAGATGCAACTTACGACAACACCGCTGGCTGCTGGAAAGCCTCCTGCGCTGTCAGTAACGTTCCATCCGTCGACTAAATCTTTGATTTCGTCTGCAAGCTTCAAGAATTTGCGTGTGGGAACAAACTCATTTAGTATTTTCATGAAGATTTCATCTCGGCTAAAGGCTTAATCGTTTTAGATTAAAAAATCTTTTGCATGCTAGATTGTGTTTGCGTTATGTGTAGAAATGTATGGCCAAGTTATTCGTGTTAACATAAAGGTTGACTTGTGCGCTTAATGAAGAGTAAATATTTTTAGGCAACACAAGTGAAATAATACCAGTCCAGTCATTGTTCCTGTGGTCTCTGGCGGCTTGGATATGTCTGTTTACGCAGTTGTAGCTGTCAAGGGTTTGGATACCTCAAAGAAGCGACTTTCTTCAGTTCTAAGTCCGCAGGAACGCATGCAATTAACGCTGGCTATGCTTGAAGACGTTTTAAACGCACTCCAAGCATCTATTATTGAAAAAGTAGTCATAGTCAGCAACGATTATACATTGAGGGATTTTGCAGGCAAATTTAATGCTTCACATCTGGTCCAAAAAATCGCTGGTCTTAATTCTGCGGTGGAAGAGGCAACTGAATGGTGCATGAAGCAGGGCGCTCAAGCGGTGCTTGTGCTGCCAGCTGATATCCCGCTTATGTCTTCAGAAGATGTAAACACAATAGTAGAGTTAGGCGGCTGCGATGAGCAAACAGTCGTGTTGTCTCGCTCTTATGATGGCGGCACAAATGCTCTCTTTCAAAACCCGCCGAACTTAATTCATGCGTGTTTTGGGCCTCAGAGCTTCTCTAAGCACATTGAAGAAGCTGAACGCAGAGGCATATGTTTTAAGGTTCATTACTCAATAGGCTTGGCTACAGACATAGATTCTGTCGAGGACTTGGGTAAACTGCTCCAGACAGAAGATAATACCGCTTGCCGAAGAGTTCTAAAAGAGTTCGAGCTAAGTAGATGCTTTATAAGGGCAACCGACCCCAAACTTAGAAAATAAGGTGATTTTTAACTCTTGAATTTACTGTTTTGGCTGAGCCTTCGCGGCTGCGACTGCATCGTGTTTTTTCTTCGATAACTTAAGCAGAAGCCCCTTTGAAAAGGCTCCTTCTTCCAGTGGTTTTGATTCGAGCAATCCTGTTTTTTCGGCGTTTGTGAAGAGTTCTTCGCCTTTTTCCGTTCGGATAATAGTGAATGTCCAGCCGTCAAGTCCCAGTCCGCCAACTGAAACGTCTGCTAGCTCCGCGCTGAAGTCTTCGCATACACTGCAGCTTTTTCGGACGTACTGTTTTACATCGGCCAGGGGGATAGCTGTGGTTCCCGCGGGCGTGGTTACAAGCATTTTTCCTTTAATGTTCATTTTCGTTATATCGTTCAAGTTGATGCCGAGTTTGCCTTTTATGTGGGTTTCCATGAGCCCTTCGTAATCAAAACATTCCGAGCACATAAGGCCAACCAGATACTTGATTGGAGCGCTAAATCTTTTTATGTTGTTCATCTGCATTTTTCTGACAGCTTGAATCTGGCATGGTGTGCCTACAAAGGCAATTTGAGTCTTTTTCTGCTTAATCACCTCGGGCAAAGCAAGCAGCGCCGAGGAACATGAGTACTTTGTCCCTGCAGACTCAATAATTTTCTCAGGCGACGTAGCAAGAATCGGGACAGGAAGGAAAGGTTTTTCTTGGCTTTTTCCAGAAACAACGGCTCCGTCGATTAGTCCCTTCTGAAGTGCAGCTACCAGCATGGCCGTGGCGGCTCCTCCATCTTGACGCGCCTTCTGGATATCAGTCGGTTTTGCTTGAGCGACAGCTAAGCGGCGGAAAACTCCGAATTCCTCTTCAGTTTTTCTTGCCCTGCCGAAAACAAAATTCTCGGTTTTTGCCATTTCCCAGTTGTATCGTGGGCATGCTTGGGCGCATATGCCGCAGACCTTGCATTCTTTCACCATATTGGGTTTTCCCTTGGCAAGTTCAAGGGTGCCGAAGGGACAGACAACGACGCATGTGCCGCAGCTTGCGCATTTTCCTGTTTCAACAACTTCATTCAAAAGAGAATTCTCAAAACCGATTTTTTTGGCGCTCATAATCGTAGAATATGAAAGTGATTCTATTTAAATTTTAAAGGTTTAACCCTTTTAGAGGCTTTGCAGATCAACGGGCTGGCTAAAATCATTTTTCTATACCGTTGTCTTTGTTGTTTTTGAGGTGACGTATGGTAATAAATGGGTTTTCAGTTGGTCATTTAGCAAAAGCGCGAATGCGAAAAACCATGCGAATGCTATAAGCACGTCTAGCGGTGGTATCGGCGTTAAACCAGGTATTCCGATTATAGAGATTAATGATGAAATGATTATGTCCGCCGATATCGCGATTAGGAGTGGTCGGCTGGGTTTTGACTTCCAGAACTTGGATCTTTCGCGGACTACAAAGATGGTGAATAATCCGCCGAATAGCAGCATGTCAAACGAAAAGGTATTAAGCATTCCAGCGTTGGAAAGCTTGGAGAGTCCTAAGTAGTTAAGTCCTAAGTAGAGCAGCCCAAGAGACTCAATGACTGTTGCGACACCCAATAACGTGGCTCCTTTAAGGAGGGGCGTGATATTCCATGTTTCAGGTTTTTCTGATGGTCTAACGTTGTCGGTGGCGAGCGATATCGTGACGAAATCAACCAGGAACAGGAGCAAAACCACCTGGAAAGCGCCAACAACAAACAATCCCGTAATAAGAAAAGCCACTATGACGAAGAGGACAACTTGGAAGGTTTTTACGATTTTATTGAATATCCAGGTTAAAATTCGCTGATAAATCATCCTTCCTGTCTGAACCAAATCCACAATGTTGGATAAGCCCTCTTCCGTCAGAACAACGCTTGCTGAGCCCTTTGCCACATCTGTGGCGTTACTTACAGCTATCCCAACCTCCGCCTGTTTCAGCGCGGCAGCGTCATTTATGCCGTCGCCAGTCATTCCGACAACGTGCCTTTCAGCCTGTAAACTTTTAACAATGCGGTACTTGCCCTCGGGGTAAATTTCGGCGAAGCCGTCGCTTTGGTCAACGATTTCAGCGGCGACCAGCGCATCGCTAGTGCTTTTCTCAACGTCCGACATGCGGGTTATTTTGTCTCCGAGACCTACTTCTTGGGCTATCTGCTTTGCAATAGGCTGTGAATCGCCCGTTAGCATCTTAACGGATATTCCCAACGATCGGATTTTTGCTATTAATTTTGAAGAGTCCCTTCTTGGTTTATCATAAAGCGCCACAAGCCCAACCAAATCCAGAGTTGCATCTTCTCTGCCCGCTGCGACGGCGATGACTCTGTAGCCTTTATATGCGAAAGCATTCGTTCTGTTCCCAATTTCGGCAAGTTCTTCCGTTTTTAGTTGACAAACTTCTGATACAGCAGAGACTGCGCCTTTAGTAACCCGCAGGGTTTGGCCTTGTTTTTCCACGATTGCCTCCGTTCTTCGCGTGGACGGATCAAAGGGGATGAATTTCCTTTGTTTGTACTCGTCAAGATTTACTTTTCTTTCTTCAGTAGCGGCAAAGAACGCTAAGTCTATGGGGTCCTGATTTGCCCTTTGCGACGCTAACGCTCCAAAAATAACGGCGTCGTCTTTCGTGTAATTGCCTATTTCAGCGACGTCAGCTATTGACAGCTTGTTTTCTGTGATGGTTCCCGTTTTGTCAACGCATAAAACATCCATGAGTGCGGCGTCTTCGGAGGCGCTGAGCCTGGTGACCAACACGCCTTTTCTTGCAAGTTCGTAAGAGCCAAGCGCCATGGTAATCGTGAACATTGTCGGCAAAGCAACAGGTATCGCCGCCACAAGCAGCACCAACGCTAAGGAAAGTACATCTAAGAGGTTTAGTCCTCGCGCCCAAGAGACTGCGGCGGCGACAAGAAGCAGGGAAACCACCAAAACAAGAAGCCACTTCATCAGGTTTGAGATGACTTCTTCCATGTGCAGCTTCGGCTTAGCTAACTGGACCAGCTGAGTGGTCTT
>Ga0187891_1002467_pt1 | contig 14022 bp, 8 predicted proteins | sample June2016WEW_21_4_FD_132990 | JGI IMG/M metagenome (GOLD analysis project Ga0187891, IMG submission 132990) | Peatland microbial communities from SPRUCE experiment site at the Marcell Experimental Forest, Minnesota, USA - June2016WEW_21_40 | ecosystem: Environmental > Terrestrial > Soil > Wetlands... | reverse complement strand
ATACCAGGTGACCCCAGCGGTGTATTCGAACGTGTGGTAATTAAACGTAGGCACATAACCCGGCGTGTAATAGTCCAAGAAATTCGCGCCCGGTTCGTTGGCCTGGATGCCCATGAATCGGACGCCGACTCCCCACGCTCCCAACCCGCGTCCTTTGCCGCCGGGCGTATCGGGCCCAAAGAGCGGGTGCTTCACCCGCGGTGTGCCGTTTTCCGGCTGCTTTTCGCCCGTGATCAGGTAAGTAGCGCTGAGATCCCAAGCCTTGGCAATGATGGAGGGAAGACTTATGAAGCCAAGCCCTCCCGGCTGCTCGGAGCCGACATTGTTACGGGACATATTCAGTTGATCGAATTCGCCGCGCAAAGCGAACCCCGACTTGAGGTAAGTAAACTCACCGTTGTAGCGCTGGACGGGACCATTGATGGCGAACTGCGGGAAGAAGTTGTAGGCCGCATCAGGGAGGTTGCCGCTGAAGCTTTGATCTCCGGAGAGACCGCGGGAACGGCCACGGTCAGCCGCTCCACCAAAGGCAAGTCCCTTGAGCCATTCGCTTTTGGATTTGCGCCAAGGGTAGAAGCGAAGGCGTCCGATGACTTCCGGTTGATTGGTGGTGTTGGCCAAGGCGTACCCTTTGCCGTTAAACGCCCCCACCCAGTACTGCACCATGCCGCCGTCAATGTCGCCATGGATGGCGATACCCGGGCTGCGATAAGCGGAGGCGGCCGACGGGTAGAGCATCGACTGAAAGCCGCGTTCCACGAAATCCAGGTTGGTGGCGCCGGTTCCGGCTTCTTGTGCGAACGGCGTCTTGAACTGGCCCGCCTGGAATTGAAACTCCCGCCGGATTCTTACGTTGAGGTAAACGTCGCGAACGACTGATCCAGAGGTGGCGGCTGCGTCGGTGAGCAGAGCAAAATCGAAGTGCGAGCCGTAGTTGCCCTGGAAACCGAAGCGAGCGCGGCGCAAAACAAATGTGTCGGCGGGTGCGCCATCGCCCTTGTACGCCCGGTAGTCATTATCCACGTATCCATAGGGGCTGATGCTGAATTGTCCATCTGCACTGCGAATGAAAAAGTGCTCGCCGTTCCATCCTGCCGTGAGCGGAGCGTCTTTCTTCGGAGCTGCAGCGGGCGGAGCCTGATCTACGACCGCAGCTGGCTCAGGATCTGCCTCCAGGAGAACCGCGTTCATCAGCCGAGCCGTGCTCGCGCCGGGAGCATCAACGGGGTGCGAATTGGTTTCTGCCGAAGCGGAATCTGCGACAGGCCGAATCTGGACCGGGGCGCTGCTAGCTGCCGCAGTCTTTCCCTCTGCCAGCTTCTCGACCAAAGCCTTCAGCTCCTCGATGGTCTGGCGCTGCGCCGCGACCTCGCTGCGCAGTTGATTGACCTCTTCCTTCGTGGCGGCCACCGGCGCTGACCCGCTGGTTTTGCTCGCGGGTTCCGTGCCTTGAGCGTGGGCGAGCGAAGCTGGCATCATGAAACCGACCAGAAGCACGAAAAACGCTATTAGCGAGCGCATGTGTTTCTTCTCCGAGGTGATGGCTAAAGGGCACTGCCTTCCGGCGGGCAGGCACACAAGGCGAAGGCCCCGCTTCATTTGGTCGGCCGAAAGGCTATAAATATCGCAAGATTGCGAAATGGATTTCTTAGCCGGTCTGAAAAGCGGACCATTGCCACCGGGGCGAAGTAGTACTACATCACTGCGATTACTGTCAAGAAATTTTTGGAGGACTCGGGTTCTCGGCCTCACACGAGGTTAATCGTGGTTTACATCTGTGATTTAAATCACATTAACCGATTCGTTAGAGGTGGCGGATTTGGTTGCAGGCAGGGAGGTTCGTAGCCTTCAGGGACAAATTCCTGATAAGGGACAATTCCTGATAAATTATTGCCAAGTTTGGTTCGCTGTCCCGTCAAGTGGGCTTCTCTGGATCGCGCTCCTCTGCCCCGTATGGATTTGCACTTCGGTCAGGCCATCTTCTTGCTCTTCGCCGCTGTAATCGCCGGCGCGCTGAACGCTTTGGCCGGCGGCGGCAGTTTCATTTCCTTTCCGGCACTGTTGTTCATTCGAATCCCAGCCGTATTAGCCAATGCAACGAATACGGTCGCGCTGTGGCCCGGGTTGGCGGCCAGCACCATCGCCTACTTAAAGCGGCTGAACGCACCGGCCCGCGTCCTGGTTCCCTTGCTGGTGACCAGTGTTGGTGGCGGCTGGTCTGGAGCCCTGCTGTTGCTTAGAACCCCGCAGCATACTTTTCTGCGCCTCGTCCCCTGGTTACTGCTAAGCGGCACCCTATTGTTCGCCTTCGGCAATTCGATCCGCTCAATCGCCGGCAAGACCGCAGTCATTGATGATCTGCGGAACACCTCGTGGCATGCGATCCTCGTGAGTTCGATCGCGGAACTGCTGGTTTCAGTCTATGGCGGATATTTTGGCGCTGGGATCGGATTCATGACGCTGGCCATGCTGGCGATGCTGGGGATGCGTGACATTCATGCTATGGGTGCGATCAGAACATTGCTCGCCGTCGCCATTAACGCGGCTGCAGTTGTCACCTTTATCGTGGCCGGAGCTGTGTTGTGGCCGCAGTGTGTCGTGATGATCGTAGGTTCCCTTGCCGGGGGCTGGTTCGGTGCGCATTACGCGCAGAAGGCTGACCCCCGGAAGGTGCGGATGATCGTGATCGGCGTGGGCATCTCGATGAGCGCATACTTCTTTGTCACGGTTCGCTAGTATTCCAGCGACTCAAATCACAAAGCCTTGTGATTGGCGGCTCTCAACGCATTCTCGCGTGCGCACGGTCTTCTGGGGAGAGTTATAATTGTGCTGCCGATATCCGAGCGAAACGTTCGAATTTTCATAATCTAGTAGCGGTGGATACTAAATCCATGAACCCGCAGGGCATGAACTACGCGCCCGCCGGCCTGAATCCCGACAAAGACCTCCCGAAGGGATTTCTCGAGTTTTTGTTGCCGCTCCACAAACAATTCACTCCCTGGCAGCAAAAGCTCATCGCGAAACGCGTAGATGTGTTGCAGGCGTCACATCGCGGGCATGCGCCAGACTATCTGCCAGCCTCGGAAGCGACCACGAGTGATTGGCGAATCGAAGTGCCCGACTGGTGCGCGGATCAGCGTAATCAGATGACCGGCCCAGCCGACGATGGGGAGTTGACGGTAAAACTACTGAACTCCGGATCTCCCGCGGTCATGATCGACCTGGAAGATTCCACGGCGAACACCTGGGATCACATCATGCTGGCGATAGAAAATACCATGGCCGCCTACAAGTATGAGCTCTGCTACGACGACGAGAAGCGCCAAAAGAAAGTCACGGTGCAGCGTTCGAAAACCGTCACCTGGGTGCGTCCCCGCGGTTTGCACATCAGCCAAGGTGGGGTTATCAAGAACGAGATCATGTCCGCTTCCCTATTCGATTTGGCCCTGATCTGGTACCAGATCGATCCCGCATGGTTGCCGCACAATTTTTCTGTGTACATCCCAAAGAGCGAGTCTGCTGAGGAGGCCTTGTGGTGGCGTGATCTCTTCCAGGCTTTCGCGAAACATAAGAGCCTGCCGCAGGATTACATCAAATGCATGGCACTGGTGGAGGCTCACCCGCTGGCCTACCAGATGGAGGAATTCCTTTTCAATCTGCGCGACCATTGCCTGGGATTGAATCTGGGTCGCTGGGATTACATGGCGTCGCTGATTCATTTCATGATCGAGGATCCCAACTGGATTTTGCCGGATCGCAATACGATCCCGCACGATGTCGCATTCTTCCAGAATTTCCGCACGCTGATGCCGGAAATCTGCCACAAGCACGGGGCCCACGCGATCGGCGGAATGACCGCGCTTTATCCCAGCCGCACCGACGCGGAATTAAACGAGCGCGCGCTGAAGGTCCTCAAGCAGGACAAGAAGAACGAAGCCGACTGCCTTATGGATGGAGCTTGGACCGGTCACCCCGATCAAAACGAGATCGCAGTTGCCCAGTTTCCCTATCCCAATCAAATTGCAAAACGGCCCAAGCTGCCGAATTCCCATCCCGACCTGCGGCCAATCCCGAAAGGCGTTGGCACCACAACACTTGCAGGAACGCGGGCGGCCGTTCGCACCGTGATTCGTTATCGCAACGGAGTGCTCAACGGAAAAGGCGCCAGCCTACTTGACGGCTACATGGAAGATCTAGCGACGGACCGCATCTACCGCCTCATGATTGCGCAGCGCGTGAAACACAAAGTCAGAGTAAATGGCGATCGTGGAAAGTCCGTCGAGCACTCTTCCGAATTGGTAACCCGTATTTTCGACGAGGAGTTGGCGAAAATTCAAAAAGATCTGCCGGCAGAGATTGATCGCAAAGCGGCAGCTACTCTCCCCGAAGCTCGCCGTATCGCGGAGGAGATGATTGTGCAGGGGCACCACTCGCCGATTTAGGTTTGCCGATTGCGGCTTGGGTGGAATTCTGGAGACTGCCCGCTCTGTGCCGTAATATTCTTGAGTAGATGTTTAACCGGAAATGAGGACTATGAGCGCCATCGAACAGACCACTGCACTTCACTTGCCCGCCCTGCAACCGCCTCGCCGTTATCTGTTCGGTCCGGGACCCACCATGGTTCACCCGCGCGTCTACGAGGCACTCTCGAAGCCCATTGTCGGACACCTCGACCCTTACTTCATCCAAGTGATGGGAGATGTCCAGCAATTACTCAAAACCACTTTCGGAACCAGTGACGGCGCCACGCTCGTGATTTCCGGTACGGGCAGCGCGGGCATGGAAGCTGCTGTGGCCAACTTCGTAGAGCCCGGAGCCAAGTTCGCTGTGTTCGCAAACGGATATTTCTCCGATCGTCTCACGGAGATGGCGAAGCGGCAGGGAGCGAACGTCGTGCGCTTCGAGAAGGGTTGGGGTGAGACCTTCACGGATGATGAAGCTACAGAATTCATCCGTCGTGAGAAGCCCAAAGTTGTGGCTTATGTTCACGCCGAGACCTCGACTGGAGCGCTGCAAGCGGGCCGTGCGATTTGCGCCGCGGCTCACGACGCTGGCGCTCTGGCGATCGCGGATTGCGTGACATCGCTGGGCGGAGTTCCAGTGGAGTTCGACCGGACCGGAATCGACGTCGCGTACAGTTGCACGCAGAAAGGATTGAGTTGTCCTCCAGGTTTATCTCCCATGGCGATGTCGCCGAGGGCTATGGATTTCCTGCGTGCCCGCACTACTCCATCGCGCAGTTGGTATCTCGATCTGAAACTGATTCACGATTACTCGACGGTGTCACACCGCTATCATCACACGGCCCCGATTTCCATGTTTTACGCCTTGCGCGAAGCGCTCATGGTGATCGCCGAGGAAGGAATCGAGAACCGCTGGGAGCGGCATCGCCGTTGCAACCGGGCTTTTGTCAAGGGCGTCGAAGCAATGGGTCTGCGCATGCACGTCCCCGAAGCGCATCGAATCGCGACCCTGAATACCGTATGCGTGCCCGATGTTGTTGACGAGGCCAAAGCTCGCAAACGCCTGTTGGACGAACCCGGGATCGAAATCGCTGGCGGTTTCGGGCCGCTCGCGGGCAAAGTCTTCCGCATTGGAGTGATGGGCCCATTGGCCACCGAAGATAATGTGCAATTTTTCCTGAAGGAGTTCAAAAAGACCCTGAGCGCAGAGGGCTACTCAATCTAGACTCACGGGATCGTGCCAGCGCGTTTGACGGAAGATTAACAATGCCGTCACATTCCTTTCGTTTGGCGGACAACAGATAAGCCGGGCAATCATCAAACACCTCGCTAGAGGCGAGAACGAATGACACTAAAGTCGGTTGACACGCTTCTTGACGTTTTACACTTCGCCGATAGCCACACGGCAATTGTGGTTCCCGAGCTTGGAATCCATGTCACTTATGATTCCCTCCGGCAGCAGGTTCTGGCGATGGCGAACGCATTGGCTTCCGCCGGCATACGCCGTGGCGATGCTGTGGCGATCGTATTGCCGAACGGATTGCCTGCGATTGTCAGTTTTCTCGCAGCTTCCATCGCGGGCACTGCAGCCCCTTTGAATCCTGCGTATCCCTATGAAGAGTTCCATTTTTTCCTAGGAGACACCAACGCGAAGATTTTGCTTTGCCCGCCGGTAGGCGCCGAGTTCGTGCGCACAGCGGCGGCGGACCGCAAGATCCCGGTGCTCTCGGTAGAAATGAATGAGAAGGGTGAGGTTCACCTGGCCGACGCGCCAACCGGCGTTACCGCAACCGCGCCCACTGCCGACGACATTGCACTGGTCCTGCACACCAGCGGAAGCACTGGCCGTCCGAAGCGCGTGCCTTTGCGGCATTTCAACCTGGCGGTATCCTCGGCAAATATTGCAAACACGTACGCACTTACCGGGGAAGATGTTTCGCTTTGTATCATGCCGCTGTTCCACATTCATGGGTTGATTGGCTCAACCATGGCGACTCTGCTTTCCGGTGGCACGGTGGTTGTTCCCACAAAATTCAACGCGCTTTCTTTCTGGCGAACGGTGAGCGAGAATCGCGTGACCTGGTATTCGGGAGTGCCCACCATGCATCAGCTTCTGATGGCCCGCAGCCGCCACAAGCCCCCAGAGGCTGCGACGCTGCGCTTCCTCCGCTCCTGCAGCGCGCCCTTGTCGCCGGAACTCATTCACAAAATCGAGGATGTCTTTGGCGTGCCCTTCGTGGAAGCCTACGGTATGACCGAAGCGGCCCACCAGATGACCTCGAATCCTCTACCGCCGCGGCATAGCAAGCCCGGTTCTGTCGGGGTCGGCGTTGGCTTGCGCATCTGCATCATGGACAAGGACGGCAATCATCTCGGCACCGACCAGCGCGGTGAGATCGCGATCCAAGGGGCGAATGTATTTCGTGGATACGAAAACAATCCCGAAGCGAACGCTCGCGCTTTTGTGAACGGATGGTTCCGCACCGGCGACCAAGGCTTCCTTGACTCTGACTGCTATTTGCATTTAACCGGCCGCATCAAAGACATCATCATTCGTGGAGGGGAGAACATCGCGCCTCACGAAGTCGATGAGGTTTTGCTGAGGCATCCTGCAGTGGCGGCGGCGGTCACGTTTGGCTGCGTGCATCCCACCCTGGGCGAAGAAGTGGCTGCCGCCGTGGTTCTGCACGAACGCCACGGAGCCACCGAGCAAGAACTTATCAAGCACTGCCGCGAGTTCCTAGCAGAGTATAAATGCCCTAAAAAGATCTATTTCGTGGACAGCATCCCCACTACCTCAACCGGAAAAATTCGCCGTCGCGCCGTCGCCACGGCGCTCACGGATGACCAACAATGAGATTCTTGATCGCGGGGGCGGGCGCCATCGGAGCCTACATCGGTGCGCGCATGGCGCATGCCGGATTCGACGTCACGCTCTTCGCGCGCGGGCCGCATCTTCGCGCCATGCAGGAGCGCGGCGTGCAGGTGAACAGTCCCGAGGGAGATTTTGTGGCGCGGCCCACAATCGCCGCTTCCCTCGAAGAAGTGGGTCCGGTAGACGTTGTCTTTCTTGGGGTGAAGGCCCACGGCCTGCCGCAACTTGCGCCGCACTTGAAGCCGGTTCTAGGGTCAGACACCACGGTCGTTAGCACACAGAATGGAATTCCGTGGTGGTACTTCCAGGGTTTCGGTGGCGAATGGGAAGGATTACGTCTTGAGCGCGTGGATCCCGGCGGCGTGATCTCCTCAGCTATCGAAGCGCACCGGGTGGTCGGATCGATCGTTTACTTTTCCACCGAGATTCCCTCCCCCGGAGTGATTCAACACATCGAGGGCAACCGCATTTCTCTCGGCGAACCGGAGGGCACGCGCTCCGATCGCCTCCGCCGAATTGCCGAGGCGCTCATCGCCTCCGGATTACGCTGTCCGGTCACCACTCGCATCCGCCACGAGATTTGGGTCAAGGTTCTGGGCAATGCCTCCTTGAATCCGGTCAGCGCCCTGACGCGCGCCACGCTGGTGCAGATGGTGCGTGATCCGGGAGTTTGCTCGGTGATCCGGAGTATCATGCAGGAAGTGGAAGAGGTTTCGCGCAAGTTGGGCATGGAGTTACCTGTTTCTATCGATCAGCGAATCGCCGGTGCGGAAAAAGTTGGCGAGCACAAAACCTCAATGCTGCAAGATCTCGAAGCCGGCCGGCCTATGGAATTGGAAGCGCTGGTGGGCGCGGTCGTGGAATTGGGAGAGCGTGTTGGGCTGTCCATGACCTGTACGCGAACCGTATACAACTGCACGAAGCTACTGGCGGAGTGTGCAGTTCGGCAGCAAGCAAAATGAGCGGACTTGTCCCCATGCCACTCCCTCCTACAAAAATATTTGCTAGGGCTTGACAACGGGGGTATACTGCCTGGTTAGCTGGTCTACTTATCGGACCACTTGGAGCGGTGGGTTGGGCATTCCTCTCAAATCCGACTTCGAGGCTGTTCGAAAGAACAAAGTCTACGAAGAAGTTGCGAGGCAGATCGAACGTTTGATCCTGAAGAAGCTGAAACCTGGGGATAAACTGCCTTCGGAACGCGAATTGGCGGACATGCTCCAAGTAAGCCGCAGCTCCATTCGAGACGCGATTCGGGGTCTCGAACTGATGGGCTTGGTCGAACCGCGTCAAGGTGCTGGCACGATCGTTCGCGAAATATCGGCGGACTCGTTGGTGAATCCTTTTTCGAATGCCCTGAAGCAGAGGCAGGCACTGGTCAGCGAGCTTCTGGATTTTCGCAAGATGCTGGAGCCACCCCTGGCAGCGCGCGCCGCCACACACGCTTCTCCCGACGAGATCTCGGAGATGGAAGAGATTCTGCAACGGCAGGAACGAAAGCTGTCTCGTGGAGAAACGACCATCGCCGAGGATGCGGAATTCCATTACAGCGTCGCTCTGGCTTCCGGTAACAGTGTCGTGCTGAAGGTGCTCGACATTCTCATGGACCTGCTGCGCGAAACGCGTGAGCGCTCTTTGCAGGTGGAAGGGCGACCGAAAAAGTCTCTGGCTGGCCACCGGCGGATTCTCGCTGCGATCAAGCATCAGGATGCAGAAGCCGCAAAGGCAGCCATGCGGCGGCACATTGAAGACGTCGAAGAAATCGTGCTCGAGGAGATTGAATAACGGAGGATCTTCTCCGTAGTCCGGCTGTTCGCGATTCGCCATCATGTGGGATAGCGATCGCTTTGCGTTGGAAGATGGCGGCTACCCGCCAAGGGTGAAGGCAGGCCACCGAGTCTACTAATCTGGGGATCATGGGATTGACTGAACTGGCAAATGACATCGCCGGTGTTGCCGCCGCTTCTTGCGATCCGCAGCACGCGGAACAGCCGCCGGCGGAGGCGCGCTTCGACGGATTCGCCCGGCGGGCGCAGGTTTCGACCGGCGCCATGACGGAAACCCCTCCATCCTCTCTCGCGGCGAGTGTCATACTGCGCGTTGCCGAGGCGCGCGTCGAGGATATCGGCCACGCCATTGCGCGACTGGCACCAGTCGATCTGCTGCGCCTGGGCGCCCGAGCAGGCAATGTGCTGAAGATCACTGGCGGCACGATCGGTGTCGCGCGCGCCGAGCTTTCCGGCGAAGGATACGAAGGCATGATCCAGATCGACGGCACATGCCGCAGTAATTGCAGCGCGGGGTTGCAGGAACAGGTGACGGTGTCGCCAATCGAGCACGCGCAGGCAGTGGCTGTCCGCTTGTCGCCGTTGTGGGTGGGGGCCGCACCCGCGACTATCGCACCCGACCGGATGCTCGAGGATCTGGTGGGCGTCCCGGTCATCGCGGGCTGTGTGGTGCGGGTACCCACGTTTGCCAAGGCGGTGAACTTCCAGGTGGTGCGGACGATTCCCTCGGGCCCGGTCGTTATCGGGGAGCGCACCGACATCAGGGTCGTCGAAGGTGATCAGACAGTGGCCCGCGCTTCGGCGGTGTCCTACGAAGATATCGGCGGGCTGGAGCGTGAAGTGGCGCGGGTGCGCGAGATCGTCGAACTACCTCTGAAGCACTCGCGCATCTTCGAGCGCTTAGGAATTCTCGCCCCCAAGGGAGTGCTGTTGTACGGTCCGCCGGGAACGGGCAAGACACTGCTGGCCCGCGCCGTAGCGGCCGAAAGCCGCGTGCACTTCATTCACCTCAACGGTCCTGAGATCATGCGGAAGTTCTACGGCGAGAGCGAAGCCAAGCTCCGCGAGGTCTTCGAAGAAGCGGCACGCCACGCGCCCGCGATCCTGTTCATCGACGAGATCGATGCCGTGGCTCCCAAGCGCACGGAAGTGGCCGGTGAGGTCGAAAAGCGAGTCGTGGCGCAGCTTCTCAGCTTGATGGATGGCTTTGTCGCGCGCGGACAGGTCATCGTCATCGGTGCGACCAACATCCCCGAGGTGCTGGACCCGGCGCTGCGGCGTCCGGGCCGCTTCGATCGCGAAATCGAAATCGGTGTTCCGAATACGCAAGCACGGCTACAAATCCTCAGGATCCACACCCGCGCAATGCCCCTCGCGCCGGACGTCGATTTGCGGGAGATCGCCGAGCATTCCCACGGGTTCGTCGGCGCCGACCTCGAAGCGCTGGGACAGGAAGTCGGCATGATTGCTTTGCGCCGCTTCCTTTCCTCTGCTCCCCTCAACCCTGATGGCATTACAGCTGAAGAACTGGGCACGCTGCAGGTTACGCGCGAAGACTTCCTCGGCGGCCTGAAAGAAGTCGAGCCCAGCGCGACTCGCGAATTCTTTATCGAGAAAAGCTCGTCGACGTTTGCATCCCTCGGAGGTCTCAACGAGGTGAAAGGGTTGCTCGATGCCGTCGTCGAGCATTCTCACATGCGCGACGAGATCTATGAGCAGGTTGGACTAGCGCCGCCACGAGGCATCCTGCTGGTCGGACCGTCGGGTACTGGGAAGACTGCCTTGGCGCGGGCGCTCTCGGGTGAAAAGCAGATCCCGCTGATCGCCATCGATGGCCCGCAACTGTACTCGAAGTGGTTGGGGGAATCCGAGCGGGCGCTGCGCGAAGTTTTCAAGAAGGCGAGACGGGCAGCGCCCTGCATCTTGTTCTTCGACACGATTGACGCGGTCGCGCCCAAGTTCGGTGCCGATCAATTCGGTACCGACGTCTATCAAAGGATTCTCAGTCAGCTCCTGCGTGAGATCGACAACTTGCGTGACGTCAAAGGAGTGATCCTGCTGGCAGCCACCAATCGTCCCGAGCGGATCGATCCGGCGCTCTTGCGCAGCGGGCGCTTCGACTACATACTCCCGTTCGCCAAACCCGACGCTGCCGAACGCGCGGCCATCATGCGCCTTTGCTGCCGGCGAGTGCCGCTGGCGCCCGATGTTGATTTCGAGGAGTTTGCGGGTCGGACAGAGGGCCTCACCGGCGCCGATATCGAAAGTCTGTGCAAAAAGGCGACGCTATTAGCGATTGCGGAGTTTCAGGAGGGCACTCGCGTCCCGCCTTTCGTCGTCTTGCGGGGCGATTTTCTGGCGGTCATGGAATCTGACCGTGGCAGTCCCAAGCAACTGAAAAGCACGAGAAGGCTGAGAAATAACGGCGGGGATTTGTGCCCTGACGGATCTGACTGAGTCACAACGAGGGTTGATCATGAGTTACACCGAACTTACCGTTTGGACGCGCGGCATCATCATGGACAAAGAGGGCCGCGACATCGTTAATTCCATCTCGGCGTCCGCAAGGATCGAAGGCAAGCATGCGCAGGCGATGGAAAACTACGTCGACAATCCTGATCGCACCAATTGCCCCACGCGCAAGTACTGCCGCGTGAGCGACGACGTGCTCGAGAATGAGCTCACCTACGAAAATGAGAATCCCAACATTGTCGTGCTGGTTGAGGGCACGATGGTCAAAGGCTGGGATTACATGCGCGGGATGCCTCCAGGAGGAACGCTGGTGATCAACACGCACTACACACCGGAGTACATGATTCGTTTCGTGCCAGGACCCGAGCGACTGGCTCAGCTCGTTTGTGTGGATGCCGCTCATTTGGCTGATCACAAATGGCTCTACTACCGGCTGGGTGAGCTGGGTCTCGACCGCCTTTCGACCGAGGGCGCCGCAGAGCGAAACAAATCGATCGCACCCGATATCGCCGCTCCGCTTATTGCCGCAGTGGTGAAGACTACCGGCATCGTCAAGATGGAGACGATTGAACCGATGATCGCGAACAAGAGGGCATTCGAAATGGCACTCGACCAGTTGCACATCATGAAGCTGAACCCAGTGGCTGCATAGGAAGGATCAAAGGATCACATGTCGACTAAAGGCACACACATTCCCGACCGCCTCAAGATCCCGTTTGCAGGCATCACCCCCGCGCCATCGCAGGAAAAGGGGCAGGACCTATTCCCCACCGGCAACTGGCGTTCGATTCGACCGGTGTACCGGGACAAGTTGCCACCCTGCAACAATGCTTGCGGAACCAACGAAAAGATCCAGGGCTATCTCGACTTGGTGAAGCGCGGCAAATATCTGGACGCCTACGCGCTCATAAAGGAAGACATGCCTTTCCCGTCCGTCACCGGCCGCGTGTGTTACCACCCATGCGAACAGGCGTGCAACCGCGGGAAGTACGATGAGGCCATCTCGATTCGCGCGGTCGAGCGCTTTCTTGGCGATCTCGGTCAGGCATTGCCACGCGACGTGGTCAAGGCCGGCAAGCCCAACGGTAAGAAGGTCGCCGTCGTGGGATCGGGTCCCGCCGGGCACAGCGCCGCGTATCAACTGGCACGCCTCGGCTACAAAGTGACCATTCTTGAGAAATCGCCGAAAGCCGGCGGCCTTAATCGCGGTGGGATTCCGGATTGGGTGCTGCCGCAGCACGTGCTTGATCGCGAGATCGAGCGCCTCGTCGAACTCGGGATCACAATCAGGACCAACGTCGAAGTCGGCAAAGACGTCACCTGGGACGACCTGGAAAAGAACTTCGATGCCTGCGTGCTGGCCGTTGGCCTTACTGAGCCCAATAGCGTTCGAGCCGAGGGCGAGAATAAGGACGGCGTGCTATACGGTCTTCCTTTCCTTCGCGATATCGGCATGGGCACATCGAAGGTCAAGTTAGGTGCTCGCGTTGCCGTCATCGGCGGTGGAAACACCGCGATCGACTGTGCTCGCGAAGCATTGCGGCAAGGCGCGGTGGAAGTGACCATGATTACTGTTGAGGCCAACCCCCAGGAAATGCCGGCCGTGCCGGAAGATCTGCACGACATGCTGGAAGAAGGGGTGGAACTGGTGCATGGTCGGGCGGTGACGGCCGTGCTCGGCAACGGCAAAGTCGAGACTTTGCAACTGCATCCCGCGCGCTTCTCCGGCGCCATCAATGCCTCGCCGATTACCGTCAATCGAGATGTCCCTGGCGAGCACTTCCACCTGGACAACGTGATCATCGCGGTGGGACAGCGTCCGTCGCTCGCATGGCTCCCGAACGAGTTCAAAACCGAGCGCGGCACCATCAAGATCGACAAGTTCGGACGCCTCGGTGATACAAATTTCTTTGCTGCGGGCGACATCGTGCAGCTCGGTTCGGGTCAGCCGCTCATGGTGGTGAATGCTGTGGGTGATGGCAAGCGCGTTGCCTTCAATCTGGACAAGGTCATGCGCGGGGAGCAGTTACAGCCCCGGACAATTGCCGTCGACGTCATCTTCGATTTGAATCGCATGAACATGACGTACTTCCCGCACTTCCCGCGCGTCCAGCAGGATCTGCTGCCGCCGACGAGCCGGAAAAAGACCCAGGACGAGGTGATTCAGGCGTTTTCGGAAGAGCAGGCAGTCGAGGAGGCCGGACGCTGTTTCAGTTGCGGCACCTGTAACGCCTGCGACAACTGTTATCTGGTCTGTCCCGAGCCGTGCATCGCGCGCCCGGAGCGTTCCAACGGCATGTACAAGATTCTGGTCGACTACTGCAAAGGTTGCCGTGTGTGCATTGAGGAATGTCCAACGGGCTGCTTAGAGGGCGTTCCCGAACTCGACTTCGATACCGGTGTGGTGCGCATGGATACAGCCTTT
>Ga0187891_1002466_pt1 | contig 14022 bp, 16 predicted proteins | sample June2016WEW_21_4_FD_132990 | JGI IMG/M metagenome (GOLD analysis project Ga0187891, IMG submission 132990) | Peatland microbial communities from SPRUCE experiment site at the Marcell Experimental Forest, Minnesota, USA - June2016WEW_21_40 | ecosystem: Environmental > Terrestrial > Soil >... | reverse complement strand
GGCCTCAGCCGCATGGCGACGGACGGCGAGGTCATCGCTGCCCGAGCCTCAGGGATGGGGCTCTCCCAGTTCGTCCGGCCCGTACTGCTTTTCGGCTTTGCGGGATGGGCACTCACCCTGTGGATGAGCCTGTTCCTCTCGCCACAGGCAGCCCGGAAACTCACTCGCATGGAAGCAGGGCTAAAAGCCAGCCAAGTGTCGTATGAGATCCAACCACGCGTGTTTATCGAGCAATTCCCCAATTTGCTTCTTTACTTGGAGGATGTAACCGGCTCTCGTTCCCGGTGGCGGGGCGTCTTCATTGCGGACACCACTCAGCGTGACCAAGTCAAAGTAACCTTAGCGGAAAGCGGTGTGCTTGTCAACGAAGCCGCCAACGGCCGGCTGGTCATTCACCTGAATCAAGGCATGACCCACGAGATCGACCCACAAAACCCGGGACAGTATTCCGTGGTCACTTTCACCAACACCGACATCCCAGTGCCACTCGATCAGGCCTCCGCTTCCGGCCCCGAAAGCTTCCCCACTCCTCTGCTTTCTCTCCACAAGTTGATGGCGCAGACGCACTCGCCCCGCGATCGTCGAGCCGCACTCGTGGAACTCCATTATCGATTTGCCCTGCCGGTGGCCAGCCTGGTTCTAGCGCTGGTAGGAATATCCTTAGGCCTGTCGACGCGGAAAGGCGGCAAGGCCGTGGGACTGATCCTGACCATGGTGCTTGTCTTCATCTATTACATCGTCATGGTCTTCGGCCTGAGCTTCGCCAAGCAGGGCCGCCTCCCTCCTGCTATCGGGCTGTGGATTGCAAACGTCATCTTCGCCATCGCCGGCGTACTGATGTTGGCTCAACTCCGCAGTGTGCGGAGCCACCTCCAATTCGTTCAGGAGTGGATGGACGACCTGGCACGCCGCTGGGAAGCCCGGCAGGCGCGGCCGCGGCGCGGGCGAGTGTCGGGACCATCGCTGAAACCTCGCACGCCCGGCAGTCGGATTTTTCAGATTCTCGACGTTTACATTATCCAGAGCTGGTTCTTCTACTTCTTCATCCTGCTGGTTACGTTCACGGGCATTTACATTATCTTCGACTTCTTCCAACTCCTGGGAGATATGGTTCGCAACCACGCTTCGGCAGGCCTGGTGCTGAATTATTACCGTTTTCTTCTTCCTCAAGTCATCTACTTGATGCTGCCTTTGAGTATCCTTGTCGCCACGTTGGTGAACTTCGGCCTGCTCACCAAGTCCAACCAAATCACCGCCATCAAAGCAGCGGGCGTCAGCCTTTACAGGATTTCCGCTCCCGTGCTACTGGTGGCTGTGCTGCTGAGCCTTGGCATGTTTTTCCTTTCCGACGATTTCCTGCCGCAAACCAACCAGCAGCAGGATGCCTACCGCAATCAGATCAAGGGAAAACCGCCACAAACCTTCTACCGCCCGGAGCGCCAATGGATATTCGGGCGGGCAGATCGCATTTACAACTACAGGTTTTTTGACCCTGATAAGAACGTCTTTGCAGACTTCACCTGCTTCGAGTTCGATCCTAAGGACTTTCGCCTCACTCGCAGGATTTACGCCGCGCGGGCATTCTGGGAACCCGCCATCCAAGGCTGGGTGCTCGAGAACGGCTGGGTGCGCGACCTGAAAGGAGAACTGGTTGAAAAGTACTTCCCCTTTTCGGTTGACATGTTCCCCGAGATGTCGGAAGAACCCGCCTACTTCAAAAAGGAAGTGAGACCTTCTGAACAGATGAGCGCACTCGAGCTGCGGCATTACATACGCGAGCTCAGCCAGAGCGGATTCGACGTCGTGCGCCTCTCCGTCCAATTTTATCGAAAGTTCTCGTACCCCCTTATCGCCTTCGTCGTGGCCTTACTCGGAGTTCCCTTCTCTTTCACTACGGGAGGCAAGGGCGCACTTTCCGGAGTCGCCCTGAGTATCGGCATCGCCATTCTCTACTGGTCCATCTCCAGCTTGTTCGAAGCCATGGGCAACCTGAGTCAGTTGCCGCCCCTGGTCGCCGCCTGGTCCCCGGACGTGCTTTTCGGGCTGGCGGGGTCGTACCTGCTGCTGCGCGTGAAGACATGAAACGCTTGGCGCGCGAGCGCGGCCGGAGCTATAATTACATTATGAGCCGTGAAACTGCCGAACTCCTCAAAGAGGTATTGACGCTTCCGGCTGAAGCCCGGGCTGCGCTCGCGGATTCACTTCTGGAGAGTCTCGACACGGAGATTGACGCGGACGCCGAGGGCGCATGGCGGACTGAGATTCGGCGCCGGGCTGCGGAACTTGATTCCAAGGCGGTTTCCCCCATTCCGTGGGCAGAGGTCCGATCCCGCCTGATGGCCACACGCGGCAATGAGCGGTAAGCCTGTCGAGTTTCACCCAGAAGCCCTTGCCGAAACCGAAGCCGCGGTGGCTTGGTATCGTGAGCGCAGCTTGCGGGCGGCAGAAGCCTTCGTCGGCGAACTATTGGAGGCGGTTGCAACTATCTCGGAAGCACCGCAGCGATGGCCCATTTTCGAGGCGGGGTGCCGACGCTTCCCACTGCATCGATTTCCTTATCTTGTTATCTACCGCGAAAAGCCGCTCTCGATCCAGGTTTTGGCGGTTGCTCACGGACGGCGTCGACCAGGATATTGGCGAACCCGCAGTACAACGTAACCGACACGTTCCAGAGTGCGAGGATCGGACCTCTATGCAGTTTTCAGATCAACCTGTTAGAATCGTAGCCGCCGCGGGCGGCCTCGTTTGGCGGCCGAGCCGCGATGGCCGCGAGCTGATCGTCATTCGCCGCAGACGTCATGCGGATTGGTCACTCCCTAAAGGCAAAGTCAAGCCAGGTGAATCCTGGGTGCAGTGCGCCATCCGTGAGGTACAGGAAGAAACGGGCTTCGCTGTCGAGGTTGAGAGCCACGCGGGTTGGGTGTGTTATGACACGGGAGACATTACCAAGGTGGTTCGATTCTGGAATATGAGGCCGCTCGGCGAATCCCGGTTTGAAAGTTCGGAAGAAGTGCTGTCTGTTCACTGGTTGGCGCCTCAGGATGCGGTCAAGCGACTGGATCATGAAGGCGAACGGGTTCTCATAGCCCAAGCCAGCCGCAAACCCTAAGGCCATTCGCTTACACGGTCAACACGCTGTCGGCTTCCACCAGGAGTCCGACGATGTCGTTCATTCCGCCTACTTCCCCTACCGCAACCTGGCTGGTCAGGCCAAAGTGCTCAAGGCACGTGCGGCAGGAAATCAGGCGGACGCCCTGGCCGTGGAGTATCTTCAAGCCCAACAGCGCCGGTGAACCATTGCAGACCAACTTCACCCCATCGGTGTAAAAGCAGATGGCGTGAGGCTTGACGGGCTGACTCTCCCAAGCGTGCAGAAGCCGGTCAAACATCTCCAAGCCAAATTGTTTGTCGTTGGGATCGACGTGGCCCAGACCCTCGCGCGTGACCAGCAGAACGAGTTTTGGCATAAGCGATTAACCCATTTTCTCATTCAAAAGCCGTTTCGGCCCCGGAACTTGCTTCCGGAAGGCCGCGGCCTCCGGTCCAGGTCCAAGAAATCATTCTAGCCTACTATGCGGCGTTGTCAAGAGACAGGAAGTCCGCACCGGAGCAACGATCGACTTTGTGTCTCTCGACATCCATCGGGGCCAGTGACACAATGGCCAGCCCAAGGAGCACTTGTAGCATGGAGCAGATCATTCATGATGTCTTGATCTTCGGAACCGGACTTGCCGGGCTGCGCACCGCGGTCGAGCTATGCATCAAGACGCGCGGCAGTGCCGACATCGGGATCGTTTCAAAAGTACAGGTCATGCGCGCGCATTCGGTGTGCGCGGAAGGCGGCACGGCAGCCGTGATGCGCCCCGAAGAGGGCGACAGCCTGGAGTTGCACGCCTGGGACACCGTAAAGGGTTCCGATTTCCTTGCCGACCAGGACGTGGTGGGCCGCTTCGTGAAAAGCTCGCCGGACGAAATCCGCCGGCTCGAGCACTGGGGATGCCCCTGGTCGCGCCGCGAGGATGGGCGAATCATGCAGCGGCCGTTCGGCGGGCATTCCTTTCCTCGGGCCTGCATGGCGGCTGACAAGACGGGCTTCTTCGAGATGCAGGCGCTCTACGACACTCTCCTCAAGTACAGGAATTTCAGGCGCTACGACGAATGCTTCGTGACTTCCCTGCTTCTCGAAGGCGGGCGCTTCGCCGGACTCACACTCTACGATCTGCCCTCGGGCGAGTTTTTGACCCTGCGGGGCAAGGCGCTCCTGATTGCCTCCGGCGGGCTGGGGAATCTTTACGGTTTCACGACCTATTCCCAAACCGTAACGGGCGACGGCCAGGCCATTGCCTACCGCGCCGGGCTGGCACTCGAGGACCCGGAGTTCCTCCAGTTCCATCCCACGGGGCTCGTGCCCTCGGGAATACTGATGACCGAAGGTTGCCGCGGCGAAGGCGGTTACCTGCGCAACAACCAGGGCGAGCGCTTCATGGAGAAGTACGCGCCCAAAATGATGGAGCTTGCGCCGCGCGACATCGTTTCCCGCTCCGAAATGACGGAAATCCTCGAGGGGCGCGGTTTCCAGGGTCCCGACGGCCTTGATTACGTCAACCTCGATTTGACCCATCTGGGCGCTGAACGCATCAACAAGCGCCTGCCTTTGATCCGCGAAGTATGTATGAAGTTTCTCGGAATCGATCCCATCACGACCGCCATTCCCATCCGGCCAGTGGCGCATTATTCGATGGGCGGGATCGAAGCCGATATCGATGGCCGGACGAAAGTGGAAAACATCTGGGCCGCGGGCGAGGTGGCGTGCCACTCGATGCACGGGGCCAACCGCCTGGGATGCAACTCCACCGCAGAATGCCTGGTTTGGGGCGGGATCACGGGCGGCGAGATCGCCAGGTACCTGGCCCAAAGCCCCAAGCTGAGCGATATGCCGGAGACCCAGGCGCGGGAAGAAGAGAGACGGATCTTCGACGGCCTGCTCAAACAAAGCGGCTCCGAGAAACCTGCGCAAATCCGCCGCGAGCTTCGCACCTTGATGGATAAACATGCGGGCGTCTACCGCTCGGGCGAATCCATGAATGAGGGCCTGTTGAAGATTGCCGAGCTGAAGCGGCGCTTCGCTCAGATTGCGATTCAAGACAAAAGCCGCGTCTATAACACCAACTTGGTTCAAGCGCTCGAAACTCAGAATATGCTGGAACTGGCTGAAGCGCTGCTCTTCGCCGGCCTGGCGCGGCAGGAATCGCGGGGCGCCCACGCCCGGACGGACTTCTCCAAACGCGACGACGAGAAGTTTCCTGGCCACTCGATGGTTTATTACACCTGCGGTAAGCCGAGGTTGGAATATAAGCCCGTGACGATCACGAACTGGAAGCCGGTGGAGCGGAAGTACTGACAATCCACCCGGGTCAGCATGAACGAGGGTAACCTTTCTGCGGAGGTGCTCAATGGATCGAGGGTGGGAATCTCAGTTTCGAGCTCGGATGCGCGAATTCGAGCTGACTCGTGCGCCTCGCAAAGGCGAAGTGTCGGTCTCGCTCAAGGTGCGCGTTGTTTCCGGATGCTTTCATAGACAATGCTCACCGCACGCATACACGCTAATTGACAAGGAACTCGCGTCTCGCACCTCACGGCGACCCGAGTTCACTTTTGTTGAGCACGAGAGCGGCCCCGAACTCCTTGTTTATCTCGCCCTTGGGACTGCGGGTATTACACTGGCCAAGAGCGTGATCGACCTTGTCACCGCAATCATCAAGGCTCGTTCAGAAGGTATCAACAAAGGAGATAGACCTTCTGATCCAGTGGAGATTATCGTGCGGCGCGTCGGTGATGGAGACAAATTCGTCGAAGAAACGGTGTTTCGGGTTGGCCACGCCGACCCGGTCGGCCGCGCGGAGATCGAGGTGGGAGTCGACGCCGCGCTGAAGCGCCTCTTTGGGGACAAGAGGGCTAAGATACCTGCACGGGTGACGCGGCGGACCACACCCAAGCGCGGCGCCCCTAACCGCAGCGGTTAGCGTTCCCGTTCATGATGGGAGTCGACTGCCACAGCGAAGGCTTACATGGGCGGGTGGCACTTAGTTGAGGGGCGGCGGCAGGACCTGACGGTCTCATCTTATGGTCGGCGGCACGGCCTCTTATGACGTCCAGCGCAAACGAGAGCGAGAGTCTCGCCGTCTGTAAACCGGAAAGGATCGTATGAGCCCTGATCCCGAGAGCTCTGACCCCAAGGCTCGGTTCCTTGCCGAACTCGAGTGGGAGATCAAGTGGCAGTGGCGCTGGGAGAAAAGGTACCGACGCTTAACGTACGCTATGACTTGGGCTACCTGGCTGAGCAGCTTCTTGATCCTCGTTCTGGCGTTCTACCAGCTTCAACTGGGAACCAACCTCCAGAAGTGGGTGATCCTGGCCATCACGGCGTTGTCCACACTTTCTGTGAGTCTGCCGGTCCTCTCGATGAGTTTCAAGTTTCAACAGCGCCAGGAGGTGTATGACCGAATGGCCAGAGCGTACAGCCTGTTGAAGATGAAGGTGGAAATGGGGGCGATCAGACTTGAGGACGCGCTCGCCGAGTTCGAACGTATTCACTCTGAGCCAACGGAGAAAGTGATCAGGGAAACGGCGTGAACCTAGCGAGCTTCTGCAGACGACCGGCCAGATAGCATCAGGCCACCTGCGGCTGACAGGCCGCTTGCTGAAAGGTCAAAGGCGCAAGTCCCGCATGATTGGTCTCCTCGTCGGTGCCGGTTTCTCGAAATGGGCCGCAGGCTTGCCGCTTGCGAAGGAGCTCTTCGATTTTAGGATTGAGCCTTTTGGTGTGAGAGAAACCGGGTGGCTTGAACGGGCCCGGCATTTGAAGTCCTTGTGGGACCAGGAACACTCTGGTGACCCCGCCGAAGCGTTCATAGCTTATGCGTTGGAACGGGATGCGACGACCCGCCGGCTGGTGCTGTGGTACGTGGTTCGGCGATTGTCCGACCCGTACATCTGGAAAGAATGGCATGCTTGGAAGTGGCGACGGCACGTCTTAATGATCGACGAGAATCGTAAGGTCACTCGTCCTGGGGTTGCGCAGGTTCGAGGTTTTCTCATCGGTGTCATGGGACCTCAGTTGGCGGGCGTCGTAACCACAAACTATGATCTTCTTGTGGAATACGCCCTGGGGACAGGCGGGTTTAATTACGGCAGTCCCGGGGAGAGGCTTCAAGGCCGTGGCCCATATCCAGTCTCCCAGTGGCGTAATCCAGTCACTTTGACGGGGCGAATGCCTCTTGCCAAGGTGCACGGGAGCATTTCATGGGATGCACGCGGGCGCTATACAGACGGGCGAAGAGGGCTCACAGGAGACGCCCTCATAGTCGCGCCGACACCTCACAAACTGCCACCTGGGTCGCTTCAGGGGCAATGGGAACTGGCGGGTGACATCCTTCGAAGGTCGTCGAGGCTCCTTGTGTTCGGCTTTGCGTTCAACCGGTACGATTCTGCGTTTCTGGAATTACTGCAAACGGAGGGAAGGCGACTGAAGGACGTCGTGCTCGTTGACATTGCCCCCAATGAGAAAGCGGCCCGCCGCATATGGAATGGCGCAACCGTGAAGTCCCTTCGCCCGCCACCCGAAGGCGGCGAAGAGTTGCGACGATGGGTCAAGGGGGACACCGTTAACGTTGCAGGAGGAACGAGCATTTGACGAGGGGCTGATCGCGTTAGGGAGGCGGGCGTGGCTGCCATGTCTGGGGACTTCCGAGAGGGTAGCGTGCCAACGACTCATGTTAGCCGTTAGGGTCATCCTTGAGGGGAGACCGGATGATAGAATGGAGAACAGGGGGCTGAATGATCGTTAAGCTGGTAGTGCAACGGGGCGAGGATGGCTATTTTGTTGCCAACTGTCCGTCGCTAAAAAGCTGCTGGTCTCAGGGGAAAACCCGAGAAGAAGCGCTGGAGAATATTCGAGAAGCCGTTGGTCTTTTTCTGGAGTCCCAGCCCGGCGAGCATGCCGTCACCGCGAAGCGGTGAACGGTGAGTAGCCGTGGGTGCAAACCCACGGTTGGCGCCCCCTGAAAGACTCTCCAACCCCGAAGGGGTTGACCAAGGAAATTCGGCCCCTTCAGGGCCGGGTGCCATTTGATGCCATCGCAACCGTGGGTTTCACCCACGGCTACTCAATGTGCTCCCCTTTGGGAAGCAAGGCCGGAAGTACACCGGACGATCGGAGAGGGTGCGAGGACGTGAATATGGAAGGTGTTCAATTTATTGTCGATTCCCAGGGGAGGAAGTCCGGTGTTCTAATCAACCTCAAAAAGCACGGGACTCTCTGGGAAGATATCTATGACAATTGGTTGGCCGAAAAAAGGAAGCACGAACCACGCGAGGCACTTCGTTCCGTTCGCCGCCGACTCGAGAGGCGGGGCAAGTTGAAGTAGCGAATAGCGAATGGTGAATTGTGCATCCATCTGTCATGCTGAGCGCAGCGAAGCATCCCGGCAGTTCCTTTCGATGCCCGGTGGGCGTTCTTACGAACAAACTGCTGAGATCCTTCGTCGCCTAACAGCCGGGCTCCTCAGGATGACAAGCAATTTGGCTGATAGCTGACGGCTGATGGCTGACAGCTTCTTTAATCGTCAATCGACAATCCTCGCGGGAGGCAGGCATGGCCGCAATCCAACGGCACGACAACCGGCTGGGAATCTGGGGATGGCTGGGGGGCGGGCGATGGGGCGTGGAGCGCTACGCTTACATCTTGCACCGCCTGACGGGTCTGGGCATTCTCTGCTACTTCTTGATGCACGTGGTGGTAACGAGCCTGCGCGCGACGGGCGTTTACTTGTGGGTCGAAGGGGGCGTGCTTCACCAGCCGGCTTTCAAGTTCGGAGAGTTTCTGGTTTTCGCGGCGTTTGCTTACCACGCTTTCAACGGCGTGCGTTTGGTGCTCGTGGAACTTGGATTCGCGGTAGGCAAACCCATCGAGCCGGTCTATCCCTACAAAACGTCGCTGAACGTGCAGCGGCCGCTGCTTATCGCCATGATGATTTTGGCAGCGGTGTTTCTTGCGGCGGGGGGGTATCAGTTCCTCGGACTGACAAAGTAGGAGGCACGATGCGCGAAACGAAATACTGGACGTGGCACATGGCGGCGGGAGTGGCGATCCTCTTCCTGCTTGGCCTTCACATGGTGATCATGCACTTGGGCGGGACGATGCATCTATTTGCCCCGCATGGCGGCGAAGCGGTCTCAAAGGCGAACAGCCTGTTTCGCGATGGCACGCTGTTTTTCACCGTCACTTACATTCTTCTCCTCGGAGTCGCGCTCTATCACGGCCTCTACGGCCTGCGGACGATCCTGTTCGAGTTGACGCTGAAGCCTGCGGTGGAAAAACTCACGACGGTGGTCCTCGTGCTAGTAGGGCTGGGATTGTTCGGATTAGGCACGTGGGCAGCCATCGCCGCGCACGCCGTCGCTCAAGCGGGAGCCAGGGGGTAGCTATGCCGGAAAGCAGCAAAGCCGTACGACAAATCAATTTTCACGTCACGCGCTACAATCCTGAAGACGACCGCATACCTTACGTGAAGACTTACACCATACCGGTGCGCGAGGGCATGACGGTACTGGACGGGTTGCACTACATCAAAGAGAACCTGGACGCAACCTTGGCCTGGCGCTATTCCTGCCGCATGGGCGTGTGCGGCTCGTGCGGCATGCTGCTGAACGGAAGACCGACCCTGGCCTGCAACACGCAAATCCTGCACATTGCCACGACGGACCTCGCCGTCGGACCGCTGCCCAATTTCGATATCGTGCGCGATCTGGTCCCCGATCTGACGACGATGTTGGACAAGCACCGCGCGCTGAAACCTTACGTGACGCGCGCCGACGAGGACGAAATCAACGATCCGGCGGGTGAGTTTTATCAGTCACCGGAAGAACTCGAAGCCTACCTGCAATTCACCTACTGCATAAAATGCGGCTGCTGCATGGCTGCCTGTCCAACCCTGGCCACCGACGTGCGCTATTTGGGGCCGATGCCTTTAGCGGCAGCGCAGCGCTACAACCGCGACACGCGCGATGATGGCCGGCGCGAGCGCAGTAAGCTGACCGGCGGCGCCGACGGCGCGTTCCGCTGCCACTACGCCGGCGAGTGCTCGCGCGCCTGCCCCAAAGGTGTGGACCCCGCCAAGTCCATCCAGCTTCTCAAGCGGCAACTCGTGCTCGATTATCTCCATTTGGCTCGCCGCAGAAAGCCCTGCCAGAAATTGCAGGGGCCGGGCCAAGGCAAGCCGCTGCCCAACATTCCGGCTGCGCCGGCCAGGACGGTTTAATCGTTTTCATTGAATTTCTGCTTTCGCGGGAATGACTGCGACTTGGGGCGCCCGAGTCTCCTGTATGACGCCTGTACACAACTTACTGGCGGTGCTGAAAAACCTTCTCCCCTGTGATATTCTCAAGCCTTAGAGGCTGGGAATGGCTACCAAGACCTTGCTTACCATCGACGATTATCTCGTGCTCGAGGAACCCATGGGCGTGCGGTACGAATTAAGCGAGGGGGAACTCATCGTGACGCCGTCCGCTAATTACTCTCACAGCGAAATCCGTGATGAATTGAACTCGCGCTTGAGATCATTTGTCAAAGCACGCAAACTGGGGGGCGTAACCAGCGAAACCGACGTGCAACTTGCGCACGATGTGGTCCGGCGTCCGGATGTGGCCTTCATCAGCGCTGGTCGCTTGCGCGGAGTTGATCTTCACAAAGTCCCATTGCCGCTCTCCCCGGATCTCGTCATCGAAATCGTCTCCGAAAGCGACCGGGCTGACGACTTGCTCCTAAAGGTAAGGCAATACCTCACCGCTGGAACCAAGGCGGTCTGGCTCTTCTATCCGAGCACACGCCTCGCTTATCGTTACATTCCCGTAAGGCTCGAGCCCGAAGTCCGGAGCGCCGATGCAGGCCATGGGTTTGAAGAACCTGAAATGTTGCCCGGACTGTCTATCCCACTAGCGGAGATCTTCGCGCCCGCCGAGTAAGATGCAGGGGCACGAAGAAAAGCAGATCCTTCGCTTCGCTCAGGATGACATGTCATTCTGAGCGAAGCGAAGAATCTGTATTTGGTTGGGGCGTTGCCGCGCTGTTCTACTACCTGCTGACTCCCATCGGTTTGAATTCCCACCCGCTATTCCAGTAGAATTGAGTCTTGAGCGCTGATCTCACAGCGAAGCGGACAGACATGGTCAAATTCCGGCAGTACTTTACCTATCGAGGAGGACCTGGGCATTGGTCCTGGATTCTGCACCGGGTGACCGGTGTGGGGGTGTTTTTATTCTTGCTGGTCCATATCGTAGATATCGCTCTGGTGGGCTGGGGTCCTGCGATTTTCAACAAGCTGCTTTTCCTCTACCGTTATCCGCCCTTTCGTGTGGGTGAGATCGCACTGGTGGGAGCGGTGCTTTATCACGCGCTGAACGGCCTGCGGATTTGCGTGATTGATTTCTGGCCGGAAGCCACCGTGATCCATCGCAAGCTGGTTTACGCGGTAGGGATCGTATTTGGCGTGGTCTTCATTCCCACGGCGATCTACATGGCAAGCACCATCATGAAGTAGCGGCGCATGGCCGTGCGCACCCACGAAGAACCCACAGGGGAAAGAAGGAGCCAATGAACGGTGCGGGCAGACCGAGACCGGAAAGCGGGCTGGAACTTTACGCCTGGATGTTCATGCGCGTGTCGGGCGTGGTGCTGCTTTTTCTGGCCTTGGGGCACTTGCTGATCATGCATCTGATCCACAACGTCGATAATATCGACTTTCAGTTTGTGGCGCGCCGCTACGCCACGCCGTTCTGGAGAACGTACGATCTGGTGATGCTCTGGCTGGCTCTTATTCATGGGCTGAACGGCATTCGAACGCTGGTGGGAGACTACGTGCGGGCCAAGGGCTGGCAGGTTGCCACGCTGGCCTCGCTTTATGTTTTTGGGTTTGTTCTTCTGGCTCTGGGGTCGCTGACCATTTTGACGTTTCGACCGTAAAGAAGTCATCAGTTATCAGTCTTCAGTTCTCAGTAAAAGCTGATAACCGACGATCGACACGTGGAACTTGAGGGGAAGGAAATCACCGGTCGTCAATGGGTTCTTGGTTTTTAAACTGAGAACTGAAAACTGATAACTGAGAACTACCATGGCACAACGCTACGATGCGGTTATTGTGGGAGCGGGGGGCGCGGGCCTGATGGCGGCGTTGCAACTCGCCGGGCACGGCCAGGTGGCGGTGTTGAGCAAGCTGTATCCTACCCGCTCACACACGGGGACGGCCCAGGGCGGAATTGGCGCGGCGCTCGGGAACCTCGAGGAAGACCACTGGGAATGGCACATGTTCGACACGGTAAAGGGCGGCGACTACCTTGTCGACCAGGATGCAGCGGAAATTTTGTGCCGCGAGGCGATCGAAACCGTGTATGACCTCGAGCACTGGGGCTTGCCCTTCAGCCGCACCCCGGAGGGCAAGATCGCGCAACGTCCTTTCGGAGGGCACACCAGGGAATACGGCAAGGCAGCCGTGCGCAGATCCTGTTACGCCGCGGACCGCACCGGACACATGATTCTGCAAACCTGCTACCAGCAGTGCATCAAGAACCAGGTGCATTTCTACGATGAGTATCACGTGCTGGACTTGCTGATCGAACAGGGTCGCTGCGCGGGAGTGGTGGCGATGTGCCTGGCCACCGGCGAGATTCACACCTTCCACGCCAAGGCCGTGCTTTTCGCCACCGGCGGATGCGGGAAGATGTTTCGCGTAACTTCGAACGCCCATTCGCTGACCGGAGACGGCATGGCAGTGGCGTACCGGCGCGGGATCCCGATCGAGGACATGGAGTTTTTCCAGTTTCACCCGACGGGCATTTACAAAATGGGTATTCTGCTGAGTGAGGCGGCGCGCGGCGAAGGCGCCATCCTGCGCAACGCATCGGGAGAGCGCTTTATGGAGCGCTATGCTCCCACGCTCAAGGACCTTGCCCCGCGCGACATGACCTCGCGCGCCATCTACCAGGAAATCCGTGAGGGACGCGGAATCGACGGGAAGAATTACGTTCACCTTGATCTGACCCACCTCGGAAAAGAAGTGCTGGATAAGAAGCTGCCGGACATCACCGAATTTGTGCGCACTTACCTGGGCATCGAACCGCTTCACGAACTCGTGCCCATTCAACCGACTGCCCACTACGCCATGGGCGGAATACCCACAGATGTAGAGGGACGCGTGGTGATCGACGAGAAGAACACGCCCTTGCCGGGCTTCTACGCGGCGGGCGAGGTGGCCTGCGTTTCCGTCCACGGCGCGAACCGCCTGGGGACCAATTCCCTGGTGGACATTCTCGTCTTCGGGCGGCGCGGCGGGCGGCACGCGGCGAAGTTCATCAAAGAGAACGACTGGGCGCCGCTGCCCGCCAAGGCCGATGAGCCGGCCCGGGCGCTCGTCAGCGAGCTGAAGAATTCCCGCGGCAAGGAGCGCCCCGCCGATCTCCGGGATGCGCTCCAGGACGGGATGATGGATAAAGCCTCGGTCTTCCGCGAAGCCAAGGGCTTGACGGCCATGCGTGAAAAGCTGCGCGAACTTCGCGCCCGCTACCGGCAAGCCGAGGTCGAGGACCAGGGCGCTTGCTACAACACCGAGTTGCTGGAAGTGATCGAGTTGGGCGGCTTGTTGGACCTTGCTGAGGTTCTGGTAGAAAGCGCGCTGGTGCGCCAGGAGAGCCGGGGGGCGCACTTTCGCGAGGACTTTCCGAAACGCGATGACCCGAATTGGCTGAAACATACGTTGGCGTATAAGGGTGAGAAGAAGGTCGATTTCAGATACAAGCCGGTGACGATTACGAAGTTCGAACCGAAGGAGAGAAAGTACTGAAGTAGTTGAAAGTCGAGAGTCAAAGTTTAAAGGCTGAAGGTTAAAGGCTGAGATCTAAGGTAGACAGAAACCCTCTCCCCCTTGGGGGAGAGGGTGGACCGCGACGGCGTTTTCATCAGCCGGCGCGGGC
>Ga0187891_1002464_pt1 | contig 14026 bp, 15 predicted proteins | sample June2016WEW_21_4_FD_132990 | JGI IMG/M metagenome (GOLD analysis project Ga0187891, IMG submission 132990) | Peatland microbial communities from SPRUCE experiment site at the Marcell Experimental Forest, Minnesota, USA - June2016WEW_21_40 | ecosystem: Environmental > Terrestrial > Soil >... | reverse complement strand
GTATGTCCCGTTGCGCATTAGGATCACATACACCGGCTGTTGCCATGCCGGTTTCGACGTGAAATGGATTGGCCTCTTATCGCGGCGATTCACGAGGACAAACAGTCCGTTGGCCAGACAAGGATGAAGGACATCATATTCGCCGCCGATCCAGAAGAAGTCGTCCAGAGAAGCGTCTTCCAGGCCAGACAATGGCCCGATAGATTCTCGCAGGAAGAACGGAATTTCCTCGCATCGTTCAAGCATCTGCTCAAGGAATCCGCCCCGACCTGACATGTCGTTGTCGTCCGAGTTTTCGACGGACTCCATGTCTACCACTCTGCGAGCAAGATGGTCGGGTATCGGCTCCGTGCCGGCCTCTGCCAAGACAATTCCAATCGCCTTCAGAAACACGTGGAACCGCAAACCGCAGAGCGAGCAGAGCGTAATCGCCTTGTGTAAGTGACGCGGTGGTGCGTTGAAACGCTCGTAATCGCTGAGAGAACTGGGAGAAACTAAATATCTTTCATCCCCAAGCAATCGTGCGATGTCGCGGCTCATCCGCGCAACCTCCCTCAGAGACAAACCCAGCTTGGCGCGTGAGGCGCGGAGGAGTTGGCCAAATTTCTTGTCCGTGACGAGCGGTCGCGGTTTCCAATCTTTTGCCAGGCCCTTTGGAACGTCCGGCTGCTCGGTATGAAGCATAGGACGAATTTCCAGATCCACAATGCCTCGAAGCCGCGCCTCGCGTGGAACTTTCAGTTCGACTTGGGCATACGAGAGTGACGTACCGATCGGAACGATGGTGCCTTTTTCGACGACACGCAAGCGGCAACAAAAGAGACCTCTTTTGTGTTCGATCAGAAATATTTGGGTGGACGTTGCGCCATTTGTTTTAGGGATGCTACCGTCCGAGAATCTTGGTTTCACGCGGACAATACTTCCGGGAATCAGATCGGGGAAAGCCATGGCATCTTGGCGTCCAATCCTTGCGTACAAGAAGCCGCGATTGGTGATTCCGGAGAGAAAACGAAGTCGCTTGGAAGCGGTGATTTCCAGAAGCTGTGCCAGAGGTGCAATCGGAGGCACAGAATCACCGCGGGAACGGTTTCGGAGCCAAGGTATCCATACTTCAGCATCTACCAGAGAGGAATCGAGCAGGATCGTGCGCTTTGACGGTAGGAGAACCTGCAATCGGGGAATGTCTTCGAGGTCACATCCCAACACGCGCAGCCAATCAGAGAACCGGTAACCGGAGATCTGGCTGAGTGCAAACACCTGATGAAGGCTTGGACTGAAGGTTCCAAGCCGGAACTCATGGTACAGAGTGTGCGGAAGGAAGTAGGGCGAAGAACGGCCGAATCGCGCCCCGGACAGTTGGGAAATTTGAGAGAGCGTGAGGTGTTTGCTCGCGAGGATAGACCGGACTCGCTCGGCGAGATCGGCGCCCCTGGCGGAATTTGGTTTGATGGTCACGTAAGCCTCCGGCTATGTTTTTCCCGCGAGGCGTGCGTGTTGCGCATCAGGTCTTGCCGCAGTAATGCTCGTACGCGGACGGTTGTCTAAGAACACACGAATCCAGACCGCGTCCAAACTACAAGCTCGCAGAGATTCGTTCGGTATAAATGCGAGTTCGCAAACCTGTCATAAACATTTGTAACCTGTCCCTGATCGGGGACGGCAGGGCCGGAACCGCCGGGAAATAGACGGTTCTAATGAGCGAGTCGAGAATGCGTCGGTTTGAGGGCTGGCCAGGATCGAGGCCAAACATGATGAATGCCGTCAACTACGGCCAGTAGCAGGCACTTTGACGCCAACGATGAGAATTCCGTTTTTCAGAAATAGTCCATTAAACCTGTGGAAAAGGCTCAAAAGTGCGGTAACATAGCGCAACTCCGAGGTTGTAGTGCGATGTTGGCCCCGACATCGGCCACGGATGCTGGTAAGCGGCTCAGAGCTGCGCGGGAACGGTTGCGCCTGTCCACGCGCGAAGTAGCAGACCTCAGTCGGGAGATCGCGCTCAGGAGAAACGCTCCGGACTTCTTCATCTCTCGCACTTGGCTATGCCGTCTCGAAGCGGGAGAGCTTAAACTTAATATCTACAGACTTCAAAGCTTGAGCCTGATCTATAGGCTGGGCCTTGACGAAATTTTGTCGTACTTCGGCGTTGATATGCGCGACGCCGGCACCGAACAAAAACTCGTGGGACTGCCGCACACTTACTTGGTGACGCCAACGCTTGGAGGCGGGCAGAGCACACTCGTGGCCCCGCTGGAACTCCGAGAGAAAGTCGACTTCGCGAGTACCAACTTGGTCTCCCAGATGTTTGAGAGCTGGGGCGAGATTCCGGTTGCACTGCTCCAGCACATGGACTGGCGGAACTCCCTTTACGGATATATCGGGATCGAAGACCGCACGCTTTACCCAATGCTGAGGCCCGGTTCGTTTGTGCAGATCGACTCCCAGCAGACGAACGTCCTACCTGGCGGCTGGCGCGACGAATTCGAGCGGCCAATCTATTTTGTGGAGCTTCGAGATAACCTATATGTGTGCTGTTGGTGCGATGTGAACGGCAGCCAGTTGGTGCTTCTCCCCTCGGCTCAATCTGGAAAGAAGTCGAGACAGGTTCGCTACCCAGGGGACGCGGACATTGTCGGTCGAGTCACCGCGGTCACGATGTACATTGCAGAGATGCGGTAGTTTAGCGCAAAGGGTTCGCCTCTTTCTCGCCACGGGTTCGGACGCGGTGGGAGAGGCTATTGAAGCCTTGCGGAGTGGTCCGTAACCGACTGTTCGTGGCGGAAAAGAAGTTGGTCGAATGCTACGTTGGCGATTGGAATTCGAATCCGCTGTGAAACACCTTGGTGCTATTCAAGCAACATCAACTCGGAATCCGCCATTGCAGAAACGAGCGTCACCAGCAAGCGCTTTCAACATTGCCGGCTTGTAATGGTTTACGCCATACGCAAACTGGGAATCGTTTGCTTGTCTCAACAGTTCGGCCCTCACGAGATTGGCGCCGCCGCGACGAAAAAGCCTCTCGCAATTAAGGATAATTTCGGTCAACACCTGCCCTGCCTCTCTCTTGAATCTATCTGCGAGGTCCAATAATTCAAATTGATCACTCAACCGCGCAAACAAGTCCGTTGCTAAGCCATTGGGACGCATCAATGAATACCCTAAGTGCAATTCCGGATCCCACGTCGCATTTGCGACAACAATCGGCAAGTCTGGTATCCGGTCAAGGTAAGCGTGCACAAATCGATTTGCTGGATAAGAGCCCTTGCTATTGTTACAAGTGAAACAAGTGGCGATAAGGTTTCGAGCGAGGATGCTGAATTCAGGGTACGTCGCACGGGGGAGGAAGTGATCGAGCGTCGAAGTCTGCTCGAAGTTGCACATGGGACAACGAAACCGAGCCGCCTCGTGAAGTTCGGCGTCCAGCTCCTGCAAGATACGCCGGGGAGATAGCGCATCGTAATTGGACTGAAGAAGCCCCGAATGATCGGGGCTCAGCAATGTCATCGGCATGAGACTAACGACATCTTGGACGGTCCCTGTATACGCCACATATGCGACTGTGATTGTTGGAATGTAACCTTCTAGGACTGTGCGGGTCGGCATTGCCCTATTGGCAATTGCGGTTTGGTAGTCCTCGACGTCATTTCGAGGTGGAGGGTTGATGTTGCGCACTATTCTTCTTTAACCCCCAAACCTAACAAATAGGACCGCGCTTGAAAGCCTAGAGGATTCCCAAATAATTGTTCAATTTCGGACATTTTTTTGTCCATGGCTAATGTTGCCAGGATATCGTGGAAATCGGTCTTGGAGCTGTCCAGGTTGAATACCTCATGAGTAAGTGTCCCCACATTTTCGCCGAACGTTTCGACTTGCGGAGAGAGGATATGAGTCTTTGGCCCGTTCCTTCGGATGATTTGAACGTAGCGTTTAGGAGTTTCTTGGAGAACCACAGGTGAATGCGTCGCCATTAAGCAAAACGAGTCAGCCCGATCGAGGATGATGCGCAAGCTCTTCAATAGAGTAGCAAGCAGCGGGGGATGCAAGTGGGCTTCTGGCTCATCAAATAAAACCAGTGATTTTTTCTGAAGATAGGCCGTCATCTGAGTGATGACATTTATGATGATTTTGTGTCCCGTACTGAGATATTTGAAAAACTGCAGGGGTTCGTCATCGCTCTGGGTTAGCGCAGACAGAAGGTTCATTCCCGCGAACGATGGCTCCATCGTTAAAGGCGTTAATGCCTCTACGAAAGATTTTCGTCTTTCGGAGTCTTGAATCTTTCTCAAGGCTTGCTCGAAACTGTCGAGGATCTCGCGTGAACTCTTTAACCTGATCTGTCTGTCGCTTTCGCTAAGGATGTCTTCGATGTCGTCACTCTTGAGGCGTCGAAGGCCGCAATAGATGTACTCCTCTTGCCGTTCACTGACGCCTTTTTTCTCTAGAGAGTTTCGCCCGGGTAGTTCAAAGTCGTCGAATGCGCTGAACGAAACGGCGAAGGTTCCACCAAAGAAGAAATTGTGAACAATTTGTCCATACTGAAGCGTAAATCGCTCGTCGATGCGATCATTGGCAGGTGTCGCTGTAAGCATGGCGATGTTTGCCAATAAGCGCGTCTTCCCGCTCCCGTTGTAACCGATGATCACCGAGATGCGACCGGGGATCTCACCACCGCTCGCGAAGTTAAGAGTGAATGGAAATCGATTGCCTCCGACAGTAGTCAAGAACTCAACTGCTACTTGATTTCCGGGCTGATCGTCTGGATTTGCTGCGTTAGCACTTTGGAAAAATACGGGAATATCGATAAGAACACGTCTTGCTGTACTATTTCGAATCAGAGAATTCCGGAAGCCCTCCAAGTGCTCAAATTCCGTCAGGATCTGAGCGTTGGTGGCCGCATCACGAAGACCAAGCAAGACATCGGAGCAGATGTTGTCACCGAGCGATTTCAGTAGTTCGTAATAAGACTGCGTCTGCCCAAGGGAACAATAATCCTCTGAGAGCTGCGTGAATTCTTTTTCGATAGGGGTCGGGCCGAGGTGCTGATCAGCGCGAAGGACTTTTACTGATCCAAGGTCTGTTGATCCGGATTCGGTGACAACAATGGCAGCAAATGTCGTTCTATAGCCATAGTCGTCCCAGTTGTTCTCGACTAAGGCGACCAGTGGTTCAGGCGATCTGGGCGGAACAAAGCGTCCACTTGCCAGAACCTTGAAGTTCATTGACCCCTCACAGTGCGTGGCAATATTAAACCGTTGACCGCCCGGATGTCATTCTGGGGGCTTTGTTTGTGTCGTTTGGCCTGCTGCCTAGTCCACACAGAAGATCGACACGGTAGTAAATCCGACGGCAAAAGGGTTTCTGAATTTCCAGCCAAGAAGACGAGGCCCAGTAGACGAGCTACTCAGCCGCATGCTGTCCGCCTCATCTGCCGGCCTCGTAGCACATCCCTAGCCAGCATGGCGTTGATAGCGAATAAAAGGCGAACATGGTAGGATGCGGTTGTGGATGAAGGCCGCAAGCGGGTGTTGTTGATTGCTGCGAGTATCCTAGCTGCTCGGAAACTGGCACAATACGACGGCGGGAAGCGTGTTCCAGCAACCGTCGCCGCAATATCCGATGCCGTCCGCTGGGCTGAGGAAATCATGCGGACGATTGACGAGCGATGGCCGTCGAAGAATGAGCGGGCACCGAGTTAGGCAACGCCAGCGAACGACGTTATGTGCCATTCTGATGTGGGGTTCAATGTCTGACAAGTCAAAAATCGAATGGACCGACGCGACTTGGAACCCGGTTCGTGGCTGCACGAAAATCAGTCCGGGGTGTAAGCACTGCTATGCGGAGGTCTTTGCGGAACGGTTCCGAGGTGTGCCCGGTCATCCCTACGAGCGGGGGTTTGACCTACGGCTCGTGCCGGAGAAGCTCGAAGAACCGTTGAAGTGGAGGGCACCCCGATTGGTCTTTGTCAATTCCATGAGCGACCTCTTCCATGAGGGCGTGCCGGACGACTACATCGTTAAAGTCGCAGAAGTGATGAGCATAGCAAACTGGCACACGTTTCAGGTTCTCACCAAGCGTTCCGACCGCATGAGAGATCTGCTCAACTCGAGGCTACGGTTCGCGGCACATCATGCACACATTTGGTGGGGGGTCAGTGTTGAAAACCAGAAGTACGGGCTTCCTCGTATACAGCATCTGCGTGCGGCTAATGTCGCTGTTCGCTTCCTGTCGATTGAACCGTTGCTAGAAGCACTCGGTCGGGTCAATCTCTCCGGTATTCATTGGGTCATCGTGGGCGGCGAGAGTGGGCACGGCGCTCGACCGATGCGAAAGGAATGGGTCATCTCAGTGAGGAGGCAATGCCGGGAGGCGAGAGTGCCGTTCTTCTTCAAGCAATGGGGCGGTGTACACAAATCAAAGACTGGGCGTGAATTGGATGGTCGGACTTACGACCAAATGCCTGCCACGTTATCCCTCGCCGCGAGTCTGGCGTCTAGCTGAACTTTAGAATGGTTCCATCAGGGTAAGTCCATGGTCTGCGACCGGGCTTAGGTTTGACCACATTCACTGTGCCCTCTTTCTCCATCGGAGTCAAGACGTGCTTCTTGATATGTGTGCTCAGAAAGGGAGTCTCCGTGACAACCCACTCCGTCATTAGCTCGACGGCTATCTCTGTTCGCTTGAACTGGTGCGCAATGATTTCCCGCAGCAATTGGTAGTCTGGTTCCGGGTTGAACAGCGGGATTTGCTTATCGGCATCGGTGAAGTCTGAGAACTGAAAGTCACCGCTAGGGTCAATCTTCCACATCGAACGTTTCATTGCCTCCAACCCTTCGATGCTGTTCGTTGCAAAGAAAAGAAAGTAGTCTGGAGCGTTGCTCTTGTTCACCATCAGGAATGCGCGGACGTACTTCGCGACAGTTCTTAGCTGATTCAGATAGAGGTCGTGGATAGCTCTCAAACGTTCGAGTGGGTCTGCAATCTCCACGGCTTCTCGCCACTTTGGCGTGCCGAATTGTGCATCGAAAAGAGCCGCGAAACCGGGGAAAGATAGGAAGCGATTTATCTCTTCATACATGAAGTTGACCAGCACTTCGGTCTTGGGATACTTCATCAACCTCGCTATCGCGCTGAACGGGGTCTGCGAAAATCCAAACGGGTCCACGAATGCCAGACTCGGCGCTCGGAGCTTCTTCTGCTCTTCGACGTTGGCGAAAATCTCTGTCAGTTGGTCGTTGAAGTTCCCCAGCAATGGACGGAATTTGACGTTGGTCGGCAGGGTGGGCTTGATGCGGTCCAGCACTTGCACTAGGTGCTGGTGTCGGTCGTCCTCACTTTCGATGAAGAGACACACAAGCTCAGACTTGAACGGGATAACATGGTCGCGTGCCGCCTTCAGTATGACAACAGGTGAGCCGTCTTCACCGCCACTGTACTCGCCGGGTCCGGCGAAGGCATCAATGTAGAGCAGGCGCGGATTGTGTTGGGCTAGGATAGGCAACCACGCTTGAAAGTACCGTCGCAGAATCTCATGCTTCTTCGCGGTGTGCGGCTCTAAAGCCCAGACTGTTCCGAGTGGCTTAGTCATGCTTACCTCTCACTCGTCTCATCATGCACGAACTCGACATGAAGAAAAAGCGAAATTGCCACTGGAATTGTGCATAGCCTGTGGAGGACGTGGGAAACCTGCGGAGGGTTGTGCACAACTTCCTGTGCAGAAGTTGGTGAGCCTGCTGTCCGGATGTGACTCGCCATTCCCCTCGGATGACTGCGGCTGTTAGACTTCTGGCGACGCGTGACGGAACCTACTTGGGACGGTAAGTGTGTTGATGGAAAGGGGCAGCGCCCCGTTCGGGTTGTCCAGAAGGAGCAAGACATGGAAACTCCCAAACAGTTTTTCAAAGGTGGGGGCCAACTCGTAGATTATCCGGGGTGGTACAAAATCGACGGGGGGCCGGAGGACGGGCCAGATTCGTGGAGCGTCGTTCGCAAACCAGACGGCTCTTGGTGGTGGGTGGCGGCTACTGACATTTTCCCGCGTGGTGGGGGAAACTTGCGTATCGACCTTGGCGACGAGATCACAGACAAGAAGATCCTGACTCAATGTGAGAAAAACTACACGGAGTTACTCAGGAAGATTGAAGAGCGAATTAACGAAGGCGACACAGTGCGCGTAATTAAGTCGGGAGTTATGGGCGTCGTAAAAGGATTCGGGGGCGCGCCCGGTGTTCCAAAGCTCATCAATGTTGCCTACGACGGTGGAGGCGGCTGTAACCACATGCCGGAGGAACTCGAAAAAGTGCGGGGTTCTTGGCTCCGTATGGAATAGTTGGCTACGGGCTGCACTGGTTCAAAGCGATCTGCCATTGGTGTGCCAATATCATGCGGATTTTCTGACTAAACCGTCAGTGACCACTTCGATCATCTGCTGCAGCTTTTCATCCGACCAGTCGGCAACTTCGCTCACGTTGAATTCGGGGAAGGCTTTGGTGAGCGGGATTGACCCATCTTCGATTCGGAATCGCAGTCGCCTCGGTGCTTGGTTGGAGTCGAAGGTCACAGTGCAACTTGGGCAAAGATTCTTGACGGCCTGAATTATTCTTACGCTTTGCACTTGGTAATCATCCATTTTGTCAACTCCGATCCACGACATTTACATCGCGCAGAAAGCTCATTCGGAATCTGGCTGGTGACGCGTCATTTATTGTGGGTCGTTTTCGACCCGCGTTTGTACTTAAACTCGTTGCCCGGTTCCGAAGTCGGCGGGATCGTTTCGCCTTGCTCGATCACTGTGCGACGGCCGCCTTCCACCTTTCCCCCACGTGGCCCAATTTCGATCAGTTCACCAGAATCGGGTGCTTTTTCGCCGGGTTTGTAAGTTGCCATAGAGAGCTCCTTGCGGGAAATTGTAGCACTTTGGTGCTGCGTGAAAAGGTACTAGAAGCTACCGAAACACGAGGTACTTGAAAAGCTGGATATTCCACTTCCGGCTAATCGAATATGAACGGACGGCGTAGAATCGTCCTGAGATGCGGGATTGGATTGTCCAAAATAAGGAATGGCTGTTTTCTGGTGCTGGTATTGCGGTTCTCGCGGCGGCGTGGTGGATTCTAAAGAAGATTGTTCGTCCTGAATCGAGAATTACTCTCGCCACACCCGCCAATACTTCCGTGGTACAGGCGCCCGCAATCAGCGTGGCACCCGTCTTTAACTTGCCTCATGTCGAGGCAAATCCACAGCGTTCGGCACCCGCCCTAGCGCTGCCCGAACCCAATCTGGTTTTTTGTCAAATTGGTTTTCCACATCTGTATCGTATAGGGGACGAGTTTCGTGCACATGTTTCCGAAGGATTGGAGAATCCCTTCCCTAAATTTCGCGGGATCGTGGCTGAAATTATGAATGCCAGTAAGCCAGATGGGTCAGTCGGACCTGCAAAGAAAATCAAAGCAGAATTAGCGATTCAACTCGACGACCGCGAAGAAATTTTAGGACCGCTGACATGGACCGATACCAACTGCAACACTGTTAGCATCGAAATGGGGAATCCAGCACAGATCATACTTGTGGTCGCAAAGAAAGCGGAACCCGGTGAATGGAAGGTGCCCATCAATCGTCGTCCGCGGACCGATGTGCTGCCGGGTGCCAACAAAATAGAGCTAAGACGATTCGAGAAGCGAGGCGAAGTTAACGTACAGCTAAGAATCCTTCAGCCAGACAGCGGCAGGACTTTGAGAATATTTGAAGGAATGTGTCGGTGGGGCAAGAACGATCAGGAACCAGAATTTATGTTTGGTCCCTGAACGGTAGCCGTTACCTCCGATACTCGCAGAAAGCTGCTAAAGCTGGGTGACGCGCCGTTTAGCGCGGTGGGCATAGAAGGCACTAGCATGACGCAAGAACGCGCTACAACAGGGTGGGAGGGCAACACGAGGTCTACCCTGCGCACGCGCTTTGAATTGTTTGTCAAAACCCTCGATGGATTCGAGGATATTGACGCGTTGCTGAAAACCAACAAAAAGCCCGACAGCAGAATGAGAGCTGACTATCTCTTCCAAGGCCGCGAAATAATCGTCGAGCAAAAGACGCTTGAGTCTGACCCGATCGACAAACCACAGAAGTTCGCGGACAAGATAATGCGCGAACGCGGGATCGTTGCTTTTGGCAGAGTGTCAACGCAGCGCATTTTCTCTGGTCAACCTGATGCCAACGCTTTACAGCGGAATTTGACGCTCAGTATCGCGAAGACTATTGATGACGATGTGGCTAAGGCCGATAAACAAACACGCGATACGCGGTTGATTTTTGGTATCCCTGACGCAGTTGGCATCCTCGTATTGCTGAATGAGGGCGCAAAGATACTTGCTCCTAATGTGATCCACTACGCTCTTGCGAACACCTTCCAAAAGAGAATTAAGGGCGGCGCGCTACGGTACACACAGAATGACGGCGTAATTTTGATTTCAGAGGCGCACACGGTAGCGATTGCTGGGGTTCCGAGGATTTCTCGTGCCTATCCGATTTTGACCTTTACGAGTCCACAAACGAAGAGTACGGATCTGGTTGTTGCTTTTGCAGAGATGTTGAGGAAAAAGTGGGCCGCATTCAATCGCGCCCCATTGATTAAAGCGAATTGAGAGCAGAAATGCCTACTATTCGCAGAAAATGAGTAGAAATGCTTTCGGCCCACTACTAGGGATCACTTCAACTATGTGGCGAGTCCATTTATTCAATCTACTCAAGCGAGCTGCGTCCCACACATTTCCTTTCGGCGGATCAAACCTGGTCGGGGCGCTGTTTATTGGAGTCTTTGGCTTGGCTGCGGGATTCGCTTTTACTGTGCTTATCGAATGGTGGCGGGGAGGACGTACCATGTCTTCCCTGAGGACCGCACTCAAGTCTTGGCCGCCGTGGGCTGGAGGTATTCTGGGTGCAATATTCTGCTGGCTGCTTCTATTTTTCTTTCAGATCGGCGCTGGCATTTATGGCGACCATCAAATGATGGTCGTAGCAACCCAAGAGTTAAACACTGAGAACACAAGACTGAAGGGCAAACTATCGGGAGCCGAGGAGACTGCCGAGCAGCAATGCGAACAGGCAAAGGGCGGCGAGATTCAGGCGAAGGACAAAGAGATAAATCGGCTCAAGACACAACGAAATGCTGTGTGTTTCAATCCTGATCGGAAGCTCACCAAGATGGAGGAGGAGGAGTTATTCTCTGACCTTAAAAGAATTCGCATCGGAATGGAGAAGCAACATCAGGCTCCGGTTTACCGAATGTATTCATTCGGCAGAGATCGAGAGAGTGGATCGTTTGCCTTGGAGCAACTCATGCCGATATTCAAAAACGCAGGCTGGACCATCAAAGTTCCGTCTTATTCTGAAATAGCGGAAGCGGAGAAAGCGTTTGATGAGCAGCAGAAGTGGATGTTTGACCATGGTCTGTATGAAGGGGTTTTCGTCTTCGATAAGAATTGGCCCAAGGGATTCGGCGTACAAGTCGGGTTGGCGTTGTCGAAGGTAGACCTCACAGACTGGATGCAATCGAACCAGGAGCTAACTAAACAACTGCCTCACTTAGAAGACTTGACGATATGGGTTGGATTCAAACACACTACTAGAGAACAGAGCAGGCCAATAAGATGAAATCAGAATACATCGAAGGCCCGGAAGCGCTTCGCGGCGGTGCTTCCGTCTGTGCGACGGAACTAATCTTTCTTGCGACTCACTTTTTCTAAGTCGCCAAAGAACTGCTCGGTTGATGGCACGGGGATATCCATTCCCTGTGGCGTCTTTTGCATCTCCACCGTCGGGCTTGGCACACTATCAGGAACAGCATGGGAGAGTTTCCGTTTTTCGTGCTGCTCTATTTCTAGGGTTTCTTCGGTCATAAATTGCGGTACGACCTCCAATATCTTTTCAGCAGGCGTCACTATTGCGATGCCCATGTTGATCTTCTCCCAATCTTTCAACTCTTCGTTCGGCTCACTATCTGGAGCAGTGAAATGGCCTTGCATCACGCCAAGCAAACGGAATGATGATGGACTCGGTTTAAGGCGAGGGGTACTGAGACCCTGTTCGTCCTTTTCTATATGAAATTCCCTGCGCGACGACCACAGATCAATGAACACAGGGGAGCCGCTGAGACCTCCAATGGAACGCGCTTCCACGAGATAAGCATCAGCCTCTCCTAATGCAGTGACAACCTTTTCTCCCCGCAAGCACGCGATATTCCCGAGTCTGACAATAGGCAAATTTCTGGTTTTGCCTTTATGGGGCCAAAACAGGCCGGGGAAACACACCTCATCCGCCAACTCGATACGATAATCCGTGTGTTCTTTCGCTCCTACAAAGGCGTGCGTCTCCCAACAAATATGATCAAATTGCTTCCCTGGTCCAAACTTCATTACCGCTATGTCAACGGCTGGATCAGGGTGTGTCTTCCAACTTCCGATGTAAGTTTTGATCCACTCTCGTCCTCCTTCTCTGCTATTCACGCAAACACGAACGCTCTCATCGCCTATGGGAGATTTTTTCTTTATATCGTCGATGACGTGAGCAGCCGTGACAAGGTATGCGAATTTCAATTCATGCCTAAGCTCGTCGGTAGCTGCGCGGCATACCCAAAAGGCGGAGCCCGCTACTCGTTCGGTCTCGGTTTGATCGATGTATCCTAGGAAGCAGACGCAATCCAAGAGATGTGGCGGGAAGTATGGCAATGGCTCTCCCTCCGGCAGCAGCGTGTATTCCGCTCGTCCTGCTATCCGTTCATCAAGCCATTCTAGGCCAGGCGGCACCAAGCGGGTGATTCTGTGCGCTAAGCGCGTGACGGTGCGGGAAACTACCAGCGAGCATCGCATGGATCTCGTCGACGATAGCGACCGTACATGGGGACAGTATAGGACGAAAAAAGGGCGGAGTGGATGAAGCCACTCCGCCCGAATCGTCCGCAACTGGGTTAACTTACGGACTTTGTTTTTGGCTTGGTGTTAGGCTTGGCCTCCTTACTGCGTTTCGCCGCAAACTCAGCAACCACAGCCTTCTCCAGCTTTTCGACATCCACACGATAGCGCTTCGCGGCATCGTTGAGTAGATCGTCGGATGCGCCGGAACGCATGTAGGCAGAGTCGAGCAGGCTGATTTCGAGCAGTATCCGGCAGAGCGCGGCTTCGTCATAGGTGCTGACGCGCTTGGCCAGAAGCTCCTGCGGAGTCTTCGTGCTCTTGCCTTCCTCGACCTTGTGTCGCTTCGCCAGAGTGGGCACTTGGTTGTAGGGCAGTTGGCCGATGACATGATGGACCACGATCAAAAGATCGGCCTTCTTCAATGGCGCTGACACCCGCTCCAACACTGCTGCCAAAGCGCGGTGCCGCGTGGTGATTGCCAGCTTGGTTTTTTCGATGCGCTTACGTTCCTCGATCCGCTCCCGCGCAACCTGTTCGGGAGAGGGCGTGTTTGGGTGATGCACGCGGCAAGCGGGGTCGGCGCAGACTTTGACGATCTGTCCGCGCTTGCCGCCGTCCATCACGATGGCTTCGGTCATCTTCCCGCAAGGCTTCTGGACCGGCGGCAACTTCGTCGCTGTTCCGTTCGTCTTGGCCTTCTTTATTTGGAGTTCCACGTAGTGATTCCGCCCCAAGGGAGCACCCTCACGCGAATTCCACGCCGAAGAGATCTGCACCAGCTTCGGCTTGCTTTCGAGCGTCTTCGATATGTGAACGTCGAGCTTGTGACGAAAGCACTGGGCGTCAATACAGCTATCCTTTTGTACGTCGGGAAAAAGTAGCTTGTTGAAGCCCGTGCGCTTCGCGCAATTGACGCACGAACCCGCTTCGGGCACCAGCGTTTCATTCTGTTTGTCGAACGGCACGGACCCCAATTGCAGCAGAATGTTGGACTCGATCCACACTGCCAGTAATGCGCAGCCCCTTTTTATGCGGACTCCGCTTCGACGGATTCAGAACTAACGCTACCGAACGGCTCCCACACTCCGCATAATCGTAGAGTCCTTCAGCAAGGCGATGAGCTTGTC
>Ga0187891_1002457_pt1 | contig 14045 bp, 12 predicted proteins | sample June2016WEW_21_4_FD_132990 | JGI IMG/M metagenome (GOLD analysis project Ga0187891, IMG submission 132990) | Peatland microbial communities from SPRUCE experiment site at the Marcell Experimental Forest, Minnesota, USA - June2016WEW_21_40 | ecosystem: Environmental > Terrestrial > Soil >... | reverse complement strand
TATTTCTTGGAATACCCGGCATGTTGTCTATCGCTTTAGGCACAGTGTTTGGAGTTTGGATGATGGAAATGTATGCCTCCACCCACGCTATAGTAACGAATGTGGCGTTGGCGTCTATTGCATTCATTCTAATCGGTTTCTTCATGGTATCAACAGCCATAACACTGTATGCGATAACAAGGTTATCAAAAAGAATGAAGCCTAACTAGGGTATCTGAGGTTAAGTAAATGGTTAAAAAAGTGTTGGTAACGGGGGGTTTAGGTTTTATAGGCTCAAATCTAGTTCGAGAATTGGAAAAGCGTGGGTATGAAGCTTGGGCTTGCGATTTGATGCATTCTTGGCAGCCTAATTATGTTCGTTGTGACGTTAGCAAGTTCAGGCAAGTGGAGCGGTTGTTTGCAGAGCATGATTTCGATTATGTTTATCATGCCGCTGCGGAGTACGGCAGATGGAACGGCGAAGACTACTACGAAAACCTCTGGGCAACAAACGCCGTAGGCACTAAAAACATTCTGAGAGTACAGGAAAAGAAGAAGTTTAGAATGATTTTCTTTGGCAGCGCCGAGGTTTACGGTGATTATGACGGCGTCATGAGGGAAGACGTTATGGACACGATTCCGATTAAGCAGATGAACGATTATGCCATGTCCAAATGGGTTAACGAAATGCAGATTTTAAATTCTGCGACTATGTTTGGGACGCAATCAGTTCGAGTTCGCTTGTTCAACGTTTATGGTGTAGGTGAGCATTACACTCCTTACCGTGGTTGGATACCTAAATTCATCTATAAAGCCCTGAGAAATGAGCCTTACACGGTTTACTTGGGTCACAAGCGCACACTTGAATATGTTGAGGATCTCTGCAGAACCTTTGTTAACATAATTGGTAACTTTAAGCCTGGAGAAATTTACAATTTAGGCGGAGACACTCAATACGACATAAAATACGTCTCCGACTTAATTCTAAAAAACCTAAACAAAGATGACTCTAAGGTTTCCTATAGAGAAGCTGAACCTTTCACAACTAGAATCAAAACTCCTGATGCGTCAAAGGCGAAAAAAGATTTGGATTTTAAGCTAACCATTTCTCCGGAAGAAGGAATGCGGAGAACTGTTGAATGGTTCAAGAAACTGTATGGTAAACAAAGTGCTTAACGGAGAGTAGTTTGGAATGAACAAAAAGGTGCTTGAAGCATTCAATGAGAAAACTGTGCTGGTAACGGGTGGAGCAGGAGCTATAGGTTCTAACCTGGTAAAAACGCTAAGTAACTTGGAAACAAAGAAAATCATAATCATAGACGATCTTTCTTCATCTTATGAATGGAATATACCTGCAAGCCCAAAAGTTGCCTTCATAAAAGGCAGTATTCTTGATGATGAAAAGTTAAGGTGGGCGTTTAAAGAGAAACCTCAAATAGTGTATCATCTGGCAGGTCATTTTGCCAACCAAAATTCAGTAGATAATCCTGAAACCGACTTGATGGTAAATGGAATGGGTACGTTAAAGGTCCTAGAGCACGCTCATCTAGTTGGCGTTGAACGCTTTATTTATTCATCATCAGGCTGTGGAATATACGGTGCAGACTCAAAAATGCCCTTTGAAGAACACGACGTATCAATGAAGCTTTACACACCCTACCAAGTAACGAAGATGCTGGGCGAACTCTACACTAACTATTACCATAACTTGTATGATCTACAAATTGTGAATGCTCGATTCTTCAATATGTATGGTCCTGGAGAGGTTCCGGGGAAATACAGGAATGTTATACCCAACTTCTTTTATTGGTCGCTGAATAAGCAGCCTCTTCCGATTACTGGGACTGGTGATGAAACCAGAGATTTCACTTATGTCGGGGACCTTGTTAATGGTTTGTTGGCGATGGCATACACTGAAGATGCTGTGGGAGAAGCGATTAACCTTGGTACCGGCAAGGAAATTAGAATAAGAGATCTTGCAGAGTGGATCAATGAATTAACTCGAAATGATGCGGGAATATTTTTTAGAGAAAGAAGAGACTGGGACAAGAAACCAAGACTTTTAGCCTCGATTGAAAAGGCCAAAAGAATCCTTGGGTATGAGCCTCAGATGGATTTCAAAGAAGGACTCAAACACGTTTACGCCTGGTTTATTGAAAACTGGGAAAATATTCAAGCATCATACAAGAGCTAAAAACCACTAACTTCAAAAAAATATTTTGAACCGGATAGTTTTGTGCGGCATATTTGGCATTTTAATCGGTGAGAACTTAGAGCTCTCACCCAAGGAGCTTATGCAAATCGTAAACAACATGTTCAAGCTTTCGGAGTCACGTGGCAAAGAAGCATCAGGATTAGCTATCAGATTTAAGGAATCAATTTACGTTCTTAAAGAACCTATTACCTCATCGAAACTGGTTAAAACTTCCATGTACAAGAACCTGTTCAATCACACACTAAAAACTGAAGGATATAATGGCATTCAACTGCAAGCACCACTTTTAATTCTAGGCCACTCACGCCTGCAAACAAACGGGCTCAGCGAAATCAACACAAACAATCAACCTGTGGTCAAAGACGGTGCCGTTGGAATCCACAATGGAATCATCGTTAACGACGACAAATTGTGGAAATCATTTCCAGCTCTTAAAAAGAAATATGATGTGGACACAGAGATTTTTCTCAGTCTTCTGCAAATGTTTAGGGCTCAAGGCAAATCCATGATAGAAGCCGTCAGACTTGTTTTCGATAATATCGAAGGTTCAGCTTCTGTAGCTGTTCAATTTGACGATGCAAATAATCTTGTGCTCGCAACAAACACAGGCTCACTCTACATGAATCTGAGCCAAAACGAGAAAATTTTAGTTTTTGCTTCAGAAAAATATATTCTGCAACAAACTCTCAATAACAAATTCCTGAGAAACTTATTCGCTGGAAAATCGATAACGCAAGTCAAAGCAGGTCAAGGCTATCTACTAGACCTTAACCTATCAAGAAAGCGCATGTTCCTTTTGAAAGACGCTACAGTTGACAGTAGCTATAGTGAACCCCTAAAATTAAAGGCTAGCATCTTTGAAATTTATGACCAGCAAACACAAGCGCTTCCAAACCCAAGCCAGTACCTCTTGCGCGAAGATATTAAGCAAACCATGATTCAGAACTGGGAGGCACTATATTCAAGCGGAAATGTGCTTAGAAGATGCACTCGGTGTCTTTTGCCTGAAACGATGCCTTTCATAAGCTTTGATGAAGAAGGCGTGTGCAGCTTCTGCAGAGACTACGAGGAGAGAGGCAGCTACCTTAAGGGAGAAAAAGCGCTTGAAGAGTTTGTTTCAAAGTACCGAAGTGCTTCTGGCGAACCAGATGTTCTTTTAGGTTTCAGTGGCGGAAGAGACAGCTCATTTGGATTGGATTATATTAAGAATCATCTAGGATTGCATCCTACAACTTTCACCTATGACTGGGGAATGGTCAATGACCTTGCACGTAGAAACCAAGCAAGAGTAGTTGGCAAATTGGGCATTGAACACATAGTTATTTCTGCTGACATTCGAAGGAAAAGAGTCAACATTCGCAAGAACCTTAAGGCTTGGCTGAAAAAGCCTGACTTAGGCATGGTTCCCATACTTATGGCTGGAGACAAACAATTCTACTATTACTTCCACAAAGTTCGCAAGCAAACCGGGATCAAGTTGTTCATATTCTGCGGCGGCTATGAGGGGGAAGAAGGAACTGGACTGTTCAAGTATGGCTTTTGTAATGTTACTACTCAGGGCAGCAAGAATGCATTGAAGAGAATGACGGGCATCTCTACTATGAACAAATTAAAGATTATGTACTATTACCTAAAACAATTTGTCAAAAATCCAGCGTACATTAACAAGTCAATAATCGACACGTTATTCGCTTACTATTCCTCCTACGTGTTGCCTGACGATTACCTGTATCTGTTTCATTACTTGGATTGGGATGAAAACAGAATACTAAACAGCATAACCGAGAAGTTCAATTGGGAAAGGGAGACTGATACGATAGCGACTTGGCGCACAGACGACGGCACAGCCCCATTCTATAATTACATTTACATGACAATGGCTGGGTTCACCGAGTTTGATATTTTTAGAAGCCACCAGATACGTGAAGGCAAACTTACCAGAGAACAAGCTTACAAAATAATAAAAGAAGAAAACAAGCCTCGTTTCAAGTCCATTGAGTGGTATGGCCAAGCGATTGATTTCAACATGAATAAGGCTATAGAGACAATCAATTCGGCACCAAGACTTTATGGGAAAGCAAAGTAAAACAATTGCTTTTCAAGAATAATCATAGGCTTCATTGAGATAGAAAAGCTTGAATTCCTTAAAATTTCAGGATAAGAAAAAGTCATCCGGTTTGAGCGTCCTTATTATAGGTGAATATTTTCCGCCTGATTTAGGTGGTGCTGCAACTAGGGCAAGTAATGTTGCTATGGGTCTTTCCTTGAATGGGTGCAATGTCACTGTTGTTACGGCTTTTCCACATTATCCTACTGGAAAGATACCGAAAGAGTACAAGTATAAGCTGTTAAAGGTCGAATACGTTGGGAAGTCGAGAGTCATCCGGGTCTACGTTCTTCCGTTAGAATCAAAAGGATTGTTAAATAGGTTGCTCATTTTCGGATCATTTATTATATCGTCTTTATTTGCCTTGCCGATCGTTGGAAAAATTGATGTGATTTGGGCGGCAAACCCTGATGTATTTGTGCTTGTGCCAGCTATTGCATACGGCGGCATAAAAAGAACGCCCATAGTATCCAATGTGGATGATTTGATAATTGAAGATTTATACGATCTAAATTTAGTGCAAAGAGGTTCGGCAGTATCGCGATTAGCTGAGTTTTTTGCAAGAGTGCTTTTTGCTAAAGTTAAGGCAGCTACGCCAATAAGTCCTGGATATATTGCAACTATAGCAAGGTACGGAGTGGATAAGCGCACAATTCAAGTGGTTAGGGGAGGAGTGGATTTGGACGTTTTCAAGCCACAATCCACGCGCAAAATTGGAGAGAAATTCGTAGTGCTATATTCGGGGGGTTTTTCTATAGCGTATGATTTTGAGCAAATATTCAAAGCCGCCAAGATAATTGAGGGGTTGGATGCTAATGTTGAGTTTGTTATTCAGGGAAAGGGCGAACTTTTAGGCTCCATGCTTTCCAGATTTGCCGAGTTGAATGTGACGAATGTGCGGATTGTTGATGAGCTATTAAGCAGAGAGGCTGTGAGTGAGTTTTTGAATCAGGCGGATGTATTGATTTTGCCGCTTGCTGATTTTAAGACGCCTTACCGTGGTATGTCCTCTAAGCTTTATGAGTATCAGGCAGTGGGTAAGCCGATAATCTCATGTAGCAGGGGATTGCCTTCCGTTTACGTGAAGGAGACTAATTCAGGTTTAATCGTTTGCCCAGGGGATTCTGAAGCTCTAGCCAAGGCTGTAATAGAGTTGAAGGAAAATCCAAGCCTCGCTCGAACGATGGGTGAGAACGGAAGAAAATACGTGGAAACCGAAGGATCCATTGAGGCTATTGGATTAAGAATGAAAGGAATTCTTCAGCAGGTATCGAATAACGACTAAGAACTGCAGGCTATGAATCGTAGAATATGTTTTGTTGGTACTGAGATAACGCCTTCAGAAGGTTCCACCTTTGTTGGCGGTCACGTCAACACTGTGGTTAGCCTCTGCAAGGGTTTGGCGGATTTGGGATGGGAAGTTCACATTGTCACGACGCCTTCTAGGTTTTTAAGAAATCCGGAATTTAGTTTTCCATGGGCGAAGTTTCATCTCGTTTACCCTTTTGGTAGGTATAATTCGCTTGGCTATGATTTTGATTACCTGATTAAAGCCTTGAGAACTGTTAAGGTTCTATCTGCGAAGGAACATATCCAGTTGGTTCATGGACATTCGGGTTATTTTGGGCCCTCAATTATTCCTGCGTTGGTTAGGCGGAGTTTGGGTGTTCCTGCATTGTTCTCTCTTTACTGTCCTGCTTCGTTGCTTCCACGCAAGTTGCCGCTGGATAGCTTTGGCATTAACACTTTAGCGAATGGTTTGGATAAGGTGATTGCAGTTACTGCAAACGTGAAAGAGTCGTTGACGAAATGCGGTGTTAGTGCTGAAAAGATTGAGGTTCTTTATTCTTGTTTTGACGAGAAAGCCTTTAGCAGCTTTGCATCTAAAAAGGGCAAAGTTTCGCAGGGTTCTAAGGTGCGAAAGGTCTTGTTCGTTGGCAACGCGGATAAAACCAAGGGCTTGGACATTTTCTTGGAGGCGGCTAAGTCCATTCTGCGCACGAACCCTGATGTCAAGTTCGTGGTGACTCTTCATGAACCGGATGAGCGCCTTCAGAGTGTTAGAGTTGTCGCTTCTAGGCTGTTGGGTTCTTCGGTTGAGGTCCTCGGGGTGGTTCATGACATGGCACAGTTGGTGTCTGGCGTTGACGTGGTGGTTGCGCCGTTCAGGAGCACTGAGGGGATTTCTGATATTCCCATAATAGTGTTGGAGGCTATGGCTTTGGGTAAGCCTGTTGTTGCTTCGAATCTGGAAGGGGTCAGGGAGGCCATACAGCACGGCAAAAACGGCATCATCGTTGATCTCGGTGTGGATGAGTTGGCCAACGCAATAAAGAGTCTTCTGGATAATCCAACTCTTAGCGAACAAATCGGCAGGCAAGCGATTCTAGACGCTAAGAAGTTCTCGTACTCTGAAATATCAAAACAACTGAGTAACCTATACTTGAGAGTTATGGAGGCAGCATAGAAGATGAGCAACATAGCTGAGTATGATAGTCAAGCTGCCGACTATGACCAGACCAGATTTACCGATGATATGGGGCGCCACTTAGACTGTATGCACAAGAAGATACTCCGCGGTCTTATTGATTCGTCAAGCAAGCGGTTGCTTGAAGCTGGAGTGGGCACTGGTCGTTTTGCGACGTGGCTGGCAAAGAACGGTTTTGAGGTTGTTGGCATAGACCTGTCTAAGGAGATGCTGAAAAAAGCTAAAGAGAAAAAGGCTCTGCTAAATGTTGATGTGGGTTTGGTTCGCGCGGATGTCCATAATCTTCCTTTTAGAGACGGATTTTTTGATGGTTGTCTCTGCATAAATGTCATGGATCATTTTCCTGATATCGATGGTTTCTTGCGGCAAGTGAAGCATGTGGTAAGGTCGGATGGTTATTTTGTTTTTAATTTTTCCAATGTTCAGAGTCTCTATTTGCCAATTGCTTTGATGGTTAATTCAAGGGGGAAAGCGATGTTTAGGGGCAATAAGATTCAGAGTGCTTGGTTTACTTTTAGGGGAATCGAAAGTTTGTTGTCAAAGAATGGTTTTGTTGTGTCGGCTGTTAAGGGCTGTTTTATTGCGTCGCCTGTTCCTTTTGGGAATGCTCTCGTTAGGTTGATTCAGACGATAAATCTCTTTGCCGAGGACTCGCGGCTGCGGTTTTTTGCTGGTAGTCCCTTTGTCAAAGTGAGAGCAAATAGCACGGCGGGGCACTCGCGATAGGCTCTGATTTTCGGGTGTTATTGTGAAGATTTTGATTGTGATTCCTTACTTCTATCCTGCGTGGCGGTTTGGTGGACCAGTTAGAGTGGCTTATGATGTTTCCAGAAAACTCGTTGAACGTGGACACTCTGTCACTGTTTACACTTCTGATATACTGGACGAGAATACTAGGGTGGGTGCCTTTTATAGAAATGTTGAGGGTGTAAATGTTTACTATTTTAGGAACTTGAGTCTTTACGTTGCTAGACGGAGAATGTATGTTACTCCTTCTCTGATATCCGCTGTCAAGGATAGCGCCAAGTTTTTTGATGTTGTTCACATTCATGGGAATCGGACAACGCAGAGTCCGATACTTCATTATTTTCTCAAGAAAAACTCGGTTCCTTATGTCGTCCAAGCTCATGGGGGTTTGCCTAGTATGAGTGGTCATAGACTGAAGCGGTTGTATGATTTGTTTTTTGGATATCCGTTACTAAGAGATGCTTCAAAGGTAATTGCTCTTACTCGAACAGAAGTGCAGCAGTTCCTCAGTGTGGGCGTGCCTAAATCAAAAATTGCTGTCATCCCTAATGGAATTGACTTGACAGAATATTCTGATTTGCCGTCTAAAGGTTCTTTCAAGAAAAAGTTTGGTTTAGATAAGAACGAGAAAATAGTGCTATACTTGGGCAGGATACATGAAATAAAAGGGATCGACATTCTCGTCAGAGCTTTTGCGAATATCCTTCATAAGTTGGGCGATGTCAGGCTTGTGATTGTTGGTCCTGACGATGGCTATCTTGGTGAAATTGAAGCTTTGACTAAGGCTTTACGGATAGAGGGCAAAGTACTGGTTTCGGGAGCTTTATATGGAGTGGCTAAGCTCGAGGCATATGTTGACGCAGATGTGTATGTTCTGCCTTCACGATATGAGACTTTTCCAATGACTGTTCTTGAAGCATATGCCTGCGGCAAACCCGTGATTGCATCGAAAGTTGGTGAACTGACCGATCTGGTGGCAGACGGACAAACGGGGCTATTGGTGGACCCTGGAAATACCGTACAACTGGCAAAAAATATTCTTTATCTATTAAATGATAAAGGTAGAGCTAAAGAAATGGGTCTACGAGGTAAACAGTTCGTAAAAGAGAACTTTACAGTGGAAAAGGCCGTTGATAAGCTTCAGTACCTTTATGGAGCTGTTGCATTACTTTAACCACCAGAATTTGCGAAAACAACAACTCCTGTGCTTAAAAATGCACCGCGTAAAATTAGCCATAGTGCATAACACGATAGCGCCTTACAGGCATCCTCTATTCGAGGCGCTTTCTCAAGATTTGGATTTGATGGTTTACTATTGCTCAGTCAGGCATAGTTCGCGTGAGTGGGATTTATGGCCACGAAATTATGATTACAAATATAAGATTCTTCCAAGAATCCCATTTAAGACGTCACTGGGCAGTAATAGTCTTAATCCGTCGATCATAACGGAACTTGTCTTAGACAAACCTCACGTAATAATGCTGAGCAGTTACACCGATCCGACGACTTGGCTTGCCCTTGCGGTAGCTAAATTGTTGAAGATTCCATTAATTTATTGGACAGAAGGCATAAAGGAACCAGAGTCAATCTTGGGGATCATTACTAAACCTATAAGATCCTTGTTTGCCATAACGTCTGATGCTTGTTTGGCTCAAGGAAATAGAACTAAAGAGTATCTAGAGTCATTGGGTGTGGATAATGCTAGTATATTTATAGCTCATAATTGTGTCGATAACGAACTATTGATTGATTGGTCTCAACAATTTAAGAAAAAGAAGAATCTTTTAAGGAAGCAATTAAACTTCCATGAAAAACACTTAGTGTTATTTGTTGGTCAATTGATTCCACGTAAAGGCGTTTTTGATCTTATGAGAATTTACGAAAAAGTTGTCCAAAAAAGAAGGGAGACTGGTTTAATAGTTCTGGGAAGTGGTCCCCTAAAGAGTCAACTCCTAAGTATAGTTTCAAAAAATAAGCTAATCAACGTTCACTTCGTCGAATCTGGAATAAGTCTTTCAGAACTGGTCAAATATTATTCAATCGTAGATCTCTTGGTTTTGCCAACGTTATTTGATCTGGCGCCTTTAGTACTGAATGAGGCAATGGCTTGCGGGTTGCCTATTGTGGTATATAACGCAGCTGGAAATGCATATGAGCTTGTTATTCCTGGTGTGAACGGCGAGGTAATCGAGACTGGAGATGTTGAAATCTTTTCTGAAGCCATCGTTAGAATAATCAGCGATGAAAAGTTAAGGAAAAAAATGTCCAAGGAATCTATAAGGATTATCACATCAGTTAGCAGCGTTGACTCTACCACGACGGGGTTTCTCAAGGCTATAGAATATGTTCTTAAAAAATAAATATGAAATATAAATATTTGGAGCGCACGCTCGTTTCTTGAGGTAATTAAATATGCAATTAAACCTTCAGGGTGCAGTGCGCATGCGTCAATATTTACCAACAATGTCTTTATTAATGCTGTATATTTATATGTGAACAAGAGTGTAATTGTTTGAAAGGGTTTCTAGGTAGCAAGGTATTAGTTGTCCGAGGCACTGAACTTTCAGTGTATTCGGCACTAGAAAAAACTGCTAAATTGTGGGGCTTATCTCTTAAGTCTCGTAATGTGGTAATAAAACTTAATTTATGCGAGCTTAGGGGTCCAGAAACGGGCACTACCTCTGATCCTGCTGTTGTAGAAGAAATTGTGAAGTTTCTTATTGATCATGGTTCCAAGGTGAAATTGATTGAATCAAATTCTTCCGCTACGGATGCTGATTTAGCTTTTAGGTATTTAGGTTTTAAACAGCTTGAAAAAAAATATGATGTCGCATGTATCAATTTATCGACTGATGACTTTATAACACGTGCTATTGATGGGTACTACCTCAAAAACGTGAAGGTATCCAAGACAATTGATGACGCAGATCTATTTATTTCGCATCCGAAGCTAAAGATGCATTCAACAGTTATTTTAACTGGTGCATTAAAGAACCAATTCGGATGTTTGCGGGGCGCAAACAAGTATATTTATCATTCAAAAATTCATGATGTAGTGGCTGATGCTAATATTGTTTTCAGACCTCATTTCATAATCATGGATGGAATCGTTGCTATGGTTGGCTATGGACCAACAAATGGTATTCCTCATCGTTTCAATATGCTCGCTTTTAGTGATGATCCCGTGGCCATTGATTGCTTTGGGGCTAACTTTTTAGGATTCAACGAAAAATCTATTGGCTACATTGTTAAGGCTTTCAAGAAAGGAATCGGCAATATGAAATACTCTGCTTATGGCGATTATGAAAAAGTTGATTTTAGCCCTTGTTATAGCAGATTTGTATTTTCGTCTGCGAAAACCTTGGGCTCAATATTAAGTTTCGGTGGAAAATAATGCGAGTTGGAATTATCGGGTGTGGGACAGTAGCTCTTCAAGCACATATTCCAACATTTGCAAGTTTAGGCTTAGAAATAGTCGGTGTGGCAGATAATAATCCTAAAGCTCTACTTAAAATCCCAGCAAAAAAGCGTTATTCAGACTATAAGGTTCTTCTTGACCAAAATCTTGATTTGATTAGCATTTGTACACCACCACATATGCATCAACAAATGTGCATAGATGCTGCTCAACGAGGCGTCAATATTCTAGTTGAAAAACCACTTGCACTAACAGTTCAAGAGTGTATTGAAATAAAAAAGAAAGTTGAATCAAATAACATCAAATTCTGCGTAGTTCATAATTATAAATTCTTGGATCCAATACTTAGAGCAAAAAAGATGCAATGCGATGGTAATCTTGGAAAGATTCTATCAATGTATGCTATTTCTCATGGTTCATCACCTCCCGCTAAAAATTCTTGGATGTTGAATGAACAAGAGTCTGGGTCACTAGTCCTTGAATTTATTCATCCATTGTACATTTTAGAATGGTTTTGCGGAAAACCACGTACTGTATATTCTGTGGGGAAAAAAGTAATCAATGGATATCCTTTCATACGTGATATAAATGCGCTTATTACTTTCGACGATACTGTCGGTATTTTGGAAATGTGCCAGTTTATGGCATCGCCCTCTTTTTCGTTAATGATTAATGGAACAGGTGCAAACTTAGGCATCAGGCTGCCCGTAAAATTCAGAGTTCATGCTCCGTCTGCACAATTGGAAGTTTTAGAGGAAGCGCAAGCGTCTTTTCAGGATATAGCTAAGTTGTTTAAGATGTATCTTGCTACAAAACGACCGCCTATGTCTTTCACATGGGGATCTCATTTCAGGTTAATAAAGAGTTACATCGAATCTATAGAGTCAGACTCTGATCCTCCTTCCACTCTTGACGAAGGAATTGAAAGCATCAAGCTTGGCAAAGCGATAGAACAATCCATGAAAACTGAAAAAGAAATCACCGTTTGAGAATGATTTATGGAGATAGCAAGAGTAAAATGAGTTGCCGATTTTAGGGGTTCCTATGGATCAATATACTGATTTATTTGGTCTTATAGTCACACTTTTTTCTGGGTTCCTAATACCTAAAAGAATTAAGCTGTTTAGGGCGCATGATAATCGCGCGCTTGCTAAACTTGTCGCGCTTCACAGCAGTTTAAAGATTTTTATTTATGATAATCTTTCGCTAAAGGAAGCATTTGACAACAACAAAAGAGTTTACACAAGTATTCATAAACTTTGGAATATTGGAAATGAAACATCGCGCAAGAAGCCTTGTTACGAAGTTGGCGGAGCTAAATGAAAGTTCATTTTTTCGCTGGAGATATATTTACAACATTTACTGCACGGGTTTCTCCATTAGTTAGGGTACTAGAGAGTTATGATATTGAGTGTAAAATTATACCTCCTATAGCTTGGCGCCCGGGCGCGCGCATTGCGCGCGGTAGACTCGGTAATCTTTTGTCCGTAGTTATGACGCATAATCCTAAGAAATATGTTGAGATATTAACCAACCATCCTGATGTTGTTATTATTGGAAGAACTTCAACGCCACAAATGTATCTGCTCCAAAAACTTCTCAAAAGTAAAGGTGTTAAAATTATTTTTGATTTAGATGATGCTCTCTTTTTGACAACTAAATTTCTTGGATTTAACATTAATCCTGGCTCATTTTGTTTGGATGAAATGATTAAAGAAGCGGACTTCGTTACTGTGAACGGGCATTACCTGTTAAATTATGTTAAGACTTTAAATGAAAAGAGTGCTATATTACATGATCCAGTAGTGTGTACGTTGTTTTCTCGTGAACTCGCAGTTGTCCACGACACGATAACAATAGGCTGGGTGGGCAGTGCTTGGTCTCACTATGAAAACTTGGCTCTTCTAGTTAAACCACTGGAGCGAATCGCCACGGAGCATAACATTCGATTTAAGATGGTCTCATATTTAGGTGATCCAAGAACTAAGGTAATGTTCAAAAAATTGAGGACATTAATCGAGGTGGATTATGGCTCACGTAGCTGGCTTCCTCTCAGTGATTTTGCGAAGTTAACCTCAGACTTTGACATAATGGTTGCCCCTCTCCAACCGAAACTCAGCTGTGAATGTAAAAGTGCATTGCGCGTAGGTGAAGGAATGGCATTGGGTATTCCAATTGTTGCTAGCCCTGTAGGCGAGCAAAAATATGTGATACAATCTGGCATTAACGGTTTTCTGGCAAAAAATGAGGAAGAATGGTACACGTACCTTAAGATGCTCGTCGAAGATGAGAAACTACGGGATTCTGTAGGGAAGTCTGGAAGGGAAACGGTTGAGAAAGAACTATCCTCGCTTGTTTGCGGTAAGAAACTGTTTGACATCATCGAAGAGCTATTAAAATAAGATATGCAAAACCAGCCTAGAACGGAAATGAGTTTTTCTAAAGGAACTGTTGAATTTGGACAGGCATACAAATCTAATAGCTACAATCGCTGGTACATTCTCATTTATTTTTCTTAATACAATTCTTCATCTTCCAATCAACATTTTGGTGTATAATAATTTCATTGCTTTTGTTTACCTTGGTCCAGTTTCTCGCGGGGACCTCACAGAGGCAGTTCAAAGCAAAACTGCCCACATTCTGCTGTCTTGATGTGGTCTTAATAGCGGCTTATCTTATATCTGCCCCTTTTATTTCTTTCAACGTTTTCTCGTCAAGTCTTCCACAAGATGTTGATTGGTTCAATCTTTCTACTTCAAGTTATCTGCAATTCGAGGCATCAGTAGTACTTACCTCTTTTTTGCCTGATTACATGATTTTGCGAATATCTGACAACACAGAAATATGTCTGCGTTAGCCGCGCGCTATGAGATGGGTAGATGAGAAAGAAAAATTGTTGAAAGCGAACTCTCCTTGGCAAATATCGGGAACAAATTGTAGGTATTTTAAAAACTCTGATCAACTAGCAGCTCTAAAGTTGTATGCTGTGAGATACGAAACGCGATCTCTGTTCTCATAAACCTGTGCGGCAAACTTTGTTTGACCGTCAGGTTATTAGATGATCTACATTCTTCTGAAAGGAAGGGGTAAC
>Ga0187891_1002454_pt1 | contig 14063 bp, 10 predicted proteins | sample June2016WEW_21_4_FD_132990 | JGI IMG/M metagenome (GOLD analysis project Ga0187891, IMG submission 132990) | Peatland microbial communities from SPRUCE experiment site at the Marcell Experimental Forest, Minnesota, USA - June2016WEW_21_40 | ecosystem: Environmental > Terrestrial > Soil >... | reverse complement strand
GAAAGGATCAAGGGTGCGTGGCATCTGGGCAGCTTACCACCCTCATCTGCGCGCTCGCCGTGAATTCTGTCGGGCCAGCATTTTCAATCGGATCGAGTATTTGGACGCTACGGGGAATAGGAAACTTGGCTGAAGGCACATAATAAAGACCCGTGCCATGTGGGCCTTTCAATACAAACTGCCGGTAGCTGTCACTGTGCCCCTTGCCCTCCCTTCCTGCCACACAAACGACGGGAAGGTGACCAATGCCGAGGGCGGACGTATTCTGTTGGGACCAAGTGCGACGTCAGGCAATATAGGGTCTCGACGAAAAGCAACAACCTCGATATGCACAGTTTCTCGCCGCCAGAGTGAAATACCATTTCATCCAAACCTTATAAACCTTAAAAGACCTTATGGCGATTTTTTCAGTATTTTTGGAGAAAGCGTCCTTTGATAAGGTTTGGGTCTCTTCCCTTTAAATTTCTGAAAATGAAAATAAAGAACAGAGAAATAGAGAATAGAGAGAAGGTAGGGGAACGCTTCAAACCCTGTTTTCTGCAAGGGAGTGGCAACATTGTCGCAAGATCAGCACCTGAACCCGGCGGGAAACTTCGATTTCAGGGCCCAAGGCGGGAGCGGAGCTCAGGCTGGAGAATAATTTAGTTCCGGAGGTGTTGCGCTCAACAGGCCCGGGTACAGGTACTGCAAAACTGCGCTAATTGCCTATTGCTCCTCTTTTCACTTCATCCGCGCCCGATACGCCTGCATCGCCTGCTTGTGTTCCTCGGACGCGATGGAGATTTGCTGATAATCCAGGTACGTAGTAAGCGCTTCCTCAAAGGTGGAATCAAACGAGTCGGTCACTAATTTTTTGGCCAGGGTTTTGGACACCGAGCTGCCTTTCAAGAGCTCGCTGATGAGGCTTTCCGTCCTGTCCTCGAGTTGTTCCCCGGGCACAATCCAGTCCACCAATCCGATGCGGAGCGCCTCCTCGGCCGGAACCATCTCCCCGGTCAGGACCATGCGCCTGGCCCGGCCCAACCCTATGAAGCGCGGCAGGCGATACACACCCAGCCCGGGAATCAGCGCTTCCAGCACCGCGGGCAGCCCGAAGCTGGCGTCCGGCGCGGCGATTCGTAGATCACAACCTAGCGCCACTTGCAGTCCGCCACCCATGCAATGGCCGCGGACCTTGGCGATGGTAATAGCATCAAGCTGTTCTAGACGGCGCACACCTTCGTCAAAGCGGCGGAACCAGTCGATCTGCAACTCACCGGCCTGCCGCGCCTTCAGGTCGATGCCGCTGGAGAACGAACGTCCCTCACCATAGACCACCACCGCGCGCAGCTCTGGTGCGCACTCCAGCTTGTCCAGAGCGCGGTGGAGGTCGTCCACTCACTGCCAGTTCGCAGCATTCAACGCCGCTTACGACAGGACGAATATTGATTTGACAGATGCCATCCGTCGTGGTATAGATTGCGTCGTTGCCGGAAGCAAGCAAGTAGATGCTTGACCGTTTGTCGGAACTGCGAGCGGTGAGTGGAATAAGTTCCAGAGTTGATGTAGTTTCGCTCACCGAATGGTTTGGTGATCCTTCAGGGTTTGCCAAACTGAGGCCAATAGAAGTTATGTGCGAATAAACCTCCTAAGTGAGGCTGGCGAAGCTATATCACAAAGTAGGGCGAGAGTTTCGAAGAAGATCCCCGCCACAAGATGTTGTCGTCTCAAGGAACTGTTGCCACCATATCAGCTCTCCCTTGCACCGGATACTCAAGCCCCAGTGGGAAATCGGCCTTAACTCGCCGAACCTGATGCTTGAGCAGAGTGCCACTGCTAGGTAAATAGCGACAAGATCCTCGCGCCAGTGACCATTCCGAAGGCAACACTACATGACAGAACCTGCTATTTCAACCGGACATCTGCTGCTGACATGAGCGGAAGGATGATTGACAGTCGGGGATAATACCCTCATGTCGCACAAGCCATGGGAAACATTGGCAAGACTTGAAGGTAACTCTCTTCATCAACGTACAGTACAGGGCGCGGTAAGCTCAGGTTCAGGCCGACGACTCGCGGACATTCTCGATGAATAGCGGATCGGCGAAAGCTTAAAGCTGTGGCTGCGATCTAGCTGGAACTGCACAATTCTGAAACGACGGCAGGGAGAATTGAAATGTCACAATCCACTCAGACTCAGACTGAGAGAGAAGTTAAACCGGCGGCACGGAACACGACCGGTGGTCTCTGGGGCGTAAGCTATCGTTGGGCGGTGGTGATATTGATTTTTGTTGTATACACGATAGCAGCCGCTGACCGCGCAAATATTGGTGTCGCTCTGCCGCTTATCAAGAAAGAGTTCGGAATCAGCAATACCGCGGCCGGAGGCATCGTCAGCTTGCTATTCATGGCGTATGCGGTTGCGCAGCTTCCCGCGGGCTTCCTCTATGCCAAGACAGGCGTAAGAAGAGTCTTTCCTTTAGCGATGCTTCTTACTTCTTTGTTTACTGCCTTGCAAGGTATGACTTCCTCGGTGTTTACATTGAAATTGGCTCGCATTGGCCTGGGACTCTCGGAGGGACCGCTTCCCATCGGCTGTCTTACCACTGTTAATAATTGGTTTCCTCCCAAGGAAAAGGGTACGGCCACGGGCATTTATCTGGCTGCGTCCAAGTGTGGTCCAGTAATTGCGCCGCCACTATGCGTACTTATTTTGGGCTTTCATGGCAATTGGCGTGAAATATTCCTTTGGTTTGCGATTCCAGGCGTGCTGTTGTCAATAATCTGGTATCTGGCGGTGACGAACAAGCCGTCTGAGAGCAAGCATGTTTCTGCCGCTGAACTTGAGTACATTACGACCGAAAAAGTAGCTGCCACGAAGTCCGTGGAAAAAGTCAGGTTTCAATACGAATTGAAGTGGCTGGATAAACTGATTCGAGCGAAACAGGTTGAGCCTATTGATACCAGTGCAAAGCTATTTCGTTCGTGGAATATCATTGGCAATGCGTTAGGATACCTTAGTATGAACGGCCTTATCTACGTGATAATCTCGTGGATTCCTACGTATCTGATGACGGTAAAAGGCTTCGTGTCTTTGAAGATGGGATTTCTTGCAGCTTCTCCGTTTGTTGGGGCTGTTATCGGTAATATCGTCGGCGGTTGGATTTCAGATTACATCCTCAACAAGCGGCGCAAACCTCTCATAATAGTTAGTGGGTTATGCACAACAATCATGATGTACAGCCTGATTAATGCTCCAGACAGTGCAATGCTGTTGGGACTGCTGCTATTCCTCGCTGGTTTCTCCTTCAGTCTAGGTTTCGCCGGTTTCTCGGTTTACCCTATGGGAGTGACCACCAAGGAGATGTACCCGGTTGCTTACGGCATAACCAACTTGGGAGCGCAAATTGGTAGTTCGCTGGCTCCCTTCGTTGTAGGTATCATCTTGGACGCCTATAACTGGGATGTGGTGTTCAAGTTCCTCGCCGCTTGTTCAATCGTTAGTGTTCTGTGCATTGTTTCTGTTGATGAACCCATGAACGAGATTATTGCGACGAAGTCCGCGTAAAACGGCTGGCCCATTGCGCAACCTGACTTATGCACCTATTCTCGATTCTCCGCGAATTCACTGAGAACCTGATACCGCGATTCAACCCCGTGATTCATAATGCGGCCGCAAGCACGCAACTGGGCGCTCGGGCGTGCACCTCCGCTCCGCGTAAGTTCCTCATTTAGAAAGGCCAATGTCGCACAAATTTCCCGTTGACAGCGGCGACACGTCGAGGTTAAATTTCGCCCACTCTGGAGTTCGCAGCAAGCGCCGGCTATACCGCGAGACCCTGGAATGGAAACTGGGAGAACTGGCGGAGCGGTCCCTTCCGGCGCATCCGGCAGATCCAAGTGACCTGATCGAGCAAGTAATTGAGGCGCGAGAGAGATCCGCATCTGATGCGGCTGATCTTGTTTGGAGTGCTCTAAGCGTTTCCTGAGTTCAAGAAGGTTCTGCACACGTGGAGGCGTAGCTACTACGGCCGCTTAAGTGCAATCAGCGAGCAGCAAAAGGAACAAGGGACCGTCGCCGACGACGTCCTCGCAACTTTGGCTGCAGTTATGCTTACCGGAAGCTGTATCTATTATCACTTATTTTTCGACGTCTTCAAAATTAGCGATGATATCGCTCTTTCGCGCGATGAACTTGTGGAGTTTTACAACCGGCTCTGGCGATATGGGGTGGCCAATGGCCTTCCCCATAACAGCACTAACGCCAACCTCGAACTGACCCAAGTAACGGACGTCCCCGCAGTCTTCTGAGCCCCGGGTCGATTGTGCGTGCTAGCGACTGGCGCTGCTCGCTCCATCACTAAAGCTAAATAACATCTACTACGAAAACAGTGAGGTCCAACAATGAGAATTGTCCCTCTGCATGTAGGCGATATTCTTCGGGATAAATCCGCCTTTACGTGCTTGCGCAATCAGGGCCTTAAGATAGAATTCCCGATTATTTGTTGGTTGATTGAAATGAACGGGGCGAAAATTATCGTCGACACTGGGTCGAATGGCCCGAACGATACGGCTGAGTACCACAAGCCACTAAGCAGAACCAAGCAGCAGGAACTGCCTTTTTTGCTTGACCTCCTCGGCGTACATCCGGGCGATGTCGATCTCGTTATACTTACACATCTTCACTGGGACCATTGCCATAACAACCATTTATTTCTAAATGCCGAGTTTCTCGTCCAAAGGACCGAGCTGCGGTACGCGATTGCGCCTTTGCCGCTTCACGCGCACGCCTATGATTTAGCGCCGATCGTCAACACAAAGTACAAAGTCATAAATGGCGATAAACAGCTCGCCAACGGTATCTCAGTCGTCTGCACGCCAGGGCATACACCAGGTTTTCAAAGCGTATTGGTCGAGGGTCCGCACAGGAGAGTCCTGATCGCCAGTGATACCATCCCACTTTTTGAGAACTGGTGCGAAAAGCCTCCCCGCCCTAGCGGTGTCTTCGATGACCTTGAACAGTATTACTCGACCTTTGAGAAGATACACAGCCTGAATACCGACCTAGTATTGCCCGGCCATGATATCAAGGTATTCGATCACAAGGAATACATCGTCTAGAGAAATTCGAGCAAAAAGGTTAGTTCGAAACTGAGATGTCCGAATTTAGAATTATAGTGCCGCGGTAACGAAGCGAACCGTGAAGGGAGCCCGCTGCCCCCGCCGAAGCGGCGCACTCTAGGGCGGACACCTGGGCATCACGCCGGTTCAGGAAACGGTGGATGAAATCAACAAGTTAATGGAAACCATCCGCGCAATTTCAAGGCTCCGCAGCCCCTAACGGAAGCCGCATCCAGGGCACAGGCCTTGGTGGCACTGTGGCCGAATCCCGCGTTCTACGCGGGGCATGCTTACCACTTGAAAGGAGGCATCCTGGCATGAGTGAGTTTCGGAAGATCCCCTGCGTAATCCAGCGTGGGGGGACTAGTAAGGGCATTTATTTGCACCAACGCGATTTGCCCAAATACTCTGAGCAAAGAACCAAGGTGATCTTGTCCATCTTTGGCAGTCCCGACAAGAGGCAAATTGATGGCCTTGGTGGAGCTGATCCGCTAACCAGTAAAGTAGCCATCATTTCGCCGTCCACGCGGTCCGACTGTGATATTGATTACACATTTGGCGCAGTTGATCTCACTGAGCCGCTCATCGATTACAGGGGAAACTGCGGGAACATTTCGGCTGGAGTCGGTCCATTCGCTATTGACGAGGGGCTGGTTCGCGCCTTTGGTCGTGAAACTGTCGTCCGGATTCTGAACACCAATACCAACAAGGTTCTTAAGGCCTATGTCCCGACCAGTGAGGGAAAAACTCAGTATTTGGGTGACTATGCTATCGCTGGAGTGCCCGGCAAGGGAGCAAAGATTCTGCTTGACTATGCCGGAACCGCGGGATCTGCAACTGGCAAGATTCTCCCAACGGGACGCGTTCTAGACTGCATATCCGTCCCGTCGCTTGGAATGCTGGAAGTGTCGATCGTTGATGCGGCGAACCCCGTTTGCTTCGTCAAAGCCGGAGCGCTGGGTCTTGCGGGAACGGAAGGCCCCCGGGATGAGCGCATCACCAACTTGCTGGCGACCGTAGAGCTTATCAGGGGCATGTCGGCGAGAATCATCGGTCTTGTGCAGGACGAAAGCAAGGCGCGCATGGAGTCGCCCGCGATTCCGCTGCTTTCAATCGTCAGCCCTCCAGCCGATTACGTCAGCTTCAGCGACCGGCGGCAAATAAGGGCCGGCGACGTCGACTTCGTCGCCCGCGTTTTCTACATGCAGGAGATGCACAAGACCCACTCGGTTACAGCGGCCGTCTGTACGGCAGCCGCGGCGTTGATTCCGGGCACGGTGGTTAACCAAGTTGCATGCCCCAGCGTGCATGCGACAAAGGTCGTCCGCATCGGTCATCCGAGCGGAGTCATACCTATCGAAGCCGAGGTCGGCAACTTGCCGGGCGGCGGGGTGGAGTTGAGAAAGGCAGCGCTAGGGAGAACGTCACGACGCATTATGGACGGTTTTGTTTATGTTCCAGAAAGCCTGTTCTCAGCCGATTAATCGTATTCGACATTACCTAAGACTACATAGGTTCAGGAGAAAAAAATGAGCGTGCACCATCTTTTATGTAAAAGGGCAGAAGAAGGAAAGCCAATTCGTGTTGGCATCATCGGAGCAGGAAGATACGGCGCTATGTACCTGGCTCAATCGCGCTTCATTCCTGGCATTCAAATCGTAGCCATTGCAGATCTCGACGTGGAGAAAGCACGGAAGTCTCTTCTCAATTCCGGTTACGATGCAGGCTCCATCGTAGTTGTGAAGTCCGGCAGTGAAATTAATGATGCAGCGAAGCGGGGGAAGATATCGCTGACCGCCGATTCCGACAAACTGATTCAGTCAGAACTGGACGTTGTCATTGAGATCACAGGGACCGTTGAAGCAGCCACGAAGCACGCCTGGTGCGCGCTTGACAGCGGCAAGCATGTCGTCATGGTGAGCGCCGAGGCCGATGCTCTCGTGGGCTGTGCCTTGCAGAAGAAGGCCGAAGAGAGGAAGGTCGTCTATTCCTTTGGCTATGGCGACGAGCCGGCTGAGCTATGCGAAATGGTGGACTGGGCAAGGAGTTCGGGCTTCAAAGTTGCATGCGTTGGCAAGTACATCGAGTATACCCCAGAGAAGCGGCACTGTAATCCGAGCAATGTGTGGGACTTCAAGGGTTACCCTAAGGAGCTGAGCAGCCAGCTCAATGCCAAGATGTTCAGCTCCTTCGTCGATGGGACCAAGACGCTGACGGAGGCGTGTTGCGCGGCCAACGCATCCGGGCTGGTCCCGCCGTGGGGCGGCATGAAGTTTCCGCCGCTTGAGTATGACCAGATGCCAAACATGCTCCGTCCCAAATCGGAGGGCGGGATCCTTGACTCCTGCGAAACCGTCGAGGTACCTTCCAACTACTATCACGATGGAAGACCCGTCACGAAGCATCTGCGCTGGGGCGTATTCATTACCTTCAAGGCGTGCTCGGACTATGCCGCCGGCTTCTTGACTGATTTCCGCAACGAGAAACGGGTGATGGTGGACGACACAGGCCATTACGGGCTCATGTACAGGCCGACCCACATTCTCGGGCTCGAGTTGAACAAAAGCGTTGCCTCCGTAGGTCTGTTCGGACTTCCGACCGGCTGCCCCGAGGGATTTACGGCGGACATGGTGGCGGTGGCCAAGAAGGACCTGCAGCCTGGCGAAATGTTAGATGGCCCGGGAGCATACACCACCTACGGCCAACTCGTTCCGGCCAAAGAAAGCCTACAACGGCAGTATCTGCCCACAGGGTTCAGCGAAAAGGTTAAGGTCATCCGTCCAGTGGCGAAGGACACAATCTTGACCTACGCCGATGTCGAAATTGACGAAACCCTTTTCTCCTTCAAGCTTCGCAAGGGCATCGAAGCGGGAAAATATTAGAGATCTGATCTGACAACAGCAAATAATCAGGAGGCACGTTTTTCATGGCGACAGCAGCTGCACTTACGGAAAAACAACTTGCTGAGATCTTGGCAGAGTTCATTGTTAACTGCCGATACGAGGACCTGCCGAACGAAACCACGGCCAAAGTTAAAGAGTACATTATTGACGTCGTAGGCTGTATGGTCGGCGGTTCCAGGGAAGATCAGGCACGAATCTTGTTAGAGGTGACAAAAGAGATGGGCGGTGCCCCCGAGAGTTCGGTGTTTGCACATGGTTTCAAGACGTCGACCATGAACGCGGCATTGATCAATGGGACCATGGGGCATCTGATGGACTTCGATGACGATCATCGGGAAGGGACCATGCACCCTACCGTCGTTGTCTTCCCGGCCGTATTCGCGTTGGCGGAAAAACTGGAAAAATCCGGCAAGGAACTGATTCGTGCTTTGGTGCTTGGGCTCGAGGTGATGATCCGTGTGGGAGAGACATTCCTTGGGAAGTCGTATTACCAGGGATTCCATCCAACGGGTACCTGCGGAGTGTTTGGCGCGGCAGCGGCGTGCGCAGCATTGCTGAATCTCGATGTCAAGAAGACTACATACGCCCTCGGTCTGGCAGGAAGCTTCACTTCGGGTACGCAGGAGTGGAGCACCGAGGGATCATGGCAAAAGCCATTGCAGGCCGGCCACCCTGCGATGTTTGGCGTGTTGTGCGCCTTGCTGGCAGAAAAGAACTTCATCGGAGCGCGCACCGTATTTGAAGGACCGAATGGCTTTATTCGAGCTCACTCGTTCCATGACATTTTCGACTATGGCCGCATCACGAAGGGTCTTGGCAAGAAGTGGGAGATGATGGACACAAGCATCAAAGTGCACGCCTGCTGCCGCTTTTCCGGACCGGTGGCGGACTGCGGCCTCGACTTGTACCGGCAAGGTGTACGCGCCAAAGATGTAAAAAGTATAGTGGCCAAAGTGTGCGACTTTTCGATACGGACGCTATGCTTACCTCCCGGACCAAAGTACCGGCCCGTGACGCACGTCGACGCGCAGTTCAGTATCCCTTATGCGATTGCGGTTGCGATTTGCAAGAACCGTACCGGCCCAGAGGAATTCAAGGAAAGCGCGATTGGTAACCCAGAGGTGCTGGAACTCGCCGGCAAGGTCACATCGGAGGTGGATCCAGAAGCGGAGGCAGTGTACCCGGAGAAATATCCAGCTACCTTAGTGGCCACACTGAACGACGGGCGGCAGGTTACAGCCCATGTCGACTATCCGAAAGGCGATCCCGAAAACCCGGTTACCACCAAGGACATCTTCGACAAGTTCAATTACTTGACCGCAAAGTACTTCGATCAAGCACGGAGAGAGAAGGTAGTCGGAACAGTAATGAAACTTGAGGAAGTGCGGAATGTGTCCGAGCTCGGTGGATTGCTCCGATAGCCATCAGGACTAAGTGCAATCCCCACGTATGTCTGCCATAAGTAGTCGCGGGAGTGGACCGTTCCGGGAGACGCTGACGCCGCCGCAAACTCAGCGCTTGTGCCGGTCCGCTCCTGTGTTTGCTAAGCTGCGGCGTGATTATGATACGGGAAGAATAGCGGCGCACGTCTCGAATGTGAAATGACTTGTTCTGATTCCAACATAGTAGCGATACTGCGGTGATCAACATGGAGCCAAGCTGCGATTTCAGAATGGCTTAGCGGCGTGCCACGGCAGGAGAAAACACGTGGATAGTACAAAAGATACCTCGCTTGCAACCAGGTTGGCATCGTTTGTGGCTAACCTTGAACTGAAAAACGTTCCACCCGACGTCGTCGAGAAGGCGAATCGTTGTTTGCTTTACGGCCTTGGAATTGGCCTATGTTCTTTCTCGACGCCGTTCGCTCCGGTCGCAGCCCAAGCGGCAGAAAGGATTCATCCGGAGTGCAACAGCGGTACAACGATCTGGTTTAGCGGACGCAAGAGTTCAATTCATGCCGCGGTGGTTGCCAATGCCGCACTGCTGCATGGCCGTTGTCAGGAGGATAGCTGCGGAACGGCGCATCTGGGGGTTGTCGTCATTCCTCTCTTGCTGGCACTGCTGGAGACGCGCGGTATATCCAGTGATCGTTTGCTCCCCGCAATGATTGCCGGTTACGAGATTGGCGGACATCTTGAAGCGGCACTGGCTAAGCAAACTTTAGCGTCCGGATTCCGGGCGTCACCTTTGTACGGTACTCTTGCCGCCGCAACCTCGGTTTCCAAGTTGCTTGACCTGCCCGTCGAAGCCATCCGCTCCGCCCTTGTTCATGCCGCCGCTTTCACCGGAGGCACGTTGCAATCAATCGGCGAAGGGTCGGACGAGTGGCGCTATCAGGTTGGAATCTCGGCGGGTGCGGGCCTCACTGCCGCGGAATTGGCCCGTGCCGGAGCGAAAGGGGCCCTACACGGATTCGAAGGCAGGCAAGGATTCACTCAAGCATTTGCAAGGACGGATGCGCCTGCATCGCTTTGCGAGCAGCTTGGCTCCGAATGGGCGATCCGTCGTGTCACTTTCAAACCCTACCCCATATGTGAGCACAATCAATCGGTGGTAACAGCCGCACTTTGGCTACGCGACCGGGTCGCACATGATCAGATCGAGCACGTCGATATTCACATTGATCCTTATATGATTCCCGGCATGCAATTTCAGGGGCCATTTTCCCGGGTTGCGGAAACGCTGATGAGCACTTCTTTCTGCGCGGCTGCGGCCCTGGCATGTGGCCGGGTGGACATGGCGGAACTGCAGGCGTTTGACGACCCCGCGATCCTCGGCTTAGTGCGGAAGATGGCAATTGTGTCCGATAGGGACGTCGTGTGCCCAGCGTGCACGTTGAAGGTGCGGCTCCGGTCCGGACAGACGATCGTGCACGAAGTGCGGACCACCGTACAAGACTACGACCTTACGAACGGCCAAATCGGAGAGCAGCTCCGGCGAATGGCCGCTTATACCAGTGTTCCGGAGACGGCAATCGTGAAGTTGGAAAACTTTATTGAGCGGTTACCCCGGAGCAATGTGAGCGAGGTGGCCGAAGTGTTTGCTCAAGTGCGCGCCGCGCAATCCGCCGAGCCGGTTGGAGTACTCTGAGGTAACTGGGGAGTGGCCGAGGCATCAGCCGAGTTCGAGGAAAAATAAGCGTCGTCAGACTACAGCGATTTGCCGCTGCGCCCGCCGGTGAGTAGGGCTTATGCGGGGCTCGGTCTTGGCGGGGAGCCGACTCGCATACTTGTACACCCGGTGGTTACGGGGTACTTGCGTTCGCCATCGGTTCGACCGAATGTGCGGCCACGATGGCCACTGGCACGCTGGACATTGAGGTGCCCCCTGCAGTCGCAGTTTATCTGGATGGGAGACCTTCTGACGGGGTGTACGCAAAAGACATTGCGCTATATCTGGTCGGCACCTTCGGTGTTGGTGGGTTTACGGATCGCGTAATTTGGAGGCGCAGATGTCTTGAGTGAGAATGGGGTATGAGTGCCGTTTGTCCGCTGATCGTCAAGATGCTGCGGTGGCACCCGAACACGCGGCTAGAGTCATGCTATTCCAGGAGGAACAATATGAGTCAATCAGTAATGGCGGAGGCGGTTGCCGCTATCAACGCCGGTAAACTGACAATATCCGAGACGATTGCCGAGATCGGCGCCAAACTTAAGTACGAAGACATTCCTATCGAAGCAACCCAGAATGCTAAGAAATTCATTCTTGATCTCTTCTCATGTATTCTCGGAGCAAAAGAAATTACATCTAGCAAAATCGTCGCCGATACGGTCTTTGAGCTCGGTGGAAATCCGGAGAGTACCGTTCTAGGGTACGGATATAAGACGTCTACAGTGATGGCGGCTCTAGCTAACGGCACCATCGGGCATGCCTTCGATATGGACGACACCCACCGTGAGGGCACACTGCATTGCTCAGTCTCTGTTTTGCCAGCGGTGTTAGCGATAGCGGAAAAACTGGGATTGGATGGTAAGGCGCTGTTGACCGCATTTATCTTCGGCTCGGAGGTCACGGTCCGAGCAGGGGAAGCTTTTTTGGGGAAGAGCTATTTTCAGGGCTTCCACCCGACGGGAACCTGTGGCGTCTTCGGCTCAGCGGCTGGTGCTGCCAAAGTGCTTGGCCTGCCGAAGGAAAAGATCGCTTTTGCGCTGGGTCTGGCCGGCAGTCAGGCAGCTGGGCTGCTGGAATGGAAGGCGCAGGGGACCTGGAGCAAGCGTCTGCAAGCCGGACACCCGTCCATGTGCGGCGTGTTGTCCAGTCTGTTGGCGCAGAAAGGCTATACGTCACCGAGTACGGTATTTGAAGGCGAAGACGGCTTTATCAGAGCATACTCCCACAAAGATCAGTTTGATTTGAAGAGGCTTACGGACGGATTCGGTAGGAAATGGGAGATGAGCGACACCAGTATCAAGGTGCATGCCTGCTGCAGGTTCTCTGCGCCGCTGGCAGATTGCGCTCTGGACTTGCGTAGACAGGGAGTGACTGCGGATAGTGTCGCGGAGATCCTGGCGACAGGGAGTAAATACACGCTCAAAGTTCTCTGCGATCCTCCGGAGCGGAAGTACAAGCCGCAAAACATAGTTGACGCGCAATTCAGCCTTCCCTATGCCGTGGCTTGCGGGATAGTAAAAGGTCGGGAATCCATCTTCGAGTTTACCGACGAATCTATTAAAGATCCAAAAGTTATCGAGTTGGCGTCGAAGGTCAAATGGGAGATGGATCCGAAGGCTGAGGAGGTGTACCCGAAAATCTGGCCTGCGACGGTGATTGTCAGAACTAAGGATGGCAAGACCTATACAGCGCATGTCGACTATCCGAAAGGCGACCCAGAGAATGCTGTCTCCTTCAGTGAAGTAGAAGAGAAGTTCCGCCTCTTAGCGGGACTGACGATAGGAAAGACCAAGATCGACAGAGTGATTGAGTACTGCGCAAATCTTGAAAAGCTTGATAATGTTAACAAACTAATTTCCTGTTTGTACTAGTCGTCGATCGACGAGCGGGTACGCATGATTGTGTTTCGTCGTTCAGATCCACTCGTCGGCGACGAGAGAAGCTACCTGCGTTTTCAACTTTAGAGAACTCTTCGTTACAGGCATAGGCATCGAGTTTGAACGAGTTCTTCACTCCGTACTGTCCATCTACTTTGGACAGCGCAATTACTCCAGCGGCACTCACTTTTTCGTCGATGACCCGTAGGAGATCGGGCGTGTGAGCTTTAATGATTGAGAATGTTGTTGCGGATCGAGACAAGCAAGGACAGTACTAATCCGTTGAATGGACAAATCTTCGAGCGGCTCTTCTAATCGTGCGCGGATCTTAATTGCGCTCGCGATACGTATGGTGTTGGTCGCTGTCGGTAACTATGAGGAGCTAGCGAGCTCACACGCCCGTTGGGCGGCAGAAGAGTTCTACTTGACAAACTGCATGGTAGCAACGCGAAACGCGTCGCGATAGTGAGCTATCCTTGCTTCAGGCCTCAGAAGCGAGAGCGCTTACGATTGTTTCAACTCTGGAAACTTACTCAGAGACGGGACTGTTGCGATCGGTTATGCCGCGGTCATTCTCGGAAATGATGTAATCCAGCAAAGGAAATATCCCAAACTCGTCTAGATTGGCCATCCCGCGGAATATATTCCCCTTGCGGCCGAAATCCGGAGGGGGAGCTGTGGTTGCTCGAGCGGTGATTAGCAGAACGGCCAGGCTGCTGGTGGAAGACATACGTACGTTCCTGGCAATGTACTGGATGACGACAGCCTACGGTTATCAATATGTAAACGGAGTGAAAGGAGGAAGTTAAATGTTAATCCCCTCGGTTGACCGAGTAATTGAAAATGGTTCAACTAAACGGACCAATTTTAGATGGGCAGTTATGGGTATGATTTTTGTAATGTTCACAATCAGTTTCGCCGATCGAGCAAATATTGGTGCACTACTCCCCGTGATTACGAAAGAATTTAGTTTAACCAACTTTCAAGCCGGTGCGATAGCTAGTTTTTTCTTCCTTGGATACCTAATAACCCAAATTCCAGGCGGTTTGTTGGCTAGCAAATATGGGACTAG
>Ga0187891_1002452_pt1 | contig 14077 bp, 9 predicted proteins | sample June2016WEW_21_4_FD_132990 | JGI IMG/M metagenome (GOLD analysis project Ga0187891, IMG submission 132990) | Peatland microbial communities from SPRUCE experiment site at the Marcell Experimental Forest, Minnesota, USA - June2016WEW_21_40 | ecosystem: Environmental > Terrestrial > Soil > Wetlands... | reverse complement strand
TTTACGTCGAAGATAGCGGGGCGGGCGCCAAGGTCGTCAACAACGCGGCAGACATCACGATCGCCGATAAGGCGCGCATGGATCTTCGTCCCGGCGATGTGGTCGACGTAAGTGGCTTCGCGCGCTCCGGCTCTTTCAGCCCGGAGATGGGGGACGCGCAGGTCTCGCTTCTCGAACGGGGACCCACGCCGTCGCCGCCGTCCATAACCGTGGACGAAGCCTTGGAAGGCACTTACGATTCCAGGTTAGTCACCATCGACGCCGCTGTCGTGGACCAGCTCAGAGGTCCCAGACAGAGCGCCGTGATGCTGCAGGTGGCCGGTCAGTCGTTCGACGCCACCCTGGATCAAGGGCGGATACCACCCCTGGACCGAGGCAGCATCGTCCGTGTGACGGGGGTCTGCTCCATTACAGCCGAGACCAATCTCGCCTATCGTATCCCAAAGTCGTTCACCCTCGTGCTGCGCAGCGCCGGCGACATCGCCGTGGTCCGGTCCGCGCCCTGGTGGAACCCCGGCCGCCTGCTGGGCGTGCTCGGTTCCATGGCGGCTTTGCTGCTCGCCGTTCTGTCCTGGGTGGCCGTGCTGCGGCGCAAGGTCGTGGCGCAGACCGCGGTGATCGGCAAGAAACTGCAGCAGGAAGAACAGCTCAAGCAAGCTGCAGAGCAGGCCAGCCGGGCCAAGAGCGAATTTCTGGCCAACATGAGTCATGAAATCCGGACGCCCCTGAACGGCATTCTGGGGTTCGCCGGGCTGATGGCGGAAAGCCAGCTCACCAGTCTCCAGCGGGAACACAACGAAGCCGTGCGCTCGTCAGCCGAGAACCTGCTGGTGGTCATCAACGACATTCTGGACTTCTCCCGCGTGGAAGCGGGCCGGCTCGAACTGGAGTCGTTGGATTTCTCGGTTCGCAAGTGCGTCGACGCCGCGCTCGGTTCCGTCCAGTCGCTGGCCGCCGAAAAGGGTCTCGCGACCTCGATTCAGATCGACGATGACGTGCCCGACTGGGTCCGGGGCGACCCGCACCGGCTGCGCCAGGTCCTTCTCAACCTGTTAGGCAACGCAGTGAAATTCACCGCGGCTGGCGGCATCGCGGTGCGCGTGTTTTTGGTTCGGGAACAGGACGCCGCTGCGTCTGGCTCCGATCGCGCCCCGGCGCCGCAGCACATCCAGTTTGCGGTTTCCGACACGGGCATTGGCATCCCCGAGCCACAACGGGATTTGATCTTCCAACCCTTCCGGCAGGCCGACGGGTCCGTCACCCGCCGCTTTGGCGGTACCGGCCTCGGCTTGGCCATCTCCCGGAAGCTGGTCGCCATGATGGGGGGAAGAATGTGGCTGGAAAGCACCGAGGGACAGGGCAGCACCTTCTTCTTCACCGTACCCGTCCCGCCGGGCCAAGGCCCGGCTGCAGGCGAGGAACCCGGCACCGCCGCTGGCGGCCAATCGCCAGTGGAACAGCCGCTGCGCCGGTCCCTTTCCATCTTAGTCGCGGAAGACAACGCGGTCAATCAGCGTCTCATTCGGATCCTTCTCGAGAAGCGCGGTCATCGCGTGACCATGGTCGGGAACGGAGCCGCCGCACTGGAGGCATGGCACCAGGATCGCTTCGACTGCATTCTGATGGACATTCAGATGCCGGAGATGGACGGATACGAAGCCACCCGCCGCATCCGGGCCGAGGAGTCGGGAACCGGCGCGCACATCCCCATCATCGCGTTGACCGCCCACGCCATGAAGGGAGATCGCGACAAGTGCCTGCAGGCCGGCTTGGACTCGTATATCTCCAAACCGATTCAAACGGCGGCGCTCGACGCCGCGCTGGCAAACCTCACAGCCTGTCCGGACTTGAGCATCGCGTGGGTGCCAACGGCGTGAAATCGTCGATCCTCTGGTTGGCTTAGGCTGGACAGGGGGGCGCTGCCCGTCGCACTATGTAGTTTGGCTCCATCACTTGCCGTAGCGCCCCGATTCCATCCGCCTCTCGACCCCGATTTCGTCCCTGCGGCGTTGTGGAACCGCGCCTACCGCGCCTGCGTTAGCCAGGCCGGCGGTACACCGCTCGTGATCGCGCTCGAACGCGGGTATGGTTCGGTTTCCGTTTACCGCACCGCCATTCTGCCGCACCAGGGCGCGAACGTCGAGTGGAATTGCCGCTACGCCGAGCGGCTCCTCAAGTTCCTGCTGTGGCAGAAGGGTGGCTGGCGCGTGATGACCGCCGGTGAACCCGGCGTGGCCAACTACCTGGGCGCCGTGTACTCGCCCGCCGGCCCGCGCGCCTTCGATTATCAGTTCATGGGCGAACGCGTGTATGGCCGGCCGCTGTCCGTCGAAAGCGTCGCCTACGACGCCATTCCCGAGGAGCGCGAAACCACCGTTCCGCTGGGCCGCCACCTGGACGGCTGCCGGATCGGTTTCGACCTGGGCGCCAGCGACCGCAAGTGCGCCGCCGTCGTGGAGGGCCGTGCCATCTGGAGCGATGAGACACCCTGGAATCCTTCCGCTCAGCCCGACCCGCAATATCACTTCGATGGCGTCCAGGATTCGCTCCGCCGGGCTGCCGCCCACCTGCCGCGCGTGGATGCCATCGGCGGCAGCGCCGCCGGTGTGTATGTCGACAATCGGGTGCGGGCGGGCTCGCTCTACCGGTCCGTCCCGCCGCACCTATTCGAAGCCCGAATACGCAACCTCTTCCTCGATCTCGGCGCCGCCTGGGGCGTCCCGTTCGAGGTGGCGAACGATGGCGAAGTCGCCGCCCTGGCCGGTTCCATGGCCCTCGGCGACAACGCCGTGCTCGGCGTCGCCATGGGCAGCAGCCTGGCCGCCGGATACGTGACGCCGCGCGGCGCCATCACGAGCTGGCTCAATGAGTTGGCCTTCGCGCCCGTGGATTACCAGCCCGACGCGCCGCTGGACGAATGGTCCGGCGATTCGGGCGCCGGCGTGCAGTATTTCTCGCAGCAAGCCGTGGCCCGCCTGCTCGAGCCCGCCCAAATCCACCTGCCGCAGGAAATGCCGCTTCCGGTGAAGCTCGAACAGGTGCAGCGCCTGGCCGACTCGGGCGACGCCCGCGCGCTGCGCATCTTCGAAACCATCGGTGTCTGGTTTGGCTACACCATCGCTCACTTCGCGGATTTCTATGAGATCCGCAACCTGTTGGCGCTCGGCCGCGTGATGACTGGCGTTGGCGGCGGCCTGCTGCTCGCGACCGCCCGCCGCGTGCTGGCGGCCGAGTTTCCCGATCTGGCGGAACGCATCCGCTTCCACATCCCGGGCGAGCGGGAGAAGCGCCATGGCCAGGCCATCGCCGCCGCCAGCCTTCCCGCCATCCCACCTACGGAGATCCCGAATGTTTCCTGACAATCCTCACGTCGACGTGTTCGTTCCCGATAATCTGCCGCCCGCCGAGGCGCTGGCCCGCACCACCCACCTGGCGATCGGCGCGCACCAGGACGACATCGAAATTATGGCTTACCACGGTATCGCCGAGTGCTTTGGCCGCCAGGACCGGTGGTTCGCCGGCGTTGTGGCGACCAACGGCGCCGGCAGCCCGCGCTCCGGCATCTACGCCGATTCGAGCGATGAGGAGATGCAGCGGGTGCGGATTCAGGAGCAGCGCAAAGCGGCCTTCGTCGGCGAGTACGCCTGCCAGATCCAACTTGGCTATTCGAGCGCCCAGGTCAAAGATCCGGCCGGCGCGGTGACCGGCGACCTGTGCGCCATCCTGCGCGCCGCCAGGCCGCAGGTGGTCTACCTGCACAACCTGGCCGACAAGCACGACACGCATGTCGCTGTTGCCCTGCGCGCCATCGCGGCGTTGCGCGCCGTGCGCGAGGAAACCCGCCCGCGCGCGGTCTATGGCTGCGAAGTGTGGCGCGATCTGGATTGGCTGCCCGACCAGGACAAGCGGCCGCTCCCGGTTTCCGCCCGCTCCAACATCGCCGCCGCTCTGGTGGGCATTTTCGATTCCCAGGTTTCCGGCGGCAAGCGCTATGACCTCGCCAGCGCGGGCCGGCGCCTGGCCCACGCCACTTACTTTGCCTCCCACTCGACGGACCAGGAATCCGCGCTCAGCTTTGCCATGGATCTCACCCCCCTGGTCGACGATCCCACCCTGCCCATCGCCGCCTACGTGCTCTCCTTCCTTGACCGCTTTCGCGAGGATGTGGCCAGGCGGCTGCAAGGGTGAGCCGCGATAGGATTTCCGAGTATCGGCCTCTCCGCTGGGGCATTTCACCCAATCCGCTTTCCGGAGGGATCGTAATTTGTTGACACTGGAGGGGTTTCCTTTGGAAGCAGGGGTGCAGTACAATCAGTCCGCACGCCTATGTTCCGATTCGATCAACTGATCCGCCGCGATATGATCGTTCGTGACGTGAAACAACGCCACCCGGCAACCACACCCGTCTTCGATAACCTCCATTTCCGCGACAGTTGCGACGACTGCGCGATCGAGACGGTGGCGCGCAAGAACGGCCTGCACATTCCCGACGTGGTGGACGCGCTCAACCGCGCCGCCTTCGGGTCGCAGGCGGAGAGCGACGAACATGCAAGCCACCAATAAGATCACTCGCAAGAAGAAACAGAGTCCGGTACACCAGCCGCTGGAGGTGTTTTTCTCCCCCAAGACGGTGGCCGTGATTGGCGCCACCGAGACGGCCAATTCGGTGGGCCGGACGCTGTTGTGGAATCTGGTTACGTCGCCCTTTGGCGGAACGGTTTACCCGGTGAATCCCAAGCGGCCCAGCGTGTTGGGCGTGAAGGCCTACAAGTCCGTCTCGGAGATCCCGGAGGATGTCGACCTGGCCGTGATCGTGACGCCGCCGCCTTCGATTCCGGGCCTGATCACGGAGTGCGGAGAAAACGGCGTGCGCGGCGCGGTTGTGATTTCGGCCGGCTTTAAGGAGATCGGCCCGGAAGGCGCGGCGCTCGAGCAGCAGCTTCTGGCCGCGGCGCAGGCGGCCGGCATTCGCGTCATCGGTCCCAACTGCCTGGGCGTGATGGCCCCGCTCACCGGCCTGAACGCCACCTTCGCCACCACCATCGCGCGCCCCGGCTCGGTCGGCTTCATCAGCCAGAGCGGCGCGCTGTGCACGGCGGTGCTGGACTGGAGCCTCAAGGAAATGGTGGGCTTCAGCGCATTCGTTTCGGTCGGCTCGATGGTGGACGTCGGCTGGGGCGACCTGATCTATCACCTGGGCAACGATCCGAAAACCAAGTCCATCGTTTGCTACATGGAGTCGATCGGCAACGCGCGCTCCTTCCTTTCCGCCGCCCGCGAAGTGGCGTTGAACAAGCCGATTATCATCATCAAGCCGGGGCGCAGCGCGGCCGCGGCCAAGGCGGCGGCTTCGCACACCGGCGCGCTCACCGGATCCGACGAGGTGCTGGAGGCGGCTTTCCGGCGCTGCGGCGTGCTGCGCGTGGCCAATGTCGCCGATCTTTTTTACATGGCCGAAGTGTTGTCGAAGCAGCCCCGGCCGCAGGGTCCGCGGCTGACCATCGTCACCAACGCCGGCGGTCCGGGTGTGCTGGCCACCGACGCGCTGATTATGGGCGGCGGCGAGCTGGCCGAGCTTTCCCAGGAAACCATGGAGGCGTTTAACGGCGTTTTGCCCGCCACCTGGAGCCACGGCAACCCGGTCGACATCATCGGCGACGCCTCGCCCGAACGTTATGCCAAAGCGCTCGATATCGCCGCCAAAGATCCCAACTCAGACGGCATGCTGGTGATCCTGACGCCGCAGGCCATGACCGATCCCACCAAGATCGCCGAGGAGTTGAAACCGCTCGCGAAGCAGGAGGGCAAGCCGCTTCTGGCAAGCTGGATGGGCGGCGTGGATGTGGCCGCGGGCGAGGAGATTCTGAACCGCGCCAACATCCCCACCTTCCCCTATCCCGACACGGCCGCGCGCGCCTTCAACTACATGTGGCGCTATAGTTACAACCTGCGCGGCCTTTACGAAACACCGGCCCTAGGCGAGGAATCGGCGGATTGGGTTCCCGACCGCGCGCTGGTCGCCCAGATCGTCCAGACCTCGCGCGACCACGGCCGCACCATCCTGACCGAATCCGAGTCCAAGCAAGTGTTGGCGGCCTACGGTGTCCCCACCGCCGCCACCATCATTGCCGCCGATGCCGCGGCCGCGGTACAGGCCGCCGGCCAGATTGGCTATCCGGTGGTGCTCAAACTGTATTCGGAAACTATCACCCACAAGACCGACGTAGGCGGCGTGCAGCTCAATTTGGGCGACGCGCAAGCCGTCGAGAAGGCCTTTGCAGCGATTCAGACCTCGGTTGAGGAAAAAGCCGGCGCCGGGCATTTCCAGGGCGTCACGGTGCAGCCCATGGTGCGGCTCAAGGATGCCTATGAGCTGATTGTCGGCTCCAGCCTGGATCCCCAGTTCGGACCGGTGCTGCTGTTCGGCACCGGCGGCCAACTGGTGGAGGTGTTCAAAGACCGCGCGCTGGCGCTGCCGCCGCTCAACACCACGCTGGCGCGCCGCATGATGGAGCAGACAAAAATCTACAAGGCGCTCAAGGGCGTGCGCGGGCGCAAGCCAGTGGATCTGGCGGCGCTCGAGTTGTTGATGGTCCGCTTCAGCACCCTGGTGGTCGAGCAGCGCTGGATCAAGGAGATCGACATCAACCCGTTGCTGGCTTCGTCCGAAGGCCTGATGGCGCTCGACGCCCGGGTGGTGGTGTATGGGCCCGAAGTGACGCTCGAGCAGATCCCCAAGATGGCGATCCGCCCTTATCCCACGCGCTACGTGGGGCCGTTTACTCTCAAAGACGGCAACGTGGTCACCATCCGCCCGATCCGGCCGGAGGATGAGCCGGCCATGGTGCGCTTCCACCAGACGCTCTCCGAACGCAGCGTTTACCTGCGGTTCTTCCATATGATGAATCTCGAACAGCGCACCAAGCACGAACGCCTGATGCGCACCTGCTTCATCGACTACGACCGCGAAATGGCGCTGGTGGCCGAGCGCCGCAATCCGGAAACCGCCGAACCGGAGATCCTGGGAGTCAGCCGGATGACCAAGATCCACGGCGCGGAAGGAGCCGAGGTAGCGGTTGTGGTGAGCGACCAGTGGCACGGCCGCGGCCTCGGCAAGGAGTTGATGGCGCGCCTGCTGATCGTGGCCGCCGATGAAAAGGTTGCGGCGCTCACCGCCAATATCATGCCCGACAACCGCGACATGATCCGCGTGTTCGAGAAGCTCGGCTTCTCGCTTACGCACTCCATGGAAGACGAGCTCGTCCGCGCCGAATTCAAGCTGTAGGCGGCGGCGAGGCTATCGCGGGGGCGAACGCAGCGGGACGTAAGGCAGCGCACATGCGGAAGCTCGCCAAACATGGCTATCTGTTCGGATGGTCGGTTTTAGAACGTGTCGTTTCGGCAAGCGTGCGTGGAGTCGAGGCGCTATCCGAAACCCCGTCAGGAGGACCTTGGATCGGATACCGCGGGGGCTCAGGTCCCTGGTCCAAGGCTGAGAGGCTCAGCGTTTCTCGTCTTTCGAAGATTTGCCCGGTGTCCATGTGAGACCGTTCTCGAAATTCACACGCACGATCCTCGATGAATAGTTTACAGGCTTGCCCGTCTTCGTATCACGCGGTAACTGGCAAACGCCAGCCAAGGCAAGGTCTTTTGGAGATTTGACTTCCGCATTGACGAAGCACCCTAGATTTTCGAACCCACCGGAAGTGAACTGAGTATAGACCTCGAACCCAACAATTCGGTAAGGGGAAAGGTTGATCAATTCGTAGGAGAGAGAGCCACCTGCCGCGGCTACCTCGAGCCGGGCGGGATCTTGAACCGGCTGCGCTGTAACGATGGCCGCAAATGCCACGAGCTCGACTGCAACGCGGATAATCCACCTCATGGCCCGATTATCTTCCTATCCTCCCCGCCGTGCAACAATATCGACGCGCGAAAACGGACGAGGGCCCCTGGGGGCTGCGCGGGGCACGGGTAGAATCCCTAATCCAGTAGTATGGCCAAAAACCCTGCGCGATTCTCCTGCCTGATCGGGCCGTTTCCCGGCCATTGTAGAGTGATGTTCCCGAACGGCCAGAGACGATCCTCTCCGGCCAGGAAGAACCGCCGTATTACGCGGCAGCGGGCCAGGCCAGCCGTGTCAGAGTCTCCCGGTAATTCCATGGCATCCACTCCGATGGAGGTGACGGCACGCCTGCTGATCGTGGCCGCCGATGAAAAGGTTGCGGCGCTCACCGCCAATATCATGCCCGACAACCGCGACATGCTCCGCGTCTTCGAGAAGCTAGGCTTCTCGCTTACGCACTCCATGGACGACGAGTTAGTCCGTGCGGAGTTCAAGCTGTAAGACCGGCTAATTAACGGAGTCCCGCCAGCAGCGCGGTTAATTGTCCGTTGGCTTCTGCTCTAGGTGATCGATCACGATTACGGGCATCGGCCGCTTTTGCATCGCCAGCTTCAGCCCGAGCTGCTTTTCCACTGCCTCCAAAACAGTGTAAGCGCCACTCGGATCCGACGCCGACGGCACACCCCCCTCCGGTTGTCCTGCGTCTCCGCCGCGGCCTGCGTTCCTCATCATCGCGGCATTCCGGCTGAACGTCAGCGCAAAGTCCCAGCCGCCTGCGATCCCCGTGGCATCCAAAACCGGCAAGTTCAGCTCTGGCGCCATATTCTGCAAGCGATCCGCAAATTGCGCCATGGTGATGTTCTGGCAGGTCAATACCTCCGAACCTGGCGGCGCGCCGGCATCGAATCGCTCATGGCAGTAGGTGCGGCTAGCGGGATCCGCCTTCATCATCTTCGGCCTCACTGACACGAGCGAGTACGCAGTTACCGGCCGTTCTTCCGTGTGGTATGCCATCTTGAAGCGATCCACCAGCAATGCGCGCATCATCGGCGCCACAGATTCCATGTCGATCGCGGGCGCCGATAACCCCGCCGATGGCGCTTTCGCGATGATATCGAATCGCTCCGTGTCCACCCACTTCGGCAGTCCCGTCACTTGATCGTTGTTATTCGCACTAAAAGCGCGAAGGATCAGAACTCGCATCGGCATACCCTGCACATTCAACCGTCCTCCGGGCTGCGTCTGGAACCTCCCTCCTATCTCGCTCGGGTCGGTGGACTTCACAGTCGCCACCTCAAACTCGGTCGGAACGGGAACCACAGGCAGCGCTTCAGCCACGCCCGGCGGGTTTTCGCTTGGTTTCTCATTGACGCTATCGACGACCATAACGGGCGTCGGAATCTGTTCCTGCTCCAACTTCAGCCCGAGTTGTTTGTCAACCGCCTCGAAGATCGTGATCCGGTCGCCCGTGTTGGCCATCATTGATCCGTTCAACGACCACTTGACCCCGAAGTTCCAGGCGCCCTTCAGCCCCGTCTGATCCAATACCGGGTTCGGACCCAATGACGCCCCCAACATGCCGCGTAGCCCTTCCGCAAATGCCGCCATGGTCATGTTGCGGCATAAATACTGGAGCGTCCCGCCGGGCCCGAGGCTGATCGTCGTGGGGACCCCATTCGAATTGAGCATCATGATCCCAATGCTGTCCTCACCCGGCGCCCCGGACGCGCTTTGCAGCTTGCACCCGATTTCCCCCTTGCCGTCGGCCTCCTTGAGTCGCAGTTTCTTCCCCACGGTAAGCGCATAGGTTGGCAGCGGCCTGGTATCTTTGTGGACCACCAACTTGAAGCGGTCCTCAAGAAGCGACTGAAGCATCAGCTTCTGCGTCTCCGGTGTGGAATCGGCCGGCATCTTTGCAAGCACATCGAACCGATCCACCTCCAGCCAGTTCGGCCCGCCCAATACCTTGTCCGGATCGAAGCCATAAGCGATTCTGATGAGATCCACCAAGGTGGCGTTCTTCACTTCATAACGGCCGCCGCGCGCCGGTCCGGTCCGAATACGCGGATTCGTGGTCTTGGCGCTGACGTGTACGTCCGCGATTTCAAATCTCGGAGGCGCTTCGGGGGACTGGCTAAATGCCAGCCAGCCAGCGCAGTTCATCAGAATGGTCCCCATGATCGCTCGTTTCATAGGCGCGCACTCCTTTGGTTCAAGAATATGACGAATCACCGGGCTTCGGCGTTGGAGCCGTTTTCGTCCGGGGACAAACCGGAGAACAGACCGGAACGGCCTGAACCGTATTCCGATTTCCTTCACTCCTCCGCAGCCAACGAGCTGGTCCGCGCCGAAAGGACGCGGCGGCCGGGTGTATACTGAACAGGACCCGGGAGTCCAAAATGGAAACTCCGGTCTGCAAGAGCTGCTCGTTCAGGAACAAGCAGCTTGTGGAAAATGCAAAGGAGACCATCATGAAACTTCGAATCCTGTCTTGCTGCGCTCTTATGTGCGCCCTCGGCTTTGCTGCGAGCCAGAGCAACGGCAGATCGGCGCCAAACACCTCTGCTTCGGACATCCCGCACTTGCGGAAGCAAGGTACGGCCACCCAATTGATCGTAGACGGCAAGCCGTTCCTGGCGCTGGCGGGCGAACTGCACAACAACAGCGCCACCAGCCTCGAGTACATGAAGCCGCTATGGCCCAAGATCGTTCAGTCCAAACTCAACACCGTCCTGGCGGGCGTTTCCTGGGCCCAGATCGAACCCGAGGAGGGCAAATTCGACTTTAGTGTTCTCGACGGCGTGATCCGGGGCGCGCGGAGTCACAACCTGCGTCTCGTGCTTTTGTGGTTCGCAACCTGGAAGAACGGTCTGTCCAGCTACCCGCCCGACTGGCTGAAGAGGGACTTCGACCGGTTCCCGCGCGCCCAGATGGTAGGGGATAAGACACCCTGGCCCGTGTTCGGCGCGCCGCGCGTCCAGATCACAGGGGGTCTGAACATCGAACTGCTCAGCCCCTTCGGCGATGCCACGCGGGACGCGGATGCGCGCGCCTTTGCGGCCATGATGCGGCACATCAAGGCTGTGGATGGCCAGCAGCACACGGTGATCATGATCCAGGTGGAAAACGAAGTGGGCATGCAGGGGGACACGCGCGACCGTTCGCCCTTGGCCAATAAGTCTTTCGAGGGTCCGGTTCCGAAGGAGTTGACGGACTACCTTCAGCAGCACAAGGATGCGCTGATTCCGGAGCTCCGCAAGGTGTGGGAGGCGGCCGGCTTCAAGACCTCCGGGACCTGGGAAGAGGTGTTTGGCAAGGGCAGGGCGACGGATGAGATCTTCATGGCTTGGTACTTTGCGCGCTACGTCGGCCGGGTAGTGGAGGCGGGCAAAGCCGAATACCCGATACCGATGGTTACGAACTGCCCTCAGGAGGGATTTGGAAAGGCGCCGGCTCCGCTCCGTGGAGGCGGACAAAGCGGCGGCCCCATGCCAGATGCGATGGACGTCTGGAGAGCCGCGGCGCCACGAATCGACCTGTTCGCGGCCGACATTTACAGCCCCGACTTCGTTGGGTTTTGCGCCAGGTACGCACAATCCGGGAACCCGCTGTTCATCGCCGAGACGGGGGGCGGGCAGGATCTCAAAGGCCGGGCCCTCTACGCCTTCGGACGCCACGACGCAATCGGCTTCTCGCCGTTCGGCATTGACGGGATGGTGGGCAACGACCCTGACCTCTTCGGCTACGATCTCCTCACGCAATTGACGCCCCTGATTCTTAAACACCAAGGCAACAGCACGATGTCCGCCGTCTTGCTGGGCCCGGACGACCCGCCGCAGAAGGTCGAGGTGGGGAACTACACGCTGCACGTCGGGTCCTCGTCGAGGCCCCGCGCTATGGCTGGTGGAACACCATCACCGCAGCCAGCCCAGACCTCCTCGGCGGCAATTTTTATTGCGGCGGGGCCCGACGAGTTTTTCGCGGCTGGCAGCGGCATAACCGCCACGATTTCTCCGAACACGCCGGGGCTTCCGCTCGCCGGATTGGCCACCGTGGAGGAAGGCAAGTTCGTGGACGGCCGCTGGGTCCCGGGACGCCGGCTGGCGGGTGACGACGACGCGCAGGGTCAGAGTCTCTCTCTGCGCAGTATGGGCATCCAGCGCTTTACTGTCTACCGCTACCGTTGAGAGACAGGAAACGATGAAAGGACCGCGGTTGGAGTATAATCGCTGATGGCCAGGAGGCCAAAACGGATATTTCGAATGCTATATAAGAGCTCGACGATGAGACACATACAAACTGCGGTAGTCGTTCTCCTGATGGTCTCGGCCCTGGCAGCGGCCAAGACGCTCGACATGTATGTCATCGATGTGGAAGGATCGAAGGCGTTTCTGCTGGTTTCGCCCTCCGGACAGAGTATGCTGATCGACGCTGGTATCCCGGGATACGAGCAGAACGGCCGCGATACGGACCGGATCGTGGAAGCCTGTAAGGCCGCGGGTGTTCAGAAGATCGACTATATGGTGGTGACGCACTACGATGGCGACCACGTGGGCGGCGTTCCCGCGCTGGCGGCGCGCATGCCCATCGATACCTTCGTGGACCACGGCGAGAACGTTCAACTGAACGATTTCACGATCAAAGTGGTGAAAGAGTATATGGCCGTCGTGGCCAAGGGCAAGCACATGGTGGTGAAGGCCGGCGACAGAATTCCCATCAAGGGCTTCGACGCACTGGTGGTCATGGCGGCGGGGAAGGCGATCACGGAGCCGCTGAAGGGGGCGGGCCAACCGAATCCCGCTTGCGATACGACCCCCCGTAAGACATGGGGGCCGAATGCGCGCGGAATCATAGACAACCAGGACACCAACGAAAACTCCCAGGCGATTACGCTTCTGGTCACTTATGGCAAATTCCGCATGTTGGATCCCGCCGATCTGACGTGGAACAAGGATCGCGACCTGATGTGCCCGATCAATCGCGTAGGCACAGTGGACCTTTACATGACCGCCAATCACGGCACCGACAACGCCAACTCGCCGGTACTGGTGCACGCGCTCCGCCCGCGCGTGGTCATCGCGGACAATGGACCGAGAAAGGGCGCCTCGGCGGAGGTGTTCCGGACTGTCGAATCATCGCCCGGGCTGGAGGATTACTGGCAGATGCACTATTTGATCGCGGGCGGAGAGAAAGCCAATGCCGCACCGGACTACATCGCTAACATAGAGGGCAGCCCGGATGGGAAGTGGATCAAAATCTCCGTCGAGCGCGATGGCACGTTTACGGTGACCAATACCCGCAACAACTTCACCAAGACATATAAGCCGCAGAAGTAGGCTCGATCTGGCACGGAGCGGTTCGCTGTAGGATAACGGGCGCCAGAAAAACTGTAAGACAAGGAGGCAGAGTCTGTGCCGGTCATGCACAGGTTATTCGCGCCCGGCGGATAACGGCTCGCAATCAACTCCTGGCAATCGGCCGGCCCAATTCAAATGACGCACCATCACATGGTGCAACCGGCTACTTTCTGTCCTGTCTCCTTAGAGTAGGCTCCTGCAGGGATGCTGTTGGAGAGCCAAATTGAGAAACGAGCACCGTAAGCCTGGCATTGGATGCTCCCGCGCGCGATGACCCTCAACGGGGCGGCGAGAACCGTTTTAGGCGCCGTGTGGCCTGAGATGAACGCGGGTGTGTAGTGCTGGATACTTGTGGCTTCGAAAAAGACGGTCACTATTTCTATCGGAGGCAGTGGACGGATAAGCCGGTGGTCCACGTGTTCCCTCACTGGAACTGGAAGGGCAAGGAAGGAGAATTCATCCCGGTTCTCCCGCCGCTCGGAGGAAAGCCCCGCGAACTACATTGGATCTGCACCTGACATGGACTGTGCCCTATCCCGCCGGCCGACCTTGCTACTGGAACTTCATCGGGACGGAAATATCCCAACCAGCCTTGGTCAACTGGCCGGCGCTTTTGACCACCGTTTGGTTCAGCTTGACGTTCTTGAACAGGATCGGACCGACGTTTTTCCCCGTAATCTTGGCGGGCCGGCTCGGCGTATAGAATGTGCAGTTCTCGAAAACAAAGTTGGTCAATTTCGAGTCCCCGCCGTCGATGTAGATCTGCCCGCCGTCGTGCTCCCACGTGCAGTGGATAAAGTGAAAATCGTCCAGAACCTGGTTGCTGCTCGCTCGCGTGGGATACCCCCGTCCCGTGAAGTACGCAGGCGTGAAT
>Ga0187891_1002450_pt1 | contig 14087 bp, 15 predicted proteins | sample June2016WEW_21_4_FD_132990 | JGI IMG/M metagenome (GOLD analysis project Ga0187891, IMG submission 132990) | Peatland microbial communities from SPRUCE experiment site at the Marcell Experimental Forest, Minnesota, USA - June2016WEW_21_40 | ecosystem: Environmental > Terrestrial > Soil >... | reverse complement strand
CGCGCGTTCGGTGGGAGTTGCCCCAGCCGCGCGAGGTCGCTGTTGGACAACGGCATGGTCCCAGGTGGAGCATACACGTCGGTGCTGAGAAGCTTTGCGGCGAGCAACCTTGCTCGGATCGCCTCACGAGCCTCGTTGACCGGCTGATCCACTGCGGAGGAGCGCAAGAAGATTACCACCTCGGCTGGTCCTAGCGGAGTGGATGAAGGTAGATCGATAATGAGCCGCCTGTCGGCGCCTACCACGACGGGGATAGTCACGGCATTCATGCCTTTCGTCGCGATGCGGGAACCGTAGTCCACCGCTACCACCGCATCCGCTGTTCCACATTCATTATCTCGCACCGTACGCGTACCGTGTCAGCCGCGCGCCGACTGTCCTCAATGCCAACAGATCAGGTTCGCGAAAACCACCACGCAGCCGCGTGCTCCACCCCAACCCCAGTGCCGCGCCGTCCCGCTCGCGAGCGACTGATGTATGTACCAAACAGTTGACATGTACATACCACTGGGCTACGCTAGTGACGCCCAGAAGGGGGAGGAAGTGAGCAAGCGCAAAGGGCCCGCGATCGTCGAGCGCATTGAAGACGTCCCAGTCTTTGCCACTGAGGAAGAGGAGGCCAACTTCTGGCAGACGCACCAGTTCAGCGCGGCCCTGCTGGCAGCGGCACCCGAGTACACCGACGAGGAAGCACCCCCGGCGCGCCACTCGGCGTCGATCACCCTGCGCATCGACCCGCTGCTGCTCGGCCGCCTCCAGCGGCTGGCGCAGGCACGCGCCATGCCCTACCAGCGCCTGCTCAAGCAGTTCCTCGAGCAGCGTCTGGTCGAGGAGGAGGCGACCACAGCCCAGGCGCCGACGCCCGACCCGGCGCGCGTGCGTGAACTGGCCCTGGCCATGGCGCGGCAGGCGCGCGACCTAGAGCACACGGCGCTCCGGCTGACGAGCTAGCTTCACCACGCTGGTCATGGGCACCCCGGCTGGTTCCTGCCCGGCCTCTACCAGTTCGAGTTGGTGCCCGCGGATACATAACTGGACTGCCATGGCCGAGGACCAGTCGCTGGTGCTAGCGGCGAACACGGTGCAGTTCATGATGACCCAGCTGAAAGGGATGCGGCGAGCAACCCCGCATCATGGTCTCGCCCTGGGCCGGCAGCGTGCCGGCCAAGGCTGCTGATCGCCGCGAATGGGCGGCGCGCTCGTAGAGCATGCTATTAATCTCACGTTCGAGTTGGCGCGAGCTCCAGCGCCCACTCACCGCTAGCCCCTCGTAGAAGTCACGGCGATCCTGATCCAGTCGCATCAAGATCCCGTAGTAGGTCCAGGTCAATTCGCTCCGCACTGCGGAGGTAATTGGGTAGGTGAGGTAGAACTGTCGCATCGCCCGTAGGCTGGTCTCCGCAAAGCCGCGCCCGTACTCGAGACTGAGGGCACGACCCAGGAGGGCCAGTGTCCGCGCACCGTAAGCCGCCCGGAACTGCCCAGCCTGTTCTGCCTGCACGATGCGTTCGCCGATGCGCCAATAGGTGGCGATGACCGCGGCATTGATGGCCGCTGCGGCTCGCCCCTGTCCACTGGCGACAATGGCCCGCAGGTCAGCAAGCAACACTTTATACCGTTCGTTATCAGGAGCCAGGATCGCGGCTTCGTCACTCATCGTGCCTGTACCTCACGGCAGATACCTGTAGAACCGCTCGCTATGCTGCGGCTTCGGCAGCCCAGCATAGCTGAAGCCTTCGACAACACCCCCGCGGTCACGCCACAACCCAATAAGTCCCACTGCTTCGAGTGCGTCGAGCACCACATGGCTGGTGGCTGGTTTCGCCTTGCGGCGTGCTCGAGCCATATCGCTGGCCGAACTGGTCCTGGGTGCCGAATCGCGATATGCGGGTACTGCCATGCCCCAGTGCTACGCTCCATATCTCGAAGTTTCGATTAGGCTAGCATACCTGACAGGGCACGGAAGCCCGCTATCCCGGAATTCACCTTGACGCGCTCACAACCAACAGCGAACAGTGCACCGCGCCAAACGCTCAGCTGCGACTCACTCCCCACGCGTGGGCACTGTTTCCGCATACCATCACCGTGGCAAAGCAAGACCGCTGGCTCGCATTCTCCAGATGCGCTCTCCAGCTCTGCAAGTTGAACGCACCCATTCGCATGCTCTATACTCCCAGCAGAAAGGCCACCCCGCATTAGCGCCGGTGCCACACCGGCAGAAGGACAGGCCGCCGTGAGCTCGGCGCCGTTATTCGACCAACGTGGCCAGCACGTGACCTACCAGTACAACGCCGCCGGCAACATCAACTTCGGCGCCGTACAGAACCGGCTGGACCTGGCTGGCGAGCTGGAGAAGCTCAAGGCGGAGCTGGCGAACGCGACCGCGGCCGGCGTCATTGATGAGGACGCCGCGACCGACGCCAACTACCAGCTCACCAAGGCCGCTCAGCAGACGCAGAAGCCCGCGCCGGACAAGCACTCCGTCCTCGGCTTCCTCACTGCCGCCGACTCGGGCGCCGCGACGATGCTGAAGATGCAGTCTATGTCCTAAGAGCCATGACTATCGCCACCTCCAAGCCGGTCTCGCGCGATCGCGGCCGGCCAGAGTTGTACACACTTCTGCGGATGCGTGTAAGTAGTCCGGCGCGGAACGGCTCACTTGGCCTGCAGGATGCAGTTAGCGGTGAGCAGGACGGATCGCCTTATGGGCGCGCGCGACCGCGCCGAGGGTCCATGGGCGTGGTCACGCTCTGACACATCCCGTCCAAATACGTTCGTTTATGGGACTGCCTGCCATATGCACGAAGAACAAGGAGATCCATCTGCGCTGGCCTGTAGGGAAACATGGTGCCTGATTCTATGTCTCACTTCAGCTGCGCCGGAATGAGAATTGACACGCTTGAAAGATGGGACTTCTATTCAGGTTGCAAGCGCATCAACGTTCCAGCCCCATAGGTAGGGTCATGCGCCCAGTAGCTTCTTTCTGCAAGGCTCGATTCGGACGTACGTAAGACGTCATAGCCGTCTCCGCAACTCGGCGGCGCGCAACGTTCTGTATAGAATTTGACGCCGCCCCACCTGCTACCCCACTGGTGCCACACGACCGGCGATCATCGTCGTACACTCAATTTCAGACGTACACTCGCTCGCAGTCGATGTCGTGGGGTGTGATCGGCTGTGCTTACCACGAGAGCCTGTGCCTCGTCCCACGCGAATGAGGGGGCACTGCAGATGCCTGCACAGGTGAACAAGAAGCAACTGTTGAAGGAGATTGGTCGCCTAACGGCCGTCGCCGAATATGCTTCTGTGCCGGCTCGTCGGCGCCGCCAAGGCTCGAAGGCCTGGGGAGACAGGCGATCGACTGTGGCCTTTGTCGGCGAGAACCTCCGTGTGTTCGAGGAAGTCGTGGCAGCCTTCTGGTCCGCCAAGCCGGACATGCCGCTGACCACGGATAGGAAGGCGTTTGAGTACCCCCTGGTGCAGCTCTTGCGCACGCTACGAAGCGCGAACCGGCAGGCTATTCCGAGCGATGTCGACGACGTCTTCGCGATGGTAGAGGCCGAGCCCGTGGGCGAGTATGAGGTTTTTCAGCCGATCTTCGGCGCGACGTGGGATGCCGGAGGCGCAACGCCACTGGAGTTCGGACCCTTCACCGTCTACCATCGGACGGCCCACCGCTCGCACCTGGAGGCAAAGTATCCAGCCTGTGACCCGCGCTGGCTCGCGCGCGATCTTGACGACTTCGATTCTGACTTGTTGGTGAGCACGATTGTTCGCGCTCGCGATCGCGATGCCATCAACGGAATCGCCGAGCGCCGCCTACACCGCTTCGAGAATCTTATCGTCTTCATGATGAGCAGGCTCGATGGTACTTACGACTTCGCCGTCTTCGATCCAAAACCTAGGCGCTCCGTCCAGCATTTGTGCCTCTCGGCCGGTTTGCCACAGCCGCTCGCGGGCTGGCGAGCCGTCGGACCGGTACTCGCCGTTGACCTTGCCGCAACCCACTGGACCAACCCAAACCTGGGTTTCGATCGCTTGTGGGACCTTGCGCGAGCAGACATCGCCACGGCGCGGCCAAACAAGGACGACCTCCTGCGCGAACGCATCCTCAATGCGGTCGACTGGACTGCTAAGGGCCTCCGCGACGAGCTGAGCGACCGCCAGTTCGTCCAGTTCATGTTTGCGCTCGAAGCGCTTCTCTCGTCTGGCGACCGAGATGTTCCCCTGACGTCTCGCCTCGCTGAGTTCACCGCACATATTGTCGGAGGCGGCCAGGACAGGCGTATCGCGCACGACAAAGAAGTGCGGCATCTCTATCAGGTGCGCTCGGACATTGCTCATGGACGTGTGCAGGAGGCGTCACCTGCAGACCGGGTCCTGGCCCGCGACGTTGTGAACACCGTCATTGTGCGCCTGCTTACCCATAAGGAGCTAGGCACGATGCAACTGATGACTGAGCTGGAGCGGTGGATTGAGCGTCGCCGCTACGGCTAGGCAGGTGCTGGTCTTGGTGGCTGGGTGGGTTGCTTCAGCTCAGCGAATCTGTGGATGCAGCACCCCGTTGAGGAGAGGACAGCGACATGTTTAGCGATCTAGTCGGAGTCGGTTCTGTGCTGCTCGATGGCACACGGGAACGGTATAGGATTGAACAGCGTCTGCATCGCGGCGGCTACGGGGCAACGTACCAGGCTGTCGACCTCGTGAGCAGCGAGCTTGTGGCGATCAAAGTTCTACATCTGCATGTCGCGCTGGACGCAGGCGCGATGGCGGACCTGGCGCGCGAGGCCAGCGCCGCGCAGGCCGTCGCGCATCGAAATGTGGCCCGCACACTCGCCCTCGTGCCGGCCGAGAACTCAGGAATCGGCGCTCCATACCTTGTGCTGGAATTCATCCGCGGCGGTGATCTGCTGGCCCTATTGGAGACCCGAGGCACGACCCTGCCGGACCAAGCTGAGCTGCTGGATTGGATGGCCCAACTCTGTTGTGGTCTGAGGGCGATCCATGATCACCTGCTGCACCGCGATCTGAAGCCCGGCAATGTGCTGGTTGACGGCGGTGTGCTCAAGATCTGCGATTTTGGGATGGCCAAGCATATCGATGAGGCGACGCGGACCCGGACGTTCAAAGGATTAGGCACTTATCCATATCAGGCACCCGAAACGTGGCAGGGTAAATCAGCGACTCCGGAGACCGACATCTACTCCCTGGGCGTCACTTTCTACCAAATGGCGACGAACCAGCTTCCGTTCACGGCACGCGACGAGCACGAGTGGCGCCAAGCCCACCTCTACACGTCGGCACCAAGGCTGCAACGCGTCCGCCCTGAATTGGACGAGCGGCTCGATGCACTGCTCGCGCGCATGCTCGCCAAGCATCCGAAGGATCGGTTCGCAACTGCGGCGCAGATCGGGGACGTCCTGGAGGAGATTGCTCAGGCTCCGCTGCCTTCTGTTTCTGACACCGGGATAGACAGAGTGGTAACAGGTGCACGACAGGCTTGGGACCGAGTCATAGCGGCGCAGACGCAAGCGGCGGCGAAGGACGATGCACGAATGGATGCCGCTCGCGCGACAGCCTCTCAAGTCGCGGAACTTGCTGATCGTCTTGATGCGTTGGTCCACCAGGTGAATCGGCGCGTCTTGGGGCGGCGGATTGAGATTCAGGGCTCTCCAGGGGGCAAGCTCTACGACGGCGTGCCATACCGCACCTACGAATACCTCGAGAAGACTCTTTCACTTGAGTTCTTATCACTCTCACCGGACGACGTACTGGTCGAAGACTGGGAATCTGCCGCCGTTGCGGCCCAGCTGGGTCGGAGAAAGGCCGCCCAGCGTGAGCTCACAATCGATGGCCAAAACGTCGTCGCGATTGGCACTCTTAAGCTGTCCCGATTCGTGAGGGAGAGCTTCGGAGTCGTGACGTTTCCTCGCCCTGTGAATGAGGCTCCTGACCACGGCTTGCACCTGCTGCTGCTTCGAAGCACCGAAGCCACATACGGCGACTGGAAAACATGCGAACTGGCTCAGCATCCTTTCACAGCGGTGCCCGCCCGAAAGCAGGTAGTCGTCTCGAAGGCCCGGGAAGTCGTCGAGGCAATCGCTCAGCGCATGATAGCCGGGAGTTTCGTAGTGCAGCTTCGAGACTTCGCAGATTCGGACTTTGTCTCGCTGCTTGGCGAGCTCGTCAGGAGTTGAGAGGCATGCTCACTCCGCGATCTGCGCACGCCTAGCCTGTTATCACGAGAAGGCCGAGGATCGACCGGTACACTGATGGAGCCCCACAGGTCATTCGACAGTTTGCTCAACCACCACTCGGGCCGAGTCTTACGAACACGGCAAACTTTGCACAGCGCTCAGCGTCCTCTCGCTACGTGGCCGAAGCTCGCGCGGACGCGCGACCGCCGTCGTTGGGCTGAGGCAAGGGTTGAGGATGCCACCTGCGATGCCACTGACCGCTCTGGGCGCCTATGTGCAGGGTTGCCGGTTCGCTCCAAGTCGCTGGCTCGTGACTGCGTCCAAATGTACCCGGCGTGCGTCAGTCTACTCTGGCGGCGGCGTGTTCTCGCCGTGCTCTCTCGCGCGTCGCGGCAGAGTCTTGAGCGACTCCGGCAGCGGTTCGCGCACGATTCCGGATCTGACGCTGCTGAGGCGTGAAGCTCTCACCAAGCTGCACCCTCATTCGTCAGAGTACCAGCAGCTATCGGCCTCGCTCGCCGACCCTTCGTAGCAGCGGGGTGAGTTCCCGCCCCTCCACGACCCTCGCTCGTCGAGACCAGCCCGGCGTTACCTACGGCTCACGAAGCTCGACCAACGGCTCGCCGCCCTGCAACAGGGCGATCGCTTGCTCCAGCGTCGCAGCCAGCAACTCCCGAAGCCGCCTATTCGATGCGTTGCCGCAAGTCACCCAGATAATCTGCCGTGGCGGGCCATGCCGTTCTACCAAATCGACGAAATCTCGATCCTTGGTCATGACGACCACATTGCTCACCTTGGCGTGCCGGAAGATGTCGTCATCGGTAGTGTCCCGCAGCCCGATACCTCGCACGGCGGCGGCACCCACCGCATTGCTAGAGGCGGCCACGCCGCGATCGCGGGCGGCAGCTGGGCGTCAACCCAAAGGGTCACGCGACCAGCATGGGATGGTCCAGCTTCCGCGCGGCGTAGGCCAGCGCTGCCTTGAGGTCGTCGGGCTCGAGATCCGGCATTTCCTCGAGGATCTGCTCGGCTGTGAGCCCGGCGGCAAATAGATCCAATACGTCCATCACCCGAATTCGCATGCCGCGGATGCATGGGCGACCGCCGCACTGCGTTGCATCGACGGTCATTCTCGATAGGGTCCGGCATCCGCTCGCTCCCCTGGCTACCCGTGTGCCACGTAGCATATCGCCCGCGCCGCAATCGCCCGTCTCTGGCTTGTGCACGTGGCGTCGGGTGGTTCATACGATCAAGTGGCATTGTCCTTCGGGAGGGAGGCTGCAGACACCCCACAAGATGCAGGTACCTACTCTGAACGCGTCTCCGGCCGTTGCCACGCGGTATGGACCACCGCCGCGACCTGCCCGCGTCTCCTGGTCTGCTGGCTACACTTAGCGCTACACACGCCGTACGTGCCCTTCAAGGTCAATACCACTGAGGAGGGACAGGAACTGTGGCGACGACCCTACCACTACTACCAGTTCAACCGCGAATCGTTCCTCAAGCACTACCACAAGCGCGGCAACGCGGAAACGACCTTCAGCGTGATCAAGGGCAAGTTCGGCGATGCGTCCCGCGCCAAGATCGACACTGCCCAAGTCAACGAGGTGCTCTGCGCAAGGTGCTCTGCCACAACCCGTGCGTACTGGTGGCGTCTATGCACGAGTTGGGTATCGCGCTCACATTCTGCCGGGCCGCAGCGACCGCCTGAAATCACTTGACAATGCCTGACTGATCCCGTTGGCCCGGGGAGGAATGCCCAGCATAATAGCACTGGAGCGTCTGCGAACCGCTCCAGTGCCACTGCACTACGGCGAAACACCAGGTGGGTTTAGCGGGCTGGGGTGTGGACCCGACGGAGACAACCACCCGAATTCGTGTAAGCGCTGCCACGCGCGATAAATCTGTGCACGCTTGAACAAAGCGCGCTTGCGATCACTCCAGGCCTGCACCAACACCACAGCACGATCCCGGTCGACAGCGGCTACCAGATCGTGTGTAGCCACCCAGTGGACACTAGCCAGCAACTCCATGCCGGACGGGTTGTCAAAACTCTCAATGAGCGCACTTATGCGTTGCAAACGCACCTTGGCCTCGTCTGAAGCGGCAAGGAAATCCTGAGCTTCGCGAAGAGCATCAGGCAAAGGATGGATTTGTGCTTCGCGCTGTCCACGATCACCGTAGCCTCGGATAAAATGGCCTTCCATGGCTTGCAGGACGTGGTTCAGGTTCTCAGCATACGGCCCGTAGATGTGCCGGCGATAGTCTAGTTTCAGGGGCTCGCCGGCAGCTTGAAGGAAATACGCCAACTTCTGAACTTCTAGCCTGGACAGGCGGTAATCCGGTACACGGTAGCAGTCGAGGAGGTGTAGAAGCAGGGCGCGCCCACGCGTCATTCTAGGTCTGGGTGTCGCGACGGCCATACTCTCTGCCCCCGGCACTCCAGCGGGCTCATATAGCAGGACCCTAACATGTGGCATCTCCTTAAATGCAGCCTCAATTAGTCGTCTGACTTGCGGCCAGTCCAGCCCACCATTGCCGCAGCCAAGGGGTGGAACTGCGATTGAGGCAATATTGAGCCGCTTCACCTCGTCCAGCAGCGCAGGAAGACCAGCTTCGATGTCCTCAATCCGCGACTTTCCCTTCCAGTGACGTTTGGTCGGAAAGTTGATGATGAAGCGTGGGTTGACTAGTTGCCCAGTCGAGGTCACGAGCATTCTACCGGGCTCGACTGTGCCGACTTTGCACGCGCGCTGGTACTCACGGTAGTTCGCCGGGAACGCAAGCTTGAACTGAAGCGCAACACCCCGACCCATTACGCCAACACAGTTAACGGTATTGACGAGGGCATCGGTTCCTGCGTCCAGCAGGTTGCCGCTCCTGCGCTCAATCATGGCTTCCTCCTCACGTCAATAGTACCAGTCTGGCTTTCGCATCACTACGGGCTTGATACCGGAACCTTGGAGAACGTCACGTACTTCGCGCTCGGCTACCGACGTACAAACGCCTATGAAATCTATCAAGTCAATTGGGAAACGATCCTTGACAAGAAACTCGGCCTGCCTGCGCCTCTTCCGGTCCGGATCCTCGTTTGTGTCGTTCCAGTACCGAGCCGACATCAGGGGCCAGTCGATGTGGCTCAGGTCACTGAGATCGCTGTAGTATTCCGTGAGGTCAATCGCGGCGTGCCCATCGGTGAAAACAAAGACGCAGCCAGCGGCAGTCACGGCCTGCACAGAGGAGCGAAGGTGGATGATCGGACGTTGCCCGCCCGTGTAGCCTTCAACCCGGCCATGGTAGATAGAACAGAGCATTGGTGATCGCGGTGCAAAGTAGAATGGCACGTAGTCATTCACCACGCCGTCTGGCGGACAGGGAACGGTCGTGGTCGCACGCCTAGCTCGAAGGCCCCGATGAGCGATGTCCACATAAGCCGCCTGCTGAGTCGTCAGCGTCCTGTGCGCCACGAGCTCCCGTGAAGCAACAATTGCTGCAAGGCTGGAGACATGAGTGATGTGGTAGATGTAGGTGGTTTGGGGCACGGGCTATATCATAAGGCGATCGGGGCGCTGAACCCGTATCTTCAAAGACTATTAGCAGAGACTGGCTCGCCGTCTAGGTAATAGCTGAGACGATTGGTCGCCATTCCCGCAGCCTCCTACCTTGCTGAGTATGGTCCATGAACAAAAGCGGTGTCAATAGCGTGAAGGAAGCGACATGAGCTGCAAGTTATGCGTTCGACCAGCGCGGACGACCTTATAGGCAGAATTCCCACATGCCCAAGAAGTCACCCCATCAGAGGGGAGTTAGGGCAAAGCCGCGGCAACACGGACCTCACTCACCGTCCCGATATGGGTTCCAATCCTGCAAGATCACCGCTCACGCCCGAGGATACGCCCGAACGCCGAGCGCATCCCGGCGATCAGCTGCTCATTCTCTGGTTCAGGCTCGCCCTCATACACGTCGTTCAACCGGGCAAGGAAGGCAGCGTCCTTAGTTCCAGGCGCAGGCGTGCGTGGCAAAGCTCGCTCGCTGGGGAGTTGGCGGTCCCTCACGCAGGTGTCGCCGGTCAGTGGCCATAGCTACTCTCGCAGTTGCCTATTCAACGTCCGGGCAGATCACGCCGGATCCATACCGGTCTATGGTACGCCGTGCCGCTCCTCCAGGGCGATCCACGCCGCAATCACGGTCGAGATCTGAGCGTCAACCCAGATGGTCACGCGACCAGCATGGGATGGTCCAGCTTCCGCGCGGCGTAGGCCCGCGCTGCCTTGAGGTCGTCGGGCTCGAGATCCGGCATCTCCTCGAGGATCTGCTCGGCTGTGAGCCCGGCAGCAAATAGATCCAACACGTCCATCACGCGAATACGCATGCCGCGGATGCATGGGCGACCGCCGCACTGCTTTGCATCGACGGTGATTCTCGATAGGCTGTCCGGCATTCGCTCGCTCCCCTGGCTACCACAGTGTCATCTAGCATATCGCCCGAGCCGCGATCGCCCGCGCATCGTCCGTCTCAGCACGTTATCCGCAAATGCCACTTGAATATACGAACATCCGTGCTATAAGCTCCTTGCTACTGGAGCCGTCAGTGCCACCCACCGCCAGAAGTCGCCCAGCGCCACGCCGCTACCGTGCGGCGATTACCCGGTGGCGGAGACCCACCCACCGATCGTGGGCCACACGCCTGAACCTCGTGCAAAACCCGCGCGCCGATCACCGCGCATACAACTGCCGCACCACCCGGATTCATCCGGTCATCGCCCCTGCCATCCCGCCCCGAAGCGACTGACATCTGATCCAGGTTCTGGAGACCAACCCATGAGCCGCCCATTCACCCGGCCGCAGCCGGCCTCGACCCCGCCCTCCTGCCGCAGCTGGAGGCCGGCGCTATCCACACAAGGAAGGTGCTCCGTGCCCAACGTCCATCACGCGATTTTGCGGAACGAACAGCCATGGCCGTGCCGGCCAGAGAGAGGCATGAAAATGGCCTGCGCCAGCCCTTCAGGATATTTCCCGGTATTTTCAGAGGAACTGGGGTGCCCGTCCTGTCTCCCATACGATTCCACGGAAATGACGAATCAAACCCAGCTGCCCGATCCCCGCCCCGCGGGCAATTCCGCCGAAACAAAGCCAGAACCCGCATCTCACCACGCACAGCATATACTGCCGAAACGAAGCCAGAATCCGCTTCCCATCACGCACGCCATAGTCCGACGGAACAAGCCAGATGCCGCGCCTCCCGCGCCACGAAAAATGCGATACGAAGTCCCGTCGCCAGTCATGTCGCTGCAACTGCAAAACGAAGCCAGCGCCGCTCTTCGCCGCCAACTGCCTGCTGCGAAACGAACTCCTGCCACCCACCCGGCCGCAGCCGTCGGGCCCTGCCCGACCCACTCCGTGGGTACCCCGCGCAGCCGGAGGCCCCGTACCAAACGAACTGCTCAGGCAGCACCGGCAATCCCGGAAAAACGAATCAAAGCCAAGCCCCACGTCTACCGCGTACGCAAAACTGCGAAACGAAGTGGCACGTCACAGGCGGCCGCAGTCGCCCCGCGCGCTGCCACCCGCTTGCGGCATGAACAAGATGAAGATCCGCAGTGTCAGGCTCCGCCCCCCGCGCAGTCGCAGGTCCGGGATGCCATACCCAGAACTGCGAAACGAAGTGGCAGGCCAATCGCGACCGCAGTCGCCCCGCACGCTGCCACCCGCTTGCGGCATGAACAAGATAGAGATCCGCAGTGTCAGGCTCCAACCGCAGTCGCAGGCCCCGCCACACAACCCCTACCACCCTCATCGGAGTTTGACGTGGTTACCCTCAGATGCTACGATAAAGTCTGAGTGGACGAGTAGGAATTCACACCTTGCACTCCGTAAACCAAGAGGAGCGCCATGCAGTTCTCTAAACGCAGCGAGTACGGCGTCCGCATGCTCACCGAGCTGGCTGTCCGCTTCGGCTCCGGACCGGTCTCGCTCACCGAGATCGCTCGCGGTGAGGATATGCCCCTGCCCTTCCTCGAGCAGATCGTCTCGCACCTGCGCCGCGCCGGCTTCATCGTCAGCTACCAGGGCGTGCACGGCGGCTACGAGCTCAGCCGGGCTCCCACCGAGATCGTGATGGGCGACGTGCTCGACATCCTGGAAGGCAACCTGGCACCCATGCTCTGCGCCCCCCTCGACGGCGCCACCGCCCTCTGCGGACGCGAGAGCATGTGCGGCAGCAAGGAACTCTGGCGCCGCGTACGCGACGCCGTGGTGGAGGCCCTGCGCCGCACCACCCTGGCAGACCTCATGCCCGAGCGCATGCCCCTGCGCAAGTTCGGCGACGAATTCGCCCCATTGCCCATGTTTACCGGGCTGGCGCCCCAGCCGAGCCCCGTCCCATGAAGACGATCTTCTACCCGGCCGCAGCCGGCCCGTACCCTGCCATGCGACCGCAGTCGCAGGCCCTTTTGCAGCCGGCCCGTACCCTGCCATGCGACCGCAGTCGCAGGCCCTACCGCAGCCAGAAGGTCACACCTGCCATGCGACCGCAGTCGCAGGCCATTCTTGAGAGGACAACACGACGAGCATGAGTGAGCTGATCATCACGGACCTGTGGGTTAGCGTCGAAGGTAAGGAGATCCTCAAGGGCATCAACCTCGCCGTCCGCTCGGGCGAGACACACGCCCTCATGGGCAAGAACGGCTCGGGCAAGAGCACCCTGGCCAGCACCCTCATGGGCCACCCAAACTACCAGGTGACGCGCGGCGAGGTGCTGCTCGATGGCCAGAATATCCTCGATCTGTCGCCTGACGAGCGCGCGCGCCGCGGCCTCTTCCTCGCGTTCCAGTACCCCAGCTCGGTCCCCGGTGTGCCCATGTTCAACTTCCTGCGCCTGGCCTACAACGCCGTGCACTCGCCCAACGGCGGCAAACCCATGCCCGCGCGCGAGTTTCGCAAGCTGCTGCTCGAGAAGCTGGCCTTGCTGAAGATCGATGATGAGGCATTCCTCAAGCGCTACCTCAACGACGGCTTCTCCGGCGGCGAGAAGAAGCGCGCCGAAATCCTGCAGATGGCCGTCCTGGAGCCCAAGTTCGCCGTGCTCGACGAGACCGATTCCGGCCTCGATATCGACGCCTTGCGTATCGTGTCCGAGGGCGTCAACGCGCAGCGCGGCCCCAACCTCGGCACCCTGGTCATCACCCACTACCAGCGGCTGCTCAACTACATCGTGCCCGACTTCGTCCACGTCATGATGGCCGGCAAGATCGTCACCACCGGTGGCAAGGAGCTGGCCATGGACCTGGAGTCACGCGGCTACGACTGGGTAGAACAACAATTCGGAGTCCCCGTGGAGGCCTGACATGGCTGTCAACTCGATCGATCAAGTCAACACCGACTACCAGTACGGATTCAGCGACCCCGAAGACTACGTCTTCAAGTCGGGCCGCGGCCTCACGCCCGAGGTGGTCACCAAGATCTCCGAGATGAAGGACGAGCCCGCTTGGATGCGCGCCTTCCGCCTCAAGGCCCTGGAGTACTTCAACCGCCGCCCTATGCCAAATTGGGGCGCCGACCTCTCGGACATCGACTTCGGCAACATCTTCTACTACGTGAAGCCCTCCGAGCAAGCGGGCCGCACCTGGGAGGAAGTGCCCGAGGGCATCAAGAACACGTTCGACCGCCTGGGCATCCCCGAGGCCGAGAAGAAGTTCCTGGCCGGCGTCGGCGCGCAGTATGAGTCGGAAACCATCTACCACAAGCTACGCGAAGACCTCGCCAAGCAGGGCGTGATCTTCCTGGATACCGGCGTGGCCCTCAAGGAGCAGCCCGAGCTGTTCAAGCAGTACTTCGGCACCGTCATCCCGCCCAACGACAACAAGTTCGCGGCGCTCAATAGCGCGGTGTG
>Ga0187891_1002441_pt1 | contig 14103 bp, 14 predicted proteins | sample June2016WEW_21_4_FD_132990 | JGI IMG/M metagenome (GOLD analysis project Ga0187891, IMG submission 132990) | Peatland microbial communities from SPRUCE experiment site at the Marcell Experimental Forest, Minnesota, USA - June2016WEW_21_40 | ecosystem: Environmental > Terrestrial > Soil >... | reverse complement strand
TGAGGCAGTCGTGTTGTAATACCCAGCAACCTTAGTGAAGTCAATCCATACACTGCGGTTCTGGTTGCTTGCGGCGTTAAAATTTACGTCAAGGCAGCCGTCCGCACGGTATGATTTGTTTTGGTTTTGCATCCCTAAAATTGCCGGTGCTGTTTCACTTCCAAAATAAACCAGCCCGTTGCTATAATCCGTATTGCTAAAATACGTCAGCAATTTGTTCGGGATGTTATTGCCGATTATCGGCAAAAAGTCGGATATGCTTGTATTCAACTGTGAATTATACTGCCAGTATAGCGGGCGTATTCTTGACATTTTATTATTCTCCCTTTACCAGTTTGGCGTGCCGTCAGACATAGCCACCTGACCGCCCCGCTGTTCAATCAAAAAACCTTTAAAAGCCGGTAGTATTTCATTTTTCATTATTTCGCCAGCGTCATTAAGTCCGGAAGCGTGTATGTGCGAGTGAAACTCAAAGTTACCTCCGCCGTTATTATTACCCCTCGTCAATGCAGCTGTTTGCGCCTGTGTTAAAATGCTTTCTCCCGGACTGATTGTAGTAACCATGTGTTCAACGTTTGCGGGCGCTCTCCAGTCAAACACCCCTGAGGCAGCCCCAGCGGAGTTAATTTGCGTTGACATGGCAGCAGCCAGCTGTTGCGCCCCTATAGCCCCTATGGCAATACTTTCCGGTATGGCGAACATTCCACCCGCCGCAAGGGTTTTCATAATAGCCTGAGCCGTGTCAATGCCTATTTCGGCTATTCCAGCAGCCTTTGCCATGTTAAAAAGGACTGAATTATGACCGGCTTGTAATGACCGTATTTTTGACAGCGTTCCCGTAAGTCCGTCTATATTTGCTTTGTTACGCTCATTATCTAGCTGTTCCATTGTTTCGTCAAATTCAATCTGGTCTTTTATTCTTTTTCCATTTTCTTCTTCCTGTGCTTTTGTTTGTTCAATATCAAGCTCAATATATTCGTTCATCAAATCCATTTTACCGTTTGTTCCTTCTTCATCGCTGGTTTTATTTGCGGGTTTTTCCGGCGCCGCACCGATTGTTCCCGGGTTCAAAGCTTTTTCAGCGTATTTGTCCATAGCTTTCTCATACTCTTTTTGAACCATGTCTATTTGTGCCTGTAAATTGTCACCGGCTGCGCCTTTAAGCAAACCCTCTTTTTGTAAGTCTTTTAAATTTTGCAGCTTGCTTTCTATATGGTCTAAAGTGTCAGCGTCAGCGTCAACATTATGCAGCCCTTTTAAAATATCATTTATTGCCGTGAGTGTAGGCTTCACGGCGTTGTTTAAAAAGTCCTGCCATTCGGGAGCTAAAAGCCCGCCGACATTGTTTGCCATTTCTTCAAACATAGCGCCGGATTGTTTTTCTGCGCCCTGCAAAGTTCCGGTAAAGGCTTCAAGTTCGCCATTAGTTTTATTTGTTATAGCCCTTACTGCTTCCATGCCGTTCCCTACGTCACGTATATCTGGCAAATATCTTGCAACGGCAGCCCCGCCCCGCTCATAAGCCCTCGCCACAAGGTTCGTTGCCATTTCAAGGCTTATATGCGCTGCCTTTGATAGTCCTACAGCAGCGTTCATGCTTTCCAGAGCTACCCTTGCGTCACCGGTTTTTAATGTAAGATTATTAAAAGCGTCCGCAACAGCAGCAGCGCCCTCGCCAGTTATCACTCCCATTTCTTGTGAAAGTTCTTTCATTTTGTCAATCATAGCTTGTGAGCCACCAGCGGCGTTCTTTACAGTTGTGCTCATAATGGCAAAACTTTCCTGTGTTTTAACGGTTATATCATGAACGGCATTCAAGGCTTCGCCTATTTTCTGCATGACAGCTGTAACGCTCTGAACTCCCAAAAACGCCGCACCCATAGCCAGCGCTTGCTGCCCTATGCCTTTCATTTTGGCTGTGAAGTCGGATGTATCAGCTCCGATTGAATATACTACGTCTTGCGCCATTAATTTCCTCCACGTATAAACAGTTTTATTTTCTCCAGCCTTTGTTCCTTTGTCAACTTATCGTCTTTCAAACTCTCCGCAAAGTTCTTCATTTCATCCGATACTTTAAAATCGTTCTCCTCAATTTTTATTCCTTTTATTTCGTAATACTTTATCAGGCGGGGGTCATCAAGCATTAAGTCCTCTGTTTTTCCGCCTGCTTTTAAATATTCTTTTAAGCCTTGTAAAGCCAAGTCCTGACCAATTTCAAACTGCTTTATCTGTATCTGCCGAGGCGACATTTTTAGCGCCTGAGCGTCCGGTATGCCATAGTTGTTTAAATAAATTAAAAATTCTCCCGGACGCAGCGGGCGTTCCTTTTTCTCCGGAAAATCGCCCGCCCTTTACGGGCTTCACCTCGGCTTTCATTACACATATTCCAATCGTTTCCCATATTTTTTCACTGAGCTTGCTTTCGGCTATGTATTTCATGGGAAACAAGTTCACAAAATCATCCTGAGAAGCCAGCTCAAGTTCCTTTTTGTTTTCCAGCATACGGAAGCACAGTTCCGGTATTATTTTATTCGGGTCATCAACCAACAGCCCCAATATGTTTTTATCTTTGCCATATTTATTTTCAAAATATATGGCGTCGCCCCATGTATAAATGCCAAAAACGAGCAACCTGTCCAGCCCGTTTTTATCTTTTATCTTTATTGAAAATCCCTCAGGAGCGATTTCTTTTAAACTGTATTCCATTATGATACCCCTTGCCGGAGGCGCAAAGTTGCGCCCCCGGACTACAATTATTTTTATTCTGTTTCTCTGAACGTCCTGTTAATTGTGCAAACCATATTCTCCGCAGTTGACTGTAAGATTTTCATTTTCGGGGAATTGGCTGCCCACGAATACTCTTTCAGTGATACGTCAAATCCAGCAGGCTGGACTTTCGGGCAATAGACGTAAAAAGTTTCGCCGTTTGATTTCGGCTGTGAAGCCGCTATCAACGAAATTCTTTTTACGAACATATTTGCCTGCCCGACGATTATCGTTTCAGAACCGATATTCGCAGGGAACACGTCAAAATAACCCGTGTCGCCGATTGTGAGTGACGGTGAAGACACGCCAGTAAGCGAAACGCCGATTGACGGTATATCCACAGCAGAAGCCGATAACGTAAGCGGGGTTGCGGTTATTTTGAGCGTATTGTCAACAAACTGTAACGCAGCGCCGGACGTAAACACTCCGGAAAAATCCATGTCCGTAGTGCCGTATACGTCCACAGTGCTTGCGCTGTCAGCGATAACAATATACCGCCCCGCTTTCAAGTCCGCTGATTTTAACGCCGTGAGCGAAACCGTCTGTATCCCGCCCGCTCCGGTCATTGATGTGCCTTTGCCAGCTGTAAGCGTTGTTACGCTGCCAGTTGCCGAAGCAAGGTTGACCGTTGTATTCGCTCCGCTTAAATATGTAAAAAGCTGATTGTCAAACTGTTTAAAAGAAAATGTCGTATCAGCTTTCGCATACTTAGGTTCAGCGTCCAAAACAAACTTGTTCGCGCCGCCGATAAAGTCCTCAAGGTCAAACGAAAAAGGAATTGTGAACTCTCCGGCTACTTTTGAATAAAACAGCGGCATTTTTGAAACGTAATCCAGCCCTGTTATATTCCATAAGCCGTAAAGCCCAACAGGTTGAGTTAAAGCCATAATTTTTCTCCTTTCTTAAGGAATTAGTGTTTCTATTTTCACGCCTATTTCCCGCCAGCTCCGGTTATCCTCAACCGTTGCGTATTCTTCCGGCTGTATGTGATGTATCCTGTGCATCCACGGGGAAACCCACCTTGACAGCCTGAAAGTGTCACGCAACGCCCTCAGGTAACGTAAAGCCCGGATGTCATCAAAACCATCCATAAGCATTGAAAATCTTAAACGAACCGTAACTGTTATTGATTGAGCGTCCAGCTCATCAACTTCTATAGCACTATTTTCCAGCAATAAAAATATAACAGGGTCAACCGTTATAACTTTCTGCGGCATTACAAGCATCATGACCGTATCATTGTTTGTAAAATTCGGCGTTGCCAGCGGTATAGGGCTCATGCCGTAATCGTTCTGGTCAGAGAGCGCCTTGTCCGCTATTATTTTGGTTATATACCCGTTAAAATCCGTAATGATTTTTGATTTTATTTCCATAATAACTTTTTCAACGTCAATAGTTTGCATTATTTTGCGCTCCTTTGCAGCCTTTTGCGCACGCCGGTTTCAATCACCCGCAAATAATTAGCCTGCCTTTTTTTGACTATATTTACCTGACCGTGCTTTCCGCTTTCTTCATTGATAATCGGCGGGCGTGCTGGCATTTTTTCAGTTCCGAGCTGATGATAAATTGCATACGGCACGCTTGTTCCGACTACCATTTTATTCGCTTCAATCGCCCTTACCGATCCCGGAGCGTCGGGGTTCAATATACTCGCAGCCAGCTTTCCACTAAACTTTAACAACGGGTAAAAATTGCCGGTCTTTCTTTTTTTATAAAGCATATATTTTGACGGCATTTTCCCGTCCTTGTCGGCTTTATAATCTTCATACTGTCCGGGTCCTTTAAGGTTAAAAAGCTGGATGTTATCTTTATACCACATATTCGCTATGACTAAAAACTCAGGGCGCAAATCTCCGACGGCGTTTAACGCCGCTTTTATTTTGCGTTCAAAGGTTGCGCTATTAAGTAATTTAATCGTAACGCCGTCAGCCATTTACCACCTCGGAAAGTAAGGATACTGTGTTGGATTAAAAGGCAATACATTTGGTCCACCCTGAGGCGGGTAAACAAGAAAATCATTTTCAAGACCTACGCCGGTTGAGTGCTGTATCATATTTCCATTCCTTGTTACGTCCGACAAAATAAGCTCATCATTAAGGATTTTATTATAAATGTCGTTGCCCTCTGTCCAAAAGTTTGCCGCCTTTGCAGCGTCATCAGGGCTTAGTTCCTTTACGCTGGAACTTTTGTATATCTGGTAAATGTCGTTTGCCGTAAAAGCCACGCACATTTTTTGTATAACCGGAAATGAGTAAGGGCTTGTGGCTGCCGTTATTGGAAGCACATACCCTTTATGAAGCAGCATTAAATTTACCTTTGCCTCGGTTTGGTTTATGTATACCTGAGCCTGCGAAGCCGTTACCAGCAAGCTGGAGTTTCCAGAGGCTATTGTGTATGGGAAAGTTATATTTTTATACTTGCCAGCCACGTCCGCAAGCTGATGATACACGGACGGTAGTATATACGTGTAGCCGGCGCTGTATGTGACCGTTGTAGTGTCCGTATTTGTCAGCACAACGTCCGCAGCGCCGACATTACCGGCGGGGGTAACACATATCACCTGTGAAGCCGAAACCCAGTTTATATTCGTTGCTGGAAGCCCCTGAACGGTTATTGTAGGGTTCACAAGAAAATTTGTGCCGTTTATTGTTATGTATGTGCCACCGAGGTTACTTCCAAAATTCGGGGTTACGCTGGTTATTGTAGGCTGTGCCATTGTTTAACTCCTTATGATTGCTACCCCGCTTTTAAAGGCGGGGCGTTGTTTATCTTTTTATCTCAGGAGCTTCATCCTGAGCCTTTTTTTCTGCTTTGCTGACGAGCTTGTCGTAATCCTCTTTGAGCATTACAAGGTTGCGGTCAATCCAGCTTTTTAAAACATTCGGAAGAACGTTGTGCGGAACAGCTTCGCCGGTAAAATAAACTTCGCCAGCCCTTGTCGCAACGTAAGCGTCATCCTCAAGTTCGGATACGCAAACACTGTGCGAAACGTGCATATTCACTTTCGTGACTATGGCTGTTTTGCCGTCCGTTGCAGTTCCTTTACCGCCGAAAACATATTTCACGTTATTGTCTTTCACAGCTTTTATTGCGGCTGCGACTTTTTCCTGTAACTCTTTTTCAGGAAGAGCGATAGCGCCCTTTATCCCTAACTGCTTTGCTACCTCGTGAAGTGTCATTTTGGTTCTCCTTTTTTTTATAAGGCGGGGTTACGCAGGAATAACCCCGCCCTATTTATTTACTTACCTGTTTGCTGTTGAGCTTATTGCAGTTGTTATCAGGCATCCGGCGTTCACGTTGGTAACGTGCATGTCGTATGCTTTCATCCTTGCGAAATACCGCCCCATTGACGGAAGTAAGTTAAAGGGATTGTATTCCCAGAACGCTTCCGCAGGCGGGAGGTCAGCGCCATTCGGTATGAACTCATAGCCGAGCGACTGTGTTGCCATTCCCGGGTTCGGAGCGTTGTCAATCCGGCAGAATAGGATTGAATTACCCCAGAGCAGTGAGTATATCGGAGTTGACGACGGACCCTGCTCCGAGCTGTCATACCTTGCCGCTGCAATAAGAAGCCTTTCAACTCCCATTATTGAGGCAAGTTTTTCCTTGCTGACGATTTTTTCTGCGCCTGTCGCAACCTGAAAGGTTGTTTTCAAAATCGCAGGGTGCTGCGAAAGGTAGTTATACGTCTGCCAGTTCATAACAGCCGTATTCGCTTCCAGTCCGCAACCGTAGGTAGAACCTACGCCGCCGACTACGACCGAGCGGGCTTTAATAAAGTCAGCTATCGGGTCGGAAGTCGGGTCATCATACGGAAGTGGCGCCGCAAAATTCTGCGTCATGATTGAAGAATTGAACACAGCGTTTGCGAGAGCGTATTCTTTCTGAACCTCAACGTAGTCAGCGAGCTGATAGCTCACAATTGACTTTGCCTGCGCTGCTCCACCGAGCTGCACAAGGTCGTGCGGCTCAAGAAACGCCTGAACGCCCCTTGACTTGATTGTGTAATAATCTGTTGCTGTGAAATTCAACTGGATTGTAGGGAAACCAGTCGGCGAGATTTCCAGCTGCGAGTTGAGAGCCAGCGGAGCATACGTTTTCGGTATCCTCGCTGTTATCACATCGCAGGGAATTTTCTTGAAAAATTCGTCAGCGATAAAACCCTCAGGGCGGTAGCCCTGTAGGATTTTGTTTGTGTAAGCGTCAAGAATTGCTATGCTGTTAACTGATGTAACTGACTGAAATGCCATGTTTTAGCCTCCTTTACATAGACTGCGTATATGTGGTTACTATTCCATACACATACGAGCCTACGCTTCCAGTGTCAACTACGCTTGTATAAGCCATGAAAACTACTATGTCTTTGTTTGCTGTGACCGGCGTTACCTGTCCGCTTGCAGCCAGCTTGCACGCTATCGGCGAGCCCGCAACCGTAATTGCAGCAGCAGCCTGAGCTATGCAGTCAGAACCCAGAACAGCTATGTTGACCGGCTGTCCAGCCTGAACCGCTGAAGTTGTAAATCCGATAGGCAGAACGCCAGCCCCGCCCACAACGACCTGTCCGGCGTTGCCTGTGTCAAGAATAACACCTATGCCAGCTCCGAGCGCAGCTGTCGCGATAAGCGTTATTGTGGCTTTGGGTCCTCCCAAAAGAAACGGTGCGAAATTTGTTGCAGCCATGATTATTTAGCCTCCTTAGTTTTTTCACGGGCTTTCACAACTTTATCGTTATGCAGCCTTTTCGCCTCTGCCGCAGCCTCCGCAAACTTCTTCGGGGCGTCCGGCTTCTCCATGTGTTTCTGTGTCTTTTTTACTTTCTCGTCAGCATCAAGCTCATCCCAGAGCCTTTCTGACTTTTTGTTGCCAGCGCCTTTTTCGCCGTCGTCGCCGTCCTCTTCATCCTCGTCCTCCGGTTCTTCATGTCCTTCCTCTTTGAGCTTTACCGGAAGCATTTCAGCAAGGGCGATAACGTCGTCGTATTTCTTTTCGCTGAGCAGCTTAACAATAGGGTGCTTCTCATCCTTGAGTTCCGCTACTGTCATTTTCTTTTCCAGCGCCTTGTCGGCAGCCTTTTTCTTCTCGGACAGCGCAATAGCCTCCGCAGCGTCCAGCTTCGTTTTTGTTTCCGAGAGCTGCGTGCTGAGGATTTCTTTTTCTGTCTTTAAAGTTTCAGCCAGCTTTAGGGCTTTATCGCTGCCCTCAGCAAGCTGTTTTACAAAATCTATAACTTTTTCCGCAATGTATTCGTCCGTTGCGTCCTCACTGAGCTTAACCGAAAAGCCAGCGAGCAGTGACCTGAGTTTCTCATTTACCATTTTGCTTACTCCTTTCATAGAGTTTTTTTTGTTTTCCTCAGAAGCGTTTTTGACCGCCTCGTCCGTTAAAGCCACTGGCGGGAGTCCGTGGATATACGGGCGATTTGTCAATCCTCCTCCGAGCAAAACGTTGTCGTAAACCTTACCTGTTTCCCTGTCCTTATACCTGAGTTTGTATTCAATGGAAAAAAACTTTTTTGCGCCGGTTCTTATCGCCTCTTGTGCGGTCGGCGTCCACTCCTTTGGCTTCATCCAAAGGGTGCAAATTCTTTTCCCGTCCTCATTCAAAATTCTTTTCTCAACGTCCTCAATCCAGCCCGCTGCGTCAAGACCGTATTTTGGATCTTCTTTATGCTCATAATCAGCGTCCAGGATCGGGCGTCCGGTTTCGTCAGAACACCTTACTACATTATTTTTAAAGTTCCTAACAAAATCATCAAACATTTTTTCAGTGAGTATTATTCCGTTCTCGTCTTTTTCATACTCACGGCTGCACATAAACCACTTCGGTTCTTCTGACAAGCGGGTTGAACCGGTTATAAAATGGCTTTCTGAAAGTTTCAAACCGTCATCACCAAGCCCGTTTTCGCTTAAATGAAACTCAGGGTGCTTTTTAATCCACTCTTTAGCCTCAGCTTCGGTATAATGCTTTTTATCAAACATAACAACCTGAACGGTTGACTTGTTGCCTTTCCAACCGAGCCGTGCCTTAATACCTTTGCCGAACTCCTGAGTCGTATAACGCTCAAACTGCTCAGGGCTTGCCTGCCTTATGTGAATAAAATCAGCGTTCTCATTTTTAGCTTCTGTTCCCGGCATATCACTTCACCTCACTTAATTTTTTAAACTTCTCGTTTTTATCTGAAACACTTTCATCCAGCCCATCCCATTTTTTCGGCGCTTCTTCATCCATTAAAATCGGAACAAGTATGCAGTTACAGTTCGGATGTAAAGGCGGTTCATACTCAGTGCTGTCAGGGTCATCAATCTTAAATGTTTTACCGTCAAGTTCAGCACACAGCGGGCAGGCGGTCTCCAAAATTGCGGAGAACTGGAAGCCTTGAATTTCGTCTTTTGCCTCGTGGAAGGCATTGAACCGCCCGTCATTCAATGCCTTAACGCTGATATACTGCGCGCCTATGTTTGTATCCTTTGAAAGAAAATATTCTGCGTCCTCAAGTGCGTTAAAAACAATCTGCGCTGCCGTTTTGCCGTTGTCTATGTCTTTCACCGCTGACAGTTTGAGCTTCTTATGAACGTCATTAAACAGCGTGTCAGTTAATATGTCAGAGTTTGCAACACACCAGCCGTAAGCGCCGGTCGGCAAGTCGTCAAAATCGCCTGCCAGCTTTTTAGTCTTTACTTCTTTTTTGGCAGCTATATAACCCCTGCTCACCTGTTCAAGAAGAAGCGTCTTAATAATGCTTTTTACTTTTTCCTTTTTCTCCAGCGCTGTATTGATGACAGCGTTGTATTTCTGTGCTTCTGTTTTTGCGTCCTCAAGGGCTTGTTTTAATTCCTTTGAATAGCGGGGTAATATATAATTCTTAAATGAGTTTCTTATTTCGTTTGTGTATTTGTCCGTAAAATCGTTTATATGTGAAGCCAGTTCCGTAAGCTGCAATTTTTCTTCGTATGGAGTAAGCGCCCTGCGTTCCTTTGCAGCAGCAGCGGACAAGCGCACGGGGGCGTCGTGACCGCAGCCACAACTGTGCCCCTCGTTTAATTGCTGCGCTTTATTGTTTGCCGGTTGCGGAGCAGCGAACTTCTTTCCCGCTGGTTGCTGAGGCGCCGGTTCTTGCGGGATTGGATTGCCGTCTTTATCAACCTTAGCTGGCGTTTTCTCATCCCCAGCTTCTTCAATCTCATCGCCTCCGGGAATTTCATATTTTTTATGTATGTAGGCTTTATATATCGGGTCATTAACAAGCTCCGGCAATATTTGCACTATCACTTGATCTTTCTGCGCTTCTTCAAAATTCGCTTTGTTGTCAATCCCGGTAAATGTCAGTTTTGCCGGAACTGCGTCTTTACCCCAGTTGTAAAGGTAAAAAGCGTCAATAAGTTTTTGCAGCGTTGCGCATATATAAGCTGCCTGAACTTTTACGGATATGTTTGCTTCTTCCTGTTTGCCCTGATGAAGCCCCTGGGCGCCACGTGTTGACTGACCGAGCTGTGACTGGTCATTACCGCCCGCCTGTGATATTTCCATATTTTCAAACTTGAGCATGGCTTCTACTTCCTGAGCTTTAAAGTCCATTGGCTTGTGGTCCAGCTTCCAGCCTACAGGGTGCGTAATCCAGTTTGTAAAACCTTTCCAGAAGTTTGAGAGCGCCGTTGTCATGGCGGAATATTCGTTTGAGTTGATTGCCTTTAAGGGAACTTCCACAGTTGTTATTCCCTTTGCATTTACTTTTAAGCCCTGCAAAGTTGTGCGGAGGTATTGTTCTTTGCGGTCAACCGGTCCATACATAGGACGTAAAGGTGAGCGCCCCCAGAAATTATTGCCCTCACGGTTGTATATGAATATTAAAAGTTCATCGCCGGGAATATCAACGTAACGCTGGTCATCACCGTAGGATATTTGCCTTATACTCCATATTTTGTCATTGACTATAAAAAACTGCCATAACGTTCTTGCCGATTTCAACCCCAGCTTGCGAACCGTCCATAGCTTGCCAACTTTCGGGTAATCAATTATTTTCCATACTGGTTCAAATACAGCGTGCCCACGGAAGTAAGTGAGTATGTCGTTAAGATTATCAAGCCATATTTTTTCCTGTTTGTTAAAAAAACAATCAGAGGCGATTTCAGCGTGCTTTGCCTGCTCATGGTCTTTATCATCAACCGGCTCAAGAAAGAAGTCCGCTTCTTTTATTTTATCCCTTTGCCGCTGAACAGTGCTATAAACCTGAGCGTCCATTCTTTCCATGTTGTCAAAGGCGATATACCCCTGCCGGTTAGAAAGGAACGGGTTCGGTTCTTCACCGTCAAACCCTGCAAAAACCTGCTGACCGGTAACACCGTAACTGTCCTGATGAGGCTGGTTTTCTTTCGGCTGTTGCCCGTCAGGTGTATTAAGCGCCGGCGCGCTTACGGTCGTTTGTTCCGGACTGCCGAACGGGCGCTGTAATGAAACCTTATAGCCGTCATTGGCGTTGTGCTTATTATCTTCATCAGCCTGCGATTTGAAAAAATCAAACATACCTTTTTTAGCCATCAGTTTTCACCTACCATTTATTTTCGGAGCCGTTGTCGTCATAACCGCCCCCAAACCCACCGGTAAAATCGCTTCCGGGGTTTTGCAGCCCTGCTGCCTTTAACATAGCGGAAACGCCGTTATCTTTTTCCGGAACTGTTCCCTCCAGCCCTTGCCATGAACCGATTGCGTTTTCAATCATGTCACCGTATATAGCCATTATTGCGGCGTCAAAATCATCCGGAGAAGAACCGGCACGCTGCTTATAATCTTTTTTGCTTTCAAGCATATTGCGCTTCTTACCGTCTTGCATTGTTTTCCGGCTGGTAATCTGGTTCTTAAGGTCGTCGTTCTGTTCCAGCAACAAACCTTGCGGAGATTTCATGTGGTTGGCAAAGTTAAAAGCCATTTCGGCGATTATGTCATGGTAATTTTCTTCATCCATAGCGTTGCTTCCAAAGTTTAAAAGCCTAAGAGTAACAAAAACCGGATTGAGCGCATACGTCATCAGGCTGTCATAAATGGTTTTACCGAAACCGCCCGTGCCGTCTATTGTAAAATCTATTTCCCTGCCGGGAAAGGCTTTAAACAAATTGTCGTAAATCCACTTTGCAATATAAGGTCCGTCCTCTTTTAAGTGCGTGCCTCTAAAATCTATGTCGGATTGTTCCCATGTTTTGTTGAACGTGTAATGAAACAGCTCACGGTTGCCCTCAAAGACGTAAAGAACATTTTTATCAATACCCTCGCCTGAGCAGTCAATTCCAGCGTATATCTTTTTTATGCCGTTCCATTTACAGTAACCGCTGTCCTCGCTTGTCCACTGCTTAATGCCGTGCTCGTCTATATAACTTCCCAGCATACATTCATTTACCCGCTTAAAAGGAACGAGAGTGTCTATGGTTGTTTGTGTCCATTCACCGATATAAGAAAAGAACAGCCCGCTCTCGCCATACTTCATGTATTTTTCAATAACCCAGCCCGGACTCAATAACATGGGATAAGGTTTTTTATAATGTTTATCAGCAAGCCATTCTCTGCGGACTTCTGGTTTCATTGACCGCAGCCTGTCAGCTTCCTTACGCAGCGCTTCCAGCGATGTTAAACCGTTGGCTATCATATTCGGGGCGTCGTAGGCTTTAAACTGAAGAACGTTATAGCCCTCGCCTTTTTCAGTTGTGCAATACTGTCCGAACCACTGTGAAACTGTTAAAGGGTTTCCAATAGCGATTATATAAACCATTTTACCAGAAGCAGCTGAGCGTTCAATCTGTTCTATGATTTGTTTATCAGTGCCGCCCGCTTCATCAATGACAAATAAAACAGCCCTTGCGTGCTTACCCTGAGCGCCCTGTGGGGTTTCAGCGCCCTTTGCAGCCAGTCGGGGCGCTCTGCCTGACATAAAAGCGTCCGGACCAAAATCGTATCTTGTGGTTGTTATTTTACCTCCGACAGCAATATGCCCGTCCAGTTTTTCACGCATGGAGCGCATCTCTGCCCAGATAATATCTTTAACCTGAGAGAACGTAGGGGCGTATGTTTCACCGATAAAATCATCACAGTATAAGTTTGCCAGCGTTATAGAAACGATTGCACATATAAAAGATTTTCCGAAAGAGAAGTGCGTAGGGATTAAAACCTTTTTGTATTTGAATATTGTTTCCAGCGCTTTACGCTGGCGCGGTTCAAGGGTTATACCGAGCGTTGAAAGAATTACATCATCAACATACTGCATGGGGTTCTTACGCCAGTGTTGAAAGGCTTTTGCCATTACCTCAGGACTTACGGCGCTGGCGTTTGTTTTGCTCACTTGCCGTCCTCCAGCTCAGTTGCTTTGCGAGCCGCAAGGGCAATCGCTTCTGTTCCCAGTATCTTAACGCTGTCAACTATTTCCCCGCCTCCCAGCTGCACAAGGCGCTCGCTTGCCTTTACATCCGGCGGGATTTCATCCAGCAAGGTATGAGCCTTGCCAGCTGCATCCACCGTTCTTTTGCGGAGAAACATACCCTCAGCCCGTTTCAATAAACCGGTCATTCCAACTGACAGTAATAAATGTTTATGTTTCTTTTTCTCCTTGTCCACTTCATCATAGAACCCGTCTATATTGGCATAATTATGCAGGGCATTAACGGACTTATCAGAAAGACCGTGTTTAACGCAAAACTGAGCTTCATTCTGACAATCTTCGGAAAAAACCTTTTTAATTAAACCCATTTCCCGTGCTGCGTAATAAACAATATAATCACGGACAATAGCCGTGTCAAGGGTATATGCTTTTGGATTGACTTTTTTTTCTTTGCGCTTTGCTTTTGCCATTTTTCGATAATCTCCCTTAGAAAGTAAAAAAGCCCTGACAGGTTACCCCGTCAAGGCTATTTATACTATACAACCATACTTTTGTAAACAAAAAACTTCAATATTTTTATTTTTTACCTTTTAAATGTATCACTTGATTTTATCAAAGGGCGCTTGTATGTCACAATCGCTAAGGGGTATTTATTGTTTATCATTTCATGCCAGCTTTTTTTAAAACTGCCGTAAGCACGCCGGACGGGTTCGTTTTGTCGGTTATTTTAAGAAAGTCCTGAGCTTTTTGGTATTCTTTCAGGTCAGCAAAATAAAAAATCATAATGTAATTCTTCCCGTAATTGTCCGCATTTTCTGCCGTTGTTTCCGTTTGCTCCATAATGTCACTGACAGCTTCCGTTCCGGCTTCCATTTCCCTTATCGCCTTTTCTATTTCTTTGTCAAACTCAAAAAGACTTTGCATTTCAGCGGGCGTTAAATCTATGTCTTTAACAAAATCTTTAAAGCCGTCAGCAG
>Ga0187891_1002433_pt1 | contig 14129 bp, 11 predicted proteins | sample June2016WEW_21_4_FD_132990 | JGI IMG/M metagenome (GOLD analysis project Ga0187891, IMG submission 132990) | Peatland microbial communities from SPRUCE experiment site at the Marcell Experimental Forest, Minnesota, USA - June2016WEW_21_40 | ecosystem: Environmental > Terrestrial > Soil >... | reverse complement strand
CGCCTCTCTCTACTTCCTGATGGTCGGCTACATCAGCAAAGATGCCCCGCGCCGCGCCATGAGCTCGCGGTTCTGGATGTTCATCTGCTTCGTCATGCCGGCCGGCATCGGCGCCGTGCTTTACTTTCTCCTGCGCCAGCCCCAGGTCTCACGCTGCCCCGCCTGCGGCACCCATGTTCAGGGCGACTTTCACTTCTGCCCCCAGTGCAACTACCAGCTCTCAGCCAATTGCGGTACCTGCTTCCGCACCGTCCGCGCGACTGACCTCTACTGCACCAACTGCGGCCACGAGCTGGCCAACGACCAAACACCCGCCCGCCTCCGCGTCATCAGCGATTAGCAGGCACTCCATCCCGGTGTCATCCCGAGCGGAGCGCGCTTGGGGCCCCTTGATCGCGACGCGATCATGGGGTAAGCGGAGCCGAAGGATCTGCTTCTGATTTTCTGCTTCCTGTGTGGGATTGCAGGCTGATAGCTGACGGCTAACAGCTAACGAACTCCGCTAACCCCGCATCCCCAGCCTGAATTACAATCGTGTTTTCAAGTTCCCATGTCCATTTCGGCGCTTATTATCGACGACGAACAACTGGCCCGCGACGAGCTCAAGTATCTGCTTGACTCAGTCGGCGGTGTGGATGTCGTTGCGCAGGGAGAGAACGGCATCGAGGCCGTAGACCTTATCGACGAATACCATCCCGATCTCGTCTTTCTCGATGTGCAGATGCCCGGTCAGGACGGCTTCGCTGTGATCCAGCGGCTTGTGGATCGCAGCAGGGCCAAATCCGCAAAACCCGCCGGCGCCAATACGGAGAAAGAGGCTGCGCCCCTGCCTCAATTCGTCTTTGCCACCGCCTACGACCAATACGCTGTGCGCGCCTTCGACGTCAACGCTGTCGACTACCTGCTTAAGCCCTTCGACCTCGCCCGCGTCTCCGAGGCCGTCGAGCGCGCCAAGGCCCGCATCGCCGCTGGCAGCCCCTCAGCGGGCGCCGCGCCCGAACCCGGCATCGAGTCACAGATCGATCGTCTCTTGCGCCTTCTCAACCGTCCTGCTACCGGCGAGCAAGGCCGCGCGCCCGCCAAGCTCATCGTTCAGGCGCAGAGCCGCCTGCTGCTCGTCGATCAGGCTGACATCTGTTTCGCTGCCATCGATGAGGGCGTCATTCGCATCGTCACCCGGGCCTTCGAGGGCCAGTCCAAATGCCGCACCCTCGAGGAACTTCTCGAGCTCCTCGATTCCGCGCGCTTCTGGCGCGCCCACCGCGGCTTCGTCGTCAACATCGACCAGATCCGCGAGGTCATGCCCTGGTTCAAGTCCAGCTATCAGCTCCGCATGAACGACAAGCAGCAGACAGAAATCCCCGTCAGCCGCGCCCAAACCAAGCGCCTCCGCGAGCTCTTCAACTTGTAGTCGAGAGGTCGGCCCGCTGCCTCGCGCGCCCGCGCCCAATCGCGACAAATACCGCTCCCGCCGCAACACACAGCCATCCAAGCAAGTTCCCAATGCGCGTATAAAGTGTCGGCACTTGTGCTCGAACAACGGTTGTCGCCAAAAGAGATCTGCCGGGCATCTCGCTGCTGGGGACCTCCGCGAGAATGCGCCCATACGGATCGCTGACGGTCAGCAGCCCTTCACGCGAGGCGCGAACGATGGTGTAACCATTCTCTATGCCCCGCACGATGGTCGTGCGCGCCTCGATCCAGCCGTCCAGATAATCGAAGTCCCACGCAGGCACAAGCATCACAACTGCATGGCGCACGCCATAAGCCCGTCCCAGCGCCGCAAAGTGCATGTCCTTGCAGATTGCCAGGCCGTAGCTTTGCCCATTGACGGTTTGCACTGTGTAGTTCTTGCCGGCAGAATAATTGTCGCGCCGTTCGGGCGGAGCCATGTGGTGCTTTTCGTAGCTCGCGGCGAGTGTGCCGTCTGGCGCAAAGAGCCACGCCCAGTTTGTTGGGCTTTTGCCATCGTCGATTCCCACGCCGACTTCGATCCAGACGTGGTTTTGCTCCGCCAGTGTGCTAAAGCGCTGCTGCCACTCCGCGGCCTTCGCCGGGGTAATCATGGCGATCTTCTCTGGCAGAACCACCACCTGTGCGCCTTGGGCAGCAAGCTCCTCCACGCGCCGGTCATACTCCGCAAGGATGTTTGCGGCGTACGACACCGATGCCTTCAGTCCGATCGGGTCGTCGATCGAGACAATCCCGAAGGTGGTCTCCACGCCGCGCACGGGCTCCCGCAATCTCAGGTAGCCGTAGAGAACCGACGAGCCGAGCAGAGCCGCCGTAATCGCATACGCGATCCAGCCGCGCCGCAAAGACCGCCCATAGGCGATGGCCAGTGCCAATGCCGAGGGAACCAGCGCAATCAGAAACAGCAGTCCAGCGGTGCCGAGGAGAGACGTAACTTGCAGGATGGCCAACCGGTCGCCTTGCGAATACGCCAGGCTGCCCCAGTTGCCGTCAGGCAGCAGTGCGGCCACCAGCGTATCGACGGCCACCCACAAAACCGGATAAACAAACACCGTCCACCATGCCCGGTAGCGCACCACCGCGCGTCGCGTCGCAAAGATCAGGAATCCCCAGAGCAGCGTCTGTGCCGTGATGGCTGCAAGGACGGCGGGCACTGGCATCACCAGCCGGAAATAGTGATAGTTGCAACTGGTCCCGATGGCCGCTGCAAGAAAAACCATCCAGCGCGCATCGCGCGGGCGTATCCGAAACGCAATCAAAAGCAGTGGAATGGGAGCGAGCCAGACGATCCACCAAACGGGGCGCAGATCAACAGCAAAGCGCAGAATTACCCCGGCGGCTACGGCCGCCGCAATCTTGATCACAATGCTTCCAATTCGAGACTTCATCCAAGCGGTTTATAGCCGGGAAGCATCGGCCTGTCAAACCGCAAAGCGCAAACAATTGAGCCCGTTATCAGCCTTGCGCCCTCCTCGCGGCCTTAAGTCCGAGCCGGCGCCGCCGGGCGGATCGCAACGGTGCGTTCGCACTGCACTTGCCCGATCATGCTCGAGCCCACCTTAGCGGGCGAAAGATCGATCCACACCATGATCGCTGGCGCGCGACCTGACGCTTCATGGGCCACATCGGCGTGAGACGCACCGTTTGCTGGCTTGCCGACTTGCTCCCTTGCTGCCTTGCTGCCTTGCTCCCTGGCTCCAATGTCAAGTCCCTCGCCCTAGCATTCCCGGCGCAACCCGCTGAAAACACTCCGCAAAGTTCGGCACTAATATATTTGGTTGACTTTTAAGTAAAGCGGTGCCGAAATCCTCAATATGGGTGATCAAACTGTACGAATGGTGAGGCGAATAGGGGTTCTAGGTTGTGGAATCTGGCTTGGGGAAGATGGAGTCTGGCGATTCGAGGATAAAAAGTCTTACTCCATCAACGTAGATCGAATTCTCGCTCGGAGAGATAAACGAGATCGTCTTGGGCTGGATAGACTATTTCGCCCGTTTTGGGGCACTCTATTTTTAGGCCGGGTAATCGGAATTCTGAGAGGTCTATTCCGTCGAGGCCAATCCTCTGAAATCGCAGTTGATGGTGACCGCCGCACCCGCGGCAATAGTAGACACAAACCGTCTTAGGCTCCGGCGCTGGCTTCTTCCTGATGACGAAGCTCCAGAAGTCGCGCAGCCACCACTTAAGCTGTTTCCTTAGATGATTCATGTGGTTGTTCTGCCAATTATGCGGATGGGCGGCGTAAAGCACGGGTGAGCATCATGCCGGCCAAGACGATGAACCAGCCAGTCGGATACCACCATAAGAGGTGAAACGGGCTCGCTCGGTAAATGTCCACAAGCACAAAGGTTCCTGCGATCTGCCATGCTGAGATGAGCATATTGTTGAGAGCAAATTTCTGATTTTGATCAGGCACACGGCGGCGATAAATACTAAAGCTAATGAGAAACAAGAGCGTGAAAAACACCCGGTTTGCCCAGAGAAATATCAGCCCTGCGATTCCGGCGATCATCTGACTTCCTTTGGCTTGCGTGGTCTACCGAACTTATCGAGGGTTTCCATGCGGTGCTTTGATTTAGAGATCGAAGCGCGAATATCAGCGACATTGAAATCTTTACGGAGAGTTTTGACGGCAAGAATCTTCCGCAACTCTTGGCATTGGTTCCCCCCTCGACTCCAGTTGGTCAAATGCCAAGCTAGGATGTCGCACGGGATGAGGACTTTTGAGAGTGGACCCTCCTTCGCAAGAAAGGTATGAGAGGCGTACCGTGCTTGGTTGGCGTGTTCCTTGTACTGTTTTTTCTTGAAGAGTTCGACCGAGGAATTCGCATCCCCTTGGCTCGGGTGTCCAGCCTCAAAAAAGTATGCTATCCATTGGTCGGCGAAGCCGTTTTGGCTGCACCAATTTCCACATACCTTCATCGCGGCTTGAGTAAGAAAGGCATAAGAGCTTCCCATCCAATGTCTCATGGTGCTTTTCCCAGAGCGTTCGGATGTCAGCGCATCGTATTCCTTCTTGTTTATGGACACAGAGAATCCAATCAGTACTGACTTGGGAGTGATGGCACAGAGCAGTCTCTTATACGCTTCTGGATGGCTCCGGTAATCACCTTCCTTCATGTGAAACCAACTCAGATCCCCGAGAGCAATACCTATCTTTCTATCTAAGGATTTCCACTGTTGATGGGTCATCAGATAGCCTGCGATGCGAAAGACGCCTATTCCGTCATCGCTGCTCTCGTCTGCGTAGAGTCTTAAAACCATCACGATTCCTTCGCCGTGTGGGAGGATGGCGCTCAAAAAAGATGCGACCGGAGAAACGAATTGACGCGGACGAGCCACAGGTATACCCTCATTTCTGAGGGGTGTTTGTGGCCAAACTTCCGACCGCTCCTGCGAAGAATGAGACGGAAGAATTCGACCGCTTCAAAGATTTTGCCCGGCGCGTAGTTTCCGTGCCGTATTCCACTATCAAGGCCCGATTGGACGCTGAAAAGGAAGCCAAGCGAACGGCTAAGGCTTCCTCTTTCCGCGCCTCTGTCTCCTCATCCAGCCGGGATACCTAGAAAGGCTCCGCACTCGTTTCTCCCACCTTGCCGGTCAGTTCGGCGTAGGTGAGGCGCTTGCCCACTATCTGCGATACAGCCAGCATAAACCTGTCTGAGTCCTCCAGCGGATTGTCTTTGGTTGCGCGATTGTTATAGCGAAACACCTGCTCTGTCACGTAGCGGTCAAGGTGGAACGGTTCGACAGCCACGTAAGTTCCCTTCAATCCTCTCTTCAAGAGACTCCAGAAATTCTCAATTCCCTGAGTGTGAACCTGTCCGCAGACGTACTCTTGCAGATGGTTCACGGTCTCATGCACGAAATCGCGGCGCTCCAGGTTATAGTAGCCCTGCCATTGGTCGGTGTAGATCCTTGACTTTTTCTCGACATTGGCCAGAATCTCGTCCTGCAAAGTGGCACGGTCCACGTCGGGAACCACCTTGGCTCGAACCTGCCGCAAACTGCGGTCATGGATGCCCATGACGATTGCTTTGCCTTTCGTGCCCTTGGCTGGCCTGTCGAAGTATTTCTTTCGAGCCCTACTGCGGTGCATGTTTTGGACCTTGCCGCCCACATAGGTTTCGTCGACTTCAACCGGCCCACCATCGGGACCGCCGAACAATCCACCGCTGCCGCCGACCAGAGCAGTACGGATGCGGTGCAACATGAACCACGCCGACTTCTGGGTGATGCCCATATTCCGCGCAACCTCATAGCTCGAAATGCCGTTTTTGCAGTTCACCATCATCCACATAACCGGCAGCCATTTATCCAGGCCGATAGGGGAATCTTCCATGACAGTACCCACCTTGAGCGAAAACTTTTCTTTAGCGTGTCCTTCATGGCACCGATAGACTCGGGCATTCTCAAGGTAAGCGATCCGTGCCGATCCGCAGCGAGGGCAGAGCACACAACCATCGGGCCAGCGGATCGAGATCATAAACCGGCGGCAATTTTCATAATTGGCGAAGAACTGAATGGCTTGTTGGAGTGTCTTTGGGGGCTTCATGGAATCAGATTAGTACCTAATTTCCTGTCTGTCAAGTATATTATTGCCCAAAGTTCTTTCGCGAACTTTGCCGATCATTTCCCCCGTCCGGCGCATACTCGTTTCATGATGAACGACCAGACCGGCGGAGCCAACGGATCCACTAGCTACCGGCTACCGGCTACTGGCTACTGGCTATTGGCTATTGGCTATTGGCTACTGGCTACCGGCGGCCAGCCGCCGTTTCGGAGGTCCAGGAATAATGAATTCAAGTAAAGAATATTTTTGTGCACCATTTTCGGGTCAAAATGCTGTTAACTCCTTCAGCATCAACAAAAGTTCCCGAAAAATCGTTGCGAAAAATGGTGAAAAATGGCAGTTTTTGGCAGCGAAACGGCCCCTTTTCGACCCGAAACCGCCCCTCAGCCCCCGCTGTCTCGTTCCTATGATCCGTCGTCCCCTCGTCCCTGCCTTTCCTGTCCTCGCTCCCCGCCTTTCTGGCGCCTTTTCCCTGATCCCTGTTTTTCTGGACCGTAAGTCCTTTAGAAGGGAATACTTGGATTATAACCCCCTTGGAATCAATGGGTTGCAGCACTTAATCACTCATTCAAGTTGTTGAAAACAAGTCACTTAGCCAAAAAAAACAGACCTGCCCCCGGGGGAGTACTAGAAGGTAAACAGGACGCTCTCGCCAAGCCGACTATCCAGCCACCGCTTGGGCTCACTCGCTGACTTGCCGACTCGCTGACTTGCAGACCTGATCTCTGGTCTCTGATCTCTGATCTCTGTCTCTCAGTCGTACCGCTCGAACACAACCTGCTTCTTGTGCCAGCCGTAGCCGTCCAGCAGCTCGCGCACGCCGGAGACCATGAAGTTCAGCCCGCAGATGTAGCAGTAGATGTCGAAATTGAGGTTAGCCGCCGGAATCGCAGGATCGACAGGCGGAGCAGGCAGCGTTCGGCCCTGCCGTTTCGCGCGCTCTTCGATGATCCTCGCAACGTGGACCTGCACGTGGCCGCGCAGGCCGGTCCAGCTATCCAGGGCGCGGCTCAGTGTGGGCAGGTAGTGGAAGTTGGGCACCCGATTGGCCAGCGCCTCGAATTCGGCCTGGTAATAGATGTCGGTTTCGTGGCGCGTGCCGTAGACCAGCCAAATCTCCTTGCCTTGGCTGCGATCGGCGCCGTCGGCCGGAAACAGCCACTGCAGGTAAGCGCGCATCGGCGCCACGCCAGTTCCAGTTGCCACAAAGATTGAGTCTGTGATGGGCTCTTGCAACACGAAGTGCCCATGCGGCCCGTGAATCTCGATCGTCGAACCCACGGGCAGATCGGGCAGGTCGGCGAGGTGATTGGAGAAGAATCCGTTCTCAACGCGATTCACGCACAGCTCGAATTTGTTTCCGCTTGCCGCCGACGCAATCGAGTAGGCGCGCGTTTGCTGCTTGCCGTTCTCGTCTGGGGCCACGGCCGAAACGAATTGGCCGGGAAGGTAGTGGAAACTGTCACGTCCCTCAATCTCAAACAGGAAGTGATAGCACTGTGCAACCTCTGAGATGCAGTCTTTGCGCGCAAGTCGCGCCGTGTAAAGCTCGCGTGCCAAGTTTTTCCTCGCTGAACTGAAGTGACTGGGGTTCGCCGCGTTTCTACTGCGATTATAGGTGCCCCGGGTCTGGTGCTGCCATGTTTGCCTGGCATGCAGCGGCGCACGCGTCGCTACTGCGTGCCCATTACCGGCACTTCAATTGCCGAATCGTGTCCCGGTCCGGAATAGATCGTGATCGTGGCGGCTTTGTAGTCGCTCGGTTTGGCTTTCATGATGTTTCGCACAAACGTCTGCGGGTTGCGATCGTAGAGGGGGAACCACGTGCTCTGGATCTCCACCATCACCGTGTGCCCGGCCTTGAACAGGTGGTCTACATCGTGCAGGCTGAACTTGTATTCATGGATCGATCCCGGCGCGAGCGCAGTGGGGTGCTCATATCCCGCCAGATACCGCCCGCGAAAGATCTCGGCGTTGGTCAGCAGTTGGTAGCCGCGCATCGCCGGGTTCGCGTCGTCCGCCGGATACTCATCGATCAGCTTTACCACCAGGTCGTTGTCGGTACCCGTGGTCGAGGCAAAAATGTCCGCAATCACTTCGCCGGTAATCGTCAGGTCCTTCGTAAGCACCGGCAGCTTCCATACGGCGAGGTCTTTGCGGTCGGTCACAAATCGCTGGTCCTCGGTCAGCCAGTTGTACCATTCGGAACCGTCGCTGTACGTCGGCTGGATGGGCCGGTGCCTGTACGGAACCGGATTGGAAGGATCGCTGACATACGACGTGGTAGCCTGTGCCCCAACCTCCGAAGTCGACGTACTCCAGCTCAGCAACCCCGCGCCGTCGAGGTAGAGGGCCGTCGTCCGCGACTCTTGGGGAGGAAAGTGCGAGTAGTACTTCCATGTATTCGACCCGGTCTGGAAGCTCGCGGTGTCGTCGAGGTCAAAGCCCGGCTCGTCCTTGAGGTAATGCGTGAAGAACTTCGCCTCGATTTGCCTGCGAAACTCAGTGCCGATCGGCTCTCCAAACTCCAGGTTGCCCAGGCGCTGAGAAGACGACGACCAGTATCCGTGTCTCCACGGCCCAAGAACGAGAAAGTTCTCGTGCTTCGTGTCGTGCGCCTCAAGCTTCGCGTACTCATCCTGCGGCCCGTACATATCTTCCTGGTCGTAATAGCCGCCCACGGTGAGCGTGGGTACGGTGACAGAATTCAGTGCGTACTCCACCCCGCGCGACGACCAGGCAGAATCGTATGCAGGATGATTGAGGAAGAGCTTCCAGGTTGGGAGCACCCTGGACCCGGACTGCTTCACATCCTCGGCAAAGTTGCCGCGACCAAGAAAGTAGTCGAACCCGTCGATGGGCTTGCCGCTCTTGTCCTCACCGTAGCTGACCTCGGTTTCTGCCTTTGTGGACTCCAGCCCCATCACGTAGTCATATCCATAGCTCTGGCGGAACGCCCCGTTGTGAAAGAAGTCGTCGCCGATCCACACGTCGATCATTGGCGCCTGCGGCGAAATTGCCTTCACCGCGGGGTGCGGATCGATGCCCGCCATCATAGCCAAAAAACCCGGATAGCTGGTTCCCACCACGCCCACCCGGCCGTTGTTTCCCGGCACGTTCTTGATCAACCAGTCCACAGTGTCGTAGGTGTCGGTACTCTCGTCGATGACCTTCGGGGCACGGTGATCGGCGAGCGGACGCATCATCACGAATTTTCCGTCGCTCTTGTAGCGTCCGCGAATGTCTTCAGCCACGTAGATGTAGCCGTCGCGCGCCAGCTCAGGACGCTGGGCGAAGAACGACGCGCGGTCGGTTCCATCCACACCATATGGCGTGCGCTGCATCAGGATCGGCAGCGGCGTCGTAATATCCTTCGGCCTCAGAATCACCGCATGGAGCTTGACCCCGTCGCGCATCGGAATCATCGCCTCGCTGCGCTCATAATCGTGGAACACGTGACGCGCCGGTTCGCCCATTCGACGGTAGACGACGTTCCGCTTGGCAGAAAATACGAAGCTCGGGCCAGCGCCCGACGCATCTAGATGAAACTCGATGTCGGTGTCAAAACCGGGCACGCTGAAGACCGTGTTGGACACGGGCACGAGTTCAGTGGGGACGGTCGAAGTGGATTCAAGGATGAGCTTTCCATCCTGAACCCAGATTGAGTAGCCGCCGCTCGGCTCGGCCGGATCGGAATAGTTGCCCGCAAGCACTTCAAGCTTTGGCGCGGCGGATTGTTGTGCGGATTGTGCCGCTGTGCACGGCAAAGCGTGCGGCATTGAAATGAGAGCCAGACAGATGGCCGTGCGAAGCACGCGACGGGAAATCAAATGTCGATCCTCCACTTGGCGGTTCGGAGACGCGGCAAAGGCCAGCTCACATCATGACGCATTCAATGCGCGTGACCGTGATGATGTACATGACTGCGGGCCATCTCCGCGGGAGGTGTTGCGCAACCTTCCAGGGCCTCGCAGCCGATATGCTCGAACTGAATGGTCGTATGGCTGATTTGAAACCGCCCGCGAAGCAGGTCGTTGAGATTAGCCAGGATGCACGCGCTTTCAGAAGGGGGAATGTCGGCGATGATCACGTGGCAAGCCAGTGCGTTTGAGTGCGATCCCAGGCACCAGACGTGCAGGTCGTGGACATTGACCACGCCCTCGACCGCTTCCATTCCGGAGCGAATCTGGAGCAGCGAGACGCCACGCGGCGTGCCTTCGAGCAGGATGTTCAGCGTCTCGCGCACGATGCCAACGCTCGACCACAAGATGAGCGCGGCAATGAGCAGTGAGAGAACCGGGTCAATCCAGTTGTGGCCGGTCATCAGAATGCCCGCGCCGCCCGCAATCACCGCCGCTGTCGATAGAGTGTCCCCCGCCATGTGTAGAAAGGCGCTGCGCAGGTTCACATCGCGGGCTACGCCCCATAGTAGCGCCGCAATCGCGCCATTCATCACCACCCCGGCCGCAGCCACAATCATCATGATCTTCGGTTGCACCGTCACCGGCGAGCTAAGCCGATGCACTGCTTCCAAAGCGATTAACAACGAGATGGCGATGAGCGTCGCCGCATTGATGAACGCGGCGATCACACCGGCGCGCTGGTACCCGAAGGTCCTCGCGTGATCTGCCGGCCGCGACTGGAAGTAGACAGCCACAAAGCTGAGCAGGAGGGCCAAAAAATCCGAGACGTTGTGGCCGGATTCGGAGAGCAGAGCGAGCGAATGAGCGCGCAGTCCGGCGACAAATGTGACTAAAACGTACGCCAGGGTGGCTGCCATCGAGATGCGGAGGACCAGAGTTGTCCGGCTTGCCCCCTTGCCCGCCTGCACCGCGTGAACATGCATATTGATAGTTTAACCGGGGCTCGGCATCGCGCGCCAACGCTTGGACTAGCCCTTTCCGGGCCGCAGGTGGCTTAAATCCAGAGGATCGGGATCTTCGAAGGAAGGCAGTTGGGGAAGCCTCTCGCGCAGCCCTGTCCAGCCTTCACCCACAACAATGCTGTTCTGCGGATTGCCGGGCTGATAGCGCACCGTACACGGAAATCCGGCTCTAACGTCGGCCGCGTTCACCACCTCACGCATCGCGGTGATGTCCTGCGAGCATTCGTAATTCACGCCCCCGATGCGGTAGTTGAACAGAAGCAAGGTCAGCGTCCGCCCGTCTTTCGCTTCCACTTCATAGATGTCGAGCAGCATGCCGTCTACGAGCCGTCCTGATTGCACGAGGAATTGCCGCCGCGCGCGCTCCACCTCGTCGGCGCTGGGGCGCTTGCGCAGCACCAGCCATAGAGCAGCGGACGCTACGACGACGGTAGCGACGAGCCCGGCGGCAATCTCCCAATCATCTGTGTTGCGCAGCAGGATCATCTTAGGAAGGGACTCGATGCCGAGAACCCCAACTTGAGGATACCGCAGACGAAATCTGCTCCGTACCGCAAGCTAATCGTCCGGCGCCATCGCAACCACCCCACAGCCCGAGCCCCCTCAGAGTCCGTGAAAATGACCTATACTCTAGGTTGCATCAAGGGCGGTATTCTGCCTTTCACGATGAGTCTTTTCCCCGGTTTGTTGCAGGTCTTGAACGAAGGAAGTGAATGAAAGAACGTTCCAAATTCCGGTCCACGACGGTAATCTGCGTCCGGCGCAACGGCCAGGTAGTGATGGCCGCTGACGGTCAGGTGACCTTTGGCGATCACGTACTCAAGCACTCGGCGAAGAAGATTCGCCGCCTCTTCCAGGACAAAATTCTGGCCGGGTTTGCCGGTTCCACGGCCGACGCCTTCAACCTTTTCGCACGCTTTGAGACCAAGCTCGAACAGCACGCAGGGAACCTGAACCGCGCCGCCGTCGAGTTGGCCAAAGATTGGCGCACCGACAAGATGCTACGTAACCTGGAGGCCTTGCTCCTGGTTGCGGATAAGGCACAAACATTTCTCATCTCCGGCTCAGGCGACGTGATCGACCCCGATGAGCCGTTGGCGGCCATCGGCTCCGGAGGCAGCTACGCCACCGCCGCCGCCCGCGCACTGATGGAGAACACTGATTTGAGCGCCCGCGAAATCGCCGAAAAAGCCATGAAGATTGCAGGCGAAATCTGCATCTACACCAACGATCACGTCACAGTCGAGGAGCTACAGGGTTAGCGGAGGGTCTCCGCAGACATTCGTCCATGGCCATCTATCTTCCCGCATCCGCTGAAGAACAGGAACTCGCACTTGACGAGTTGACGCCGCGCGAAATCGTTGGCGAACTCGACAAGCACGTCGTCGGCCAGCGCGCGGCCAAGCGCGCCGTGGCCATTGCTCTGCGCAATCGCCAGCGGCGGCAAAAGCTACCGCCCGATCTGGCCGATGACATTATGCCCAAGAACATCATCATGATCGGCCCTACTGGCGTGGGCAAGACAGAGATCGCGCGGCGCCTGGCTAAGCTCACCAACTCGCCGTTCCTCAAAGTCGAGGCTTCAAAATTCACCGAGGTGGGCTACGTGGGCCGCGATGTCGAGTCGATGATCCGCGATCTGGTCGAAATCGCCATCGACATGGTCCGCGAGGAGCGCCTGGAGGAAGTGGAAGACAGGGCCGAGATGAACGCCGAGGAGCGATTGCTCGACGTGCTCCTGCCGCCCCCGCCGGCCGCGCCCCACACACAGGAAGGGCAACTCTCTCTTCCCGGCGCCGAAAGCCACCAGCGCTCGCGCGAAAAGCTCCGCCAGCAATTCCGAGAAGGCAAGCTCGATGACCGCATGGTCGAACTCGACGTGCGCGAACGCAATTCGCCGCAGTTCGGCATCATCTCCAACCAGAACCTTGAAGACATGGAGATGAACCTCAAGGATATGCTGCCGAACATCTTCGGAGGCGGCACCAAGAAAAGGAAGATGAAGGTCACTGATGCCTTCGATTATCTCGTGCAGGAAGAAGAAGGCCGCTTGATTGACATGGATGCGGTGAATCGAGCGGCATTAGAGCGTGTCGAATCCAACGGGATCATCTTCCTGGACGAGATAGACAAGATTGCCGGGCGCGAAAGCGGCCACGGACCGGACGTCTCGCGCGAGGGCGTGCAGCGCGATATTCTGCCCATTGTCGAAGGCACGACAGTCAATACGCGCTATGGCATGGTGCGCACAGACCACATCCTCTTCATCGCCGCCGGCGCCTTCCATGTTTCGAAGCCCAGCGATCTGATCCCCGAGTTGCAGGGCCGCTTTCCCATTCGCGTCGAGCTGCAGTCGCTCACCGTCGACGACTTTTTGCGCATCCTCACCGAGCCCAAGGCCTCGCTCACCAAGCAATACTCAGCGCTGCTTGAAACCGAGGGAGTGCGACTGGAGTTTGCGCCAGAAGCTTTGCGCGAGATGGCCGAATTCGCTTTTAAGGTGAACGAGACCACCGAGAACATCGGTGCACGGCGTCTGCATACCATCATGGAGCGGGTCCTCGAGGATGTCAGTTTTCTGGCGCCCGACGTGGCCCGTCGCGCGCCAGACGAAAATGCCTCCGCAACGCTTTCTGCGGCCATCCAGAGTGAAGCCTCTGCGCCTCTACCCTACCAGGAGCGAATGACCGCCTCCGGCCCTGAGAAGGTTTTCCTCATCGACGACGAGTACGTCAAGCAGATGGTCGCGTCGATCGTGAAGGACCACGATCTGTCCCGGTACATCCTTTAAGAAGCCCTTATTCATTCGCAGCCAGCACTGCTTTTCGTGGTGATGGTGCCGACGCACCCTTGTACGCGGGCCCGCTATCACGGCAGTGAAATGTTCTCAGTACATGCTCGTTTGCGCCGCCCTGAACGGCGCTGTAAGATAGAGAAACAGCGGGACTAACCAACACGTCGGGGAGTGGCTCAGCCTGGTAGAGCACCTGGTTCGGGACCAGGGGGTCGGAGGTTCAAATCCTCTCTCCCCGACCAATACTTTCAATAGCTTACAGACTCGTAAATCCGACCACTTGGTATTTGCCCAAGTGCCCTCGCGCCAATTGGTGCACGAATATTGCATTCTTGTCTGGTCTTCGCCTTTCTCGATGTACCATTTTTCGGAAGAGGAGATTAAGTTTTGAGATTCGATTCTGT
>Ga0187891_1002432_pt1 | contig 14132 bp, 12 predicted proteins | sample June2016WEW_21_4_FD_132990 | JGI IMG/M metagenome (GOLD analysis project Ga0187891, IMG submission 132990) | Peatland microbial communities from SPRUCE experiment site at the Marcell Experimental Forest, Minnesota, USA - June2016WEW_21_40 | ecosystem: Environmental > Terrestrial > Soil >... | reverse complement strand
TGCGGTAGTAATGGCGTCCATGCCCGCCGGAATGGGGCATGATCGGAACCCCGGCAGACCACGTGCTCGATCGAACCGCAGACATCGCAGGGCCCGGCAGCGAGGCCCACGCCTCGAGCCAGGTCGAGGCCCCCATCGAGGCCGAGGCCATCGATGAGGCTTCGGCGCATTTGCGGCGCCACGGTCTCGCCAGGATCGGCGGCTGGTTGCAGCGGGCCTGGCAGTTCTTCATCGCCCAGAGCTTCTCGAGCCTGACCCGGCGCATCGTCTCGCTCAACGTCGCCGGGCTTCTCGCGCTGTCCATCGGCATCATCTTTCTTTCCCAGTTCCGCGCCGGCCTGATCGACGCGCGCGTTCAGAGCCTGTTGGTGCAGGGACAAATCATCGCCGGTGCGATTGCGGCCTCGGCGACGGTGGAAACCGATTCATCGATCACCATCGACCCGGACAAGCTGCTCGGGCTGCAGCCGGGCGAAAGCTACGGACCGTCCGAGGAAGCGCTCTACGGCATCAATTTTCCGATCAATCCGGAGCGCGTCGCTCCGGTGCTGCGGCGCCTCGTTTCGCCCACCAAGACGCGCGCGCGCATCTATGACCGCGACGGCGTGCTCTTGGTCGACAGCCGCAACCTGTTCGGCCGCGGCGATGTGTTGCGCTTCGATTTGCCGCCGCCCAATGCCGAAAAACCGGGCCTGTTCGAACGCGCCTTCATCGGCGTGCGCAGATGGCTCGGGCGCGGCGATCTGCCGCTTTATCGCGAGCTCGGCGCCGGCAACGGGCGGGGTTATCCCGAGGTGGCGCAGGCCTTGAATGGCCAGAATGCCAGCATGGTGCGCATCAACGATCGCGGCGACGTGATCGTTTCGGTCGCGGTGCCGGTGCAGCGCTTCCGCGCCGTGCGCGGCGCGCTCATGCTGTCGACCCAGGGCGCGGATATTGACGACATGGTGGAGGCCGAGCGGCTCGCCATCCTGAAAGTCTTTCTTGTTGCCGCCGCCGTGACCATCGTGCTCTCGATCCTGTTGGCCGGAACGATCGCCGAACCGGTGCGGCGGCTTGCGGACGCGGCCGAGAGCGTGCGCCGGCGAATCCGGTCGCGTGTCGAAATCCCGGATTTTACCCGCCGGCGCGACGAGATCGGGCATCTGTCGGGCACGCTGCGCGACATGACCAACGCGCTCTATAGCCGCATCGAAGCGATCGAAAGCTTTGCGGCCGATGTCTCGCACGAACTGAAAAATCCGCTAACGTCACTGCGTTCGGCGGTCGAGACGCTGCCGGTCGCCAAGACCGACGAGAGCCGGGCGCGGCTGCTTGCCATCATCCAGCACGACGTCAAACGGCTCGACCGCCTGATCTCCGACATTTCCGACGCGAGCCGCCTCGATGCCGAGCTGCAGCGCCAGGAGACTGCGCCGGTCGACCTGGCGAAGCTGCTGAGCACGCTGGTTGCGGTCGCCAACGAGGTCAAACGCGACGACTGCGTCAAGGTCACGCTCCGCTTCGAAGGCGGCGGCATGCGCGCCTTCCAGGTGCCGGGCCATGATTCCCGCCTCGGCCAAGTCGTCGACAATCTGATCGAGAACGCGCGCTCCTTCTCCCCACCCGGCGGCACCGTGCGCATTACCTGCCGGCGGCACAAGAGCAACGTCGAGATCTGCGTCGATGACGACGGCCCGGGCGTGCGCACCGACGCGTTGGAGAAGGTGTTTGAGCGTTTCTACACCGATCGGCCGCACCAGGGCTTCGGCCAGAATTCCGGCCTCGGCCTTTCCATTTCCAAGCAGATCGTCGAGGCCCATGGCGGCGCCATCTGGGTCGAGAATCGGATCGGCATGCCGGGCGCGGACGGAACACCGACCGTGCTCGGCGCACGCTTTATCGTGCGCCTTCCGGCGATGTGATGGCGGCAGGATCGACGACCATTCACGCTTCCGCCGTGCTGGTGGGTGCGCGCGTGGTGCTGATCCGCGGGCCGTCGGCATCCGGGAAATCGCGGCTGGCGCTCGAACTGATCGAAGCGGCCCGCGCCGGCGTCTTGCTCTTCGCGCGGCTGGTCGCCGACGATCGCGTCCATCTCGAAGCTGCCGGCGGCCGTTTGCTGGCGCGCCCGGCCGCGGCGCTGGCGGGCTTGATCGAAGTCCGCGGCATCGGGCTGCTGCGGGTGGCTCATGAGCCCAGTGCGGTTGTCGGGTTCGTCGTCGACCTCGCCGCGGCGGATGCCACACGCTTGCCGGAACCCGACAAGCGCAAGGCCGACATCGACGGTATTTTAGTACCGCGACTTGCTGTCGCACCCGGCGCGGCGGCCTTGCCGCTCGTCCTCGCCTTCATCAAGTCATCCCAAGAAAGCTGGATTTGAGCGTTCCATCCGTGCCGATTTCGACCTCCTCCCGGTTTTCAGATTGCAACAGGCCCCCTCAGAGTTGGTTGGAGATTGGTAACCTTAACGCCAGTAAACTTACCCTGTCGTCCCGCTGCCGTGGCCGGGTTCACCTCGGGTCCTGGCGGTGTCGGGCATTCGACTTTGCGCTACCGCAATGCAACATCCCCCCGAATCCGCCGAGAATGCCTCTTGCGCTTGGCCTTCGGATGGTCAACATGAGCACCCTTTCGTGCGGTGCACTCGGGACGCGCCCGCGGGGACTTTCATGATTGGTGTTGTGCTTGTGACCCACGGGCGGCTGGCTGTCGAGTTCCGCGCAGCCCTGGAGCACGTCGTGGGGCCGCAGGGTCAGATCGAGGCGGTCACTATCGGTCCGGACGACGACGTCGAGGAGCGCCGCAAGGACATCATCGAAGCGGTGAAACGCGTCGACAGCGGCGACGGCGTCGCCATCCTCACCGACATGTTCGGCGGCACGCCATCCAACCTCGCCATCTCGGTCATGAGCCGGCCCAAGGTCGAAGTGCTCGCCGGCATCAATCTGCCGATGCTGGTCAAGCTCGCCAAGGTGCGCGACGAGTGTCCGCTCGCAGAGGCGGTGGCAGCCGCCCAAGACGCCGGGCGAAAATATGTGACCATCGCCAGCCGGGTGCTGACCGGAAAATGAGCGCACCGGCCCAGCGCAGCGACGAATGTGGGCCCGAGCAGCCGTTCCGCCACGGCGCCATCGTCCGCCAGCTGGCCATCTGCAATCGCAAGGGACTCCACGCGCGGGCGTCGGCCAAGTTCGTGCAAACGGTGGAAAAGTTCGACGCCGACGTGCGCGTCATGCGCTGCGGCGAGACGGTGGGCGGCACCTCGATCATGGGCCTGATGATGCTGGCGGCGTCTCCCGGCACCTCGATCACCGTCGAGGCCACCGGCAAGGAAGCAGCAGAAGTCATCGATGCCTTGACCGCTCTCATCAATTCGCGTTTCGGCGAGGACGATTGATCGTCCACTTTTAGCGCGCTTTTGCGCGCGCCCCGGCCGCCCCGCGAGAATTTGCCGACGCGGCGGCTTTGAGATCGGCGACAAAACTTCGGTAGGCCGCGTGGCGCTCGTCCTCATCCTCGATGCGCAACAGCGCGGAAGGATGAATGGTGATAACCAGCCTCGTTCCGTCTCCCATATCGACAGGCTTGCCGCGCAATTTGCCAATGGTGACGGTGCGGCCGGTCAAGCTGCGGGCCGCCGTCACGCCGAGCGCGACGATGGTCGCGGGCTTAACCAGACTGCGTTCCATATCGAGCCAGATCTTGCAGCGCTCGATCTCGTCATTGTTGGGACGTTTGTGCAGCCGGCGTTTGCCGCGCATTTCATGCTTGAAATGCTTGACCGCGTTGGTGACGAAGGTCTCTTCCCGGGCGATGCCGGCGTCTCGCAGCGCCTGGTCGAGAACCCGCCCGGCCGGGCCGACGAACGGCTTGCCGGTAATGTCCTCGCGGTCGCCGGGCTGCTCGCCGACCAGCATGAAGGCGGCGCGGCGCGGCCCCTCGCCCGGCACCGCCTGCGTGGCGTCGCGATAGAGCGGGCAACGCGTGCAGTTCCCCTCGGCCGCGGCGAGCTGGCGCAGCGATTTGATCGGTTCTGGGGGCGTCTCCGCCATAGGGTCAGAATGCCTTCCTGCCGTCATGGTTCAAGCATGGACATAAAGGTATCTTTATGTCTTTAGTGCCGCGCGCCGACGCCCAGCAAGAAAGCTGCGTTGGCGAGCGCCATTTCCAGAATGCCCAAGCGGGCACTGCCAGCGGATTGCCAAAGGAGCACCATGAGTACATCGGCCAAAGCCCGCACTTCGCCTCCTGATTATGTCGTCAAGGACCTCGGCCTCGCCGACTGGGGCCGCAAGGAAATCGCCATCGCCGAGACCGAAATGCCCGGCTTGATGGCGACGCGCGAAGAATACGGCGCGGAACAGCCGCTGCGCGGCGCTCGCATCGCCGGCTCATTGCACATGACCATTCAAACCGCCGTGCTGATCGAGACGCTCAAAGCGCTCGGCGCCGACGTCCGCTGGGCGTCCTGCAATATCTACTCGACGCAGGACCACGCCGCCGCTGCCATAGCGGCCGGCGGCACGCCGGTCTTCGCCGTCAAAGGCGAGACGCTCCACGACTACTGGGAATACACCCATCGCATCTTCGAGTGGTCCGGGGGCGGCGGGCCCAACATGATCCTCGACGACGGCGGCGACGCCACCTTGCTGTTGCATCTCGGCGTGCAAGCCGAAGCCGACTTGGCCGTGCTCAACCACCCGACCAACGAAGAGGAAGAGGTGCTGTTCGCGGCCATCAAGCAGCGCTTGAAGCACAAGCCCGGCTGGTATTCCAGCATCGCCAAGGGCATTCGCGGCGTCACCGAGGAAACCACTACCGGCGTGCACCGGCTTTATCAGATGGCCAAGGAAGGCCGGCTGTTGTTCCCCGCCATCAATGTCAACGACAGCGTCACCAAATCGAAGTTCGACAATCTTTACGGCTGCCGCGAATCGCTGGTCGACGGTATCCGCCGCGGCACCGACGTCATGATGGCGGGCAAGGTGGCGATGGTCGCCGGCTTCGGCGATGTCGGCAAAGGCTCGGCGGCCTCGCTGCGCCAGGCCGGCTGCCGGGTCATGGTCTCGGAAATCGATCCGATCTGCGCGCTGCAGGCGGCGATGGAAGGTTACGAGGTCACGACCATGGAGGACGCCGCGCCGCGCGCCGACATCTTCGTCACCGCCACCGGCAATGTCGATGTCATCACCATCGAGCACATGCGCAGGATGAAGCACCGTGCCATCGTCGCCAATATCGGCCACTTCGATTCCGAGATCCAGGTCGCGGCGCTGAAGAACCTGAAGTGGCACAACGTCAAGCCGCAGGTCGACGAGATCGAGTTCCCCGACGGCAAACGCATCATCCTGTTGTCCGAAGGACGGCTGGTTAATCTCGGCAATGCGATGGGCCACCCGAGCTTCGTGATGTCGTCGTCCTTCACCAACCAGACGCTGGCGCAGATCGAGTTGTGGAGCAACCCCGGCAAATACCAGAACAAGGTCTATACGCTGCCGAAAGCGCTCGACGAGAAGGTCGCGCGGCTGCATCTCGATAAGATCGGCGTCAAGCTGACCAAGCTTTCCGACAAGCAGTCGACCTATATCGGCGTCCCGGCCAACGGCCCCTTCAAGACCGATCACTATCGCTATTGAGAGGGCGCGGCGCCCGGTGCAACGGGTCAGTGCGATTCGGGCGGTATGATCAGGATTTGATATTGCACAGGCCGGTCGAGCACGCCGAAATGGCGGCGCGCAAGATAGACAGTCTCGATCGGGCCGGCGGCATAGCGCGCCGCGTAGGCGTTCATTGCGGCAACGCAGATGGTCTCCGGCTCGGGACACACGATCGCCATGCCGTCTCTGGCAATGCGATCCTCGGTGACGGCCGGCGTCTGCGCCGGCGCGACGATGTCGGACGTCGCCGGCCGGTCGTCCAGGTAGAATACGATGCCGTTGACGATGGTGCCGTAGCTGCCGACGATCCGTAATGGCTGATTGGTGTGCGCGCGCCAGGCGCGGTCGACGGTGCGGGCGATGAGCCGGTAGTGACTTGCGTAGTCCGGCACGCCCAGGCGGTGGATGACGGTCGCGACTCCCGGCGATACCGCAACCATCAGCAGCGGAAACACGACCGCCAAAGCGAGCAGGCGGACGGCGGCTTGGCGAGACACCGTCAGCTGCGGCAACGACAGCAGCGCCACCGGCAGCAACGTCATCCCGGACATGGTCCAGAGCGCGCCGACTCTGGCCTGCAGCAATATCCCGGTCAGCGCCGCAAGGATGAACGGCGCAGCGAACGCGATCACGATCATGCGACGTTCCGCTTCGGCCGGCCACAGCGTATCTTTGACTGCCGTCATCCCGGGCTGCGCTGCGATCAGGGTGAAAACGATCGGTGCGGCGATGTAGCCGAGCGCGCCGACGATGAAGATGAAACCCGATCCTATTGCTTTCGCGAACGTCGACGGATGCGCCGTAAGTGCATAATGGAAGGGCCCGAGATTGTGCGCGACGGCCCAGACGACGTGCGGGGCAAATAACAGTGCAAAAACGCCGACCGTCACCCAGGGCGCCGGCGAACGCAGATAGGCGCTGCGGCGCGAATCGGCCACCGCGCCAATAGCCAGTCCGGCGAGCAGGAAAATCGACCAATATTTTCCCAGCATTGCTGCCGCGGCGCCCGCTCCGGCGAGCGCGGCCCATCCGGCCCGCCGCGTTTCGAAGGAGCGCAGGAAGAACCACGTCGTCAACGCCCAGAACGGAATCAATACGGCGTTGGCGTTGAACCTCAGCGCGTGAAAATTGTAGAACGGCACGAACGTCAGCAGCACGAGGCCGACCACGCGCTTCTCGGCAGACAGGTAGCGTGCCGAGATGCGCCAGGCGATCCACAGCGCCACGGTCGCCGAAATCACCGCGAACAAATAATACGCCCAGGGCCTGACCGGCATCACGCTGAACCAGGCCCGCACCAGCCAAGTTGCCAGCGGTGGGTGTTTCGGCGTCCCCAGCGTGACCTCATGCGACCAGGCAAACATCTCGCCCATGTCGACGTTAATGTCCTGGCTGCTGTTGGAAATCACGGCGTAGAGCCACCAGGCGGCGGCATAGCCGGCAAGCAGAAGCGCCACGGCGCGTTCGCGGCGTGACGGATCGACCACGACGTCGAACAGCCGTTCGAAAAGACCTCGTTTGCTGGAATCGACCGAGGTCACAAGCATCCCTGTCTTCTCACGATAACGACGAGCTCCCGGCCATGATTCGCCGATTCCCGCGATGGCAAGCCGGCGGGGCATACGCGGTCGAGGTAGCCTCGGACCCTGGATTCGCTGGGAAGCCGCCCGGTCAATTTAAGAACGATCGCAGAGCCTTTTTGCAGCACCAGAGAATGCTAGTATCGTGCGCCTGCGGATAGGGCAATAACAGTGCATTGAATTCCGGGGGCGTATCGAGGTATCTCGGTCGGCGATGGATGGCCTTTCACCGGCGAGTTCAGCGGCGGTAGTGCGCGCCGAGACGGGTCCGGCCGTGCGCCCGGCGCCGGAACTCTCAATCGTGGTGCCGACCTTCAACGAGCGGGCCAACGTCCCGATCCTGGTCGAGCGGCTGTCAAGGCTGCTTCCTTCTGCCGACTGGGAAATCGTGTTCGTCGACGACAATTCTCCCGACGGCACCGCGGCCGTGGCCCGCACCATCGGCGAAACCGACAGCCGCGTGCGCTGCATCCGCCGCTTCGGCCGTCGCGGTCTCGCCGGCGCCTGCCTCGAGGGAATGCTGGCCAGCCAGGCCCGCTACCTTGCCGTCATGGATGCCGACCTGCAGCACGACGAGGGACTGCTGGTCGCCATGCTCGACCATCTGCGCACGGAACGCGCCGATCTCGTCGTCGCCAGCCGCTATCTCTCCGGCGGCTCAGCGGCCGGCCTCTCGACGCAGCGCTCGCGCATGAGCCGCGCCGCGAATGCGCTGGTGCGGTTGCTTCTGGGGATCGACCTGACCGATCCGATGAGCGGCCATTTCATGATTCGGCGCGACGCCTTTGAGCCGCTGGCCGCCGCGATCTCCTCGCAGGGTTTCAAGATCCTGCTCGATATCCTGGCGACCGGGCGCGGCCAGCTGCGCATCGTCGAGCTGCCGTCCACGTTTCGGATGCGCCAACACGGCGAGAGCAAGCTCGACAGCAAGATCGCGCTCGATTTCGCCGCGCTGGTGACGGCGAAGCTGACCAATAATGCCATCTCGGCGCGCTTCCTGCTGTTCTGCCTGGTCGGCTTGACCGGCATCGGCATCCATCTCGGCCTGTTGCGCATCCTGCTGGCGGCCACCCTGGCGTTCGGGACAGCGCAAACGCTGGCCACCGTCGGCGCCATCACCTGGAATTTCGTCCTCAACAATCTGTTCACTTACCGCGACCAGCGGCTCTCCGGTTGGCGCTTTGTGACCGGCCTTATCCGCTTTCAACTGATTTGCGCGGTCGGCGCGATCTCCAATGTCGGCATCGCCACCTGGATCTACGATTACCACAGCGTGTGGTGGGTCGCGGGACTGGGCGGCGCGCTGATCGGCACGGTGTGGAACTTCGCAGTGAGCGCCGCCTTCGTCTGGCGCGCGCCTTAGAGCGCAATCGCGTCAGATTGAACGCGCGGTGGGGCTACGCCGCGCGCCGAAAGCCGACGGCTGCTCCAACGAATGGCTTCCACCCGCCGCGACGCCGGGCGGCCGCCAAATCCCCGCCATCATCGCCAGCGCGGCGAGCAGCACGATCGCGCCCTCGGTCATGAAGCCGTACATATAGGGGAACTCGCCGAACAACGGCGCCGTCAGGTCGTTGGACGTGCCGGTCAGCAACATGAAGCTCGCCGCCAGCACGACGCTGCCGAATACCCGCATCCGCCGGTCGTTGATGACGGCAGCGACGATCAGCACGACGGCCGGCAGCACCAAAACGAAATGGTAACGGCTGGTCATCGGCGACAGCGCCAGCATGGCGATCAATAATACCGCGCCGTCGATCGCGGCGTATTCCTTGTCGCGTGGTGAGATCAGCAGGAGCGCGGCCACCACCAGGCCGAACACGCCGTCAAGCGCGGCCAGGATCATCGTCGGGCTGAGCCCAAGGATCGGACCGGAGGCGAAACGATTGACCAGACCGCGCAGCGATTGATTGTTGAGATTCTGTCCGGTCCAGGCATTCCAGAACGGAAGGTTCGACGAGGTGCCCGGCGCCATCGCCGGGCCCGCTATCTGCCGCACCCAGTCCTGGATATAGCCGGTATGGCCGCCACCCAGCGCACTGATCGCGTCGGGCAGAAAACTGATCGCGAGAAAGCAGGCGACGAACGCCGCACCAGCCAGATACTGGCGCTTCAACAGCAGGTAGGGCAAATAGATCAGCGGCGTCGCGCGGATCGCCGCCGCGGCCGCCAGCCAAAAGCCGCCCAGCGCTTCGCGGCCGACGGTGAGCGACCAGATGCCGAGCGTCACCATCGCCAATGCCGGCGCCTCGTAAGCCTGATAATTGAGGACATCGAGAATATGCTTGGAGCATAGAAACAGGCTCACGCTGCGCAGCCAGATCAGATTGCGGCCGCGCGTGGCGCCGGGGTAGAGCCGCTCGGCCATCGCCTCCGCGAGCCGCACGGTGAGCACCAGCGAGCCGACGCAGATCACGTACCAAACAAGCTTTTGCAGCGCCGCTGGAAGGACGGCAAAGGGAATGAGCAGCGCCGCCAGCGCCGGCTGATAGGAAAACATCGGTTGGCAGGGCAATAGCGCCTGGCCGTCCCAAATGCAGCGGCCGGCAGCGGCGTAAAGCGCGATGCTTCGGAAACCCTTGCCGAACAATGGGTAATAAATCGCCGCCAGGACAATCAGCATGATCCAGCCGCGGCGTTGCCTGAGCCATTCCATCATGAGCGGCCGCCGCTCCCCACGGCGCTATAGAGTTTCGCGATGCCGGCAACTTCGGCATCGAGGCTGAATTCGGTGACAGCCCTTTCGCGGGCGCGCCGGCCCATGGCGGCGGCCGCCGCTGGATCGCGCATCAGGCTTTCGAGCGCGGCGGTGAGCGCATCGGCATCGCCGGCCGGCACCAGCAGTCCGGTTTTTCCATCGGCCACGACGACCTCGGCGGCACCGGAGCGCGCCGCCACCAGTGCCGCGCCCGCCGCCATCGCCTCGAGCAGCGTCAGGCCGAAACCTTCATTGCGCGACGTGAACGCGTAGATCGAGAGCCGCCCGAACCAGCGCTGCACTTCCGGCGTCGGCAGCGCGCCGAGGAACAGGATGCGGTCGGACAGTCCGGCCGCCGCGGCCTGGGTTTTCAGGCGCGCGACGAAAGCGCGGTGCGAGGCGGTGGTGGCGCCGATCACCACGGCGGTGTAGTCGGGATAACGCGGCAGCAGACGGCACATCGCGGTGACGAACAGGTCGGTGCCCTTTTGCCGGCGAACGCGGCCGAAACAGCCGATGCCGTAGCGTCCGGACAAGCCGGTTGCGGCCCATGCGGCGGCGCGATCGGCGGCGGGCGCGTAGCGCACCGGATCGACGCCGTGATGAATGACGGCCGCAGGCCGGTGCGCGAACGATGCGGAAGCCGCGCTGGGCGCGATCACCGCATCGACCCGGTTGATCATCCATCGGGTGATCGCCGTGTGATGGCGCTGACCCGCCGACGTGAAGATCAGCACAAACGGCCAGCCCAGAGTTTTGAGCAGCAGCCCGACCGCCATCTCGATATTGCGCCGGGCGTGCCAGACCACCAGCGAAGCCCGCCGCGCACGCAGCCGCAGCAGATCGCGCAGCGTCAGCCGCGCGACGCCTGCGGGCCTGTCAGGACCCAGCCAGGCGACGCGCAAAAGACGCGCAAGTCCCGGCGCGATCGCCTGGTTGGTCGCGGTGCCCCCGGAATACCGCCACGACAGGTTGGGAATAACGGCCTCGATCCCGTCCTCGCGTTGCCCGCGCGACTGATTGATCTCGTGAATACGAAGTCCTTGCATTGCGGCGCCTCTATCGCATGCAGGCCTCTGTTCGTCCATCGGGCGGCCCGCCGCCGGTCGGCTTGAAGGCGCGGGTTGCGGGTGTTATCTCGCCCCCATGACGGCGGTCCCGATCCAGAACATCCGCAACTTCGCTATCATCGCCCATATCGACCACGGCAAATCGACGCTCGCGGACCGGTTGATTCAGCTCACCGGCGGGCTCGAAGCGCGCGAAATGGTCGAGCAGGTGCTCGATTCGATGGACATCGAGCGCGAGCGCGGCATCACCATCAAGGCGCAGACCGTGCGGCTGAACTACCGCGCGCGCGATGGCAAGGATTACATCCTCAACCTGATCGACACCCCCGGCCACGTCGATTTCGCTTACGAGGTCAACCGCTCGCTCGCCGCCTGCGAAGGCTCGCTCTTGGTCGTCGACGCCAGCCAAGGGGTGGAGGCGCAAACGCTGGCCAACGTCTACCAGGCGCTCGACAACAACCATGAGATCGTGCCGGTGCTCAACAAGGTCGACCTTCCGGCCGCCGAGCCCGACAAGGTCAAGCAGCAGATCGAGGACGTTATCGGGCTGGATGCTTCCAACGCGATCCTGATCTCGGCCAAGACCGGGCAGAACGTGCCGGAGGTGCTGGAAGCCATCGTACACCGTTTACCGCCGCCCAAGGGCGATGCCGCGGCGCCGCTCAAGGCGCTGCTGGTCGACAGCTGGTACGATTCCTATCTCGGCGTCGTCGTGCTGTTCCGCGTCGTCGACGGCGTGCTGAAGAAAGGCCAGCGCATCCGCATGATGGGCACCGACGCCGCCTACGAAGTCGATCGCGTCGGCGGGTTCACACCCAAGCGCGTCGAACGCGACGAGCTCGGCCCCGGCGAGATCGGCTTTCTCACCGCGTCGATCAAGGAGGTGGCCGATACCCGCGTCGGCGATACCATCACCGACGACAAGCGTCCGGTGGCGGCGGCGCTGCCGGGATTCCGCCCGGCGATCCCGGTGGTGTTCTGCGGGCTGTTTCCCGTCGATGCCGCCGATTTCGAGAATTTGCGCGCCGCCATGGGCCGGCTCCGGCTCAACGACGCGAGCTTCTCCTACGAGATGGAGACCTCGGCCGCGCTCGGCTTCGGCTTCCGCTGCGGTTTTTTGGGGCTTCTCCACCTCGAGATCATCCAGGAACGGCTGGAGCGCGAATTCAATCTCGATCTGATCGCCACCGCGCCGTCGGTCATCTACAAGATCAAATTGCGCGACGGCCAACAGCTTGAGATTCACAATCCTGTCGACATGCCGGATCCGAATCATATCGAGGAAATGCGAGAACCTTGGATCGAGGCGATCATTTTGACGCCGGACGAATATCTCGGCTCCGTGCTTAAGCTGTGCCAGGATCGCCGTGGCGAGCAAAAGGAGCTGACCTATGTCGGCAATCGCGCGCTGGTGAAATACGACCTGCCGCTCAACGAGGTGGTGTTCGATTTCTACGACCGGCTGAAATCGGTGTCGAAAGGCTACGCCTCGTTCGACTATCACCTCACCGACTACAAGCCGGCCGACCTGGTCAAGCTGCAGATGCTGGTCAACGGCGAGCCGGTCGACGCGCTGGCGATGCTGGTACACCGGACACGCGCCGAGCAGCGTGGCCGCGCCATGGCGGAAAAGCTGAAAGAACTCATCCCGCCGCATATGTTCCAGGTACCGATCCAGGCCGCGATCGGCGGCAAGATCATCGCGCGTGAGACCGTGCGCGCCTTCCGCAAGGACGTCACCGCGAAGTGCTACGGCGGCGACGTGACGCGCAAGCGCAAGCTTCTCGATAAGCAGAAGAAGGGCAAAAAGCGCATGCGCCAGTTCGGCAAGGTGGATATCCCGCAGGAGGCCTTCATCGCCGCGCTGAAAGTGGATGTGTGATGGGTGAAAAGCTTGCGACAGGAAACAGGCTACCAGACCGAGTTGCCGCGTCGCTTCGCGCTGCTGTCAGCGCGATCCCATTCGCAGGCGGCGCTCTGAGCGAAATAATAAGCGAGGTAATACCGAATCAAAGAATGGATCGAATCGAACGGTTTCTAATATTTCTCTCTGAGGAAATGGAAGCAATGCGAGCTACGAACCAATATCCGAGATCAGAAGGGCCGCAGCTCGAACTCCTTGAAACAGGCCTGCGGTCGGCTGCCGCTACAAGTGCAACCGAAAAACAGAATTACTTGGCCAAGTGTGTTGCGAAAGGGCTTACCAAGTCTGACAGTGAGGCCATTCGGGCTCAGAGAATTGCTAGAATCATTTCAGAACTCGATCCCGAGGAAATCGTCGTCCTTTTGTCGTACACGAAATCGTCAATTTCCGAATCGCAAGAATTCTATAAACGATACCCGGAGATATTCGACGTTCCCACGCTTTTGATAGGCTCAAACCAAGGTGTTCGAAAACAGAACGCCGAATACGACGCAGCAAAGCGACATCTGATCGCTTTGGGATTGCTGAGCGAAGAGATCCAATTCGATAGAGAAACAGGCACAGCCCGGCGATTTGGGTTTGAGGTCGATAAGGATATCGACATTACCCTCGTGGGGCGTCTCGTATTATTCCACGCAGGTCTCGTCGCTGAGTTTTAGATATTCATTCTAGCCCCTATCTGCATGACTCGTGGGGCAGATCGGTGAAAGCATAATTCACTAAACGTCACCTGCAAGCGCAAGCTCCTAGAGAAGCAAAAAGAAGGCAAAAAGCGCATGCGCCAGTTCGGCAAGGTCGACATCCCGCAGGAGGCCTTCATCGCCGCGCCCAAGGTGGATGTCTGAGGGGCTATAGAGCGTTGCGACCTGCGAGCCGCGTCACGAATCCGGTAAAAATGTAGCTTCCGCCAATTCATCGGCGTGTTCTCAACTTTGGCAGGAGAACTAAAATACTTATGCGTCGAGCTTGCGTTGAAAGTATGCAAGCCAGCCTCGGAACTGCTCTTCCGTTTCTATTCTGATACGAGCTACGCCATCAACATGGTATCCAATATTTGCGGTATTGTCGAAAATATCACCGAGCAAGACGTTTTGAGCTAGGGTCTCTAAATCAGCCACGTAACTACGCTCAATGCTCATGACGTGCAGATACGCAGAGATAGTCTTCTTGAGTAATTCATATTCCGAAATCGAGGGTGGATTAAATACCACGCTGCTAAGC
>Ga0187891_1002425_pt1 | contig 14152 bp, 17 predicted proteins | sample June2016WEW_21_4_FD_132990 | JGI IMG/M metagenome (GOLD analysis project Ga0187891, IMG submission 132990) | Peatland microbial communities from SPRUCE experiment site at the Marcell Experimental Forest, Minnesota, USA - June2016WEW_21_40 | ecosystem: Environmental > Terrestrial > Soil >... | reverse complement strand
TGGAGAATTCGTCAATGTCTCCGATGAGGTGCTCACCCTCCAGGAAAAGGGCTCGGACGTCTCAGTAAAACGCCAAAACGTCGTCCGCGTCTCGACCGCCTCCGGCGCCCGGCGCGGCGAGCATGCCGTAATCGGCCTGGTAGTCGGCGGAGGCATTGGTGCGGCGATTGGCGCCTTAGCCGGTTCGAGCCACGGTTTCCTTGGTGGGTCCGACCGCGGAATTGCCGCCCTTGTTGGCATCGTAATTGGTGCCCCAGGCGGGGCTCTGGTCGGTGCCGTGATCCCCGCACACACAACCGTCTATCGCGCTGCCCCTGGTACCTCGCACTAGACGACATCGCCTTAGACGGTGTGATTTCGACCCTCAGAGGAGGACGGCGTTCCAGCAGCAATCAAAGCCACTTGCGCAACGAGGACAGAATGACCCAGAAATGTTTTTGGTGTGGAACTCTGATTGTCGTTCTGAGTGTGGGCCTGGCCATGCCCGCTCGGGCAGCCAACCCCGAGACAGTTCTGATCGTAATTGCAGCGACGACGGCGGCTGCGGCGATTGCGGCAGTCGTAACCGTGGCGAGCGTTCAGCATAGGCGTCACAAAATAGTGATCACCGGCTGTGTCATCTCGGGAGAGAAAGGGATGACTGTCACCGACGAAGAAGACAGCAAGATTTATGTGCTTTCCGGGAACACGACAGGTATTAAGCCAGGCGATCGAATGAGGTTGCAGAAGGGCAAGAAAGTGAAGGGGAAGGGTCCCGACAAGACGCGTGTCTGGGAGGCAAAAGAAGTGGTCGAGGACTTCGGCGTCTGTCGGCGCTAGGGGCGCTCGAGGTCTTTCTTCTGGAGGTCTGCAAATGGATTCCTACCGGGCGCGGTTCGTGGCTTCACTCGTCCTGCTGATGGTGACCGCTGGGTGTGGAACTGGCAACAACAACAGTTTTAATCCCAACAATGTGACGGTGACCGTTTCGCCGCCAACTGTCACCATACCGACGAATGGCCAAGTGATATTGCAAGCAACGGTTACAGGTCTCTGTTCCGCATGCATTGCCAGCATTCAGTCTTGGAGTATCACCGAGAACCCGAGCGGCGCGGACTGTGCTACATATGTGGGCATCACTCCTCCTGGACCCTGCCCAGCTGGCACGCTTCAGATACCGAACGGCGACGCTCTGACGGTGACGTACTTCGCTCCCAACACTCCGGGTACGCTCCACGTTAACGCTGAGTGGGAGGATTTCGTTAATTTCACTGGTCCGCCAGTTGCCACCAAGGTTGGAACGTCGGTCGTCACTCTTAGTCCCTGAGTTCGAGCTTCACAAGTGGCGAAGGAGGATTCTCGGAAAGATTAAGGAGGCGGTCGCATCAACATTGTCAAAACGTCATTGCGCTCCTCCATTTGTTCGGTGGTTTGGGGCAATTCGATCCTATCGGCTTCAAAACTACGATTCAGGAGAACTCTTATGAAACGCAACATTGCACGGGCAACGCTTGTGATCGTTTGCGTCGCGGCGATTTGGGCAACAACGGTCGATCCTGCCACAGCGCTATCTTTCCCTGGTATCGGCACTGTGATGACATACAACGTGAACGAAGGAACCGATTTCCTGCAGGTGGTAGGCGCCCAAACTCTGCAACAATTCCTGCTCGGGGTCGGCCAGATACTTACGCAGGTCCAAGGCACCAATCCGCCTGAACGGATGCAGGCGGTTGCACGAAAAATCCTCGACGTTCAGCCGGAGTTGCTAAGCCTACAGGAAGTAGACCAGTGGTACACCGGAACCTTCGACCCGATTGCAAGCACGTGCGGAACCATGACCCTGCACTACGACATGTTGCAGGAGCTCCTCAGTGCCTTAGCCGCGCAGGGAGGGCACTACGAGGTTGCCGTGCAAGTTACCCAAAATGCATTTCCGCCTACACCTGGACTGATTCCGCCCGCTACTTACGTTTGCGTTGCCCTGAATGATTACAACGTTGTCCTGGCCCGTACGGATCTTCCTTCCTGGGTCTTCCAGTGGAGTAACCCGCAATCCGGACAATTCGTGAATGAACTCTTTCTGCCAACTCCGATCGGCAAAGTGCCATATCCAAGGGCGTGGGCCTATGTCGAGGCACAATTTTTCGGCCACTCTTTCCGGTACATCAACACTCATCTTGAGTCCTTCGACGCGAATATCCGAGAACTGCAAGGGGATGAATTGCGTGCAGGACACGGCAGAGTAACTCGGTGGGAAGCATTGTTGATTGGGGCAAATCCGCGAAGCCGGCTGCCCGACGGACTCTGGCCCTCGGATCACGCCGCTCTCGAGGCTGGTGTGGTTGTAGGGAGCAACTAGGCAGACTGCCGACCGCGGTCCTTGGAAGTTCGGATAGATGGCAGTCGAGCTGCATAATCTCTTGGAAGACGTGGCGGCGGTTAGTTCTGTGGAGGGAAACACAATGAGAAGCAAGGCGCTTGCGGTTCAATCACTTCTGGAGATGACAGAAAACCGGGCCAAGGAGTGCCAGATTTCTGGGCACTCGCCTACTTCGTTTGCAACCATTTGCAGATTGATAAGGCCGCCGCGACGGAACATAATTCGCTCCACGTTTTGGTCACATCTTTTTCCTTCTGTTCGTTGCCTAGGACTCAATCTCCGTCCCGGCTTTTTACCTAGGTATCCGGCCCCATCCGGCATCAAGGTTTGCGAATTTCCAAAGGAGATACCTCTCATGAAGCTCCGCGCATGCTGCATCGCCCTCAGTTTCTTGTCTGTGCTAGTTTGCACAGGACTGGCCCAAACAGCGGCCCCAAACTCAAGTCTGGCTTCCACCCAGGTGCCACGGCTTATTAGATTCTCGGGTGTCGCGCAGGATGAAACACACAACCCCATGACCGGCGTGGTCGGCATCACTTTTTCTCTGTACAAAGACCAGCAAGGTGGCAGTCCGTTGTGGGTAGAGACGCAGAACGTCCAAGCCGATGCAGGTGGACATTACACCGCGCTGCTGGGTTCAGCCAGTGCGGAAGGAGTGCCGATGGAGCTGTTCAGTTCCGGGGAAGCCCAATGGTTGGGAGTTCAGATCCAAGGCCAACCCGAGCACGCGCGTGTCTTGCTGGTCAGCGTTCCCTACGCGCTCAAAGCGCACGAGGCAGAAACGCTTTCAGGAAGAAGCATCACGGACTTCGTGCTCCTTAACAAGACTGCGTCGTCCTCACCAACCACGAGCAATACCGCAGCTGGCCCTAGCGGCGCTAGCGGTTCGAGCTTGCCTGCGGTAAACAACGATGATCCGACAAACTTTGCGGGAGCCAACGCGACTCAGATTGTGGGGGTGACCCAGAAGGGAACTGGACTCGGATTATCGGCCACCGCCCGTACGCTTGCAGCAGTCGCAGGCACGATCACCGGGAAGTCAAACACCGCCGTATATGGTCTCGCCAGCAACACGAGCAAAGGCAGCAATGCCGCCGGGGTTACTGGGCAAGCCAATACGGAAACGGGGCCGGGCGTCGCGGGTTACTCCAGTAGCCCACAGGGGACGGGTGTTGTAGGCGTTGCGAATGCTACTTCCGGCTCTGCAAACGGAGTATTCGGCCAGACTGCTAGCCCGGGAGGCACCGGGGTCCTTGGAATCAACAACGCCACCTCCGGCTTTGCCATTGGCGTGCAAGGGGAGAGCGCAAGCACCGCGCAATACGCCGTGGCCGTGTTCGGCAACGAGACCGCCGCGACGGGTGAAGTATTCGGCGTCGAGGGACACGCCAGCAGCACGGGGCCAAACGCCTCTGCTGTCACAGGTTTCGAGCTCGCGACGACAGGCTTGGTGTCTGGTGTCAGTGGCGGGACGAATAGCACCACAAATTTCGCGGCGGGCGTCGTGGGATTCGAGGGTGCTACTACGGGGCAAGTCTACGGCGTCCTGGGAAAGAGCGCTAGCACCAGCGGCGGCGGGGTCTTCGGCAGTGCCACCGCCGCGAGCGGCAACACGAGCGGCGTCTTCGGTCAGAGTTCCAGCCCGAATGGCAACGGGGTCCTCGGGATCAATAATTCCACCACGGGGTTTTCACCCGGAGTTATGGGCGTTACGAATAGCGGGACCAGCGCTGGTATCTACGGATACAACGCCACCACCTCCGGCTACGGCAGCGCAGTCCAAGGACAGATAGAGGCCAGTCCCGGCGGAGCTGCGGGCGTTTTTGTTGCCCACGGTGGGGTCGGATTGATTCTGAACGGCCTCTCAGGCAGTAATTTTGCCCAGATGTTCAGCGTTGACGCCAGCGGCAATGGTTTCTATGCGGGCAATCTCACTGTGACCGGCAAGCTAACCAAAGGCAGCGGCTCATTCAAGATTGACCATCCGCTTGATCCGGCGAATAAGTACCTCTCCCACTCGTTCGTGGAATCTCCTGACATGATGAACATCTACAACGGTGTCGTTGTGCTCGATGCAAAGGGAGAAGCTTCAGTAAACCTGCCGGAGTATTTCCAAGCGTTGAACAGCGATTTCCGCTATCAGCTGACTCCGATTGGAGCACCGGGGCCGAATCTTTACATCGCGGAGGAAATCTCCGGCAACCACTTTAAGGTTGCGGGAGGGAAACCGGGAGCTAAGGTTTCGTGGCAGGTCACAGGTGTGAGGCAGGATGCCTATGCCAAGGCGCACCGCATCAAGGTGGAGGAGGACAAGCCAGCACAGGAAAGGGGACACTACCTACACCCCGAACTATTTGGCGCAACCGAAAAAGAGGCTATCGGATCGAACGTCGCTCCGGCAATGACGGTGCCAGTCACAACGGCGAAGACGAACGTAGGCAATCTGCGTTAGCTTATTTCAGAGGGAGGCCATGAGTGGTCGCTCGCGGCGGCCCTGCGGATCTCGCGGACTCTCAGCAGCGATGCCAACCAGTTCCGCCAGCGCCTCCCAGTGCCTCGGATGCGGGCGGCGTCGGCCCGCGTGGATCGCAACGGCATACGTGACCGAAACGCCCAGCGCCGACATGATAACCGGGTTTGCGATCTCGTGTATCTTGGGCAGCGAGGTCTCTGCCGATGAGAACAGTTTTCTCTGTACTAGCCTTGGCCCTTTGCATTACCCAGCTTTCCCTGACGCAGGTGGATCCACGCTGGAAGCCAAACGATCCGGATCGTCCGTTGCCCCCGGTGATTGAGCCTGGAACGGCCAGCACGCAGGATGCGCCGGGGCGTCCTCCCTCCGATGCCATGGTGTTGTTCGATGGCAAGGATCTTTCCCACTGGGCGGGCGAAGATGGCCAGCCCGCGAAGTGGAGAGTAGCGGATGGCTACATGGAAGTGGTGCGCCACAGCGGCTACATCCATACGCGCCAGCCGTTCGGTGACTGCCAAGTGCACGTGGAGTTCGCGGAGCCTGTGCCACCGGTTGGCGAGAGTCAGGAACGCGGCAATAGTGGCGTATTCTTGATGGGCCTCTACGAAATCCAGGTACTGGATTCGTATCAGAACAAAACCTACGCGGACGGCCAGGCCTCGGCGGTGTATGGGCAATTCTCCCCGCAGGTGAATGCCTCACGGGCGCCGGGAGAGTGGCAGACGTATGACATCATTTTTCACGGTCCGCGTTTTGATAAAGACGGCAAGGTGCTGCGCCCGGCGCGGGTGACTGCGCTGCACAACGGGGTCTTGGTGCAGGATAACGTAGAGCTGTCGGGTCCTACTGCCCACCACGAGCGACCTCCCTACAAGCTGACGCCGGACAAACTGCCACTTAGCCTGCAGGATCACGGCAACCCGGTGCGTTTCCGGAATATCTGGATTCGTGAGCTGGGCGAGGGGCAGTAAAGCGCGCCGTCAGCGTGGAGTTAGAAATCCTCGCCATTGCCTTCGACATGTCCTCTCTCAGCCAGTCTCGCGGCTGTGGGCTCTGGTCGTCATGGCAACTACGATGAAAGGCTGATGGTGAAAAACGCCAGCGTTCCCGACGACAAAACTACTCCGATATACCACAACTTCGAAGCACTAACCGCGGCCACGAATGCGAACACTGTAGATAACAGGGCTGCGCCTAAGACGATCTTGTATTCGTGTTGCGGTCCCGCAAGACTATCTACGAATCGGTCTGCCCTTGGTGGGTTGAGCAGAGAGAGCCAGAGCACCATACTCAGCAGCACTCCGATCGTACCCAGCAGATGGGAGAGTTGGCGTCCCATGTCGCAAATATACGCTTTCCTTTTCACGCGAGGGAGTCCGCAGTTTAGCCCGCTCTTCCATGACACCTTGTATGATGGCGAACAAAAGGCGCGCCATGCAGCTCAGGAAAACTATGTCAAACCCAAGATACGCTGAGGACATTTTCCGGCTGGGCAGAGTCTATGACCCTCGCTCTGTTGTCAACAAGGAGTCGGTCTTCATAGTAGTGGGCACGAGTCTAGTCGCCGAACTGCTCGACCGCCCCGTAGCGGAACTCCTGCGTGATCAGATCGACCAGCGCGGAGGCAAATATCCGTTTCGGCGCGGTATTGTGATCACCGATCAGGGGTGGTACGCCGAAGCCGCCTTTGTGATCACGCAACCAACTTCATGAAATACAGGATTCATCCGATAGCACGTAAGCTAGGAATTCCGACCAGGTTGGTGACCTTTCAAGTCTTACGGCGGACGGCGGCTACGGATATGCAAAATTTTGGTGGTGTGAAGGACGCACAAAGTGTATTGCGCCATAAGACTAGCCAAACGACTCTGGACTATTACATACAGCCCGTCGATGGCACTGCTAGAGAAGCCGTTGAAGCACGTAGCCGGGCGGTCGCTGCTGCCATTGGAAAAAAGTAATTAGCTCAGTTGTAGCAAGAATCCAATTTACACACCTCTGCACAACCCTCCCTAGTGTCCCGTCCCATGTAATTATTTACGATAGCCCGGATTCGTGATCCAATAGTGGCATGTTTGTTCGCGCTACTGCTCTGCAGGTCGACGAGGTCCAGAAAAGTCAATTGGAATCGATGGCTCGGGCAGGTACCACGCCACAAAAGACGGCCCGCAAATGCGAGGTGATCCTGCTGGCAAGCCAGGGCGTGTCGAACTACTCGATTGCGCAACGAACCGGCTTGTCCCGACCGACCATTCTGGCAGCCCGGGTCGCCTTCACCGAGCGTGGGATCGAGGGCATTCGCAAATCGAAAAAACGCAAGCGCTCACGCCGGGCACTCACACCGGAAGTGGAGCAGAAGATTCTGGACACAACTTTGAAGACCCGACCGGCCAATGCGACGCACTGGAGCGTCCGCGTACTGGCCGCAAAGTTGGGTGTGTCGCGCATGATGGTACAGCGCGTCTGGCAGCATTACGACATCCAGCCCCACCGGGTCGAGAAGTTCAAGATTTCCAAGGATCCCAAGTTTGAAGACAAGGTGCGGGACGTCGTTGGCTTGTATCTCGACCCGCCAGACCGGGCCTTGGTACTCTGCGTCGATGAAAAGAGCCAGATCCAGGCGTTGGACCGAACCGCTCCTCTTCTGCCCCTGCGGCCGGGATTGCCGGAACGCCAGACGCATGATTACAAGCGGCACGGAACCACCACACTGTTTGCCGCCTTCAATATCCTCAACGGCAAGGTCATCGGTAGTTGCCTGCCGCGCCATCGCGGCAAAGAGTTCATCAAATTCCTCCATCAACTGGAACAGCAAGTACCCCCGGAACTCGACCTCCACCTCATTCTCGACAACTACAGCACCCACAAGAGCGCCGCCGTGCAACGTTGGCTCAAGCCCATGAAACGCCGCCGGTTTCACTTCCATTTCACACCCACCAGCAGTTCCTGGCTCAATCAGGTGGAACGCTGGTTTGGGCTCATCACTGACAAAATGATTCGCCGCGGTACTTTCCACTCGGTGGAAGAACTGGAACGCGCCATCTATGCGTGGCTTGCAAGCTGGAACGACACGCCCAAGCCGTTCGCCTGGAAGGCCACCGCCGACGTGATCCTAGACAAGCTACGCCGTTGTAAAGAATTGGCTGGGACGGCACACTAGCGTGCAGACCGTAAACCAGTGAATAACAGCCAGTTCCTGAACCCACCCGAGGACCACCCACCCCGCATAAGGTGTGGGCGAACCCCGGAGTCCATGGACTTTCAGTTACTTGCGCGGAGCGCCATGTCGTACTTGGAGTGCGTGTACGACGCTTTGCACACCTGATTGCACACCCGAGCGCAAGAGCATCAGACCTTTCTGATAGTCGAGAAAACTGGTTGTCTTTCTCCCTATCGTTTCGTTCAGCCGTACTGATGCGAGACGAGGACGCCCAAAAACGGCGAGCAGGCCAAACCCACCACGAATCCACACGCAGCTGGCGGGGGCCGGATTAGGGCGCGCGCCTGATAGACTCGCCAGAGCTTCGTTTGGCTTGTTCAACGTTTAGAGCAGACCGGTCGCACGTGATGTCTTCGGCCTCGCACGCCAGAGCGTTCCGTTGGCGTTGGACAAAAGTAACGTCCTTTTCGTCGGCCGGACTTAATAGAGACTCATCACAGTAGCCGCTGCCTGTCTTGCACGCGAGCAGGTTCCGTTGATAATTTAACCGGGCGCTATCGTGCGCCTCTGAGGGCGTTAGTAACGATGTGTCGCACGGGTCCGGGCCCGTCTGACAGGCAAGCAGATTGTGTTCGCGCCCGAGGCGCTTAACTTCCACAGCCTCGGAAAGAGTCAGCAAAGAGTAGTCGCAGGAACTTAATCCGGTCTGACAATTCAGCAGGTTCTGTTCGGCCTGGATCCTCGCCACCTCCCCGGCCTCAGCTGGTGTGACCAGTGATTGGTCACATGTGCCGATCGTTGTCTCACAAGCGAGAACATTCCGCCGCTGCTCCAGCGTAGCGACTTCCTTGGACTCCCCCGCAGTGAGCATGGAATGGGCGCATTCGCCGTTGCCCGTGAGACATACCCAGAGATTCTGCTCATGCTGCAGATTGGCGAGCTGACTGGCTTGTACGCTGGTAAGAAGTGAATGATCGCACGTCTCAAATCCGTCGATACAATCGCGGAGATTCTGAGCCCTGTTGCTGGCGGTATCATTGGCCTGGGCGAATCCATAAGAGGCTAGAATGCCAAACAGCATGGAAAACATGAAAGCGCGCTGCATTACAATCCTCCGTTTCTGAGATCTACGTGTGTCGCGGCAGGCCGGCGAATTTGTTGTAGAGCCACGCAAACAGCAGGCCTGCGATTGCCCCATCCACCAGTCCATCAAGGGCGCCCACCAAGATGCCTCGGATAGTGTGAAATGTGTGGAACCACGGGTAGACCGAACTGATCATCTGCAGGAAATTCAATCCGTAATCTGGCAACGTGTGATTGATCAAACCCACCATCAGAACCGCTCCTCCCCAGAGGAGTGCTCCCGCAAACGTCATGGCTTTAAGTGAAAGCCGCATGGTTGTTTCTCCTTTCTAGAAGGCGGCGATGGCCCTTTTGTTTCCTGTATTTGCCGCCACTTCGCGGAATCGACTACGTGGAACATCATCAATTCTGTCTTAAACCTGCGTGTAATGATCTGTCGGCGGTCGCAGAGTTCGCAGACATTTCAACTTTTCGCAAGCTCGGCTGAGCCCGTTGCCACAGAATCCGTGCGTCTGACGCATCGTTCGGAAACGCCTCCGTGGATTCTTTTCCCGTGGGCTCAAGGACGATGTCGACGCGACGGTTATATGCGAGCCAGGTGGCGCGTGAGTGATGCATCATCCAATTCTCTGGCTTTTGCGCGTCTTCGGCCTGAAGTGTCGAGACTTCCTTTTCACTCAGTTCCTGCCGTTTGCCCTCAGCACGAGTCTGGATCTTATCCGCGGGAATACCTTGTGAAACGAGATAGCTCTTCACAAGCTCGGCTCTCCTCTCACTTAGCTTCAAATTGTACTTTTTCGAGCCGCGAATATCGGCGTGTCCAACAACCATCAGGCTGGCATGGTCTTCATCGTATTGTTCGTGTTTCTTGAAGCGACTTGCGGCGTCCGAGAGTGCTACCTTTTCGGTGGCGACGAGCCCAATCTTCGGATGTCGCGATCTCGGATAATTGGTCGGATAGAAGAGGCTCGCAAGCGTTACCGGCGGCGCTGGGTCGATCGAACCTACAATGTGCAAAGCCGCCGTCTTTGTGGTTGTTCCCCCGCAAGCATTGGAAGCCGAGAGCATGTAATCAACGACTTCATTCACCGGGCCAGTGCTGGTCTGCTTCGGTTGCGCTTCGACGGTTTGGCTCCCCTTCGCGCCCTCGCTGCCTAGCGGGGTAATCGTCACCTGACTGGCGTTCGATGCTGACCAACTTAATGTAGTCGGATCGTCCTGCACCACCTTGTCGCCGATCTTGTGAAAGTGTACTTCTGGCTGGGTCAAGGTTAGGGTTGCCGTGGGTTGTGCATTGACGTTTACCGTGGCCGTTTGGGTAGCTTCTCCGCCCGGACCTTTCGCCACCAATTCATAGCTTGTTGTCTTTGTCGGGTCAACAGTGCGATCCCCACTTGCCATTACATTTCCGAGATTTGTTATGGAAACTGCGACCGCGTCCGCCGACTTCCAATCCAATTGAGTCGGTTGCCCACATCCGATGGAGGTCGACTGCGCAGTGAGCTGTGCGGTCACCGGAGCGATCGGCACTATTGCACTGGCCACTCCAGCGTGGAATCGCGGCTGCGGGCCCAAAGTGTTGCCCTGCGGCCAGTCCTTCGTTTTTATCTTGCCATTTTGATCGAGGTAAACCGTGACCTGCTGACCCGCCTTGACATCCACAGGCCCAGACCAGACCGGGTTTCCTTCCCGCGTGACGGTCACTTGGTAGTTGCCAGGTTTTACGAGAAGGCGCTGGTGCCAAATCCAATTCCAGTCGAATTCGTCTACGTGGCCCACGAAGTAGTCCGGTGTCGTACCGTTAAGCAGGACTGCCGCTCTTGGATGACCCTTGAATTCGATGTCTCCGAACGGGCCTGATACCGTGTCGCCAGACGCCTGCAGGGTTACGCTGATATCGGTGGTCTTCTTGGAATCGATGTGCACCTGTTGTGCGTTCGGGACGTAGCCGTAGTTGTACACGCTGACCTCGTGAGAACCGGGCTGGAGGTCGATCGTATGACTGCCATCTCGGATCGCCTTACCATCCACGAACACGTATGCCTGTTTGGGGCTAACATGTATCTTCAGCCTGCCAGCGGCTTCGTTACCGTGCGCGAATGCTGGCAGTGCGACCAATGAGAAGGTGACGGCAATCAGGAACGCGAAAAACGTTTGAACTTTTGGGAACATCATAAGGGAATCTCTCCTTGTTCAGCACATTGACGTACGCCTAAACAGCAATGAGTTGTCGCCGAGGTGGTGCGATGGTACTCAACGAGACTCAATTGCTGCCTCCGATAACTTTGATTCATGGCCAGTACAATGTTGTTGTATCGTGCAACGATATAATGATCCTCAGAAGACCGTTTTCATGTCGGGTCGCAAACCCCAGGCACAAAGGCGCGCGAGCCAGCCCAGTCAAGGAGACGGTCAGCGTGCCGTTGCTCTTCTGCGTCAATGACACCTTCGACGCACTCTAGTAATTGCGCGACTCGCATGGGCTTTGCGATGAACGCCCCCACTTGTGCCCGGAGTTCCCACGGGGGATCTGACCCGGAAACAAGGATCACCGGTGGGGCAGCGGCCAGGAGCGCTAACTGTTTGACTACGGTCGCCCCGTTCATATCTGGCATCTCGTAGTCGAGGATCACGCAATCAACCTTGTTGTTCTTGAGTGCATCCAGGCCTTCCCACCCATTCGAGGCGAGGATCACCTTGTATCCATGTTCCTCGAAAAGTCGTCCATAGAGCTGAAGGACTGGGTCAGCATCGTCGATGCAAAGAAGTGTTTTATTCATAGCCTCTCCAATTAATCGTTGGGAACTGCAAGCGTCCGGCGGCGCACGCCACCCTCTACTTTGAACGAAAGCCGATTGCCGTGATCCTGTTCTGCCGCCTGACACGGTTGTCCAGAGCGGCCCCCACTATCCGACTCTGGCCCTCCTCAAAGCTGTACCGACAACCTCTGCCTCAGCATGCAACCAGTCTTCCTGAGCATGGCCCTCCTCGCGTCCCCTTTGTTCGTACAACTCGTAGGCACGCCGCCGAACGATCTGGTCCATGTGCAAGGGCAAGGAAGACGGGTGAGCATCTGTATTTGACGATCTCCTGATAGACGTAACGTTGGAAACTATCTCCATCTGAGACGCGACAGCCGCACTTGTTCCTTGTTCCGTTTTGTTCCTATGACGTTTAGACATTAATCAATCCTCACTTTCGTTGGCAGATCAACTTCTTCATCCAGCGGCGGTTGTATAGCCCCCTGAACCCTATATGTATGTGTCTCTCTGAAACCCCGTCGTCGGAAAACAGTCATCAGAGCCGTCATCGATGGCCGTCATAGCATCGAACGCGACTTCTCGGGTGAGTGGGCGGAAAGAGAGTCTCTTGATAATCAGCAGCGAAGGAAGAAGACTTTCTCAGGAGGAGACGATCGAAGTGAGAAAGCACGGCTCGATAGGACGTACAGCACAGAATGGCAGACCGCCAAACTGCAGCTTAGAATGTGCAAGGCTGCTAGTGCCATCACCAGCCACATCTTTAGTCTTGTTTGGACAGACCGCAGAGCCGTCACCGGTCCATGCACGGCGGAATAGGGGCCACGCACTGCCGGAAAGAACAAGACCGCAGCAGCACACAGTATCGCCACAACGGCGAATTCGGAAGTTAACTGCCGAGAAAACATCCAGCAACTCCCCTTCAGAAGACGTGCCAGAGCCCCATGATCCAGATAGTTGGATCAAGTCAAGGGCGAAAAAGGTTGCCTTCCCGACTCTCTACAGCAAATCTGTGATAGTCAGTGCGGTGGCGTCATTGAGAACCGTCACCGCCTTGGGTGGGCTTGCTGTTTACAGAGTTCCGATTTGCACCCCGCGCTCGTAGTAAGAGAAGCAATAGAAAAGTCTACGGATTATTGTATATCGTGGTACGATACAACGAAAACGGGCGAGCAGCCAGTTGCCTTGCTTGATAGGCATCCCACTTCTTACGCACTACAGTGACAAGGGCGTACCATTCCAACCGCTCTGGTGCCGGATTGATGGCACAAAAACGGCACAGCATAAATGGGACACGAGCTAAACGGTGTGTTTACAACAGGATAGAACTGGCGGAGAGGGAGGGATTCTATTTACGCCATTTCTAGCAAGTCGTGGTGAATCTTACACTTGACGATAATAACCTGTGTTTATGCGGGTTTCAAGCACATTCTTGACTTAGGGTCGGTTGTCCACGACGACCTCTAACGACCTGCATTGCCCATCAAAACGATATCAGTAATATCACCCTGCCACTGCCCGAAACAGGATAACCAAGCGGAACGGCCAGCGAACATATTAGAAATAAAACGATCAGAGTTTTCATGCATTAGTTTGAACTCGACCTTGCGGACAGGGCTGGCAGGTTCAACGTATCGGACACTGATCTGGGGGATTTTGAGTGTAATCGGGATATTACGACAGTAGCTCCTTCGTTCGGTTGTCAAAGGGAAAAGCCCAAAACCGCAAACCGCGCGGGCTTGTTTCGAGTCGGCGAACTCGCCCAGCATCCAGCAATCGGTCATCCCAATACCTAACATCGTTTGGCCTGGTGAATGGTTCACATCGTAAAAAGGGGCTCACGATGACCCGTGTCCACCGTCACTGTTTTCTTGCCGGGAAGGGTGCAAGTATTAAGTAGCGCCAAGCAAGGGGCTTGGTATGTCCAGCGAATCCATTTCGGGGAATTCTGCCTTTCTCGAAGAAACAACGGATCAGCCACTCGATGCTACACGTCACGGCGATGCCACCAGGGACATCGAGGCGTTCTTGCGCTCTAGAATCGTCGGGCAGAGCGCTGCCGTGGACGCGGTCGTCGAGCTCTACCAGATATTTCTTGTCGGCATGTCTGCGCCGGACCGGCCCGTAGGGAACCTGCTGTTTCTCGGGCCGACCGGATCCGGTAAGACCTATGTGATCGAGGTGCTCGCTGAAGCGCTCTTCGGGAATCCACACGCCTTCATCAAAGTGGATTGCGCAGAATTTCAGGAACATCACGAAATCGCCAAGTTGATCGGCTCCCCACCCGGCTATATCGGCCACATGCAGACGCAGCCGAT
>Ga0187891_1002422_pt1 | contig 14159 bp, 10 predicted proteins | sample June2016WEW_21_4_FD_132990 | JGI IMG/M metagenome (GOLD analysis project Ga0187891, IMG submission 132990) | Peatland microbial communities from SPRUCE experiment site at the Marcell Experimental Forest, Minnesota, USA - June2016WEW_21_40 | ecosystem: Environmental > Terrestrial > Soil >... | reverse complement strand
TGCGGAATGGAGACCCAAGAAGCGCGGAAGAGCGGCTTGTGGATCGCGCGCAGTTGCTGACGCTGACGGCACCCGAGATGACGGTTCTCGTCGGCGGTCTGCGCGCCTTGCATGCGAACTTCGGGCAGTCCAAACACGGCGTCTTCACCAACCGGCCCGGGACGCTGACCAATGATTTCTTCGTCAACCTGCTCGACATGAAAACGAAGTGGCAGCCCTCCTCTGCATCCGAAGGCGTGTATGAGGGGCGCGACCGCGCCACGGGCGAAATCAAGTGGACCGGCACCCGCGTCGACCTCATCTTCGGCTCGAATTCCCAACTCCGAGCCATCGCGGAAGTCTATGCCTCTGACGACGCGAAGGAGACGTTTGTGAAGGACTTCGTGGCGGCGTGGAATAAGGTGATGAATCTTGATCGCTACGAGCTGGCCTAACCGTGTAGGGGCGAGGCGCCGCCTCGCCCCTACGTACAAGTTGCGCGTCGGGTGGCACGGCTGGCGCAGAGCGAGGCTCTGCGGTCTTGAGCCATTACCACTCAGCGAAACTCAGAGCTTCGCTCTGCGCCAGCCGCGTGGCCGAGGGCGACCCGGAAAACGTACGTGACACATTTTTTCAAGGAAGGAGGAATCCTTCGTTGAGGCGGTGGCTGAAGGTTGCTCTTCAAAGTCTAACAGTCTTGATAGCGATAGTCCTGGTTGCGGGGATCGTCTGCGAGCAAATAGGTCGCAGGCGTGACCGATCCCGGCTCCCGCAAATTGGAAGGTCGGTGAACATCGGGGGCCGCAGTCTCAATATCTTCTGCTCGGGAGCGGGTGAGCCGCCCGTTATCTTCGAGTCTGGCGGAGCCGGCCCGGGCCTCGGATGGGAGCAGTTTCAAGCGGAAGCCGCTCAGTTCACACAGGCCTGCTGGTACGACAGAGCCGGCGAGGGTTGGAGCGATTTGGGGCCTTTCCCTCGAACCAGCGTGGCGATTGCCAACGATCTTCATGAGCTCCTGAAACGAGCAGGCGTGCCGGCGCCATACGTGTTCGCAGGTGGGTCCATTGGCGGTCTAAACTCGCGCATATATGGGGGCCTTTACCCGAATGAAGTAGCTGGGATGATACTCATTGACTCCGCGCACGAAGACGAACTAAAGCGCGCACCCAAGTTCTTTCTGGGCCGCACCGCGCCGCGATTCCTCTGGCATCCACTTCAGCTTGCATACGAGGCGGCGGCTTTCGTTGGCTTGGTGCGACTTATGCAGTCTTCTCCTGCACGAGGCAAGGGTCCTTCGCAAATGACGCGCGAAGAGATCGTTGCGGCCCTGAGGCAACAGCCAAAGTCGATTGTGGGAAACGTCTCAGCAGGTATCGTCTTGCCTGAGACCTTTGCCGAGGCAGCGTTAGTGACGAGGCTGGGCGATTTTCCCTTAATTGTGATGACGGCCGGCCAGTCACTCGATTTTGGAAATGCCGAACTGAACAAAGAGGCTGCGGCGTATCAGCAAGTGTGGATTCACGAGATACAACCGAAGCTCGTCCGGCTTTCTACACGCGGACGCCAGGTCGTCTTCCCCAATGCCAACCACGGCACGATCCCGCAAGAAGCCGTCATTAGCGCGATCCGCGAGGTCGTAACAGAAGCCCGCGGCGCAGCCCCAAGCAAGTAGCACGGACCTCCGCCTTCGCGGTCCGCGTCCCTTGTCCTGAAGGTGTGCTGGTAGTCAAAGTTGGGTGCAGGGATCCCATTAACCCACACCCTGCGCGGGTGGAAAATGAACTTCCGTATAGCTGCCGGGCGTGGCGGCGTCTACGGCTGCCGCGATCTTTTCGCCGTATAAGCGTACTACCGGCCATTGAGGAGTTCCCAAGACCACAAGGGCTATTCTGCGCCCTCGAAGGTCTTGTTGATAGCGCATGCTCTTATCTGCGGTGAGAACTACATCGAAATCGGCTCGTTCCGCTTCCGCCAGCAAGTCTCCGTTGGCGAGCGTGTCCCAACCAAGCTCCCGCGCCTTGGTTACCGTGTGCCCTCGAAGAAACCGGGCAACGCCGCTGGGCGTTACATGGTCAAAGAGAATGCGCATCGACAAGGGGTTCTGCCGCAGGGTGTGGCGGCGGGTCAAGGCTGCGTGCGGCAAATTTCAGTACGGTCTGAATCTGTTCCCGCGTCAGGTCAAACTGCTCGATGATTTCGTCGATGGTGGCCCCCGCCTCAAGATTCTCAAATACGGCAGACACGGGCATTCGCGTGTTGCGGAACACCCACGCGCCGCTTAATCGACCCGGCACGCTTTCCACGGCGGGGCATTGGGACCAATCGAGCACAGCCATCTCGTTACCATCCTCTTCCAAACACTCTTTTATCATACTCCTGCGGCCCTGTCATTTGCGATCCCCCCAAGCAAGCAGCAGCAGGTAACGCGCACAGTCCATCGGAAAACGTGATCGGAAAACGTGGTAGTTGCATTGAGAAGCTGCCGGAAGTATTCTGGAAGACAGGGCTGAAGAATCAATGGGGAATCCAGACAAGTTCCAGACCGACAGCCGGACGGCGGTGGCGGGCCATGAGACGGGCGACGCCCCGCCTATCTCCGCTCCGGTGCAATTCTCGGGGACCAAGGGGCGCGCCGCGGGTACAGATTCGCCGAGGCTGGAAATCCGGCACACGGCTTTGGTTCGCGTCACGCATTGGCTGACCACCATAGCCTTCCTGGCGCTGCTCGTTACCGGAGTGGAGATTCTCATCTCGCACCCGCGCTTTTATTGGGGTGAAACCGGCAACGTAAACACTCGACCCCTTTTCACTCCCCGGATTCCATCCTCGCGAGGCACCGTTCCCACCGGCTACGGCTACGTGCTTCCCGACCAGAACGGCTGGAGCCGGTACCTGCACTTCGAATCTGCCTGGCTAGCGGTGTTGACCGGATTACTTTACTTCGCCTTTGGATTCTGGAAAGGGCATTTCAGGCGAAACCTGCTTCCCGCATTCTCCGACGTCTCCCCGAAGGGGCTCGCGACCGCCATTTTCCGGCATTTGCGTTTCCGGCGGCCGAGTGAGGAAGAAGCCTGGTCGTATAACGTCGTGCAGCGCCTCACCTATTTGCTGGTCGTCTTTGTTCTCTTTCCCTTGATCATCTGGACGGGCCTGGCCATGTCCCCAGGCTTCACTTCGGTGGTTCCGAGCGCCGTCACGCTATTGGGCGGCCGCCAATCCGCGCGCACGATACACTTCTTTGTTTCCGGACTCCTGGTCCTCTTCCTTTTGGTTCACGTCTTCATGGTTTGTCTTGCCGGATTCCGAAACCGGGTAGGAGCCATGATCACCGGTCGCATAACCCCAGGTAAGGAGTGAGTATGAGCGGGATGTCTCGACGGAAACTGATTACGGCGGGCCTGGCAACCGTCGCGGGCGCCTCCGGGCTGGCCGTGGCGGCGAAGCTCGCGGCGCATTACGGACTCATCCCGCCCGATGCGGGTACCCTCTACGGGGCGGGCGAGACCCTGACCTATGCTGCGCAGCGGTTATTGGGCCGCCACGCGCTGGCGCGCGAGTTTGCACCCAGCCAGATCTCGACCTATCCCTTCGCTAACGCCGTTGACCGCCTGGGAGATCAGTTCCAGCGGCTTCAGCAGGGAGCGTTTGCGGACTGGCGTCTTGCCGTCGATGGGATGGTCGCTCGCCCGGCATTGTTCTCGCCGGCGGAGCTGAAGAGCTTCCCCTCGCGCACGCAGATCACGGAAATCGCGTGCGAGGAAGGCTGGTCTTATATCGCCGAATGGAAGGGCGTGCCGCTCTCGCACCTCATGGACCTCGTGGGGGTGCTCCCCCAGGTGCGTTACGTGTTCTATCGCTCGTTCCAATCCGACTGGTATGAGAGCATCGACATGGCCGATGCCTTGCACCCCCAAACGCTCGTCACTTACGGCATGAACGGCGGCGAGCTCCCCGTCGGCTTTGGCGGACCGCTTCGCCTGCGGGTTCCCCGGCAGCTCGGCTATAAGAGCGTCAAATACATCACCCGTCTCACCCTGACGGATAGCCTGAAAAGCTTCGGTCACGGCATGGGCTCAGGGGCGGCAGAAGGCGGGTACGCGTGGTACGCCGGGATCTGACACGCGTAGCGTCCCCAGGCCGGAAGCCCGCACTCGCCACTCGAAGCCCCGGATAGACCTCCATGCTGCACTCACCCTTCGGAAGACGGCCGTCTCGGATTCAGATCAGTGGTTCTTTGTCCCACCCCAAACGCGTCAGTTTGATCTGGGTGGGGTCACTGGTGCCGAGGTGGTAGAGAGAGTCTGCGGCGGCTAAGCTGCGAGGCGGAGGGGTGATGGGCCATTCCTCACCTTTGAAGAGGTTGCGCTTCTTCTGACAAATGCTCAGACAGACCGTATCGATCGCCACGGGATCGGTGCCTACGAGGATAGCTTTATAATCCCACTGATGCAGGGGATTGATTTGCGGGCCGGGGCCAAAGTAGGGGCGCAGCATATCGACCACAATGAGACGGGTCTTGCCTTTCACCTCAGGCAACAACCAAGTTTCTCCGAGCTTCGAACTGCCCTCGAAGTGATAGGAACTTCGGTTCCCGGTAAAGTTGATATAGTTCTTGATGGAAACGGCGATGCCGGTGAGGGCGTGGACTTTCACCGTGGGCACGTTGATGAGCGCTGTACAGTCTTTCACCGGAAGACCGAAGTCATTGGCAGCGACCCGGCTCCGAGCGATGCCGCTGGAGATCAAACGCTCCGTAATGGCGTCCAGCACCGCCTGGTTGACGTGGATACGATGCCAGGAGCAGCGCGTGTATTTGATCCCCACATTGTCTTCCGGGCGGAAGTAGCGCTGCCACGCCTTGGCAATCTCGCTTTCGCCGGTGAAGCTTTTCATGGCCGTGTTGAGCATCTCCACCACGACGGCCGAGTTGACTTGGTGGCCTGCATCCACGGCGGCCTCGTGCCGCACCAGCACCACCTCAGCGAGAGGCTTCTCCGCGGCAAAGGCGGAGCCTTGCCCGGCGCGTGCCAAACCCTCGAGCCCCATCGCCAGACCCAGCGAGCCGTAAGCCGCGCCGCGCAAGAAATCCCTTCGAGTGACCCTATCGAACTTGTCATGCGGATTCAAGGTGTGACTCCTTTCATTTTCGAGGCCGCAAGCTCTAGCAGCTTCTCCGCGCTCGCGCGTGACCCGGCCTCGAAGACAAGCAGGAGGACACCTTGCTCCCAACGTCCTCCTGCGAACTGTCCCTTCTCCAGTTTCCGAAAAATCGCATTTCCCGCCGGCGTTTCCCGAAGATAAGCCCTGCTGAATTGCTCGAAGGCCGCCCGGGCGTCGCGGGGTTTCGGATAACGGACGATGAGCAAGTACGGCTTGTCGCTGCTCTGCTGGTATCGAGCCAAAATCCCCTCGGTCCTGGAGTTCAGATCGAGCAGATTCGAGTCATCGAGAAAATAGTGAATGTTGAGTGATACCGAAGTATGAAAGTAATGAACACTGGGTTCAATGAGGCCCTGCGACGGCAAGGCCATAAGCAGCGAGGGCGTCTTTCCGCTCTGCGGGATTTCCGAGGCAATTTGGCGACCCAGGGTCATCAGGGCGGTCTTCACTTCCGGCGTCTCGTCCTCCGCCTGCAAGCGGACGAAGAACCGATCCTTCCAGAACCGCAGCAGGCCTGCAGAGTAAAGCGCCATTTGGCCCACGGAAACAGGTTGCCCATCCGTGTCGTGGGTGAAGACACCATAGGCATCCCTGGAAGAAGCCATCTGGTAGACTTCCGCGGCGATGCGCGGGGCGTTGGGCCTCGCATACTCGCGAGCCAGAAGCTGTTGGAAGTCGTAGGCAAGGTAGATTTCGCCACCGCCGTCCATGTAGTCGAAGATGGTCTTCCGCGTGAACGCCTTGTCCGGGCCGTCCGCTTTCCAGCCCCGAACCTCCTCTGGGAGCCGTAACATGTTCTCACCTGCGCGCGCCCCGCCGGGCGCAAAAAGGCTCAAACCTAGCAGAATCAGAAGAACTCTCGACAACTTTCCCCCCAGCTAACTCGTGCCTATCGTCCGCCTTGCTGATGTGGGGGAGATTGTACCACTTTCTATGTGGGGCGGGGGGTGGCCTGCGCCGCGACGGTAAAATCGGGTGCTATGCTGGCGCCTGGTACTTCAGGTACAATCCCTTCGCCCGCGAGGCGAGGTGTTTCCACCATCTCTTGTGAAGGCACTGCTGAAGGTGAATCATGCGCTGCATTTATTTGCTTTGTCTCTGTTCCACTATTGCTTGGGCTCAACAGCCCGTTCAAGTCCGCATCCATATAGCGGCCGGCGCTCCGGTCTCTACCATGCGCGGCGGGATCGGCGCCTCCTTTCATGTCATGGCGACGGAATTACCCGGCAGGAAAGGAAACGGCGATTCCTGGTCAGGGAGCGGTTGGGGCGGCAATCCGAACCCTGGCGACGAGCGGCACTGGCAGGAGTTGTTCAAACATGCGGAATGGCTCGGCTTGGATTGGTGCCGCGTGGAGCTTGAACAGCGCGTTTACGAACCGAGGCGCGGCGTCTTCGACTGGGACAATCCTGAGATGCAGGTGTTGTATCGCATCCTGGATTGGGCTGACCGGCGCGGCGTGGATGTCTTCCTGCAGCAGATGTGGGGCGACGTCGCCTGGAACGCTTACCCCGGCAATGCGGAAGACGCCGTCAAGCGGCTCCGCAGCGCGCCTTATTCGATTCCGGATTGGGCTCAAGGAATCGGTGACTTGGTCCAGCACCTGGTACGAGTGAAGGGCTATAAGTGCATCCGTTGGGTCTCGGTCTCGAACGAGCCGGGCCACGACGATTTCTCCTGGTGGCAGGATTCCAACATGAAGTCGGCTCCCTTCATACCTGGTTTGAAAGCGGTTCGGGAGGAGTTCGATCGCCGCGGTCTGGCCCTGCCGATTTCCGGACCCGACTGGACCGATCTGCCGGACCTCAAGCCTGCCGAAGTGGACTTCGACGCCTACATCGGAGCTTACGACCTGCACTCCTACAACGCGGTAATGGACTCCATGGACGGCAGCTACAATCTCACGGAGGCTGAGCAGCGGATGGCCCACTGGGCTAACTGGGCGCACGCCAGGAACAAGCCGTTCTTTCTTTCCGAATTCGGTACCATGGCGTTCGGATGGGGCAACGAGGATGCCGGTCCGGCCTGCTACCAATCCGGCTTGAAGAACGCATCTCTGATTGTGCGCGGCATCAATGCCGGGGTGGACGGATTCAATCGCTGGAGCTTCGCCAACCGCGGGGATCTGGACGGGCAGTGGCAATTGGTGCGTACCTGGGACATCGACCACAACAAGCTGCTCGATGCCTTCACACCCCAGCCCAACGCGTACTACCAGTTCGCCATGCTTACACGCTTCCTGCCCAAGCATTCGAGCGTGCTCGCCACCCACGTCGAGGCGCCCTTCACTGCAAGGGACCGGAAGCTGGTGGCAGCCGCCCTGCGCACGCCCAAAGGCAACCTCACGGTGGTGGTGGTGAACGAAAGCCATCGGGCCGCCGACGCCGGCATCGAACTTGAGCACCTGACGGCCCCGGTGCGCCTCGCGCGCTACTCGCTCAGCAGGGATGCGGAGGACAAGGCCGAAGTGAAACTTCGACCGGAGCGCACACTGGAAGTCAGGAAGGATCTGTCCGACCGCATTCCACCCATGAGCATTGTCGTCTACTCGACGTACCGCCTGAATCCTGACGACCCGGGCGTAATCACGGAAGAGTAGACATCCTGTGTAGGAGACCAGAATGAAAACTCGTGATAAGAGTGCAGAACCGAACGGCCGCGGCCCTGAAGGTTTAAGCCGGCGCGATGCGTTGAAATCATTTGCTGCCGGATTCGCACTACCCCTCGTGGATGGGCCGGCTCGTGGCCGACAGAGCGATCAGGTGGCCGAGGCGGAGCCCGAGGTAGCAAACAAGCGCAATCAGTCGTTTGACGGAGGGTGGCGCTTCTTCCGCGGTGATGCTCCCGGCGCCGAACTTCCCGAGTTTGATGACACTGCCTGGCGCCCGGTCGATCTGCCCCATGATTGGAGCGTCGAAGATCTTCCGCCTCTTTCAGAATCAAGCGGGGAGGGAGCGATCTGGGACGGTACAGTGGTGCCATTCCGCAGCGGTCCTTTCGACAGGTACCGGAGCGAAGGTAAGCGGGATACAGGCTGGTTCGTGGGAGGAACGGGCTGGTACCGCAAACGGTTCACGGCACCAGGACTTGATGTCGGCAGCCACATTGAGATCGTATTTGACGGTGTGTACATGAACAGCGACGCCTGGCTGAACGGCCGGCACTTGGGCAATCACCCCTACGGCTACACGTCGTTTGCCTTTGACCTGACGCCCCATCTTCACCGCCAAGGCGAGAACGTCCTGGCGGTGCGCGTGCGCAACGAAGGACGAAACAGCAGGTGGTATTCCGGTTCCGGTATTTACCGCCATGTCTGGCTGAACGTTACGGGCGACGTGCGCGTGCCCCTTTGGGGTGTGCACGTCACGACACCCGAAGTCAGCAAGGACTCAGCGAATGTCAAAGTCAACGTGACGCTGGAGAACGGTGGAAGCGCTGCGCAAGATGTAACGGTCAGGGTGCGGCTCTTGGGCCCGGAGAACTCTCCCGGCGGATATCACGAAGCGACCCAGCAGGTGGGGGTGGGCAGCAGCGTCCAGCAGGACCACTCCTTTGCGATCCAAGCGCCCCAACTGTGGTCGACGGCAACCCCGCAACTCTATCTTGCTGAAGTCGAACTGGTGGTGGGAGGCAGCACGATAGATCGCACCATGACCTCATTTGGAATACGGAAGATTGAGGTCGATGCTGAGCGCGGGCTGCTGATCAACGGCGAGGCAATCAAGCTCAGAGGCGGCTGTGTACACCACGACAATGTTCTGCTCGGTGCAGCAGCCATTGATCGAGCTGAGCAGCGGCGAGTTGAATTGCTGAAGTCGTATGGGTTTAACGCCGTCCGTTGCAGTCACAATCCCCCCTCGCCTGTGTTTCTCCACGCTTGCGATCGTCTTGGCATGGTGGTGATCGACGAGGCTTTTGACCACTGGACTATTCAGAAGAATCCCCAGGACTATCATCTTTACTTCAAAGAATGGTGGAAGCGCGACATCGACGCGATGGTGCTGCGCGACCGGAATCATCCCAGCGTCGTTTTCTGGAGCATCGGCAACGAGATTCCCGAACGGGCCGATGCCGCCGGGGTGGCGATTGCCAAGCAGATTGTCGACGAGATCAAGCGGTTGGACACATCTCGTCCGATTACCGCCGCCGTCCCGTTTTTCTTTGAGTCGGGCGGAACCCGGCCCTGGATTGAGAGCGATCCGGCGTTTCAGTATCTCGATGTGGGAGGCTACAACTATCAGTGGAGCGTGTACGAGAAGGATCACGCGCGCCTGCCCCATCGCGTGATTATGGGGACCGAATCCTTCCCGCTCCAGGCTTTCGAAAACTGGCAACTGGTTGAGAAGCACCCATATGTGCTCGGCGACTTCGTTTGGACCGGAATGGATTACCTGGGAGAGTCGGGCATCGGCAACGCCCAACTGAATTCTCCGAACCCATTCCCCCAGGGAGGAGCCGCTGCGCCGCCGGGCGAACTTGGAGGCATGCCTATTTCCAGTTTCGTGTTGATCTCTCCAGACTACCCGTGGTTCAACTCTTATTGCGGAGACATCGACCTGATCGGTGAAGCGAAGCCTCAGTTGTATTACAAGCGCGTGTTGTGGGGAGAAAGCAAATTGGAGATGGCCGTGCAGCGTCCGCTTCCGGAAGGACGCAGCGAGGTCGTCAGCGCCTGGGGTTGGTCGGATGAGCTCCAAAGCTGGACTTGGCCCGGCCACGAAGGCAAGGCGTTGAAGGTGCGAGTGTACTCGTGCGGCGATCAGGTTCGCCTCATGCTGAACGGCAAGGAAATCGGCGTGAAGCCGGTCTCGGTCGAGACCCGGTTTAAGGCCGAGTTCGATGTGTCTTATGCCCCCGGCGAACTGAGGGCAATTGCTCTGGCTCACGGCAGTCAGATCGCCGAACTCGCATTTGTGACGACCGGCAAGCCAGCGAGACTTCGGCTGAAGGTAGACCGGCAGTCCATACGCAGCGACCGCAACGATCTTGCTTATGTGATATTAGAGGTTTTGGACGAAGCCGGACAAGCGGTGCCCGACGCCGACGTGCCGGTTGCGTTCACGATCAGCGGGCCAGGCGTGCTGGCCGCCGCCGGAACGGCAAACCCGAAAGATATCCGGAGCTTCCGCCGGCACACCCCCAGAACGTTTCATGGCAAATGCCTGGCCATCATCAGACCCACTGGCTCTGCCGGAAGCGTCACCGTGCGAGTAGAGGCTCAGGGACTCGGGTCTGGCGAGGTTGTGCTGAAGGTTGGGTAACGGTTAATCGCAACTGCGGGTGGTACTTTAGGGTGTTGCAATTCGTCGCGCACAGGAGTATGAAGGAAGCATGCTGACCGAAGGAGCTAAGACTCCGCCGGGCACGCAGAGGTTAGTCGATAAATCACACCGCTCTTGCGGTGCGCACCGTTGGTAACGCCCCGCGGACGCTGCCACGGCATTAACGACGAATACCTGAGACGGGGAGCCGTAAGCGGTTCCCCGTTCTCGTTTTTGGCGGAGGAATTCCTGACCCGTGCGCACGCACTCCGCGACAATCGGATTGCCGCCCCGACGTAAGCGGACGGCTACGGTGCTTCCCAGTCTAGGGCGTAGATGTCCTGGGATCCGGTGTCGCGGAGTAACAGGGGCGAATCATCGGGGGTGACGCCGAGCCAAATGTTGAAGTAACCGGTAATTCGAAGATTCTTCAGATCGGCAACGCGCTCCACCTTGCGGTCGCTGGCACGGACCCGCAGCACTGCCGGATTCTCGGGCCAACGCAAAAAGTAAACATACCGCCCATCCGCTGACCAGTTCGGAAAACCACCGCTACCCTTCATGATTTCGGACCACTTCTCGGTTTGGAAGTCAAATAAGACCATGCTCAGCGAGTTTACAGGCATGGCGAGAATGTATCGTCCATCCGGCGACCAGCGTGGCGAAAAGAGTCCTGGAGATCCAGGCAGTGTGGAAATCTGGTGGTTGCTCAGGTCAAGAACCTTGATGTCTGAATGAGGGTCGGTAACGCGACGCGAGAAGACAATCTTGCCACCATCCGGCGACCAGTTCGGGTCCGTTTGAGGCTTAGGATCGCCCGGCATCAATTGCTGAGGGCTTCCGCCCTCGGACGAGATCAAGTAAACCTTTTCAGGTTCCCCCCACCGCGGGGAACTATAGAAAACGATCTGCTTGCCGTCGGGGGACCAGTGCGGCATGATGGGACGCAAGGGCGGGTAGGAAAGTTGTACGCGCTCGCTCCCGTCAGGCTTGCTTCGCCAGAGGGCGTAGTCGGGATAAGTAACATAGGCAATCCACTGGCCGTCCTTGGAAAAGGTGACATCTCCCGCCGAGATGCCGGAGACGTAGGGAAGGAATTGGCCGGCCTTTGAGTCGTAGCGAATCAGCTCACCACGAAAAGTCTGACCTACCACGAACAGTTTTTTGCCGTCTTTGCTGGGAAGGGGCGAGGACAATCTGAGCGGGCTGGAGGTTAACCGAACGGGTGTGCCGCTGGGCTTGCGGAGAAATCCCCCTTTTTCGGGAAGAACCCAGATCTGGCCCTGCGACTGGAAGACAAAGTACCTTCCATCGGGTGTCCACCTGCCCCACGATTCGGAAGGAGGATTGTGCCAGCCGGCAAGCAACTGGTGCAGATTCGATCCTTGGGCCGAAACTTCCCACAGCGACCGCGCGGGGGTATTGAGGCCCTGCACAGTCAACCGCAGTTCACTTCCATCCGGCGACCACGCAGGCAAAAACGGCAAGCCCGGCATGGACACTAGCTTGTGGGACTCAGTACCGTCACCCTTGGCCAGGAATAGGTCGCTTCCATTGGTGTAAACAAGAGTCTTGCCGTCGGGAGACCAAGCTCCGTCCCCTCCCACGGTGTCTCCCAGGCGGCGGGGCGAACCTCCGAGAACGGGAAGACTCCAGAGCGGCCCGGTGGAGGCCGTACCTGTCGCGTCCACGACAAGAATGGCAGAGCCATCCGGCGAGATGCTGAGTGGGTGCAGGGTTGCGGAAGGCATCTCGATCCGCACCGGCACCCCGCCAGAGACGGATACCTGGGCGACGCCCTCGGGGGTGCCGCCGCCCACAAAAGTACCGCCGCCCACGCCGAGGTAAAGGCGCGAACCATCAGTCCCCACGAATTGCTTCGGCTCACCGTCGTAGGTAAGCTGGACGTAGTTTGAGACCTTCGGCACGGGCAAGGGGCGCGTCCAGAGATAGGCCAGAATGGCCCCAACGGCGACTACGATCCCTGCCGCGATTGCCAGCCAGCGCCGTCGCAGCGCCGGCGTTTCGCCGACAGTGACGTGGGCTTCCTGCACGCGGTCTTCGGCTCCTGTGCTGGGGCGGGATACACCAGCCACGGCGGCCGAGACGCCCGCGCTACGTCCGGAATCGGTGTCACGCTTCAGACGCTTCAAGTCCGCGCGCAGATCACCGGCACCGTGATAGCGCAAGTCGCGGTCCTTCTCTAGAGCCTTGTTGATTATTCGTTCAAGTTCGGGGGCACACTCGGGATTCAGCCGAACCGGGGGCACGGGCGTACGGTTCAGAATGGCCTCAAAGATGACGCCTGAGCTGTCACCGCGAAAGGGCAACGTCCCCGTCGCCATTTCGTACAGCACCACACCAAAGGAGAACAAATCACTGCGTGCATCCAGCTCCTTGGCCCGCACCTGCTCTGGCGACATATAGGCTATCGTCCCCAGCGTTGTCCCCGGGCTGGTCAGATGCGGCTCGTCCACCGTGGCGGCGGTTAGACCATTCAAGGTTGCACCCTGACCGGAAGCGCTGCCCACCGTTGTGGCCTTAGCCAAGCCGAAGTCCAGCACCTTGGCGTGTCCCCGTTTGGTTATGAAGATGTTTGCCGGTTTGATGTCCCGATGGACGATGCCCTGGCTGTGAGCCGCATCAAGGGCATCCGTGACCTCGATGGCGATCTCCAGCAGTCGATCCAACTCAATGGGGCGGCCCTGAATCTGGTGCTTCAGCGTCACGCCATCCAGGTACTCCATGGCGATGAACGCCTGGCCTTCGTATTCGCCTACGTCGTAGATCGTGCAGATATTGGGATGATTCAGGGCTGAGGCAGATTGCGCTTCGCGCTGGAAACGCGCCAGTGCCTGGGGATCTTTGGCGACCGCCTCCGGCAGGAATTTTAGTGCGACAAACCGGTGGAGGCGAGTATCTTCAGCCTTGTAAACCACACCCATCCCTCCGCCCCCGAGCTTCTCCAGAATGCGATAGTGGGAAATCGTCTGACCGATCATGGGTGAATGACTATTTATGATTGGCAATCTCGACGTAATAGAAACGATTATAGCACGCACAGCTAAGGCAAAGGGTCAGAACAATGGATCCTGCCAGGCTGTGCTGAAACAGTTTGCTGTGGGCTTACACGGAAAGAGTTGACCAGAACTGCAATCAGAGGGGCATGGGGAAGTTGGAGTCTGTCTAGCGAATGATTCCGCGCGTGGCGCCTACGTCCCGACGGTTTGAAGCTGTGAAAAAATTGCCAAGCCTGTCATTCCGAGCCCTTCGCTTGTCATCCTGAGCCCCTCGCTTGCCATTCTGAGCCCCTCGCTTGTCATTCTGAGCCCCTCGCTTGTCATTCTGAGCCCCTCGCTTGTCATTCTGAGCCCTTCGCTTGTCATTCTGAGCCCCTCGCTTGTCATTCTGAGCGGAGCGAAGAATCTCGCTCTGCCGCTCAGGCTAAACTCCGTGAGGAATCTCGCCCTGGTCCTTGTTCAGTGAACCACTTGGCGCAGAACAACATTCCTCGCTCCGCTCGGAATGACATTTCATGGTTTCCGCGCGTTCGTCAGCCGACGAACATGAGCAACTGCTTTGAAAATCGTGGCGCGGGCGTCCCGCCCGCTGTCGCGCGGGCATCCTGCCCGCGACCGCGGGCGAGACGCCCGCGCCACATCCGTCCACGGTCGGCCCATTTTTCGTGGTTTCCGGGTGCCCGTCAGCGGACGAACAAGAGCGACTGCTCTGGAATCGGCATTTTCACCCCTTCCACGT
>Ga0187891_1002419_pt1 | contig 14191 bp, 17 predicted proteins | sample June2016WEW_21_4_FD_132990 | JGI IMG/M metagenome (GOLD analysis project Ga0187891, IMG submission 132990) | Peatland microbial communities from SPRUCE experiment site at the Marcell Experimental Forest, Minnesota, USA - June2016WEW_21_40 | ecosystem: Environmental > Terrestrial > Soil >... | reverse complement strand
CTCTCGGGAATTGCCGCGCCAATTGTCACCGGTTACCTGGTGTCGGCACGGCAATCTTTCGCTTGGGCGTTTGGGGTGCCGGCACTCTATCTAGCGTTTGGAATTGCGGCATACATGTTTCTGCTTGGCAGGATTGAAAGGATTGCCGCGTAGTGGGCTACTCTGATTTATGAGTAGTTGCGAGTCAGGACCTACTTGCAACGGGAGCCAAGCTCGAGCGCATCAGTTGTTCTGCTTTGCCGGACGGATCTAGCTCGGGCGTGACATGGAGATTCGATGAAGGCGCTGCTACTATCCGAGTATAAACGCCTCGAGATTGTAGACCTGCCCACGCCGCATCCGGCCGAGGACGAGTTACTGATACGGATCCAGGCCTGCGGGATTTGCGGAAGCGATGTGCATGGATACGATGGCAGCACCGGGCGGCGGCTTCCTCCCGTCGTTATGGGGCACGAAGCCGCAGGTATTGTTGACTCCGTTGGTAGGGCTGTCGGGAACTTTCGTGCAGGGGACCGAGTAACATTCGACTCGACGGTATACTGCGGCAAGTGCTTCTACTGCCAGCGGGGCCAGATCAATCTCTGCGAGAATCGCGAAGTCATTGGGGTTTCAACCCCAACTTTTCGGCGAATGGGCGCGTTTGCGGAGTTTGTCACCGTGCCTGCGCGGATCGCCTACCATTTGCCGGAAAGCATGCCTTATGCACACGCGGCAATGATCGAAGCGGTCTCTGTGGCCGTTCATGCTGTGTCGCTTACCCCGATTGCACTTGACGATACAGTGGTCGTGGTTGGTGCGGGCATGATCGGCCTGCTTACTCTTCAGGCGGTGCGCGCGGCCGGCGCTGGAAGAGTATTTGTCCTCGACCTGGATGACTCGCGGCTGGAACTCGCGCGAAGCCTGGGCGCGACCCAGACATTCAACTCCCGAAGCGGCGATGTTATCCCTCAGATTCTCGATCTGACATCGGGTCGCGGTGCGGACGCCGCAATGGAATGCGTGGGGAATACCGTTCCGGTCAAGCTCGCCCTGGACAGCGTAAGGAAGGGCGGTAGCATGACTTTGATTGGAAATGTCGCGCCGACCGTCGAGCTCGATCTGCAATCGACGGTGACACGACAGATTCGCCTGCAGGGATCTTGCGCGTCGTCAGGGGAATATCCCGAATGTATCTCGTTGATGTCGCGCAGAGCCATTCGCGTTCAGCCTCTGATCTCCGCTGTAGCTCCGCTTGAGGACGGAGCCTCGTGGTTTCGTCGTTTGTACGAGCGCGAACCGGGTTTGCTCAAAATTGTCCTTGAGCCATGAAGACATGCTTCCGAGGTAGTAACTCATGATTAACTCATTGTTTGACTTAAGCGGCAAGGTAGCGCTGGTAACCGGAGCGAGCCGGGGTCTTGGGCAGTACTTTGCTCGAGCACTTGCGCGCGCCGGCGCCGACTTAGCCGTAACTAGCCGGAACAAAAATGCGCTGACGGGATTTGCCGAAGAAATTAAAGGCATCGGACGGCATGCTTTCTGCGCGGAACTCGATGTGCGCGACCACACCAGCATCCAGCAAGCGATCGCCGCGATTGAGGAACATTTCGGCAAGATTGATATCCTCGTCAACAATGCCGGTTGCAATACTCGCAAGCCGGCGCTTGAAGTCAGCTGGGCTGACTGGAACACGATACTCGACACAAATCTGCGCGGTTCATTTTTTGTTGCCCAAGCGGTTGCACGAGGCATGATCCAACGAGGTTACGGTCGCATTATCAATATAGGATCAGTCACCAGCGTGCAAGGATACGCGGGGCTTGGACCCTATGGCGCAAGCCGCGGTGGGATACGGCAACTTACAATGAGCCTTGCCGACGATTGGGGCAGTCGAGGCATCACCGTGAATTGTCTCGCGCCAGGCTGGTTCAAGACCGAGCAGAATCGGGTTCTATATGAAAATGCGGCTTGGGTCGAATATATTTGCGATCGCATTCCGGTCAAGCGGCCCGGCCGGCCCGACGATCTCGATGGAGCCATTGTTTTCCTCGCGTCGGAGTCAAGCCGGTACATCACAGGACAAACACTTCTTGTGGACGGAGGTATTTCCACCGGAGCTACCAAGGCAACCGTCTAGGCCTTCGACCTCATAGAGTCGTACCTCACAATGGCGGATACAAGAAGGAGAAATATCTAGTGCGGAGAGAGCTACAAACCTGTAAATGGGACCAGGACTGGAGGTTCGAGCTTCTCTCGTGGCGCCCTTTACAAGATCCTCCGCAACCATATATATGTCGGCGAGATCGCACACAAAGGCGCTGTCTATCGCGGGCAGCACGAGGCGATCATTGATCGGGAGCAATGGACTCAAGTTCAGAAGCTTTTAGATCAAAACCGCCAGGGCGAACGGCGTAAGGCACGCGCTACCAAGGTGAGTCTGTTCACTGGAATCCTCTTCGACACAGCAGGCAACCGCTACACACCGACCCACACCAACAAATCCGGACGGCGCTACCGGTACTATACGTCCCAGGCCGTCATTCGGAAGGCCACGCAAACCGATGAGCCGGCCCGCATCCCGGCCCACGATCTCGAAGCTGCAGTCATCGAGCGCATTCTCGAATTCATGAAATCGCCGCGAGAAGTGCTCAAGCTGCTGGCGCCTGCTGGCAAGCAAGCCGTTAATGGAAAATACTCCGAGCTTCTCAAGCGGGCGTCGGAAAAGGTTACCAACTGGAGCAAGCTCTCAGCCGAGCAACGAGGACACTTGATTACGGGAATCCTTGAGCGAGTCGTGGTTCATCCGGACGAAGCGGAGGTTTTGATCCGCAAAGATATTCTGATCCAAAAGCTCCTTGGGAAGGAACCGGCGCAATCAGCAGCCAGAAAGGAAACGCACTCCCTGCGATGCGCATTTCACCACGCACGCCAAGGGAAAGCCCTGCGTCTGATTATTGGGGATGCCGGCGATCCGCTCGCGATCAATTCTCTCGCCATCCTCAAGGCGGTTGCGCAGGCACGCGATTGGCAGAAGCAGCTCATTTCCGGTGAGGCGCTGGGCATCAAGCACCTAGCGAAGCGGAATCATCTCCGAGTGACAACGGCCAGGAAGATTTTGCGATTTGGATTCTTAAGCCCGGCCTCGATTGAGGCAATCCTGGACGGGCAAGTCGCGCCAAACCTCACCTTCGATTCCTTGGTCGGCAGAATCCCGGTTGTCTGGAAGGAACAGGCTGCGCTTATGAGTCCCGGCCAGATCGCCGACTGACGAAAGCTTGATAAATTCTCTTTGCTTCTGAGAAAGGCACATTACCAGTTGTCAGCCGCAAGCCTTATTCGCGTCCATGATTTTGAGAATGCACATGAATGCGAGGTGGCGTTCTCGGAGCTGCCGACGGATGCATTAATATGCGGGGAGTGCTCTGCCCGTGGTATCGTTCCGCCGTCAGCGGGTCTCGTACTCGAAACCCAGCGAGAGCGGGCCTGCAGTAGAGGGCTGACTTCTGAGAGTTTCATGTTCTCGGAGGCATGAGAATAGCCCGAGTGTCTGATGTTCTTAGTTGTCGGCGAGATGGTCGGGTTCGAAAAGGAACTGACGCTGGAGTCGGTGCGTGCAGGACTGTGACTCGCCAGGTCGAGAAGGAAACGGTTGGGGCATCCACGCACCTGTATGAACCCGGACCAAGTGGCCGCCGTGCGCGCAAAGGGAGACTCGTAGCGGGTCATTACCAAGCGAGCACGTGTTGGAGTCGGCACTCCCCGCCGGGCACTACAGGAGCGTTCCCAAAACCTGTCGGCGGCCGGCGCCATAAACGTCTGATTCTGCAGCACCGAAATTGGTCGGCCTTGGCGTTCCAGAACCAGGTGATTCTGGGAGGAAGTGGTACACGCTGAAAGGCTACGGCTGGATTCAAAAATGGCGGTTCACCTGGCTACGTCTACAGTATCCTTAGGGCTTTTGGAAGACCTGCGATGGGGGACTGATGGCGTTCGGGATGGCCTTGCGTGGTCTGAATGCGGAGCAGGTAGAGGTCGTCTTGAACTCCCAAGTTGTCAGTTGCCAGCTATCCACTACTTGGTCCCACTCAGAGGCAAGGATCCGACACTTCGCTGGTACGCGATCACGCAGGTCTGGCGATGGCAGTTACGCGCCCCCACGGCATTTTCGGAAATAGTTTAGTCCCATTGAGATTGGTTCCAGGTCGCTGCGACTTGGGGTCGCGTCGACTTGAATGGGTGCTTTCGGTCTATAGAATTTCCGAAAATGCTTTAGGAGACGAAGATCGCACGAATCTGTTCAGCGCGAAAATCGAATATGCGTTCCACGTCCTCGCGCACCCGCCATCCGGCGAAGAAATCGCCCACTGCCCCCAGTGGAATCGCATAGCGCAACACATCGTACATTAGCGTACCTCCATCGCGCTCTTCAAAAGTATGAGTATGACGCCAAAGCCGGTACGGCCCCCGCAGTTGAGAATCGATAAACTGATGCGGTGGTTGCCACTCTTCGATGCGTGTCGTCCACCGCATTGGGATGCCGTGCCAAGCCAGCTGGTAGTGGATCAGCACGCCCGAATCGATCTTCTCCGGGGCATGAAGAATCCGGAAGTGCAGCCATGGCGGTGTGATGCGATCGAGGTTAGCGGCCTCGCTGAAAAACGCAAAGACCTCGGCGAGTGGAGCGTGAATCCACATTTCACGATGAAGTGACTGTTCCTTGGCTTTCATCATACCCTGCCCCTATTGCATCCCCCTTCCGGTACCCGCTGTGTGTTCGGCTGCGGCGGCAATCCCGCGCAGCATCCCCGCGAATATCCATTTATGAACGGGATAGAGAGCATACCAGTAGACGAGACCTCCCAGGCCAGCGGGGTCGAAGATCGCCGTCTGCCGAATGACAGATCCTGGGGAATTGGGTGTGATTTCAAACTGAAGCCACGCACGTCCAGGGACTTTCATCTCCGCCGCCAGTCTCAGTGCACGATCCGGTTCGACGGACTCCACGCGCCAGAAGTCCAGCGCGTCTCCCACCATAAGGTTGTGAGGGTCCCTGCGGCCACGGCGCAGACCTACACCGCCAACCAGCAGGTCAAAAGCTCCGCGGAGTTGTCACAGCAGGTTTGCGAAATACCATCCATTTGCTCCTCCAATACAGCGAATCGGAGCAAACGCCGCGCTGGGTGGAACAGCAACCTGAGCGGCGCGCGAGTCAACCAGCCTCGTCCCGAAGAGAACCCCACCCCATTGCGGATTGACGCCGGCGGAAGACCAGGCGTCAGACCATCGCGTCTGGGCAAATTCATGGTCTTCATTGACGATGGCCCTTGCGATCGCTGTGCGCAGCCCCATTGGCTCAATCTTGAACACGGCCAGCGCGGACGGGTTCTTGACCAAAGTAGGGTTTCGCAGGCTATCGACCAGTTTGCGTCCGATGTTCGCATAGACTGGAGTGACCAATCCCAGCCATAAACTCGACAGGCGCGGAGTCAGCAGCGGCACTGAGATCATCCACCGGCGGAGACCGCGCTGCAGCGCGTACTCCTGCATGATCTCGCCGTAGCTGACCTGATCGGCGCCGCCAATTTCATATGTGGCGCTTTGGCCGGAGGGCAGATCGAGTGCCTTCAGCAGATAACCGATGACGTCTTCCACGGCGATGGGCTGAGCTTTCACAGCAACCCAGCGAGGGCAGATCATTACCGGCAAGCGCTGGACTAAGGCGCGAATCATTTCGAAGGATAGGCTTCCCGATCCGATCACGATGGAAGCACGAAACTCGATGATAGGAATCTCAGACGACCTCAGGATGTCAGCGACTTCCTGGCGACTGCGCAGATGGGCCGATAAGCCTTGTTCCGACTCGCCCAATCCGCCCAGGTAAACAATTCTCTTAACACCAGCCTCGTGTGCGGCGACTGCAAAATTGTGCGCCGCCCGACGGTCGTTCTCCTCAAACTTCCCCGCCGAGCCCATCGAGTGAACAAGATAGTACGCGGTGTGCACGCCTTCCATGGCCGGAGCCAGAGAATCGGGGTCTAGGCAGTCGGCTTTCGTGATCTGCGTTCCGGGAGCAACGCGCGAATTGAGAAATTCCGGTCGCCTGGCCAAACACCGCACTTGGCATCCGGCATCCTCGAGCGCCTTGAGCAGGCGACCGCCGATGTAACCGGTGGCCCCAGTCAACAGGATCAGTCCGCGATCTGTAGTGGGGAGTTCCATAACAACTTGTGTCTTATTCCACCTTCCTGAAGCCAGATCGACATGGATAAGCGCTGCGCATCCTGAACGCCCAAGCAACTCGCCCTCACATTGGCTCAGTTAGCAAGCGAAGACTCGCGGTTTCGAACAATACCAAGACTCCGGGTTCTGAAACAGCGTTCACTGCTATACATACCTGAAGCACACGCCACTAAGTCGAGCTAACTCTTCGGTAACAAGGGAATCAGCGCGCTTGTCCGTCTCTTGTAATCCGCAAAATCAGGATTCTCGGCCATTTTCCTTTCAAGCATGGGGATTCCAGAAACCTTGACGATAAGGATGGTGATGGTTAAAGGACCAACCACTCCAAACCAGCCGCCGGCGGTGCCAAGTGCAACGACCCAAATGCCCCACCACTGTACGATCTCACCAAAGTAGTTGGGGTGCCGCGAGTAGCGCCACAGCCCGCTTTGCATTATCCTGCCGCGGTTAAGAGGATCTTTCACGAAATTTGCCAGTTGTGCGTCACCCGCCGTCTCGATCAGGAATCCGAACAGCCAAACGGAAACTCCAATGCCGCCGAGAAATGCGAGCTTCCCTCTGGCGCTTGCGTTGATGATCAATACCGGCATCGCGGTGAGAAAGAGGAACGCGCCCTGCAGAAGAAACACCTGCAAATACGAACGCACATAGAACCACTTGCCCCACTCTCGCCTCCACGCTGCGTACCGATAGTCCTCCGCCTTGCCTCGATGGCGTTTACCAAGGTGCCACGCCAGACGTAGGCCCCATACGCTAACCAAAGTGCTCACCAGGATTCCCCGCGCTCCTGCCGCTCCAGAGAGGAAGAACGATGCCCACGCAAGGAGGACGAAGCCCAAACCCCAGGCCACGTCGGCCACATCATTCCTCCTCTTGAGCACCGCAATCGCGAACCAGAGACTCACATATGCCCACAGGACGAATCCCAATGTCAGGTAGTAAGTCATCGGCCCAACTTCAACGCGACAAGGCAGGTAGCCGTCGAAACCGATGCGGCCAATACTATGCCCCAGAGCATATCGACGATCGTCACCGAGAGCGGCCAATCTTTCAGCGTAGCGAGGTTCGTGAGATCGTAGGTCGCGTAGGTGATGAGGCCAAACAGGGCCCCGAAGAGGAGTGCCTGCCCCCACGACCCTTTCTCGACCGCCGGACTGATTACGAACACGACCATGGCAGCGATGAAGAGCAGGTAAAACAAGATGGCCGCTGTCCAATTGACGTTAGACTTCATCAAGAAGCCGATATGCTTGACATAGAACTTCTTGGCTACAACGCCGAGCCAGACCATGTCGAGCGCGAAGAAAATCGGAAGGGCAATGCCATAGAGCTTCAGGAACATAAATTCACCCTTAGTCCTATTCAGCGTTCAAGTTGCACGGAATGCGGGGCTCGCGCTCCAGGTTCAAGACTCGCGAGTCGGGTGGCGGGCCGGGCGACGGGCGGCGCGGCATCGGGCAGCAGTCCAGAGGGCAAAAATCCGGGCGCGGCCCCATGATTCCCAGTGCGAGTCTGGGTTGACTGTCGTCGAGTCGCTCCGAGATCAGTTCGCGAATCATGCGAATGAATCTGGGATGAGTGCCGACGGTTTCGGCTCGTACCATGTTGATTCCGAACTCCTCGCACAACTGGCGCGCCTGCGTATCGAGGTCGAAGAGGATTTCCAAGTGGTCGGAGACAAAGCCGATCGGCGCAATCACGACATCAGCGCCGCGGCCCTCCCCTTTGAGTTCGCGGAGACAATCCAGGATGTCCGGTTCCAGCCACGGTTGCGACGCCGACCCGCTGCGACTCTGAAAGACCAAGCGCCAATTCTCCCGCCCCAATCTCTCGGCAACCATCCGGCCGGTGTCCAGCAATTGCTTTTCGTAGTCGCACCCTGCCGCCATCATGCTGGGAATGCTGTGCGCGGTATAAATCAATTGCGCTGCATCGCGCCGTTCCAAGGGGATCTTTGCCAGCGCTTCCTGGACACGCTCCGTAACGGCTTCAATGAAGCCCGGGTGATTGTGGAACGCTCGTATTTTGTCCACAATCGGCGCGTCTTCCCCAACGGCCTCCCGCGCATTTGCAATGTTCTCCCGATACTGTCGGCAACTCGAATAGGAGCTGTACGCCGAGGTGACAAACGCCAGTGCATGACGAACGCCGTCTGCCTTCATCCGGCGCAACGTGTCCGCCAGAATCGGGTGCCAATTGCGATTGCCCCAATAGATTGGGAGGTGCGGCCCGTGCTCTGCCAACTCGGCGTCGAGCGCTTTGATGAGCTTTCGATTCTGGTCATTGATGGGACTCTTGCCGCCGAATTCGTAATAGTGTTCAGCGACCTCGAACATGCGCTCTCGTGGAACGTTCTTGCCGCGCAGTACATTCTCCAGGAACGGCATCACGTCTTCTGTCTGCTCCGGACCTCCGAAGGAAACAACAAGAACCGCGTCGTATTTCACCGCGAACACTCCTCTCGCTCCAGCTCCATGACTGGTTCGTTCATCAGCGGGTTTCGGTTCGTGGTTTTGCTGAGCAGAAGCTGCACATCGCTGACCTGGCGCTCACGGAACGCGCCTTCACAGGATGCAAGGTAGTATTCCCACATGCGCAGGAAGCGCTCGTCGAAACCCAGGCTCCGCACCTCGTCCAGCCTTTCAAGGAAGCGCCGCCGCCATTCCTTCAGGGTCACGGCGTAATGCATGCCGATATCCTCCAAATGGAATGCCTGCAGGCGTGTCTTCCGAGCCAGAGTACGCAACATCTCAGTCACCGAAGCCAGTTCCCCGCCGGGGAAGATGTGCTTTCTGATCCAGTCGCTCCGTTTCCGATAGGCATTGAACTTTCTCTCCTGGATCGTGATGGTTTGCAGCAGCATGTTCCCGTCGGGAGCGAGCAGCCGGTCACACGCGCCAAAATAGTCCTCATAGTGCTCGTAGCCGACAGCTTCGAACATCTCAATGCTCACGATCTTGTTGTATCGCCCACGCAGGTTTCGGTAGTCCTCAAATTGCAGGTCGATGAGCTTGCCGGCCAGTCCACGACGGGAGAATAGTTCCTGTGCGTAGTCGTGCTGCTGACGACTGATCGTCGTCGTTGTTACATGGCATCCATAGTTCTCCGCGGCATAAGCGGCGAAGCCGCCCCATCCGGTTCCGATTTCCAGTAGACGGTCTTGGGGCTTCAATTGGAGTTTGCGGCAGATGACGTCAAACTTGCGTCTCTGCGCCTCTTCCAGAGAATCCTCGGGACTCTGGTAATAGCCGCAGGAGTAGGCCATGCTCTTGTCGAGGAAGAGACGGTAGAAGTCGTTGCCAAGATCGTAGTGGTAAGCGATGTTCTTCTTGCTTCCGGCCTCGGTGTTGCGATTGCGACGATGGGAGAGGAAGTCGGCCGTTCTGCTAAACAGGCCAAGCAGGCGATGGCCTGCTTCCAGTTGGTCAAGGTTGCGGATGCCGAGACGCGTCAGCGCCACCAAGTCCGGCGTTGACCACTCGCCCTCCATGTATCCTTCGCCCACTCCGATGTCACCGTCAAACACGGCGCGCCGGAACAATCGCTTATCGTGCACTGCCACGACGACGTGCAGCAGATTGCCCGGCTGCCCGAACTGATAAGTCTCCCCGGGACATACCAGCTCGAGATATCCGTCGCTGAACTGCTCGAGTGTCTTTAGAAACAGTTTCTTGGCGAACGCGGTAGTCAACTCGCTCACCATGATGCCCCCCAGTGTTTTGTATTTGCTTCGGTGAAATGCCCTGCACCCGGATGAGGAACCACGGGTACTTTCTTGAAATGCAGTTTCACCGCCTCCCAATGAATGGCCGCAATGACCTTCAACGTCATCCACGGGTACTGAGCCAGGGTCCGATGCAGTTCAGCCCGCGACCACTCGCGACGCTCCAGCTTCAACGTCGCGTCGAAGATTGCCTTGCCATCTTCGTAGCTGATGCATTGGCCAATCAGGCGATCCGAAGGAGGCGTGAAGGTCCACTCATACTCCTGTTCGAGGCCCATGAACGGAGAGACGTAAAAATTCTTCGCAAAGCGGTACTTCCGGTTCTCTCCGGCAGGCAGCTCACAGTTGGCATTCATCCAGTAGTTTTCGGTCTCGCCGAAGGTGTTATTCACTTCGGCCAGGATCTGTCTTAGTGTTTCTGCGTGGTCGTAGCAGTAATAGAACGAAACGGGATTGAAATTGTATCCGAGATAACGCAGATGGGTAAGCACGAAGATTTTCCCGTCCGGCATCTCCACGCCCTTTTTCTGCGCATCTTCCTGCAGGCGCTCGCGGAGCGTCTTGCGGGGATCGCCGAAGTGGTCAACCTCGTGGTAGGACGCCCAATTCCGGCGATTGTATCCAGCGAATGGAGAGACCTTCATCAAGTCAGGCAGGCAATCGATGTCGAGAAACACCATGAACAACGGATAGGTAAACTCGTGACGCGCCGGAGTGAACCTCCGGTGCCGGAGCTTGCCGATATAGATCGATGATTCCATTCAGACCGCCGCCTCCCAGTTGACGCCCAACTTCTCGGCGACGCGGATAGCGGAGTTCAATCCGTCTTCGTGGAAGCCATTGAACCAGTATGCGCCGCAGAAGTGCGTATGGCTATGTCCACTGATCTCGGACCAGCGCGATTGTGCTTGCACTGCATCGCTGGTGTAAAGAGGGTGGTAGTAATCCATCTCGCGCAGGATGCAACGCTCATCCAGTGAATCTGTGTTGTTCAGAGTCACGCAGTAGTCCTCGGGAGTCGACAGGCCCTGCAGCCGATATGTGATAGGTCAAGGTTGCGGCCCCGCTCGAGACTCCGAGGTGATAGTTCCAGGACGCCCGCGCGCTTGGCCGCTGCGGTAACAAGCGCGAATCTGTATGCAGCACCGTCCGATTTCGGCTGGTGCGAAAGTTGAGCAGCACACTTCGCTCCGAAGGCGTGGCATCCTTGAGCAACTGCAAGGCCTGGGGTGCGTGGCAGGCGAACACCACTTCGTCGAAATGCTCCGACGGTCGATCTTCAAACACAATCTGAACACCGGCAGGCATCCGCCTCACGCCTTCGATTCTTGCTCCTAGGTGTATGTTCCGCTTGTAGGGCGCGGTCAAAGGAGCTATGTAGACGCTGCTTCCGCCCTTCAGCACATACCACTGTGCTTGCGTTGTGATTCCAAGCAGGCCGTGATTGTCCAGAAAGCGAAACAGGGTGAAGGCCGGAAACTCCTCGATCTCCTCCAGCGAGGTGGACCACACCGCGGCCGCCATCGGCTTGAGGTAATAGCGGGCAAAGTCGCCTCCGAATCCCTGAGCAGAGATGAACTCTCCGAGCGTAGTCTCAACGTTAGCCGGACTCCGCAGCAGGAATCGCGCCTTCCGGTTGAAGCGAAGAATCTCCGCGAACAATCGAAACTGGCGAAGTCGAAGCAGGTTGCTGCCGAAGAACCCCGCCACGCCTCGTGTGCTGTACTCGAAGGCGGTCTCTCTGCAGGACACTCCAAAGGACATGTCGCTCGGTTGCCGCTGGACACCTAACTTCCTGAAAAGACGCACTAGGTTGGGATAGGTGCGATCGTTGTGAACGATGAATCCTGTGTCGATTTTAAGGACGCCGCGACTGGTTTCAATGTCATGTGTATGCGTGTGACCGCCCAGCCTCAACTCCCTTTCGAAGAGCGAGACCTCGTGCTTCTGGCTGAGCAGGTACGCGGCCGCCATTCCGGAGATGCCTGCTCCTACGACCGCAATCCGACTCATGCCTTAGCCCTTTCCGTGGAAGCCACGCGGAAGCTGACGGAATTGCGTACTGTCGCACCGCTTAAGACACGGCTTGATATATCGAACGGTGGAGTTCATACCTCAATCCTCTTGATTGCTGTGCGCAGCTTGTCTAGCTCCCAGCAACGCCGCGTGAGATTCAGAAAACATGGTCCGGTGCGATCTGTAACCAGCTCTACACGCAGAAGATGAATCCCAAACTAGCAAAGATTCACATCAGTTCATTTGATTTTCGCATTATGAAAGATTCAGCGAGAAACAGCGGCTGTCACTTAACTAAGTGTTCAGGAAAACACCTCAAGCACCCTGAACGGACCTGCCCCCGCAGCCATTCTTTTTTGGGGGGAGTTAACTTCTGGCCAGAAATTGGCCGGATTACGCGCTCTCTTAATCACTTGAACAATCTGCTCGCCGGTGATTTCAAGCCGCTCGCCGACGATGAAAAGCGCGGCCATCCCGAACGCCATCAGTCCCTCATCGCAGGTCTTCCAAAAGCCCTTAGGATACTGTAGACGTAGCCAGGTGAACCGCCATTTTTGAATCCAGCCGTAGCCTTTCAGCGTGTACCACTTCCTCCCAAAATCACCTGGTTTCGGAACAGCAAAACCGGCCAGTTCTGGTGCCGTGGAATCAAGCGTTTGTTCGCGAATCCGCAGGTTTTTGGAACGCCCCTGTATCGTCCGGCAGGCTGTGCCGATGCCGACTCCCAACCGTTCGGCGATGAATCACCTAGAGTCCCCATTTGCACACATGGCGGCCACTTGTTCCGGGTTCACACCGGCTGGCGGACGCCCCAACCTGCCCGGTCTGCGCCGCTGGCTCACCGAAGCGGTCATCACGGCCGCAGCTGCCTTTCGCGGGGTCAACCGCCATGGCAAGATCTCCCACCGCAGGCTCTATAAGGACTGCGTCGGCTGGATTTTAGAGCGGGCCGCCCGCCACGCCGGTTTCAAGCCGGAACCTTTGGGTGGCCACAGCCTGCGCGCCGGCCACATCACCCAGGCGGCCATGAACGGAGTCAGCGAGCGCGACATCATGCGCCAGACCGGCCACAGGTCCCCATCCATGCTCGCCAAGTACAACCGCATCGGCGGGATCTTCACCCTCAATGCCGCCGCCGGGCTCGGCATCGAGCCTCTGAGAAAAAGGGCTTATCAGAGGCTAAATCTCGCCGCAGAGAGCGGCTTCGAAACTCTTTGCTTCCGGGCGGATCATCGATCGAAAGGGATCCGCCGGATTCGAGTTCAGAGAATCACGGGGAATTATCGGGAAACTGAAGCAGGGAGAGAATTCTCTCCAGCATCCTTTACGAGCAAAGATCCAGAAACTCGGCCGGAAATGCGAGCCTGGCTGTAAAGCAAACGATAAATCATTGATTTTAAGGACTCTATGGCGGTGGATGGAGTCTCCAGCGAACCCTTCTCTGGACCGATTTCCCTGCTAACAGGGAAAAATACAGGGAATCTCACGAATTTGGCCCTCAAAATCGCTGGGTCTACTTCTCCAGACTGCTGAATGGAAGCTATTTGTTCACTTTAATTCGCGATTTAAGATGCGCGTCGAACAGGGAATTATCACACACGTATCAGGGAATTGCATTTCCCTGATACCGCCTCTTCCTTTACCCTCACCACTCCGGTGCCGTCCATTCCAGTTTCCCTTACGGCAACTGATGCAATACATCGGGCCGACTTGTTCGGCAATTCGCTCGTTCGCTGACTTGCCGGTTTGCCGGCTCGCTACCCCTTAACACAACGCCTCGCCCACCTTCGCCTCGGCGAAGAGCCACGCATACACGGCCACGCAGATGTAGCAGACGAGAGGAACCACGTAGGCTGCCTGCAATCCACTGCGATCTGCCACCATGCCCATCAGCTTGGTCAGCGCTGCACCACCCAGAATTGCCATCACCAGCCCGGATCCCGCAGTCTTCGTCTTATCGCCCATCCCTTTCAAACCAAGGGCGAAGATCGTCGGGAACATGATCGACATGAACAAGCTGGTGGTGAGCAGGCAGCCCACGCCGAACCAGCTTGGATACACGACTGCAATCAGGCACAGCGCCACGTTCGCGGCCGCGTAGAACGCCAGCATCTGCCGCGCGTGGAAGCGGCGCATCAGCCATGCGGAGCTGAATCGCCCCACGGCAAACGCCGCAAGCGTTCCGGTGAGCATGTAGCCGGCGGACTTGTCACCCACTCCCGTCGCGGAACG
>Ga0187891_1002418_pt1 | contig 14193 bp, 12 predicted proteins | sample June2016WEW_21_4_FD_132990 | JGI IMG/M metagenome (GOLD analysis project Ga0187891, IMG submission 132990) | Peatland microbial communities from SPRUCE experiment site at the Marcell Experimental Forest, Minnesota, USA - June2016WEW_21_40 | ecosystem: Environmental > Terrestrial > Soil >... | reverse complement strand
TCATCCCGTACTCGGCGCGTGAAGGGATGGCGCCGCTCGAGCCGGGGCCGGGAAACCACAACCGGTGGAAGTGCCGCTTGGCGAGAGTCATCGCGGCGTCGAATCGGATGACGGGAAACAGGCGCGCCACATGCAAGATGGTCTGAATCACCTGCTCGCGCACCGCCGCATTCAGGTAGTCGAGCTGCGCGGTATCATTCCATGGAAAACTTGTGCCGTCGTTGCCGTGATAGATGTAGCGCGTTTCTCCGCTAGCCTTGTCGCGCCGCCGGAAAACGACTGCGGCATCGGTCTGCTCGTAGTAGTGGTCTTCGATCTTGATCTCCACGCGGGCGTCGTGCGAGAGATCGGGGCCATTGAAGCTGTAGGCCGGATAGGGCGATTCCCAGCGCGAGATGAACCACTCCGGATGCTCGATCACCCAGGGTGAGTCGATGCCCATGTGATTGGGCACCATGTCGCTGGCCAGGCGTATGCCGTGCCGGTAAGAACGATCGCGCAGGTTGATGTATGCCGGCTTGCCGCCCAGATCTTCGGCGATGCGATAGTCGAAGAGCGAGTAAGCCGAGGCCACGGCATCGCGATTGCCGCAGAGCTGCTTGATGGTCTTCGACGCGCGGCTGCGCTCCCACACGCCGATTAGCCACAGAGAATTGATGCCGCGATGAGCCAGCGCCGCCAGTTCTTCTTCGGGGATCTCGTCGAGCCGCCCGATATGGCGCCCGTATTGCCGGCTCAGCTGCGCCAGCCACACATACGTGCTCTTGGCCATCAGGACTGCGCCGGGCATCCAAGCCATGTCCGCCGAGAATCTCTCATATTCGTGCAATGGATCGCCGAAGGTCGGCACCTCGGCGCGGCTTGCAAACGAAGGCCACTGCTGCGGTCCACGCCGCGTCCCGGGTGGGTTAAACTGCGCCCAGACAGCCAGTTCCTCCTCGCGAAGAACCTCCGCGGCCATCAACAGGAACCGCTCCAGAGTGTCGCCAATCAGCGGCTTCCAAAGCTGGCGAATGATCTCCAGTTGATCACTGAGCGAACGTGGCGAGCGCAGCGCCGGCGCGCGCAACAAATCGAGCAGGCTGATCGGCTGCGCGCCTGGCAGCGGAATCAGCGGCCGCGTCGCGAAATACTCCGGCATCTGCGCCGTCACTTGCCGGTAAACAGTCTTCTCCGCCAGCGTCCGGTCCTCGAACAGCTCCTCAAACGGCTTGAATGCCTCATTGCGATTCGCCGTCCAAAGCAGAAGCAGTTCTTCAAGCGCGGCCGCGCGGTGCGGCATTCCTGCCGTCGCACCAGCAAGCCACTGCGCCGACGACACCTCGCCGCGCATCACGCTTTGCCCTGGGAAATGCTCCACAAACACGAGCAGCATCTTCTCTAAGTTGTCGGTGCCCACCTGCGCGCCGAACCATTCGAGCGCCGAGGTCATCATCAGGGGATCGAATTGCTCGCGATAGCGAGCCATCAAGACGTGGCTGGCCTCGTCGATGAGCCCCATCGCAAACAGCTGCCCTGCGTGCACCGCCAGCTCTGGATGCTTCTGCACTTCGCGCACCTGGTTCATCCGATGCGCGAACTCGCGGCACGCCGGCAGATTGGCCAGAATCACATTGCCGTTGTAGGAAAAGAGGGACTCCGCGAAACCGTATCGTTCTCGCGCTTTCCGCGAAATGTGGAACTCCATCGTCAAGAACCCAACTCCCCGTCGATCCGGCTCTCCGGTCTGCCGCATCCCTCTGGCGCAGCCGCAACCAAAGCAAAAGATACATCAATGGGCCAGAAGCCCGCCGGAAACTGTGATTGTAACTTCCTGGAGCCACACGCTGCAGGCAGCCAGCCAAAGAGGCTGCAACCACCCTCCGCCCGGGAATCTTCATTCCGGTGCAATTGCGGCCCGTTTCGTCGAGGGCCGATCACAGCCAATGCACTTCCTATTGGGTTGGTCGCCGGCAGATTCCGATGAGTTGACCCTCAGTCAGGACGTGCCCTTTGATCGCGGCCTCCATCTGGTCCCTGGCCGCAGCGGGCGGTAAAGCGAGCCGACCATCGAGCGCGTAGAGCCGGAAGACGTAGTGGTGGGGCTTGCCGGGTGGTGGGCAGGGCCCGCCGTATCCGTAACGCCCGAAGCTGTTGGTCCCTTGGGCGGAACCTTGGGGCATGCCGCCACGCGCCGAGGCTCCCTCGGCCAGCCTTCGAACGCCAGATGGAATGTCGTAGGCGAGCCAGTGCGTGAAGTCGATGGGCGCGTCGGGATCGCTCATCAGGATCGCAAAGCTCCTGGTTCCCGCTGGTGGGCTTGACCAGTGCAACTCGGGCGAGTCGTCGGCCCCATCGCATGTGAGTCGCCGCGGAAGGTCGCCCCCATCGGCAAAACTCGCGCTCGCGAGCCGCACAGGCGCGTGGACCTGCGCGTGCACCAAGGCAGATTCGCGCGGCCCCGGAACCAGAGAAACCAGCAGGCACAAAACGGACGCAATCGCCGCTGCAACAACCGCACGTGCGCCCTTCCGGGCGTTGGTCGCCTGCAGCTCCTGTTTCATGGATTCTCTCGCATTGGGTCTCGCAACCGGGCGACAGCCAAGATTACTCGCCCAAATTCACGTTGAGCAAGAGCACCACACTCCGCGGCCGAGATGCGCATCCGACCTCAACGCGTTGCAATCAGCGCCGGTTTACCACTAAACTAACCAAGGCCGGTGTTCCTGAAACACTCGCATAGGAGTCGTGGGCGAGCCAAATGCCCTCATGACAGCTTCTCCAAGCGATGGCCAGCGCGGAGAGGTGGCAGAGCCCGGTTGAATGCACCTGACTCGAAATCAGGCATACCTTTACGGGTATCGGGGGTTCGAATCCCTCCCTCTCCGCCATAAATTTATAACTCTTTTTTATTCAATCGATTAAAATCCATGGTACGCTCTTGGTGTCTGTAAGTAGTTTGATTATAGACACCAAGGAGTCGTATATGCCGATAAAGAAATCGGTTCGGATCATCAAGAAGGTCCGCGATGAGGACGGGCAGTGGCGTTTTATCTCGCTGCGCCATGCGGGCGCACGGTATGTGTGGGACAAGCGACCCGGCCACTACTTCGTGGAATGGTGGGAAGGAAAGCAGCGCAGGCGCGAATCGGCGGGAATCACCCCGAGCGAGGCGATGGAGGCACAGCGGCGGAAGCGCAACGAGTTGATCGGCGCGTTCGTGCTCGGCACCGGAACGCGAGAAGCGCCCAAACCGGAAGAGGCGCAATTCACCCTCCTCGCGGATGCCGTGACCCTGTTCCTTGACCATGTGCGGGTGCACTCACCGGACAAGCCGCGCACGGTACGGCGCTATGCGGCCGTGCTCGATCACGCGAAGCGCATTCTCGGGCGCAAGCTGTTCGTTGACGCCATCACGCGCCCCGATATCGACGATTACAAAGCGATCCGCACCGCTGAATCGAGCCACCAGCACCCGGACCGGCGCATCACGCCCCGCACCATCAATTTCGAGCTTTCCGTGCTCCGTACCTTCTTCTACTTCCTTATCAGCGAACGGAACCTGCCCATTGCAAACCCGTGCGCAAAGTTCAAGGCGCTCAAGGACCCGCAGGTCAAAGCCAAGCGCCGCCCTCCAACCTACCGGCAGGATGAATTGAACCGACTCTTTGCGACCTGCAATCAATTCGAGAAAACGATCTTTGCCACGTTTCTGCTTACGGGATTCCGGGAGGAGGAACTTTGCTTTCTCACCTGGGCCGATGTCGATCTGCGCGACCCAGGAAACGCCACGCTGCGCGTGAGCGGCGAAAGGAAAGCGGGATTCTCGCCGAAGGACTATGAGGAACGGATGATTCCCATTCCGCAGGAGCTTGCCGAACTCCTTGCGGGGCTTACGCATCGAGGTACATGGGTCTTCTCGACAAAGACGGGCAATCGGCAGACGCACCTCTTGCGACGGCTCAAGCAGCTTGCGGAGGATGCGAAGGTCACGGGTGCCACGCTTCACAAATTCCGTCACACGTATGCGACACGCCTCCTCGAAAGCGGGTGCGACATCGTGACGGTGCAAAAGCTCATGGGGCACAGCGACCTCGACACCACGCGGCAGTATCTCGATCCAGATGAAAAGCTCAAGCGAAGCGCGGTGAGCCGACTCTCGCTCGCCACGTTGGCGGGAATCTAAAAAACGGTATCGATGGTGGGCTTGGGCGGGTGTCCAGTTTCAGATTCGCCGACAACGCGGGAGGTGACCACCTCCGCACCGTCGTTGGGACCTCTAACGACCTGCAAGAACCAGTTTGGCGATCTTGTCCGATGGATTGAGCGCCAACGTCCGCCTAGCTGCTGCCCGTGCTTCCGCCGTTCGTCCAACTTTACTCAACGCAAACGAAAGGTCTGCAATCGCATCTTCGTCACTTTTGTCCAGATTGCAAGCAGATGTCAAAGGCTCAATGGCCTCCTGGTATCTGCCAAGCTGTACAAGTGCATTCCCTTTGTTGAACAGCGCATCCTCGTAATTTGGATCGATCTGAAGCGCTTGGTTGAACTTGCCAAGAGCTGCCAACAGAGCTTGCGTGTCTCCAGGATTCTTTTTTTCAAGTATGTCGCCCAAATTGTTCCACGCATAAGCATCCTGCGGATCGGCTTCTGTCATTTGCTGATAGATCGCGAGAGCGCCATCCAAATTTCCTAGCGACTTCATGATTGTCGCCTTATTCAACAATGCATCCTTGAAATTCGGCGCAAGGTGCAATGCCCAATTGACGTCGCTTAGCGCCAGCTTGTCTTCTGCGTGGTCAGGCCCCTGCGGTAGTTTATGCTTTGCAACCGCACGGTTGCTCCAGAGTTGAGGCATGGCAGGGTTCAAGCTGATCCCAATGTCGAAATTCGTGATCGCGTCTTGGTACTGTTTCAACCTGACGAGGACTCCTCCCTTGCCGTTATAAGCACCCGCGTTCTTTGGGTCTGCGCGAATCGCATCATCACAAGCTTTGAGGGCATCCTCCAGATGGTTTGGACGGGTCACCAAGTTGCGTAGTGACTCGCACTCTATTACAAGGGCCGGAGAGTACATCGGTCGCAAGACGAGAGACCGTTCAGCCTCGCTCAAAGCGCTCTCGTACTTTGTCGTGTCATATCTTCCCCAAGCCCAGAGCGCACGGGCCTTATAAAAATGGGCATCTGCCAACTCCTTCGTTAGGGGGCTAGACCCCTCGTCCAATAAGCGTATTGCTTCGGGATATTGCTCGAGTCCCAACTCTCCTTGAGCCCTCATAAGGTCATCGCTCTTTGACAATGCCACGCCGCGTGCAATCCATTTAAGGCCCTCAGGGGTGGAGATGGGTGGGTCCGCGACGTTCCGATTTGCATTTTGGAGATCATTGAATTCTTGTTCGGTCACATAGGGAGCATAGGGCGTGGCGAGTGTAATCCCTAATCCTATAAGGGAACATATCGTGGCGATGATTTTAGCGTAATCTCGCTGCTTTTTCTCGGTTCTTAGAAGGATTCGAATTCCAGAGAGTAATAAGGCAATAATGCAAAGTACCCCAACATATCTTCTTGCATCGACGAGCATCGCAGTATGCTGGGGAGTCCAGAAGTACAACATGCGTCTCGCGCTAGCGATAACTGCGATGCCTATCGCAATAACAACGAGAGCGGTCCACACAATGCTGCTCAGTGTGCGGTTTAGCACGTGTTTTAGGTCACGCTTCTTCTTTGGAATTGCGCCTGGCGTTGTCTGCGTCGGAATCTGTTCTAATGATTCCGACGTCGCTTTAGGGCTCTCGTCGGACGGCGTTTTGCTTTGGTCCATTGCGTCCACTCCGCTATTGACTTACGATGGATGGTAGCACTATCTTCCCATTGAAGATCATCAATGCGCTGCGTGGGCGTCGAGGCATATCGCTCAACCTCGATTCCGTTGCGTGGCTATTTGGCAGAGCCTCTGTGTAAGAGGGACTTTGCCAATATGGCCGTGATCAATGGAGGGCGTAGACATAATGAGTAGTCAAGACAAACAACCCAATCAAGACCGGTGCCATAGGGAAGCAGACGATGAAGATGACCTCTCATGGCTAGCGCTTATATTCTTGTCGCTTCTCGTAATGCTGATGCGATAAAGTAACCCTTTCTATTGTCCATCTTGTGGTCCAATGCTCCCGATGTCGGGAGCATTCTTTTGTGGGAACGGCAGCTACTGCATGCCGACGGCTTGTTCGAATGGGATTACCCCGAGAGGGAACCGGAAAGCGCCGCGGCTCATTCCGCCGCGTGAACTGAGTCACCCGCTTTTTAAACAAGAGCGACACCTCCGGCGTGGGAGCCATCTTCGAAGGGCTACACATCATATGGTGGCCCAGCGCTACGTCTTCAAGATCTAAAAGAGTTTCTGACCGAAAAGAAATATCCCACCACCAGAAGAATCTTGCCGGTGCGATAATGCCCCTTAACAAACCTTCCGGAGGAAGACATGGCGGGCAAATTGCGGAATGCTGAGAAGGTAACGGCCAAGGCAGCACGGCGAATCACGGGTATCAGCGGCCCGTGGGGTGGAATTTCGTGGGCCGATCCTGGTCCATCCGATGTCGAGATAGTACGGCGATTCATTCTGTTCCTTGAGGACCGCCGAGTTCTTTACAACGCCTTCAACCTCGAAACCATTAGCGAGGTTGAGCATTCAATCCATGAAATTCGGGGAGAGTGCACCAAGACGCTTCAGGCGCTTCCGCCAGGGGTCTTTGCTGTACTTCCAATCCGAACGATTCGCGAAGCAGGACGCCGATTTCACGACGATCAGCGCGAATCCTTCCGATTCTTTGATGACCGATGGAGTCACCACGAAGGAAGTCCCGGGTTCTTCACGGCCCTTGGGGCATTCCGGGCCACGGTTGGGCAGCAGGTTGCGCTCCTTGCTGCCCATTACGACATCGACATCGAAGGCAGTTTAGCGTCCACTCTCCCCAAGATCGACGACGAATGATTCAGAAGATAAATCAAGCGAGATTGGCGTCAGAGAACGATACGCGCTACGCTTTCGGTTTGGATTTCGGGAGATGCAAGATTTCAGTGAGAACGCTGTGCTTTTCGCCGGAGGCGAACCAATCGAGGCAGACTGCGAGATTGTCCGTCCAGACATCGTTCGGCACGGACGCCACCGGCTGGAATATCTCGATCAAGGCTTTGTCCTGTACCCGCGGAAGCAGCCATGACGCGACGGTATAGCGAAAATTCTTCCAGTCGCCGGATGAGGGATGCATATTCACCGCGAGGATGTCGAAATCGCCGAAACGGTACGGCCGCGTCTGCACGGTCACGGAATCCGTGGCCTCGACCGTCGCGTCGGTTCCCGGCAAATGCTGTTTCGTGGTTTTCTCTCCACTCCGGGTCTTTTGCACCTCGACCACGTAAAGCGATCCCTCGTCATAGTGTTTCGGATAGTAGAGTTTGGGAATGCCTTTCTCTAAGCGCTGGAGCTTGATTTGTATTCGGGCGGACGCATTGCCCCGTCGCAGATGCACATCGTACGACGGATTGCCGACTATGGTGACCGGCTCCCAACCGGCGGGCTCAATGGAGGGGATGACCGCGTTTTCAAATACCGCTTCGGCGATGATGCCGCGAACGCCCCGTTTCGTGAGATCGGAGGATCGTCGGATGGCGCTCAGGATGGTATCCGCATCGATGCCCCACTCGCTTTCTAGCGGATGGGGCAAGAGTGACCTCAGATACTGTTTCAATGCCTTCTGCTCGTCCACCGAGCATTCGCTAATGAGCTTCTTGATCGCGTCGATTGATTCGTTCATTCGGCGGCCGTCCCGCCGGTTCCGGCGTAAACCTCTCGATCTCGGAGCGCAGAACCAGCGCCCGTCCCCCGACCGCGTACGCCCGGAGCCGTCCTTTCTTGACCAATCGAGCAATCGCTTGCCTGGATACGCCGCGTATGCGCGCTGCCTCGGCCTGCGACACCCAATCGTTCGGCTTGAATAAATCGGTTGACATTGTTAACCAATTCCAATACGTTCTTTGTAGCGAGGTCGTACTATGGTGACACCGATGTCTGCGAAACCCCAATCCGCACAGTTCGAAGAGCTGAGCGCGATTGAACAGCCGCTCGCCGCATTGCCGAGCGAACATCCGTCCCGTCTTGTCTCCCAAAGTCCATATTTCTCCTCGCGATACGGCTCCGCGTATCACGGAGACTCCTTGGAGCTGCTGCGCGCACTCCCCTCGGGCAGCGTGAACCTGGTAGTGACCTCTCCGCCCTACGCGCTCCACTTCAAGAAAGAATACGGCAACGAGACCAAGGACCGATACGTCGAATGGTTTTTGCCGTTTGCGCGCGAAATCTTCCGGGTATTGCCGAGGGACGGCAGCTTCGTGTTGAACATTGGCGGCAGCTACAACAAAGGAACTCCGACCCGGTCGCTCTATCATTTCAAACTCCTGATCGCCCTCGTCGAGGAAATCGGGTTCCATCTCGCCCAGGAGTGCTTCTGGTACAACCCGGCCAAAATGCCGGTCCCGGCGGAATGGGTCACCGTGCGGCGAATCCGTGTACGGGACTCCGTGGAATACGTCTGGTGGCTTTCCAAGAGTCCGCATCCCAAGGCTTCGAATCTCAATGTTCTCCGCGATTATAGTGAGGACATGCTTCGGCTTAATCGGAGAGGGCTCAGAGAGACCGTGCGCCCGTCCGGCCACGTCATCCGCGCATCATTCAACAAGGTTCATGCAGGCGGAGCCATCCCGGCAAATGTGATCGAGAGCACTTGGGACGACACGCCGGAGAGCCTTATGAAAATGGGCAACAATGCGGCAAATGACGCGTACACCATGCGCTGCAAGGCCGAAGGGATGAAGATTCATCCGGCGCGTTTCCCAGCGCAACTACCCAAGTTCTTTATCAAGTTGCTCACAGAACCCGGTGACGTAGTGCTCGACCCGTTTGCAGGCTCCCTGACTGCTGGAGCAGTTGCGGAGGAGCTTGAGCGTCGGTGGATCGCGGGCGAAGCCGTCGAGGAATACCTGAAGGCGGGAACGTACCGGTTCGAAGAGAGCGAAAACAACCCGAAGCTCTTCTAGGTTGTTTTTGGCGAGGCTGCATGCTACCTCGATCTATGCCCACCGCTGCGCCAGATCGAATGGATCGAGGTTAGCAATTTGGATACAAGCGCCTCCAATGGTCTGGATTGCCGCGCTTGGCGTGCTCGACTCGTCCAGTGAGGAGGGGATCATTGGGATATATCTTCTTCGCATTGCAGCCGCATTCGTTCTGTGTCGCTCCGGTCGCTATCGATTTGCTATTGCGAATGGCGTGCCATCCACCTCTACTCAACTTCTCCACGAAAATATCAGGCATCGTTCTCCTCCTCAATTGAAAAAATGAAAGACAAGACATGATATATCCTAGCGACCCATGCCAAGGCGTTCTTGGGGCTGTCCCCTGGAAATTATTTGACGCGGGAGTATATTGTGCCCATGAAGACTCGGATTGAAAGGAAGCGTTCGAATGGAATGAGAATTTATTTCTCCGATTTTTTTGGCGTGAGCAGACAGCTTCTGGAGAAATATGGCACCTTCAACATCTCATTACTTGCGGACCTCCCTCTCTTCGTCGATCCGTTTCTCCTTTTTAACAGCAAGAAGCGAGTGTATCGAGACCTCCATGATCGGATGATCGATTACCTCCGCTTCCTCAAGGAGAAATCTTTGGCCGATCCTGACCTGCCTACGGGGCTCCTCCGTGCTTGGTATCGATTCCCGGAGGTTGGGCAGAACTGGCTTGGGTTCACCGTCAAAGGCAACCGCGGACACGGTCTTGGCAGAAATTTTGCCGAATCGCTCCACGCGAATCTCAACCATATCTTTGGATCGTTCGGAAAGGAGCGTGTTACCCGGGGGAGCCACTTGGAGAAACTCTGTTTGATTCGCGATAACGTTGGGCGCGACAGCATCAGCGATTTCACCAACAACCTCATCTTGGAATTCCTGCTCAACTACACGCAGGAATTCGCGGTGCGCCACATTGCCCCATCCCTGTGCCGCAAGGTCGCGGTCCGTAAAGTCTGCTTCAATTACCAAACCGAGACATGGGAGAGTGGAACCTTCACGTTGCCGTGGTACCTGAACGATTACGTTTTGCTCACACCGAAGAATATTCTGACGAAGGACGACACCTGGATCAATAAGACGGACCTTATCGATAATTTCGAGGCAATCCCAAATGCCATACCGAACCAGGAATTGCGGAGTCAGGTCAGCAATTATTTCCGGAAGATGTTGCCACGAAAACCTCGTCGCAAAGACGAACGCGAAGCGGCGTTCCAGACGGTGCAGCATTTTCCAGAATTGATCGATTTCTACATCAAGCATAAAGAGGACACCGGGGAACAGGCCGAAAGCATTGCCAGTCGGCGCGTAGCGATTTCACAACAGCTTTACCTGGAGCAGTTTGGGCAGCTCGCCGAATTGCTGCGGCAGAAGTCCGATTTTTACTCCACCCCTGGCGATACGTATGAGGAGGCCTATCGGCGAGCCCTGTTCCTGAAAGATGTCATTGAGAATAAGGGTGGACACCGGCTTTTCTACATTGACGGCGAACCGCTGGAACGAGAGGAGGACCTTCACATCTTGTATCGGATGGCTTGGTTCGCCACACCCTCCGATGTCACCCGTGAAGCAAACGACGGCCGCGGCCCTGCTGATTTCAAGGTGTCGCGTGGCAGTACGGATAAGACGCTCGTCGAGTTCAAACTAGCGAAAAATTCACAACTTGAGCGAAACCTGGAAAAGCAGACCCCTATATATGAGAAAGCCAGTGACGCACAACGAACCATCAAGGTCATTGTGTACTTTAGCGCTACGGAGAAAAGGCGCATCGAACGGATTCTGAAAAGACTGAAGCTGACTCAGGATAAGAATGTTATCCAAGTAGACGCCCGGAAAGACAACAAGCCATCGGGATCGAGGGCCAAATAAAGCTCTACCGAGAAGTCAGGCGCCCGGGATCATGGTCAAGACCTTTGTGATGGCAGCGAGGATATCGCTGAAGGTTGAGATGCCGGAGGAAATGGCGAGGATTTGAGCTTTCAACGCCGTGAGGCCATCGTTTGTGGTCTTGATCTGTGTGAGTAACGCACCGTAAAGTGCGGTATTGGTTTTCAGCCCGTCCTGTGCATCTTGGTTCAGAACGCTTTCGACCGCACTTTGGGAGGTGTTCAACGCTTCGAGAACGTCGGGATCGGTGTTGTTTTCAATAGCGTCCTCGTATTTGTTGTAGAGGTCCTCGTAAGCGGCCCGTTGCGCTGGGGTGAGCGGGAGGGTAAGCGACGCCGGGACGGCTGTTTGCGGTGTTCTCGGGCTCGACATGGATGTTCTCCGATACTCTGATCTGGGTGGTACTGTTTCCCCAAGCGTTCGGTTACAACTACTTCACGGACCGTTCCTTCCTCCTGATGCTACTTGGCCGGGAGTGATGAATAGAAGTTTCCGAGGTCTTCTCCGGCGGCTTCGAGCTCTCCCAGTTTTTGCTTCAGGGACTCAGGGTTGTTTCCCTGAGCTTCGGCGGCCAGTGCGTGGTGTGTGAGTTCGAGGCGTGCAATTGCGTCGCTGAGCGAGCTGAGCTGCTGATCGGACGCTTGCTTCATCCGGGCTATCGCGGGCAGCTTCATGATGAGTTCTCGGCGCTCAGCCGGGTCAAGCTTACTGGATGGTTCACGGATAAAGAGGGTCTCTCGATTGATGATGCTGTTGTAGTCTCGGTCTTCTATGCCTTTAAGGATGCTGATATCGCTTTGCAGAAGGTTACACAAGGCCGTGACCTGGGGGTCCATGGACTGGATGATGTGCGGAAGTTCTTTCTTGACCTTCCGGTTAACCAGAAACTGGCCGAGCGCATCGATGGCAGTCCTGATTGCGTTTTGGACGGTCGGGGTGATTGGATTCACGGGAGTCGATGAGGATGTTGTTGTTGTGCTGGTGGTACTGGCCGTGGTGGTCGTGATGACCGTTTCGCTAGTCAAGGCGGTGGCTGTGGCAATGCCGAAGGTGGACTCGATTGATGGTGCGAGGGCGTTTCCAAGGTTGGCGAGATTTCCACCGGCGGACTTCGCGGCGGCTTGCAACTCCGGGCTATCCGTACCATTGGTGATCGCGACGAGGGACTGGACGTACGACTGAAAAGCTGCCAGGATCGCTAACCGGGCCTGAATGTCCTTGTCCGACAAGAGCGGCTGAACGGTGCGGGGGTTGTACACGGGTGCAGTAGCATCGAATTCGGCAATGGCGTCATAATCCGTCCGCATATAGTGGACCGAGTTGGCGCTTTTATAGGCTGCGGCAGCCTGATCGACAACGGGGGCCGTCGCAGCCGCAAGGGCCGCGCTGTGCTTGGCGAGGGGTGAGAGGCACCCCGTCGTCAGGAGCGCCAACGACAAAGCCGCCGTCATTGCGACGACGACCGGCGTCTTCGCGCTCCGGTACGATGACGAATCAGAAAGCTTGGCCAGCGTAGAATCTAGTATATGGCGCATGGTGGAATCTGAAATCGGGGCCGCGGGTTTGTCAAGATGAAATGGATGCCAACGCTGAATTTTTGAATATTCCATAGGTCTCACGTGGTACAAGAGGACCGACAGCCAGAGGGGGTTACTATGGGAAAACGAATCGTGTTTTGCTTCGACGGCACATGGCAGGCACCCGTGAACAAGACCAACGTGTACCGGTTATACAAGGCGCTGACCGTGACGTCGGACCAGGTGACGTTCTACGACGATGGCGTTGGCGCGGATGCGCAGGGAATAGATCGCATTCTTGATGGCGCGTTCGGGCAGGGGCTGCTCCAGAAGATCATGGATGGGTATACCAAGATCGCCCATGTCTTTGAGTCGGGAGACGAGCTATTTCTTTTCGGATTCAGCAGAGGGGCGTACACGGCACGTAGTTTGGCGGGAATGATCGCGAACTGCGGCTTGCCAACGGGGAACTTTACGGACGATTGCGTGACGCAGGCATTTGCGGCTTACCGAAATCCGGCGAGCCGGGAGGCAATCCTCAATGGACTCGGGGCGTGCGGGCTGGGCGGCGCAACGATCCGAATGATCGGCGTGTGGGATACCGTAGGGTCGTTGGGAATCCCCGCGATATTCGGCGAAGTGGACTATGCGAAGTACGGCTTCCTCGATCTTGGGCTGCATCCAGATGTGAAAAACGCTTACCAATGCTTGGCGGTGGACGAGCAGCGGGCACAGTTTCCCGCGACGCTGTGGACGTCGGACCCCGCTGCGGGGCAGACGATTGAGCAGGTGTGGTTCTCGGGATGTCATGGCGACGTGGGCGGCGGGACTCAGCTGGCTGGTGGCGTGGATGCGGGGACCCGGCTGTGCGACATCACCATGGGGTGGATGATGGCGCAGGCGCAGGCGCTGGGGCTGACCATGGATCCGACAGTCGCGGCGCAGTATGGGACGCTGCCGATGGAGTTCGCCCTCGATGCGATTCGTGAGACATGGACGCCGGTGGACGGGGAGCCGCATCTTCGCCCCATTGCGGCGGATGCGCAGGTGGCGAACAGCGTTGCGGTGCGGGTACAGTATGCGCTGACATACCTGCCTGGGAATCTGACGCTGACCGACGGGCCGCTGCTCGGGGATGGGTATTCGATAGTGAATGTGGTGAGCGCTGGGACTGCGGATGCAGGCTCCGAATAACGGGCGTGGAAGTCAGCCCTGACCTGCAGCGAAGACGAATCGGAATCCTTTTTAAACCACATCCAGATCGTCGATTGGATCGAAGCCGCCACCAAGAAGACTGGGCGTTGATCAAGCTGGGCATTTTCACGGATGAAAGAGTGCTGAATGGCAAGACGAACATTCTTTTCTTTTCATTACAAACCCGACGTCAGCCGAGCTTGGGTGGTTCGTAATTCATGGGTCACGAAGGTTGCTCAAGGTGAACGGGAAGATGCCGGTTTTTTCGATAGCTCGGTCTTCGAGGCCAAACAGCGGGAGAGCGATGAAATCCTCAAGCGATTTCTGCGCGAAGGGCTTGCCAACACGACCGTCACCTGCGTGCTTGTGGGCAAGCAAACGACACTTCGCCGATGGGTTCGTTATGAAATTTTCCGGAGCTTCATGCGAGGCAACGGGTTGCTTGCGATCAGGATTCACTCAATTCCCAACCTAAATAAGGCGACCGCTGAAGCTGGGT
>Ga0187891_1002416_pt1 | contig 14197 bp, 10 predicted proteins | sample June2016WEW_21_4_FD_132990 | JGI IMG/M metagenome (GOLD analysis project Ga0187891, IMG submission 132990) | Peatland microbial communities from SPRUCE experiment site at the Marcell Experimental Forest, Minnesota, USA - June2016WEW_21_40 | ecosystem: Environmental > Terrestrial > Soil >... | reverse complement strand
CCGGCACGGCGGGCGGCCAACAGCAGACGCGCGCCCTCGGCTGCAAAAGCCATTGCGGTAGCCGCGCCAATGCCGGCGCTGGCCCCGGTGATGAAGACGATTTTGCCGTTCAGCTTCATTTGCATCACATCTTACGAGCGCGTTTGACTGTCCTGCTGTGACATCCGGTACATTCCCCCGGCCCAATCCGCCTGGCCAAGGCCAGCGGTGCGGGCGCGAGAGAAGACGCCGGCGAGGGAATCGGCAAGACTGAGGCGCGTTCCGCTGGCTGCCGCAGCCTCGCGAAGCAGGCGCAAGTCCTTCTCGCCCAGCTCAATGGTCGCGCCCGGATGCTCCGGCGGGTGCAGCATCACGTTGGCGTAGGCCGCGTAAAACGGCGACTGGAAGAGCGCGCTGTTGACGGTCTCAAGAAAGATTGCAGGATCGATTCCCTGCCCTGCCGCGTAGACAAAGGATTCAGAGAGGGAGTAGATCATCGCGCTGATGAGGAAGTTGCCACCCAGTTTGACGGCGTGCGCCTGACGCGGCTCCGCGCCGACGACGGAGATACCGCGCGAGAAGGATTCCAGCAGCGGCCGTGCCCTGGCGACGGCGTGCTCCGCGCCAGCAACAACTATCCACAAGCGGCCCTCCTCGGCGACATTGGGGCGGCCAAAGACCGGCGCGGCGACGAATTCGTGCCCTCGGCGGGCGTGCTCGGCGGTGAGCCGCTCGCTCAGCGCCACGCTGATGGTGCTGCACGAAATGTGCAGCGTGCCCGGGCTTAGCGCATCCATGAGCCCGTTCGCGCCAAAGAGCACCTCTTCATGCGCTGCATCGTCAAAGAGCATGGTGATGACAGCGTCGGCGCCCAGTTCGGCCTCCGCTGGGGTGGCCGCCGCAATGGCGCCTTCGCGAAGGAGCGGTTCGGTGCGGCCTTCGGTACGGTTCCAAACCGCAAGTTCGTGGCCGGCGGCGAGCAAGCTGCGCGCCATCGGTGTGCCCATCTTGCCTAAGCCAAGGAAACCGATTTTCATGACAGTTGCCTCCTCCAGCAAATGCGTGGAGATCAATCTTCAATTCCCAGATGATTGAGATGCGCCTCGGGCGCGACAGCCTTGTGAGTCGCTGCTAATTCGGCGTGCCTGCGGGCTCGGTATCGGTAAACGTGCATTCCTTGCATTGGCAAACGCGGCGCAGGTATTCCCATGAGTAGATTCCGCCGGAATGGCCGTCGAGCCAGTTGAATTGGATGGCATAGCGGCCCACGGCATGCGCGCTCGCCGGCTTTGGCGGAGGCGCGTACATAGGCAGCAGAGCTGCGGGCTTGGGCTTCGGCTGGCCAACCTTTCGGCCCTGCTGCGCGCGCTCGTCGACGCAGGTAGCGCAAGGGCAGGCATCGCGCAGCCAGGCAAAGCCCCAGGCGCTCTTGTGGCCGTCGGCCCAGTCGATTTCAAGGCCCTTGCCCTCGGTCATTAGCACGCGCACCTTTTCCGGTGTGATGGCGATGCGCGATAGTGGCCGGTTCGCCTGATTATCGCGCGCCTGCTCGTCTCTTGCGGCGAAGCGGATGCCCTCGTGGCTCATAGATACAGTTTACAGGGGTCAGGTTTCAGAGATCAGGGCCCTTAGTCAGCGGCAGTTAGTGGCGGGCCGAGCCTGGGCGCTCATAGTGCAGCGCGAGCGTGAGGATGGCTACGACGAGAACGAGGCTCAGGCTATTGGCGGCGATCACCGAAGGGGAGCGAATGCCGATGCCGTAGAGGAGCCAGAGACCGATTCCGAGGCCAAAGACCGTGAACATGGCAAGCGAAAGATCGTGAGCGCTCTTCGAGCGCCAGATCCGATGAAGCTGCGGAACAAGGGAGAGTGTTGTGCAGAAACCTGCAAGCGAGCCAATGAGTTCCGTCATCCATCGTTCGGGCATCTTAGGGTTGGTTCTTTCCGGCGCGGAGGTCAGCCTCAGCGCCACCCTCAAAATACGCGCGAAGCATGGACCAGTATGTGCTGAGGCTCACTTCCGGTGTCCGGCAGGGCTTGGAGTGCGGAAAATGCGCATGGCTTCCGCAAGCGCCGGTTTACTGCCTCGCAAAGAACCAGGCGGCCATCCCGAGGCCGATGACCACGACGAGTCCGCGGAGCACCGGCTGGGGTACGCGCTTCGCCAGGGTGGCCGATGCGTAGCCTCCGATGGCGGCGGCGATCATGGCCGCCAGGCAATAGCGCCAGACGACCTGGCCATCGATGATGAAGATGATGAAGGCGATGCCGTTGGCCAGCAGGTTGGCCACCACCTTGAACGCGTTGATGGCGTGGATGTCTTCGTAGCCAAACAGTGCCAGAAGGGTCATGAAGAGAAAACCGGCCCCAGCGCCAAAGTAGCCGACATAAAAGCTGACCACGATGGCGGCAAGAAAGAGCGGCAGGCGGCGCGGCGAGCGAGTTTGCCCGGCTGCGGCGCGCTCGCGCCGGGCCCGCTTCAACCGTTCGAGCCAGCGCGAGACGGGTCCGCTGACGGCGAAGATCGACGCGGCGCCCAGCAGCAGCCAGGGAACCAGATGGAGGAACGTCGTCTGCGGCGTGTTCAGCAGAACAACGGCTCCGGCCGTGCCACCCAAAAGGCCGGCCAGCCCCATAAGCATCGCAGCGCGCATATTCTTGCGCACATCGGGCCAGTAGGCGGCGACCGACGTCAATTGGCCGGGCCAGATCGCGACTGTGTTCGTGGCATTGGCCTGAACGGGCAGAATCTTCATGTTCAGGAGGGCGGGAAAGGAGAGGAATGAGCCGCCGCCAGCGACGGCGTTCAAAACGCCAGCAAGAAAGGTCGCAATCACCAACCATACCCAATGCCAGTTGACGGTTGCAGCCACGCCGGGAAGGTGCATGAAGCGGATTGTATTCGAGCAACCCGGGCGTGCAGTCTGCCTCGCAATTGAAATCCCCACCTCCTCGTCCACTCATCGCGCCAAAGAAATCTCTTTCGCGCCGGATTGCGCCATCGTATTCTCTCCACATGCCCGCTCTTCCCTTTCGCCAGAATCTGGCAGCGGGTTTGCTCGTTGTCGCGCCCTCGATTCTCTCCTTTGCGCTGCCCGGCGCGCTCACTGCGCAGACCATTCTCACCGTCTCACCGCAGCAGTGCGTCTGGCGCTCCGGAGATAACCCCGCCTGGGCCGCGCCGAATCTCGACGAATCCGGCTGGCAGCCGTATGCCCAGTTTCCGCTCAGCCCCGATCAGCCTCGTTTCTGGATCCGCTGCCGGCTCAATCGCGCCGCGTTCCGAAACCTCGACCATCCCGCCGTACAGATTCGCATGCTCATCGCTTATGAAGCTTTCTTCAACGGCGTCTCCTTTGCTCGCAACGGCAATCTCGAAAGCGGCAACTTCGGGATGAATTCGATCCGGGTTTTTCCCATTCCGCTGCCGATGGAACACGATCCTGATGTGCTGGCGATGCGCGTGGTGCAGCGGTATGCCGCTCTCGTCACCCCGCCTGAAGTTCGCCTCGGCGACGAACAAGCTCTTGCGAACGACAGAGCAGGCTATTTGCTGGGCACTATGCCCTCTGCGCTCCTCCAGAATCTGCCCTTCATCGTGATCGGGATCGTCAGCCTGGTCCTGCTGCCCTTCTCACTGTCCGAGCGCTCCCGTCTGGGGGCGATCCTGCTCGGTGTGACGAATGTGGCTGCCGCTGTGGTATTCCTTGACGTGCTTTGTGTTGCCTTGATGTTGAACGAACCGGTCTGGCTCAGCATTAGCCTTGGGGGCATTGCAGGCGCAGTCAGCTTCTTCACTCAGTTTTGGTTCCCTTTTGCCCTGGCGAGGCGGCGTGTCCCAGCCGTCTTCTGGATTCCCATGAGCGCCTGGAGTTTTTCTGCGGCTTGGCCCATCGTTGAGGTCTTCGTTCCTCTGCAAGTAGCCTTCCGGCTCGATGGGATTCGCGCATTCGTGCTAACCCCTGTCAACTACGGTGCCGCGGCCCTGCTTGGGGCTGCACCCCTCGTCGCTTTCTGGCCTTGGAACAGAATTCCGCGTCCCATGCGCGCAATCGCCTGGTTTTCTCTCGCCTGGGGGATGAGCCAGACGCTCTTCTTTACAGCCGTCGTGACTACGCTCAATATTCCGGGAATACCCAATGTGTTTCAGGGCTGGATGTTTCCGGCGTCAACCGTTGCGCAGGTCTTCGTAATTGCTGCCATCATCGCCCTCATCCTCCGAGACCAGCGCCATATCGCTTTGCAGCGGGCGTCCCTGGCCGGCGAGATGCGAGCCGCCAGCGAAATTCAGCAAATGCTGGCTCCGGCCGTGATTGAAACCGCACCCGGCCTGAGGATTGACGTCGCTTTTCATCCCATGCGCGACGTTGGCGGCGACTTCTATCTCTGCCGCGTGCTTTCCGATGGCCGCCAGCGCGTGCTGCTGGGCGATGTAAGCGGCAAAGGCGCAGCCGCTGCCATGGCCGCCACCTTACTGCTGGGTGCAGCCGCCGCGCGCGAATCGGATTCCCCCGCCGGTTTGCTCTCACACCTCAACCGGGTACTTCGCGAAAACCATCTGAGCGGCTTCGCCACTTGCCTCTGCGCCGATGTCGCAACCAACGGACGCCTGACGTTAGCCAACGCCGGTCATCTGCCGCCTTATCGCGACGGGCGCGAGATCGAATTCGATTCCGGTCTCCCGCTCGGCATTGCGTCCGAGTCGGAGTACGGCGAAACGACCCTCCGGCTCGACCCCGGCGCGCAGCTCACGCTGCTTTCTGACGGGATTGTGGAGGCCCGCAGCACCCAAGGTGAGCTGTTTGGCTTCGACCGCACCCAAGCAATTTCTAGCCAATCCGCCGAATCCATCTCCCAGGCCGCGCGGGCTTTCGGCCAGGAGGATGACATCACGGTGCTGACGCTGAAGCTGCTTTCTGCCGACTCCGAGGGCATGCCAATGGGAGAACAGGTGCCGATTCCCACCCCGGCTTGAGCCAGCCCAGCCTTTTTTCCAGCTGAAGTAGATTGAAAAAATAATGACTTACTCGGTTTTTCAGAATATTAGCATATAACGCTCATATTTTATGAATTATTTGTGCTATAGTTTCATCAGATTGATTGAGCGGCTGGTATTCCACCCCGCTGCAATCGAATTCATTTGATTCATCAGGAGGAAGAAGATCATGGCAATCACTCGTTGGGATCCGTTCCGGGAAGTTGTGGCTCTGCAGAATCGCATGAATTCGCTGTTCCGCGATCTGAACGAAGGGGAAGGGCCGATGACGACGGCCAGTTTTGTGCCGGCGGTCGACGTTTATGAGGACGAAAAGAAGGTTGTCCTCAAGCTGGAAGTACCGGGCATCGAGGAGAAGGACCTGGACGTGAGCGTGGAAAACAACACGCTGACTGTCAAGGGCGAGCGGAAGTTCGAGAAGGAAGAGAAGGAAGAGAACTTCCATCGCATCGAGCGGCGCTACGGCAGCTTCTATCGCGCCTTCACGCTGCCCACGACCGTCGATGCCGAAGCCGTCGCGGCCAGCTACAACGCTGGCGTGCTGAAGCTCGAGCTCAAGAAGAAGCCCGAAGCGCAGCCCAAGCAGATCAAGGTGAACGTGAGCCATACGCTGGCGGCGTAAGAGCCAGGGCTCAGGGATCAGGTTTCAGGGATCAGTCGCCCCTCCCGTGCGCCACGTAATATGCTTGCCAGAGAGCGAGTTTGGTGCCGCGGCGCTCGTTATGGGATATCGGCTGATCCCGTTTTTCTGAGCCCTTACACCTGAAACCTGCCCCCTCGCACCGCAAAATCATTCATTGAGGCATCAAACCATGGCCATTCGTTGGGAAAAATTGACGGTCAAGACGCAGCAGGCGATCCAGGAGGCGCAGGCGCGCGCTGCCGAGCTTAGCAATCCTGAGCTGCAGCCCGTGCACCTGTTGCTGGCGCTCATTGAGGACCACGAGGGAGTGGTCCCAGCCGTGCTTGAGAAGATTGGTGTGCCCACGGAGCATTTGGAGAGCGACCTGCGCGGCATCGAGCAGAAACTGCCCCGGGTGGCCGGCGCGGCGGCACAGCCCGGCCTGAGCCAGGCGATGAACAAGGTGCTTGAACAGGCTTTTCGCGAGGCCGCGAACTTCAAGGACGAGTACGTTTCAACGGAGCACCTGCTGCTTGGCGTGGCACATCTGAAAGGCGATGCCGCGCGGGATGCGCTGGTGGCCGGCGGCGCCACGCATGAGGCCATTCTGCAGGCGCTGACTGCTGTGCGCGGCTCGCAGCGCGTCACCGACCAAAATCCGGAAGAGAAATTTCAGGCGCTGGAAAAATACGCCAAGGATCTGACGGAGCTCGCGCGCCGCGGGAAGCTCGATCCGGTAGTCGGCCGCGATGAGGAGATTCGTCGCGTCATTCAAGTGCTGAGCCGCCGCACGAAAAACAATCCGGTTCTGATTGGCGAGCCCGGTGTAGGCAAGACTGCAATCGTCGAAGGGCTCGCTCGCCGTATCGTTTCGGGCGATGTGCCCGAGAGCCTGCGGGACAAGCGCGTGATTGCGCTCGATCTGGGCTCCATGCTCGCCGGTGCCAAGTATCGCGGCGAGTTCGAGGACCGGCTCAAGGCAGTACTCAAGGAAATCGAAGAATCGAACGGCCAGATTGTGCTGTTCATCGACGAGCTGCATACGCTGGTGGGCGCGGGCGCGGCCGAGGGCGCTATCGACGCCAGCAACATGCTGAAGCCGGCGCTGGCGCGCGGCGAGTTGCGGGCCATCGGCGCAACCACGCTGAACGAGTACCGCAAGTACATCGAAAAGGACAAGGCGCTCGAGCGCCGCTTTCAGATCGTGTATGTGGGCGAGCCGAACGTCGAGGATACGATTGCGATTCTGCGCGGCCTGAAGGAGCGCTACGAGTCGCACCACAACGTGCGCATCAAGGACGCGGCGATTGTGGCCGCGGCTACGCTCTCGCACCGCTACATTAGCGACCGCTTTCTGCCGGATAAGGCCATCGACCTTGTCGACGAGGCTGCCGCGTCGTTGGCCATCCAGATCGGCTCCGTACCGACCGAGATCGACCAGTTGGAGCGTCAGGCAACGTCGCTTGAGATCGAGCGCGCCGCGCTGAAGCGCGAAACCGACGCTGCCAGCAAGGAGCGTTTGCAGGCGGTGGAGCGCGAAGTGGCGCAACTGCGCGAGCAGATTACTGCGCTGCGGGCGCGCTGGACGAAGGAGCGCGAGGCCATCAATCGCATCGGCGACCTGAAGAAGAAGATTGAAGCGCTGCGCTTCGAGGCCGAGGAGCAGACCCGCAAGGGCCAGCTCGATCGCGCCGCGCAGATTCAATATGGCGAGTTGCCCAAGCTCGAAGCGGAGTTGAAGAAGCTCGACGCCGCGCAGAACGGCAAGTTAGGCGTCGCGCGGATGCTCAAGGAAGAAGTCGACGAAGAGGACCTCGCAAAGATCGTGAGCAAGTGGACGGGTATTCCTGTCTCGCGGATGCTGGAGGGCGAAGTGAAGAAGCTTGTCCAGATGGAAGACAGGCTGCGTGAGCGCGTGGTGGGCCAGGACGATGCGCTGAGCGTCGTGGCCAACGCCATTCGCCGTTCGCGCGCGGGCCTGAGCGATCCAAAGCGGCCCATCGGTTCGTTCATTTTTCTAGGACCGACAGGAGTGGGCAAGACGGAGACGGCGCGGGCTCTTGCTGAGTTCCTGTTTGACGACGAACAGGCGCTGGTACGCATCGACATGAGCGAGTACATGGAGAAGCACGCTGTAGCTCGCCTGATCGGCGCGCCGCCGGGCTACGTGGGCTACGACGAGGGCGGGCAATTGACTGAGGCGATTCATCGGCGGCCCTACGCGGTGATCCTCTTCGACGAAATCGAAAAGGCGCACCCGGACGTCTTCAACATCTTGCTGCAGGTGATGGACGACGGGCGGTTGACTGACGCCAAGGGCCGGACTGTGGACTTCAAGAACACGGTGCTGATTATGACGTCGAACCTGGGCGCTGTGATGCTCGCGGGCGAAAAACTGAAGACCGAGCACGATTTCGACATGGCGCGCGAGAGCGTGATGCGCGTGTTGAGGGAGCATTTCAGGCCGGAGTTTTTGAATCGCGTGGACGACATTGTGATTTTCCGGCCGCTGGGCAATGTGCAGTTGAGCAAGATTCTCGATCTGCGCCTGAACGAGGTGCGCAAGCTGCTCGAAGACCGGGCGATTTCGTTTGAATTGACCGAGCCGGCGCGGCAGTTGATCCTGACTTCTGGCTCCGACGCAGCGTATGGAGCGCGCCCGTTGAAGAGGGCGTTGCATCGCATGGTTCAGGACCCACTCGCCATCAAGATTCTCGATGGCGAAGTGCTGCACGGCGCGCACGTCCGCATCGACGTGGACCGCAAGTCGAATCAGTTGGTCTTCGAGCCGATGGGGCGGGAAGCGATGGCGTAAAAGCAGCGAGTCAGCAGGTCAGCGAGTTAGCAAGCCAGCAAACAGGCTTCGCAATGCGGGGCCTGCTTTGTCTTTAGGTTCACAACGGTCGCGTCTTGGGCGTCGCGAGAAGCTATTGCCGCAACTCCACAAGCGTTGCGCCCTGGCCACCTTCGTCTTGCGGAGCCTCTTCGATTCCCGCGACGTGCGGATGAGATTTGAGGAATTCGCGGACGCCGCGGCGCAGGATTCCAGCGCCGTGGCCGTGGATGACGCGCACGCGCGGCAGACCAGCGAGAAACGCGTGATCGAGGTATTTTTCGAGTTCGCCCGTCGCCTCATCGACCGTACGGCCGATGAGATTGATCTCCGCACGCAGCTCGTCGGTGTTCGCGCTCGTCACAGTGACGTGCACGCCTTTCTGCTTTCTGGCCGCGGCGAGCGGGTCAATCTTTTCTTGCCCGGCCTTCCCCTGCCCGGACCCACCTCCAGGACCTGAGGGCTCGGAGCACTCGTCCCGCTTAACGCGCATCTTGATCGGGCCCAGGGCAACTTCGAAAAGGTCCTTCTCGACTTCGCGCTGCACCACGGCGACTTTGCCCATCGACTTCAGGAAAACCTTGTCGCCCGGCGCGATGCGTCGCAACAGATGCGGCTGGGCATTGACGTCGCCTTGGTCAGCCCCGGTCCTATGCGCCACGACAGCCTGGTTGAAACTTTCCTGAAACTCACGGCGCAGGCGGGTGATGCGCCGTTCAGCTTCTTTGGAGAGCTTTTGTTGCGCTGCACGGTCCTCGACCGCGCGGACGTTCTCGCGCATCTGAAACTCGAAGTCCTTGAGCAACGAAGCCAGCTTGCCTTCGAGTTCGCGCACGCGGTTGCGAACTTCAACGTCGCCCTCGCGTTCCAGCCTTTTCGTCTCCTGATTGAGGGCGTACTGCTGTTCGCGCGCCGCCTTGCTCTCGACTGCGAGTTGCGCGAGTTCGTTATGCAGCCGGTCGAGGAAGCGCGCGATGTCGGCCTGCTGCGAACCCAGGCGTTCACGCGCAGCGGCGATAATCGCGGCGTTCAGGCCCAGGCGCTCCGCCGTCTGAATTCCGGCCGATGCGCCCGGCACGCCGAGATGAAACTGATAGTTGGGAACCAGCGTCAGCTCGTCCACGCCGGCCGCAGCATTGCGCACGCCGGGCGTGTTGGCCGCGTAAACCTTGAGGGACGTGTGATGCGTCGAGATCAGCGACCATGCGCCGGCTTTAAGAAAATGATGTGCCACAGCCACGGCGAGAGCCGCGCCTTCTTCAGGATCGGTCGAGGAACCCAGCTCGTCGAGCAGCACCAGCGAGCGCGCATCGGCGAGCCGCGAGAGGCGGTCAAGATTAGTGATGTGCGCGGAGAAGCTGGAAAGCGCCGCCTCGATTGACTGCGCATCGCCAATGTCGGCGAGGAACGCCGTGAAGACAGGAAAGCTCGCGCCCGAGGCGGGAACAGGAATTCCAGCCTGCGCCATCATGGCAAGCAGCGCGGTGGTCTTCAGAGCCACCGTTTTTCCGCCGGTGTTGGGCCCGCTGATGATCAGCTGGTGCTCGTCCGCCGTCAACTCCAGAACGAGCGGAACAGTTTGACCGCCGCTTGCCCGCAACCGCTTTTCAAGCAGCGGGTGGCGCGCGCCCTCGAGGAGCAGCCGCTTGGGATCGAATGTGGGCGAGATGCAATCGAAATCGCGCGCAAAGCGAGCCCGCGCCAGCAGGCTGTCGACCAGGGCCAGCACACGCGCGCCCTCGACCAAACTGAGCGCGTAACCTGCGACCTGACGCGTGAGTGCGACAAATATACGGTGAATCTCTGCCTGCTCTTCCTCGATGAGCCGCACCAGCTCATTATTCTGCTCAATGGTTTCGAGCGGCTCGACGTAGACCGTTTGGCCCGAGGAGCTCGCGCCGTGAATCACTCCCGTGACGCGCCGCTTGAGCTCCGCGCGCACGGGAATCACGAAGCGCTCGCCGCGAATGGTGATGACGTCGTCCTGCGTCGCGTTTTCCGCGGACAATTTGCGCAGCACCGCGCGCAGGCTTTCTTCGATGAGCTTCTGCTGGCGCTCCTGCTCACGGCGGATGCGATTCAACTCGGGCGAGGCGTCGTCGGCGAGCGAGCCGTCGGGCTGAATTGTGCGTTCAATGGATTCGGCGAGCGGCCGCAGACTCGTCGTGAGGGCCGCTGAGAGGCCGGAAAGCCCGGGCAATCTGCCGACAAGACGAATCGGCGGCTCACGCAAGAGAGCCTGCCACGCGGCGACGTCGTTGGCCAAGCGCGCCGCGCTTTGAAGCTCCGCCGCTTCAAGTGCTGCGCCGTCAATCTGCGCCTTGGCGGCGAGTTGCGTGGGGTCGAACAAGCCGCCGAGCGGAATGGAGACTTGTTCTTCGAGGATCAACCGCACTTCCGCGGCAAGCAGGTGCTGCCGGACAATCCATTCCTCGTCGGTTGAGGGATGCAACGCGAGGATGGATTCGCGGCCGACCGGGGACGCAGCGAACCCGGCCAGCAGCGCCAAAAGCGGCTGCCATTCGAGCGCCGCGAGATCGGCGTGCTCCACCGGCGACGGAATGGGATCGAGGAGCGGCATGGTCAGGAACTATGGTAGCGTCTCGGAGCGTGATTGCGGGGTGGTCGGCCGGCTGCGAAGTGCGTGGCCGCGATCATGTGGCGGCGGGCCGGCCGCGCGTCACTTCGCCGTTGTGCCGGGCTTCGAAGCAGGACCAGAATGGGCCGGGCTGGCTGCGGCACTGTCGCTGCTGCTCGGAGCCTTGGGTTGAGACTTCGTCTCCGATTTCTTATCCGATTTGGCGTCGGACGCAGATTCGCCAGCAGGCGCGCTGCTCTTTGAGGCGTAGTCGTTCACGTACCAACCAGCGCCCTTGAAGCTCAGGCCGGGCGCGGTGAGAGTCCGCTCCAGCATGCCGCCGCATTGCGGACAGATCTTCTCCGGTTCGGCGCCGAAGTGTTGGATTTTCTCAAATCGATGGCCGCACTGCGTGCAGCGATAAGGATAGAGCGGCAAAGTTCCTGTCCCCTCGGCGAAGAATCATTCACGTCTTCCCCATTCTACCGGGAGGGCGGCGATTGCAGGGAAAGTCGCCGCCCTTGGGCGAAGCCGGAGGTAACAGGTCGACCCGCTCTCAATGCACGTGGATGGGGACAGAGGCACTCATGTTCTCCCAGGCGAGCGTCAGAGTCCCTTTGCCGCCGCCATTGTCGGTGATCGTATACGTCAGATCCTCGACGAGCGACGGGGGAGCGGACATCGTCATCTTCGTTTTGCCGAGATCCTGCGTGCTGTCGTAGGCAAGCCCCCACTCACCATTCTTCTTGTTCACGATCAAGACCCAATTCGCGGGGTCGGAGATGTCGACGAACAGAGTATAGGTGCCGGCGGGAACGCTGAGGTCGCCGATGGTCAGGTCGGCGTCAGTTTTTAAGGTCGTGGCGGCATTCGCACCCGCGCGCCAAATGGGATACTGCGAACCCCGACTCGTGGCGATTAGCCCGTCCTTGGTATAGATCTTGCCCTCGCGGCCTCTTACTCGCGGCGAGCTGTAGGTGATGGTGATGCTCTTACCGGCGATGATTGACGTTGCCGTAGCAGGCGGGCTGAGCGGCGGGGCGGCAGGCGGTTTTTGCTGAGCTAAAAGAACGGTTGCGGCGAACAACAAGCCTGTACAGATCAAAGCGCGTTTCATTGCGATGTTCTCCTCCGGGCAGAGCCTTGTTTCTGTTGAGACGGCTCCGACGCGTTGATTGTCGCACCGCGCGGCTACCTTGCGAAAGCCGCCTCTGCGAAAACCCTGTTATGATGCGCCAAAGGAAGATGCATGGCGGGCGGTAGTCGCAACAATTCGGCGGGGGCGCGCTTCCGCGCGGTGCTGGCGGCGGAGAAGCCGTTGCAGGTAGTGGGGACGATCAACGCGTACGCGGCGCGCATGGCGGAGGCTGTGGGTTTTCGCGCGATTTACCTCTCTGGCGGCGGTGTGGCGGCCAATTCGCTAGGCGTTCCGGACCTGGGGATCAGCACCATGGAAGATGTGCTCACAGACGTCCGGCGCATCACCGACGCTTGCGCATTGCCGCTGCTGGTCGACATCGACACTGGATGGGGCGGGGCGTTCAACATCGCGCGGACGATTCGGAAGATGATCAAGGCCGGCGCGGCGGCCATACATATTGAGGACCAGGTAAGCGCAAAGCGGTGCGGCCACCGCCCGGGCAAGGATCTGGTGCCGGCCGAAGAAATGGCGGACCGCATCAAGGCCGCGGTGGATGCGCGCACCGATCCGGAGTTTGTGATTATGGCGCGGACGGATGCGTTGGCAAGCGAGGGGTTGGAGCGGGCGATTGAGCGAGCGCAGGCGTACGTGGCGGCCGGGGCCGACATGATATTTGCCGAGGCGGTGACGGAAGCCTCCATGTACACCGCGTTTCGCAAGGCTGTGGGAGTGCCGGTTCTCGCCAATATTACTGAATTCGGCAAAACTCCCCTCTTCACGCGTGAGGAGCTGGCAGCGGCGGGCGTCGACATCATTCTTTATTGCTGCGCGGCGTATCGGGCGATGAATGCCGCGGCACTGAAGGTCTACGAGGCGATTCGTACCGAGGGAACGCAGAAAAATGTGCTGCCGCTGATGCAAACTCGCGACGAGCTGTACCGCTATCTTGGCTATCACGCATACGAGCAGAAGCTGGATGAGCTTTTTACCAAGGGCAAAAAGACTGAGTAGACATTCCCTATTTTGATTCGTTAGCTTCGTGCTCTTCGGAGGTCGAACCATGAGCGTTCACGAGGCGGGCCACGGGCTGGGCGCCTTCAAGCCAAAGAAGTCGGTGGCGCTGTCGGGGACTGCCGCGGGCGAGACGGCGGTCTGCACGGTCGGCCAAAGCGGCAATGACCTGCACTACCGCGGGTACGACATTGCCGACCTGGCGGAGCATTGCGAGTTTGCCGAAGTTGCTTATCTGCTGATCCACGGCAAGCTGCCTAATGCCACGGAACTGGCCGCATACAAGGCGCGCCTACTCGGGTTGCGCAGTTTGCCCGCCGAAGTGAAGGAGGCGCTCGAGCTGGTGCCCCGGAGCGCGCATCCGATGGACGTGCTGCGCACGGGCGTTTCCGTGCTGGGTTGTGTGCGGCCTGAGGCTGAGGACCATAGCGCTGCCGGGGCGCGCGACCTTGGCGATGCGCTGCTGGCTTCGCTTCCGTCGATGCTTCTGTACTGGCACCACTTTGCACGAAACGGCAAGAGGATCGCAGTGGACGCAGACAGCGAACCGCTGGCGGCACATTTTCTGCATCTGTTGCACGGTCGACCGCCGAGCAAGGAGTGGATCCACGCCATGCAGGTTTCGCTGATCCTCTACGCAGAACATGAGTTCAACGCATCCACGTTCACGGCGCGCGTGATTGCAGGAACCGGCTCCGATCTTTACTCCTGCATCGTGGGCGCAATCGGAGCGCTCAAGGGGCCCAAGCACGGCGGCGCCAACGAAGTGGCGCTGGAGATTCAGCAGCGATACAAGACAGCGGATGAGGCTGAGGCCGACATTCGCCGCCGCATCGAACAGCGCGAAGTGATTATCGGATTCGGTCATCCGGTGTACACGGTCAGTGACCCGCGCAGCCACTTCATCAAGGAGCAGGCGCGAAAATTGGCGGTGGACGCAGATGGCAAGCGCCTTTTCTCGGTCGCCGAGCGGATTGAGAGCACCATGCAGGACGCCAAGCGCATGTTTCCAAATCTCGATTGGTATTCGGCGGTGG
>Ga0187891_1002415_pt1 | contig 14200 bp, 6 predicted proteins | sample June2016WEW_21_4_FD_132990 | JGI IMG/M metagenome (GOLD analysis project Ga0187891, IMG submission 132990) | Peatland microbial communities from SPRUCE experiment site at the Marcell Experimental Forest, Minnesota, USA - June2016WEW_21_40 | ecosystem: Environmental > Terrestrial > Soil > Wetlands... | reverse complement strand
GTACCGGCGCAGCCTGAACCGCCGCCGCAGTCTGAAATTGCGGAATGCGCACGTCCTGGCCGATCTCGGAGACCTGGAGAACTGCCCGTCCATCGAAATTGGCCTGCCACAAGCGCTCACATCCCAAGAGTCGCACCGACTCGCGCGGCAGATGCTCGGGGCGCTGGACGCGGCGCAGAGGCGCGTCATCGAGTTGGTGTACTTCGAAGGTTTATCAATGAAAGATGTGGCCGAGCGGACAGGCGACAGCTTTGCCAGCGTGCGACATCGCTATTACCGCGGGATTAGCAAGATGCGTGCGCTGATGCGGCAGAAGAACAGCCGCGAGCCCATGCCGGCAGCACAGGAGACGTTTGATGTCCAGACATGAGCACTTCGAAGAACTATGCAGTCTTGCGGTGCTTGGCGAGGTGTCGCCTGAGGAATGGACGGAGCTTGAAAAACACCTAGGCCAATGCCCGGAGTGCAGAGTTGCTTATGCTGATTTCGTTGCCCTAACTGCCGAGCATCTGCCGACCGCGGATCGCAGCTTCGTTCGCGTGGTGAGAAAACCAATTGCGGAAGTGACCGCAGATCTTCGTCAGGCAACATTCGCGAAGGTCGCCAACGAAGGATTTCATATCTCCCCGGAGGCAATGGCTGGAGCAGTTCACCGTCGTTCAAGAGCAGCTAAATGGCTGGGCGATGTTGTTTGGTCGATGCGAGCGCGGCTGTCACAAGTGACAATTGTAGCGACGTTGCTTGCTGTTGGCGTCGTCGGTGTGGTGTTTGTGCGCCACGATGCGGTGCTTGGTCACCAAGTGGAACAACTGAGATCCAGTTTGCACGACGCGCAAAGTGATGCAGCCCGCTTGAAGCAGCAGCTCGACCATGCCGCTGATCCACAATCGGAGGCCAAACCGGACGCGTTTTTGCAGCAGCAGCTCAACGCTGCCCAAGAGCGCACCGCGCAGTTCGATGCCGAACTTCGGCGGGACATTCGATCGCTCCGAGTGTTGGAAGTGCAGGTTTCGCAGCTCGAATCAGAAAAAACAAGCGCTATTCAGGATGCGCAGAACAAAGATGGTGAACTTACAACCCTTCGCGGGCAAATCGAGGCGCTGCGGGCAGACGCCTCTCAGAAGGAATCCGAACTGGTCACTCAACAATACCGCATCTCGGAGCTTTCCGATCAGCTGAGCGCACAGAAAGTAGCCCTCGATCGTGAACAGCAACTCCTCGCTGAGGGCCGCGACATCCGGGACGTGATGGGCGCCCGTAACCTTCATATCATCGACGTCCATGATCAGGATGCGCACGGCGAGTCCCGCCCTTTCGGACGTATCTTCCTGACCGAAGGGAAGCGCTTGATCTTCTACGCTTATGACCTCAATTCCGCCAATTTGAAGAATGCCTCCTTCCAGGCATGGGGTCAGCGAGCCGATGGCGGCCGGGCAGCTCTGAACCTTGGCATCTTCTATATAGACGACCAGAAGCAGTCGCGCTGGGCGCTTAAAGTAGAAGATCCAAATCTGTTGAAGGCGATCGATTCCGTCTTTGTCACTGTGGAACCCCACGGCGGAACCAAAAAGCCCAGCGGGAAAAAGTTGATGTACGCGTACCTGCGCAATCCTATCAACCATCCGTGATTTTCTGGGTCCTTTCACCGAGTTGTAAATATTTTCTCTCCTGGCCTCGGCACATTCCTTTCCACTCAGTGGTATTGCTCAACAGGCAACTGGAGAGGGAAGCACATGACGAAATGGTTTGTGTTGTTCTTGGTGCTCGCGGCATCGGACCTCTGCTTGGCACAAAGCGAGTCAGCAACGCTTTCAGGACGCGTGAGCGATTCCAGCGGTGCCGCTATCATCGGAGCCGATGTCGTGCTCACGAATACACAGACCAACGTGGAGCAGCGAACCAAGACCAATGAAGTCGGTTTGTATGTTTTTTCCGGAGTTCATCCCGGGACTTACCGCGTGGCGGCGGGAGCCACCGGCTTCCGGGTCCTGATCAAGGAGGGCCTCACCCTGCACGTGCAGGATGAACTTGCAGAAAACTTCTCCTTAACCATCGGCGCGATATCGGAATCGATGACGGTTACCGCGGACGCGACTCCCATCAACACCACGGACGCGTCGGTGAGCACTGTCGTGGAGCGCAACTTTGCGGAGAATCTGCCGCTGAACGGCAGGAGCTTTCAATCGTTGATTCTCCTCACGCCTGGAGTGGTTCTTACGGCGAGTAACCCCGGCGATAGCGGACAATTCAGCGTGAATGGGCAGCGTGCCAGCGCCAACTATTGGATGGTGGACGGTGTGAGCGCCAATCTTGGCGCGACTGCAATCGCCCAAGGAGGGGATAATTTCGGAGGTTCGCAAGCATCCTTCAGCGTTTTAGGGGGAACAAACAGCTTGGTGTCCGTGGATGCCATGCAGGAGTTTCGCATCCAAACTTCCACTTACGCGCCAGAATTCGGACGCACGCCAGGGGCACAAATCTCCATCCTCACGCGGTCCGGCACGAATCAATTCCACGGCACTGCATTCGACTATTTCCGCAACGACGTCCTCGATGCGAATAACTGGTTTAACGGTTACACGAACACCCCGCCACTTCCCAAGGCGAGAGAGCGCCAAAACGATTTTGGTGGAACCTTTGCCGGGCCTATTCTAAAGGACAAGACATTCTTTTTTTTCTCTTACGAAGGGTTGCGCCTGCGACTGCCGCAAACCGCGCTCACAACCGTTCCCGATGCCAGTTTCACGCCTGGAGGCACCACAGACTCGCGTGAGAATGCAATACCAGCTCTCCAGCCATATTTGAATGCGTTTCCGCTGCCAAATCCCAACAGTCCGGAAATCTTCACTTCGTGCAACCCAACAACCGATCCTACTTGTCCGCCCTCAGGCCAGAAGGCGACGGGCTCCGCCGCTTTCAATTCCAGCTATTCCAATCCTGCCACACTCGATGCTTACAGTCTGCGCGTTGACCATCGCCTGAATGACAAGTGGAATCTTTTCGGGCGGTACAGCTATTCACCCTCTGAACTTTCTATTCGTGCTGCTTCCGGTCTTCCTTTAAGCGTAGTCGAGCCGTCTCGAATCACTACGCAGTCGGCCACGATCGGACTAACGTGGGAGCTGTCACCAGAAGTGACCAACGATTTCCGGTTTAATTACAGCAGGACAAGCGCCTCTAGCTATACATATCTAGACAACTTGGGGGGGGCGGTGCCTTTGACGTCCCTGCCTTTGCCCAGTCCCTTCACTGCTCAAAATGCGCTTTTTGCGCTGGATATTTTGCAATTGACAGACGGCATTTTAGACGTAGGGAAAGGGGTATCGAATTTGCAAAGGCAGATCAACCTCGTCGATAGCTTTTTGGTTCAAAAGGGCTCTCACACCCTCAAGTTTGGCGTTGATTTTCGCCGCCTGGCACCGCTAGTCGGGCCTAGAAGTTATAACCAAGCCGTTTTTTTCCCTGATGTTCCGTCCGCCGAGGTCGGCAGCCTCTTATTTAGCGTTATCCAATCTACAGTCAGTTCGGACTTGCTCCTCCACAACCTCGGGATCTTTGCGCAAGACACTTGGCGGGTAAATTCGCGATTGACCATCACCTATGGCCTTCGGTGGGATGTGGATTTCGCGCCATCCGCCACCAATGGCGTGACGCTGCCGGCCGTAACAGGCTTCAATTTTAATAATTTTTCAAATTTGGCACTGGCACCGGCCGGGACGGCGGTGTTCAAGACCCCGTATGGCGGGGTTGCGCCGCGGTTCGGCGTCGCCTATCAGATATCGAGAAATCCAGAATGGCAAACCGTTCTGCGCGGCGGGTTTGGGGTTTTCTATGACTTGGTGACGTCGCAGGCAGGAAACATTTTCAACCCGGGCTCGTATCCCTTTGGGGCACATGCGTTTAATCCCGGCGGCACGTTTCCTTTGAGCGCTGCGGCCGCAGCACAACCTCCGATCACGGTTCCCGCAAACGGTTCTGGAAGTGTGTATGCTTTCGACCCAAATATTAAACTGCCCTACACACTTCAATGGAATGTTGCCCTCGAGCAAGCTTTGGGAAGACAACAGACGATCTCCGCTTCCTACATAGGTGCCGTGGGGAGAAGGCTCTTACAGACGGAAACCATCGAATCTCCGAACCCCACGTTTGGCTCGGTGAGCTTGACGGGAAATGCAGCCAGCTCGAACTACAACGCCCTACAGATTCAATACAACCGGAGGCTTTCGCACGGCCTTCAGGCCCTAGCCTCTTTTACATGGTCCCATTCGATAGACGATGGTTCGGCTGGCTCAGGCTCACTCACCAGCAATCTTTATGCATCTTCCGCCTTCGCAAGCGAGAACCGAGGTCCTTCGGACTTTGACATCCGCAGGGCGTTCAACGCGGGCTTAACCTATGACGTTCCCGCTCCCGCAGCCAACTCGCTTACAAAGGCGGTTTTGCGTGGGTGGTCCCTCGATAACGTCATTGTGGCGCGATCGGCACCGCCCGTTAATATTTCTGATGGAGATTTTTATTTACTCAGCGGAGTTTTTGATGCCAATGTTCGACCCGACTTGGTTCCGGGGCAGCCTTTGTATTTGTACGGAAGCGCGTATCCCGGTGGAAAGGCGATCAATCCGAACGCTTTCACCGATCCACCCAGCGATCCGACCACGGGTAATCCTCTCAGGCAGGGTGACGTACCGAGAAACTTCCTGAGAGGATTCGGGGCCGCGCAGTGGGATTTCGCCGTTCACAGGACTTTTCCGATTCACGAGTCATTGAAGCTGCAGTTTCGCGCGGAAATGTTCAACGTTTTGAACCACCCCAACTTTGGACCGCCCAATAGCTACTTCACGACGCCGATTGAGCCAACTTTCGGACTCTCAAGTCAAATGCTTGGACAGAGTCTTAATTCTGGCAATCTGGGTGGTGGAGCATTCAGTTCGCTTTACCAATTGGGTGGCCCCCGCTCGATTCAGATCGCACTCAAGCTGACATTTTGAGAAGAAGGCTCAGTGTTCCAACAAGACCTTTGTTGGCCTGCTTCTACTTGCACACGTTTGAAGAATAGGGGACACGCAGGGCGCGCAGTCATACGGAAAACCCGACGCAGCGTCCGAACTCTCGGCTGAGCTGGGGCTGTGGTGTTAAACGCCCCTTCTCCGCCGAGCACACGGGTGCCATTTTTCGAACTGGAGAAATCATGAGATGGAATCGAAACAAGATGGCTTTGCTTCGCTTCGCGGCACTCCTATGCTGGTGCTTAGGTTTACAGAAAGCAGCCATTGCACAGCAGCTACAGCCGCTACCTGTGGAAGATGCGCTCAACGTGCATTCTCTAGTGCGTGCGCCCTGGGTGACGTTTTCACCCGATGGGGAATGGCTCGCATTCCCCGCGAGGTACGAAGGGACCAAACTGTCCGCTGATAGAGATTCGTTTGCCCGCACTGGCGTTGCGCTAGGTCTGGCGGGGAGTGACATCTACATCTCCAACGTCGAAACGGGCCAGACGAAAAACCTGACAAATGGAAAGGGATCGAACTGGCTCCCGAGCTGGTCCCCGGACGGCCAACGTCTCGCTTTTCTTTCCGATCGGGATGGCAGTGGTCAGGCAAAGCTTTGGATTTGCGATGTCGTCAACAACAGCTTAATGAAAGTTTCCGATGTAAACGTGAGGACCGAAAGGATCGAGTGGGCGTCCGATGGTCAGCGCCTTCTTGTGACCATCGTCCCCGAGGGACTTTCCGTCGATGAGTATGCGAAAAGAGTTCTATCTGGTGAGTCCGAGTCGAAAACGGTTATCGACAGAGCACCGGGATCAACCGCGATCCTATATCAATCAAGTCGAATTGGAGGCAAGGAGGCTCAGACGTCGCCTCCGTGGAGTCTCGATAGGATGTTACGTGACCTAGCCTTGGTTGACGTAGTCAATGGCAAGACCAGAGTGATCGTTCACGGGCGGAGAATCTCCACGTTTGCGTTGTCTCCCGATGGTGCGCGGGTCGCGTACACAGTTCCCAATCACTTTGAAAAGCCAGGATCTCAGCAGACTCTCTTTGACCTCGCCATAGTTGGTCTTGAAGAAAAGCGGGAACGAATGATCGTTTCTGATATCCGTCTTGATTATGACGGTTCTGAGTTCAGTTGGTCAGCCAATAGTAAGTACCTGAGCTATCACACAGGAGGAATGAGCGAGAAAGCGCATGATTGTTACATTGTCGATGCAGATGGCGGCAGCCCGCGCAACATAACTCATTTTCCGCCCGGGCTGAAAGTTTACTCCACTTCCTCCGTACCATTGTGGGGTAGCGACAAACGTCTCTACCTGATTGCCGGGGCAGATCTTTGGCGAGCATCCGTGGAGGAAGACAAGGCAGTTAAAGTCGCCGAAATACCGGGCCGGCGGATACTGACGCTAGTTTCTGGAAATGGCAACTCGCTGTTCACTACAGACCACGGAGAATCGACGATCGTTGTGACGCATGACGACACAGGAAAGCAAGACGGATTTTATCGGATCAATCTGACAAACGGAGCAAGCACCAAATTGTTTGAAAAGGGTCAGTGTTACTTTAGCTGCATCGGCATTGCTCCATTGGCGACATCGGACGGGCAACACTTTGGGTATTACGCGGAGGATTCTCAGAACTCTGGGGAGCTGTGGACCAGTGACGTGGGGTTCCGTAATCCCAGAAGGCTGACGCATCTCAATCCCCAGTTCGAGAAATACAAAATGGGCGCAGCCAAGCTAATCGATTGGTTGAGCGATGATGGCGAGCACTTGCAAGGCGCACTGTTGTTGCCGTCCGATTATCAGGAAGGGAGGCGCTATCCGCTGATCGTATATGTCTACGGCGGAGCATTCGAATCGAATGTCCTCGACCAGTTCGGGCATGCAGGTGGCCCGCTCAACATGCAATTGCTAGCAACAAGGGGATATGCCGTCCTCTTTCCGGACGCGCCCCAAAAGGTGGGAACGCCGATGTTCGATTTAGAAAAGACGGTGCTTCCCGGCGTGAACAAGGTAATTGAGCTGGGAATGGCAGATCCAGCTCGTCTTGGAGTGATGGGACATAGCAACGGCGGCTACAGTACGCTCGCGTTGATCGTTCAGACCAAACGCTTCAAAGCGGCGATCGAAGCTGATGGAATGGGAGATCTGATTGGCGATTACGGCGAGATGAATAAGGCTGGGGCTGCCTACGGAACTGCCTTAGAGGATGGTCAGGACGCTCTGGGCGGAAGTCCCTGGGAGGTTCGCGACAGGTACATCGAAAACTCTCCGATTTTCTATCTCGACAGAGTCGAGACGCCGCTACTCATCGTCCAGGGAGCCAATGACGAAGCGGTTGCGGCTTTTAGCGCAGACGAGGTGTTCGTAGGCTTGCGAAGGCTAGGCCGGGACGTTGAGTACGCGAAGTACGAAGGCGAAGATCATGCGCCAAGTGATTGGAGCTACGCGAACCAAGTTGATTTTGCCAATCGCATGATTGCCTGGTTTGCCCGGTACCTGGTGCCTGCGAAGCCGTGACCTTGTCAGGTCCGGGGAATGCAGGGAAAGACGTGGGCCGCGCTCGGCTGAACTTGCCTTGAAGTCCAATTTTGATAGGGGGTCTTCTAGCCTTGAGGACACACGCATCAGCTTTGTTCGTCGGGATTTTCCTTACCGCCGTCTGTTCCCCCGTATTTGCCCAGTGCACGGGACGCGCGGTTCTAAACGACTATGAACGGAATGGTTTTATTTCCGCTGCTTATGGTGGGCGCGTACAGGTTTCTGTGGAGTTTCTGGCTGCCGGGGGTTGCGGGCAGGTCATGCTCAACTCGCTTCACAAGCTACGGGCAAGCGTACGCTTTGCAGATGAGAAGCTCGGGTACGCACTAGCGATTCTGCCGAGAGAAAACGCACTGGCTGCACTCGATCTTCCCGGCGTCGCGTATGCCTTTGCAATCACTGAGGATTCAGATGACGGCCACTCCTTCTTGGCTCCATCAGAGAGGAAGACCGCACCCGAGCCACACTTCGCCATCCCTTTTCCACAAGTAGCTGCCACGCTGCCTAGCGATAGTCCGTACTTTGCGACGGCAGAGGCCGGATTGACAGAACTTTGGCGAGAGCATCCGGAAGCCGACGGGCGAGGCGTGCGAGTTGTGGTCGAAGATCAGGGTTTTGATCTGCTGCATCCCGCGTTACAACTCGCGAAGGATGCAAACGGGAATCCGGTCCCCAAGATCGCTGACGTAGTACCTTTCACGACCCCGGAAGAAGACGATAACTGGGTTCAATTCGGTGACCCAATCGGGACCACGAATGGAACCTTCGTGACAGCCGGACGAACCTGGACCGTGCCGCAAGACGGTATTTATCGTTTCGGAATCTTCGCCAAGCAGATTCACTGGGGCTTCTTGGATCCGATGGACGTTAATCCTCACGTCCAGAGTGTGTCGTGGTCCGTGGGAGTGTTGTGGGATGAGCAGAGCAATCGCGTTTGGGTGGACACGGATGGAGATGGCAGTTTCCGCAACCAACGGGCTCTGCGAGACTATGCCGAGGCGCAGGACATAGACTACCTCGGCTACAAGAAAGGACCAGACGACAATCGTATTCCGTTCGGAATCAAGATAAATCGCACAAGGCGGATGGTCTACCTGGGGCTTCCCGATGGCGGCCACGGTGCGATAGTGGCTGGCCCTTTAGCGGCAAACCGAGCGACGGGTGGACTGTTTGATGGTGCAGCGCCTAGCGCACAACTGATTGATGTTCGCGAGAAGCCCTCTTACGGTTACATGGCGTGGACTCTGAGTGGCTTCGCCCGCCCCGATGTCGACGTAATTAATCGTTCGGGTGCCGTAAGCTATGCGACTGACGACGGTCGATTTGATTTCAGACGTCATGTCCTTGAGCGCGCAATTGCTTTCTATGACAAGCCGATTGTCTGTGTCTGCGCCGCTTCTAATTCGTTAAACGTCGATGATTATCAAAGTCCGGAGATGCTCCGGCGCAATCGTCAGCTCCCTCCACCCTATGCGGAAGCTATGACCAGCGGAGTGTGGTTTGCGCCGGATGGTCTTGTAAACACTGTTGTCGCCCCGTCTGCATCGTTGATTACTCAGTCTCGATACATGCCTTCCGCTGTCCCTTGGGAGGACGGCCGAACCCACATTACTTCTACACTCTTGGAACCTCCAGCGCCGGCAGGTTATGCCATTGGCGCTAATCCTTCGCCCACGATTCCTGTAGTTAGCGGTATCCTCGCCGATCTCGTGAGTGAAGCAAGACACGCGCGCGTGCGTTATGACGCCGCGCGCCTCACTCAGGCCGTGTTGACCGGGACCCGGTTGGTACAGGGTTTCCCTGCCTCTGTGCAGGGCTTCGGCTTGATCGATGCAGCTCGTGCGTGGGATCAGTTGGCGAAGATGGCTAAGGCTGATGATCCGAGAAACTCATTGCTGACGTCGTTCACAGCGGCACGTGTGCAGGACGGGGAGCGCAAAGAGGTTAATGGCTTCCAGGGGGATCTTCCACAGCCTGGAGGGGTTGTGCGGGGAGAGCTTTGGATCACACGCCACGGTGGCTACGCCGGCGGACGCACGTACGCTTTTGCACTGCGTGCCAACGACGGGACATATGAGCTACTCGATCGGAAAGCCACGCTTGTCCGTGATCGGCCAGTGCGTGTACGCTTCGCGGCCAAAATCACCTCAGGACTGCACGTTGTTTTTTTGCAGCTGCTGGATGTCCGGGTCGGAGTCGTAATGGAAGAGATCCCCCTCTCTGTGCGCGCACCGGATGTGCCAGAGACGATCGCGCCGGGGGTTGAGAAGTACATTGCGACGATTCCGCCCTTGCGGCTCGACACTCGTCTAGTGCGCGTGGGCGAAGACGCGCAGGCGGCACGCTTCGTGATGAAGATCGCCAATACTGGCACAGGAATGGTTTCGCTCCGTGTTATGCCAGGTTTCCATTATGGCGTGGGGTCGGGTAGCAGATTCGTGGCGATGGAGCGACCGTCCGGTAAGTCCGTAGATGCCGCGCATCATGTCGGTCCGGAGGAGGAATTCGAATCGCTTGTTATAAACACAAAGGCAGTGACGCAGGAAATTTATTGGGGGAATCACGATCGCCCTGAATACGCGACGCCCTATGACGAACCTGCGCCAGATGTACCTATTACGGCAACCCTGACCGTCAGCAAGTACGCCGTCACCTTCACAAGGGTCGACGAACGAAATGTGCGAGTGACCAACAAACTTGCCGATATAAAAGGAGAAGTCGAGTTCTACGACGCGAAACTCACTTCATCTGATCTGACTGGTACGGACAATCATGCAAAGGTGGCCATCGAGCGAACGCTTCCTCCGAACCTTAGCCAATGGAGGGTCGCTGTTTCCTCGACCTCTTCTGAGGTCGCCCCCGTGGATGCCTTTTTGCTGGATTGTACAGGCAAGGATGGATGCGCGGTCGCTGCCCAGAAGCCGATCTCCGCGACCGGCGCAACCCTCGTCGTGGACGATCCAAAGGAAGGCGAGTGGCGGATCGTGATCCGTGCGCGGGAGATGGTTCAACAGCCAGGTTCATACCGTGTGCAGGAGGCCGAGCTAACGCCGAATTCATCCGCCGCCCAGGCCGTTGACGCGAAGCATGCTAGCGGAACAATCTATTCCATCCCTCTGCCATCCACACAAAGCGACGCGGAGTACGTCGCGTTTCGGATTGCGAGCATCGCCCACGAAAACGAACAAAAGCCCGGGCTACGCATCGCCATGACCGCGCTGACGAATCAGGTGCCCTGACCCGAGAGACCGATACCTTTCGCCTCCGAAATCGGCCGGAAGCTCTCCGCCATCGGCTTCGGTAAATGTTTGATAACGACCATGCCGAGACCCTGTGACGGAGCAGCACGATTCCAAAGCCGCATCATGCGATAGAACTGTTTGGGTAATTCCACGGTCGCGGCAATGTCGAGGAGAGGGCGCAGAGGGTTGGCGCGAAGTTTGGTTTGAGCAGGTAAAAGAAGCTGGATATCATGCCCACGTCACTCGAGGAAGGGGCGCACCATTGGTGCGCTGCCGGGGGTAACCGAGGGCGACGGCACTAACTGGAAGCGCTACCTGCCGACTGAATGCGATTTCCATCAGTTGATGCGGTAATGGCAGCCGCGGCTTTCGCGGGATTGTTGAGCGGCTTCCAGGATCAGAAGCGCTGTGAGGATGCCGTTGCGCAGGCCGATGATGGAATCGCTGACCTCGCACTTTTCGTAGAAGCGCGCGATCTCGATGTCGAGTTCGCGCAAGATCCGCATGGCCCGGTTCAGGCGTCTCTCGCTTCGGATCAGGCCGACATAATTCCACATCGTATGCTGGATCGTCAGCCAATCCTGAGTGATGAGGGCGGGGTCTGCGGGTTCGTGTTCGTACCGCCAGTCAGCCACCTTGGGAAAGTAGAAATCGTCGCCTCGAGTGATGCCTTGCGCGGCTTGCGCCCCGGCCCGCGTTCCCCAAACCAGGCATTCGAGCAGGGAAGTGCTGGCCAGACGATTGGCGCCGTGCAAGCCGGTGCATGCGACCTCGCCCGCCGCCCGCAGCCGTTCCACAGTGGTGGCGCCGCAATCGTCGGTAGCAATGCCGCCGCAGCTATAGTGCGCTGCGGGGACCACCGGAATGGGTTCGCGCGTGAGGTCGATGCCGCGCTCGATGCACACGGCGTAGATGCCGGGAAAACGTTCGCGAAGCTGATCGGCGGGCTTGTGTGTAATGTCCAGGTAAACACAAGGCTCGCCCGACTCGAGCATCGTCTGGTAGATGGCGCGCGCGGCGATGTCGCGCGGCGCCAGCGAGCCGGCGGGATGGAACCGTTGCATAAATTCCTTCCCGTGACGATCCACCAGACGGCCTCCCTCGCCGCGTACCGTCTCGGAAATCAGGAAGCAGCCGTCGGGCGCCAGCAGCGCGGTCGGGTGGAATTGGATGTACTGCATGTTGATGCAGCGAGCTCCAGCGCGGTAGGCCATGGCGATGCCATCGCCGCGCGCCCCGGGGGGATTCGTCGTATGCAGGAAGACGCTACCCACACCGCCCGTGGCAAGAATGGTTTCCTTGGCTAAGAGGGAGGAGATTTTCCCCGTCGTCTGATCGAGCACGTAGGCCCCGACGCAGGTCAGGGGGCGGTAGACGTCGGTGGGCTCCAGGGAGTGGTGCGAGACGGTCAGCAAATCCACGGCGGTTGCGTGAGAGATCACCTTCACGTTCGGGTGCGAGCAAACCTGCTCCAGAAACGCGCGTTCAATCGCGGAGCCGGATTGATCCTTGTGGTGAATGATACGGGGCAGGGAATGGCCCGCCTCGCGGGTCAGGTCAAGCTGCCCGGGATTTTCCGTAGAGGAATCGAAGGGAACGCCAAGCTCGTCAATCAGAATTTCCTTCACCAGACGCGGGCCTTCACGGCTCAGCAGGCGGGCGGCTTCGGGGGAACTCAGACCCCCGCCCACCGAGAGGATGTCGGCAACAAGTTGTTCTGAGGATTCCGCTTGTGCGCGATAGATGATTCCGCCCTGCGCCCGATCGGTATTGCTTTCCTCAGGTTTTTCGGCACGGGTCAGCAGAGTGATTTGACAGCCGCGTTTCGTGGCGTCCCAGGCGGCCGCGAGGCCAGCCAGGCCGCTGCCGATGACGAGGATATCGGTCTGCAAGGTGTCCTGCATCACGCGGGTTCAATCTCGAAACTCAAATCCACTGCCGGGGCAGAGTGTGTCAGCGCGCCGACCGAAATCCAGTCCACGCCTGCCTCCGCGAACTCCCTTACGTTCGCGAGCGTAATTCCGCCGGAGGCCTCGATGCGAATCTTTCGCGCGATCTCGCGCGAAAGATCGTGTGCGGGCACGTGTCGAACACCTTCCGCGAGGCGCACTTGCTCGACCGCCCGTCGCACCTCGGCGGGTTGCATGTTATCAAGAAGGATCACATCGGGACTGTGATCGAGTGCATCGCGCAACTCGCCGAAATTCGTTACTTCGATTTCCATCCACGCCACGCGGCCTTTGACAGGTTGTGCGGCTTGGAGCGCCGCCGCGACTCCGCCCGCCATTCGGATATGATTCTCCTTAATTAAAACGGCCTCCCCCAGATCCTTGCGGTGATTGCGGCCTCCGCCGATGCGGACCGCATATTTTTCCAGCGCGCGCAGCCCCGGAGTGGTCTTCCTTGTATCCAGGATTTGCGCGCCCGTGCCTTCCACCTCGCGCACAAAGCGGCGCGTGAGCGTGGCGATGCCAGAGAGCCGCTGAAGCAGGTTCAAGGCCACGCGTTCTCCGGAAAGCAACGTGCGCGCCAAAGCGCACACTTGCACCGGACTCTCGCCCGGGCTGAGTTCCTCACCGTCCTTGCGATCGACCTCCACTACCGCTGAGGGGTCCAGAAGCCGGAAGACTTCGAGGAACGGCTCGAGCCCGGCGAGGACAAGCGGGGCCTTGGCGATCAGTTTTCCGCGGGCGCGCCGCCCGGCGGGCACGACCGTGTCCGTGGTAATATCCCCGGCTCCAAAATCTTCTTCAAGGAATCTGCGCAAAAGTTCGCGGTAACTGGAGGGATCAAGAGATTCGAACATAGATTCGGACATGGAAACCGATGTGGGCAACTTCTAGCTCATCTCCAACATGCGAAGGATGGGCCGCAAGGCGCGCCGGCGTAACTCTTCGTCCAGAGTGATTTCCGGCGTACGATCCCTCATGCAAAGGTAGAACTTCTCCATCGTGTTGAGCTTCATGTGCGGGCATTCGCTGCACGAGCAGCCGCCCTCGCCGGGAGCCGAAATGAATTTCTTCTCCGGGCAAGCCTTCTCCATCTGGTGGAGGATGCCGCTCTCGGTGGCGACGATGAACTCGGTCGCCGGGCTCTGTTGGGCGTATGTGAGAATTCCAGTTGTCGAGCCGACGTAATCCGCATGGCGCAGCACCGCTTCCGGGCACTCGGGATGCGCCAGGACCTTTGCTTGGGGGTGGCGTTCCTTCAGTCGCACCAGGCTGCGCTCGGAAAACATTTCGTGGACAATACAGCTTCCCGGCCAAAGCCGCAGTTGCCGCCCCGTCTTCTTTATTAGGTAGCGCCCCAGATGCTGGTCCGGCGCGAAAAGGATGGGTTGCTCGGGCGGAATCTGCCGGATGATTTTCTCCGCGTTGCTGGACGTGCAGATGATATCGCTGAGCGCCTTGACCTCAGCGCT
>Ga0187891_1002412_pt1 | contig 14215 bp, 9 predicted proteins | sample June2016WEW_21_4_FD_132990 | JGI IMG/M metagenome (GOLD analysis project Ga0187891, IMG submission 132990) | Peatland microbial communities from SPRUCE experiment site at the Marcell Experimental Forest, Minnesota, USA - June2016WEW_21_40 | ecosystem: Environmental > Terrestrial > Soil > Wetlands... | reverse complement strand
GCTGATGAGAAAATTAAAGAGCTTGTCTAAATTCAAAAGAATTACTTACCTGTCGCAGATGAACGGTCTAAACTTATTCTTCTCTCTATATGGAATTGTTACCTTGCTGCTGTTCTGGCGACTATTTCCACTTGTAAACGTTACCTTCAGAGCACCGATTCCAGTGCTCTTTTTGCTAGCGCCGATAATTATGATAGTGGACTTCATAGCTTTTTTCCCAACAATGACGTTTGGGTCACTGCTCATCTCCTTGAGACGGATACCACCTGACGCTAAGCTTGATGATCTATCGCAAAATTCAAGAGACCTAACTGTGTCAGTCGAATTCTTGGAATACTTGGTTGACGAAGCACATCAGAAAGGCGCCAATTGTGTCCAAATTCCATATGATAAATTAACTCAAGAGGAGGGAAAATAATATGAAAGGAAAATTAATAGCTTCGCAAATATTTGGAATCCCCGCAGCCTGGGCGTCGTCGGCAGCATTGGGGCAAATCTGCGGTAGTGTTCCGTGGTATTTCACAGTTGGAATATGGGCATTTGTCTCTTTGCTTGTTATCGTAAAAACTTAGAACTGCTTGGCTTCAAGGAGCGTTGCGAGGGGGATCCTCAAAATAAAGTATCTTTGCGGCTAGAAAATAACCTGAAGTTGGTTTAGCAGGAGAGCAGTCCAAAAACCAAAATACATCTACTACAAACGTGGCGAGATATAGACAAATAAGTGACGGCTTAACGCTCTATTTTTTGAGATCGGTATCCTACTAGCTTATTGTTAGTTTAGCTTTGCCTCCTTATCCTTCCCGATTCGTGACAGACGTTCGTCCGTATGGGCATTGGCACAAAATCCCTAGCAAGAATCTGCCTCGAGAAAACGCGTGGGTCAACTGCTTGTTGGTTTTTTAGCGGATTCGACCTATGCTTGGTCGTGCTCCGTTGTGTTAGTGCTTAGCGTGCGCTTTGGCCCATTTGTATTTTAAGACGCAGTAGAAATTAAGTTGGAACATATTGACGTAGGGTACCACAAAAAATGGGGATGCGTATGCCTGGTCAAATTATTGATGCTTACGCGTTTGATTGAATCAGTTCTTTGAGTTGTTGAATAGTTGGCTCTATCTGTTCGGAGCTTTTTAAACCAGCGATCACAGCTTTTCCTGAGGCAAATAATAGCATGCTCGCTTTGAAGGGTTTATCTAATCGTAATATGGCGCCTGGAAATTGTTCTGGTTCATAGATGGCTCTAACGTTTTCAGAGAACGTCTCAAGGTTCAAACTTTCCTCAAAATCTGCAGTGACTACCACGTTTTGTATTTTTGGTTGTAATTCGACTTTTTTTGCAAGATTTTTTTCAACCAGAAAACCCATTGCTAACTTTAGCTATTTGAAGGCTTGAGCCTCACTTTTTGTTCCTACACTTATCATTTTTCCCGATTTAAAAATAGAAACTTTACCCTCCATTTTGGAAGCTTTAAAGTACGCCACCCTACCTTGATAAGTATGGAGATTATGAGTAATTTCAACGAATTGATTGAGTTTAGAAAAATCCATGCATTGATTTAGAGTTGCTGTGGCAACGACGTTTACGATTTTAACGTTGGTCATTGTCTGGTCCTTCGGCTGGGCTTTGGTCCTTGCCTTCTTGAAGCTCTTGAATTATGCTATTAAATTGTTCTAATGCAGCCTCCAGGTTTTCGGCGATTTCTGTGGCTAAAACTTCGGGCACTGGCAGGTTTTCTGTGTCTTCTAAGCTTTCGTCTTTGAGCCAGAATATGTCCAAGTTTGCTTTGTCGCGTTGCATCAGCTCTGCGTATGTGAAGGGTTTGAAGCAGTCTGTTGGCTGGCGTTCGTGGCGGTTTTGCGCGTTGTAGCATTTTATGAAGTCTTGCAGGTCAGCATAACTTAGCTGGTTTGTTTTTAGCGTGAAGTGTTTGTTGGTTCGCAGGTCATATATCCAGAGTTTGTCTGTTTGTGGATTTTCACTAGCTGGTCTGCGATCGAAGAATAAGACGTTTGCTTTTACTCCTTGAGCATAGAATATCCCTGTGGGCAATCGGAGTAATGTGTGAACATCGCATTCATGAAGCAGTTTGCGTCTTACGGTTTCGCCTGCTCCGCCTTCAAAAAGAACATTGTCGGGTACAACTATGGCAGCTTTACCGTTAATTTTTAGTAGGGTTTTGACGTGCTGCAGGAAGTTTAGTTGTTTGTTGCTTGTTGTTGCCCAAAAGTCTTGGCGCTCATAAGTCAAGGCTTCTTTGTCAGCTTTACCATCACCATTGGTTGTCAAGGTGATGCTGCTTTTTTTGCCAAAAGGCGGATTTGTCATAACCATATCATAGCGTGTGCCTGGGTCACAGATAAGTGAGTCGCCCGTTTCTATTGGGCAAACCTCGCCTGGTTCTCCGTCAATACCGTGAAGGAACAAGTTCATCACGCATAGCCGGACAACGTTATCAACTATGTCTTTACCGGTGAATGTTTTGAATCGAAGGAATTTCTTTTGTTCAACATCAAGCTGATTGTTATTTGATATAAAGTCATGGCCTGCAATGATAAAACCGCCTGTTCCGCATGCTGGATCGTTTATGGTCCTGCCGGGCTTCGGCTGCATAACTTCAACCATGGCTTTGATGAGCTGTCTAGGGGTGAAGTATTGACCTGCTCCGCCTTTGATGTCTTCCGCATTCTTCTGAAGTAACCCCTCATAAATTTCGCCCTTAACATCAATATCCATCCCCAACCAAGTTTCATCGTTGATTAGTTCTAGCAAGCGTTTGAGTTTAGCCGGGTCTTGAATCTTATTTTGTGCCTTACGGAAGATAACTCCTAACATACCCTTCTCTTTGCCCAAAGACTCAAGCAAGTGGCGATAATGGGTTTCCAGCTCAGTGCCGTCTTTTACGGTTATACTTCGCCAATCTAATCCTTGTGGAATGGTTGAAGGCTTGTCGAACGGTGGCTTTGTCTGCTCATCAGCCATTTTTAGGAAAAGCAAATAGGTTAACTGTTCCACATAATCGCCATAGCTAACCCCATCATCTCTTAATACGTTGCAGTAATTCCAAACTCTCTGCACTATTGACGCTGATTCATTTGACATAGCTCATTAATCCTCTTGAATTGATATTACTAAGATTATTTTTTTGTTCCTTTATTCGGCAAAGCAACATTTCTGCTGATTCATCAGAAGGATCTTGAGAAAGAAGTTTTCCTTCAAAAGCATTCTTAAGGATACTCTGTCGCAGTTTTTCAATCTGTTTAAATCCTAATGCAATATACCATTCGCTCTTGTCTATAACAGAAATGCGATAGTCAATCTCTTCCACGATTCTCTTTTGTTCTTCTTGAGGCGCAATAACTAAGGGTAGTGGCAACAAATCCTTAGCATAGAGCGCACAAATATTTGTTGTTGCTTTCTTCTCTCTAATCATTAGATTTCTAAAACCTGGGCTATTCATCTGGTAAACAACAAAAAACGGATCAATACCTTCTGCAAGTCTTATTCTCATAAGGTTGTTATTGAAAACCATTGCTTTTTCATCTGTCTTAATAATCGAAGTTTTTCCCACCAATTCAAAACTGTTACGTGTATTGAACAAAATGTCGGCCTTTTCAAGCCTATATTTCTTAAGGTCAGAATCATTAACAGTAACGTAAACAAGGTTAGTTAGATCAAGAGAGCCATCTGACCTTATATTGTTCATTTTGATGTAAGGAATCCCTTCTGCTTTTTTGTTTTGAAGTGATATAGGAATAACAAGACCCAGCAAAGAATTTACCAAAAGCTGACCAAGATTTGACCGAGCCCATGTATCAGGGATTTTGTCAAGCACATTATCTTTGAATGAAGTAAGATCATAAACTTGATTTGCGTCGTTGTTTGTCTTTTTTCTAATTTTGCCTAACAAGTCTTTTGCTGGTTCTATCTTATCTTTGTGGTTTTTTCGCCATTCCTCAGTCAACTTCCCTTCAAAAGCGTATTTTAGGACTGCTTGGCGGTAACGTTTAAGTTGCACTTGAACTTTGTGAAGCGACTCCACACCAGTGTCTAGGAAAGAAAATAGTTGCTCAACTTTCTCAACGATGCGAAATTGCTCTCGCCAGGGTGGAACTGGAACAAAGAGTTTTTCAATTCTGAACAAAGCCAATTTTGGCTGATTCGTTGAAACAATGGCTTTCGTGATTTGTTCCTGCACAAATGGCGTGTTAAGTGCATAAGACAAGGCTTTATTGGTCATTACAAGATTAGCCACTATTTTAGCAGCGTTTTCCGTGAGGTTTGCGCTATCTAAACTTTCAGGTACCATACCAACTTTTCCTATTGACCCTGCGATAGAAATGTAAACATCATCTTTTGATATAGTGTATTTCTTGATTACCTCACGTGTTTCATTTTTTAAAAATCTTAAACGATTAGTATTCACAGTCATTTTTTCAAAATCCGTGACACGAATATATGGGTAAATGGTTGGCGTCTTTGAAAAATCGTGTCCTTTTGGCAAGCGTTTTCCACCCAACACTTCGGTAAAATCTCCAATGTTTGCCCAAGCCCAAGATTTAGGAAGCTGAGGCAAAATTCTTTCCCGTTCTGTCACTTTGTTAGCACCGTGTTTAGTTCTTCGAGCGTTTGGTTTAGTTCTTTTCCGAATAGCTGATAGGCTTTGACCGCTCCGCCTTTTTGGTTAAAGGGCGACAGCTCGAAATCGTCTATTCCAACGTTTAAAGAAGTTGTTATGTGCGCTTTTATCATGTTTAACCATTCTATCTGCTCAGTAGTAAAGTGTTTTCCGAGGACTTGCTGTTTCATGAGCCAATCATTAAACCGGTAATCTACAACGCTGCTAAATGGCTCCAAAACATCCGATTTTCCAGTGGCAAACCGCACTAAAGATATGATGTTGGTCAATAGCTTTTCGGGTTTTGCGCCTTTTACTTTGGACTTTTCCAGTTGTTGATAAGCCAGCCAGACAAGTTCAGGCGTCAAATTGTATGGAATTTTCTGCAATGCGCCAGCCAATTCTTTTATTGCCTCATATGTCAAATGCCTCTGCCCATAAGGACGGCTATAAATAATCTGCAAGGCCGTTAACTCATCTTTATTGCGGTCAATAAAATCCTTGAAAGATTTGACTGTTAACTTTGCTTTCTCAACTACTAACGGGTCGTTACCGGCAAAAATCACTTCGTCAATGCTGGTCGTGTCAATAGTCTGTTCGTTTCTCTGCTTGACTTCAACAAGTGTGTTCCTAAACAATGGGGCATCAAATACGGCACAAGCAGTCATTGCCAATTCTGCAAAAGCCTTCTTGACTTGCTCTACCGTTGGAGTCTCAGTTTTAAAAAGCTGCTTCGCCTTCTCAACCTGTTTGTCCGGATCTACCGCATCAAACAGTCCATTAACTATTTGCTTGAGCGATTTTCCTCCGGATGCAGCCTCAATCTCTTTTCTCTCGTCAACTTCCAATTCTCGGTCAACACGCGCAAGCCTACCCGCCAGAGAAGTCAAAGTATCCACATCCCTGACGCCCAAGGCGACCAATCCAACGAGAATGCCAAAGGGTGTGCTCCGTTTGCGTTCCAGTGGACGCGAATCTGTTTTGTCGCTCTCGCAAACGCCAACGGCGTCAACAATGACAAAATGAGTCTTGCTCTCGGTACCAGGCGTAACTGCTTTTAGGTCTGTATCGGAGATTGTGCGTGTGCCTCTACCTTTCATTTGCTCGAAATATACGCTTGATCGTACGTCGCGCATAAACAGCAAGCACTCTAATGGGCGAATGTCGGTGCCAGTTGAAATCATGTCTACGGTAACTGCAATACGTGGATTATAGGAGTTGCGAAAACTCGCAATCAAATCTTCCGTTCGCTCCATCGTGCGGTAGGTTATTTTCTTGCAGAAATCGTTACCCTTGCCAAACTCTTCGCGTATAATTTCCACGATATCCTCGGCATGGCTGTCATCCTTGGCGAAAACCAGCGTTTTAGGAACCTCTGCACGCCCAGGAAAAATCTCAGTTGGCAATTTATCTCTAAAAGTCTTAATTACCGTTCTGATTTGGTCTTTAGCAACTACGCTTCGGTCCAATTCTTTAGAGTCATATTCAAGGTCTTCATTTAGCTGTTCCCAACGAACTTTCCGAGTTAGCTTGTCCCGTTTATCAACGTAAAATCCAGATTCAACTTTACTCCCACCCTTAGTGATCTTTGTTGAAATTCGATAAACATCATAGGCTACGTTTACTCCGTCAGCAACTGCACGGTCATGCCCGTACTCCATAACCAAGTTTTGATTGAAAAAGCCCAAAGTTTGCTTAGAAGGTGTAGCCGTTAACCCAATTATGAATGCGTCAAAATATTCAAGCACTTGACGCCAAAGGTGATAAATTGACCTGTGGCACTCATCGGTTATAATAAAATCAAACATTTCTATCGGAACCTTCGGGTTATAGGAGACTTCAACGGGACGCATATCCCGGAATCCCAACTCGAAAGCAGACGGTTCCTCATTTTCTTCAGCGAATTCCGCTTCACCTCTAAGCATAGAGTAGAGCCGTTGAATGGTGGTTATGCATACCCGGCTAACTGAATCAATATTATTGGACAATAGTCGCTGAACGTTGTACAATTCGGTGAATTTACGTCCATCATCAGGGGTTCGGTATTGCGCAAACTCCTGCAACGTTTGCTTCCCCAACGTATTACGGTCAACCAAAAACAAGACGCGCCTTGCGTCTGCAAACTTGATTAGCCGATAAACCTCGGTCACTGCAGTAAACGTTTTGCCGCTTCCGCTTGCCATTTGAATAAGCGCTCGTGGTTTTGACTCGGCCAAGGACCACTCCAAGTTTTCAATAGCTTCAATCTGGCAATCGCGTAATCCTTCTTTAATCAAAGGAGGCATAGTCCGTAATCTGCCGCGTAATGTTGTCTCCTGATGCACCCATTCATGCAAAGTCTCTGGCTGATGAAAAGCAAAAACTCGCCTTGAACGACAATCAGGCTCGCGCAAATCTCTAAAAAAGGTCTCAACGCCAGTGCTCTCGTAAGCAAAAGGCAACACATCGCCAACATGCGGAATTTCCTCAGGCAAACTTCTCAGATACTTCTCCGTTTGCTCCGAAACCCCGCTCAACGTTGTGCCTTCAGGTTTAGCTTCGACGACACCAACCGAATGGCGCTCAACAAAAAGCAAATAATCAGCAAAGCCAGCACCTTTTAATGGAAACTCGCGGACAGCAACGCCAACGCCAGCGCCCAGGTTCAAATCTTTATAATTCTGCACAAGCCAGCCTGCTTTCTCGAGCAATCCATCAATCTTCTTACGAGCTTCCTCCTCAGGCTTCACTAATTTTACACCTAATTGAAACAATAGTTTATCATAAAGCAGGTAGAGCATAAAAAACTATCAGATGAATTAACGCTTGCAAACCGTGATTTAAGCCAACAAAACCAATAAAGCTAAATTAGAAATTGCGCGTGCAGTTTCTTGCAAACTGTCATAAATTGTTTATTAAATTAGCTGGTATAATCAATGCATATAGAGCGTGGTAGAGTTGAATGAGGATGAAAGTACACCTCAAGATGGCTTTTTCTTCTTCCGTAAATTTATTGACATAAAAGCAGAACAATTTAAGGGCGATTTTTCAGTAATTATTGATAGCAATTATCTGTTGCAGTTTAATAAAGAGGACTTGTTTCACCTTTTTTTTGACAGCACTTATCAGAAAAGAATTGCAAATCCTTTGAAAAAGCAGATGGCTATGTTAATAGTCTGCAGAAATCAAGCAAAGCTGACAATCTTTGTTTCTAATCAAATTTTTAGAGAGTTTGTTAAAATAGCTCCAGACAAAATGGATCTTTTACCATATTACAAGAAATACTTTGCTGCTATTGGATCAAAAAGAGATAATGAATCTTACTTTTTGGACTTAAGCAATCTTCTTACTTTAAGGGCTAATTCAAATGGTTTTAAGGCGGACAGTTCTGATACCTATTCATTTATAATTGCTAGTCTTGCAAATATCGAGTATTTTATTTCAGAAGATAATGATTTAAAAGGCATTTTTCAATATTTCACGCATTTCAGAAAAGGAGACCAAGCGACTCTCAAAAAAGAAGTCGATATTGTTGTTAAGATGAGTGAAGAGTTGTTTGATGTTAAACAAGAGATTTTTCCAATCAGAAAGATAGTGGAAAGTCTGTTCAAGACGGGTTTCCTAACCTGTCCCGTCAGTCTAAAAGATGTTACGAAAGACTTGCCCGAAATCAACGAAAAAACAAACGTTGTTACCAATTTCTGTAACATTATTAACCAAATTCTATCATGTAAAAACAAGTCCATATTAGAAGACAGAACGAAAATATTGGATAAGGCCTTGAACCTAGTTGCTGATATTTCTAGGCAGATGGGGATTAATTTGCCAAAAAATCAAGACCTGATTGATGTTCCGGAATTTTTAATGATGTTAATCGAAAAGGAGTGTCTGTGGAAACTACCTGAAGACATCAGAAAAACTGAAACAAAGTTGCTAAACCTCTTGGACAACATCTACAAAAAAGAAGAGGAATCCTCAGGTGACACTTGGGAGGAAATTTTCTCAAACTCAGTCCCAGACCTTGAGATTGAAGCAAAATGCGACTGTGGGCATGAGTTTTCAGAATCCATTTTTTATGAAGGCATCGTATCGTCAGACGAAAGGGCAATGGGAGATGAACTTCTTCACGTCTGGAACAATTCTTTTAAATGTCCTGAATGCAACAAAGAAATAACGGTTGAATTATCTGTCTGGGAATATCCCGAAGGACTGCTTAATGCTGCCGACTTTTCTGAAAGTGATTGCGAAGTTCTAAACAAGGAGCAAATAAGCACAAAAATAAGAATCGATATAGGTTAATTAATAAGAAGCAAACAAGAGACATCAAACGCAGTCCGAATATGGATTGCTACCATTCTTGGCTTGCTTGCTCAGCACGGCGTTCTTTGCTACAATTGCACTCAGAAACGTAAACCCATTCCTGAAGGTAATAGCAGTAAACCCGTTCGCCATCTCGTCGCATAATGTTTTCGCACATTAGTTCTTGCTTTTGCGTTAATTGCTGCATTCTTTACACCTTGATTAAGAGAAGGAGCCGCATATTTGATCTTCAGGTCACAGGACAAGCTGAGAGCACCAATCACAGACTATAGAAACGAGTAAGGTAATCGCAAAAGATAACCAGTTATAGTTGAGGAATTAAGAATACTTAAGAACAAAATAGTTGTAATAAATCAAAGGGATCAAATTTGGACTACAACCAATTGATAAAGAATTGGCACTTCAAAGCATCAGAGCAGGATTACTTTTCAAAATTCGTCTTTGAATATTTAGCGTTTATTGCATACTTGAAGACTATAAAATATATTCCTGAAGATCCATCAAAAACCTTTGGTGACAGAGTAGTTATCCAAAAACTGAAGCAGGATGAAACTATCAAAACAAGTTATCTTAGGAAAGTTAATGAAGACAGGCTTCTAAATGTGACTTGGCAGGAACTTAAAGCCGCACTAGATAAAGCGCCTTTGGGAAACGTTTCACAGACCATTAATGCAGAAGAAATTCAATATTGGAATTGCTCACATGCCCGTAAGAAACAAAAAACGCCAGAAGAAAAGGCGCTAGCATGTGGAGTTTTACACTCATTAGCAGATTGGGAAAACATGGTTGAGTTTTGGTATAGCATAAGAAACAATCTTTTCCATGGAGCTAAAGATCCGGAAGTGGAAAGAGATCAAATGGTTGTTAGAATTGGATACGTAACACTAAGCAGGTTTATGGAAATGTTCGTATAACTTCTGCCAAACCTTGCCAAAATCACATATAGGATAAAACAACGGAGTGATCATAAACAAAATTTGTCGACCGAAAGTGTGTTGGTCAACTGGGCTTTGTTTTTTTAGCGGATTCGACTAAGCTTAGTTTTGCGTTTAACCTGCTTAGACAATATTGATTTACACTCCACAAACCATTGGAGAAAGCGGTCAATTAAATTTCATAAAGAGATGATAAATAGCTATGTTGCAGCAAGAGGCTCTACTATGATGTGATTCATAGATACCTTCAAAATCTACGATAGAAGACTTTACTAAGCAATCTTTCTTTCCCAATTTCATTTCAATCTTTACATTAAGTTGATCCACACACGATATGACCTGTGAAGCCATTATGTAGCCAACCATTCCACCAATCTTTTCACATTCAGAATACTTGCCAGAAAGAAACCTCATCAAACCTTCGTCAATGTATTCTTTTAGCAACTTGTTATCGCTTGATTCCAATAGTTTGCATTCAAAGCCTAAGTATGGCGATTCCTCGTAACCTTTTCTAAAAACAAAGTCAATAGTAGGCGGTTTTCCTCTTTTAGGTTGTCTTGAGTATAGTGGATGTTGATGTTGAGGAAAAGCATCTATGCAACTTCGCTGAATGTGCACTTGTATTCTAAAACACAATTCGCTTGTTATTCGGTCTTCTTGCCAATCAGCTGCAACAATGCGCTCCTTGCAGAGCGTTTGGTAGCCAAGAATAACTATTTGTAACAATCGACTATCAGTAGAAGGACCAATTTCAGAAGCAATTGATTCAGGACTACCCAAGCTGTTGTTTTGTCTGAAGTTCACTCTCATTCCTCCAAGCTTCTAATACTTCAACTAGAGTTTCATCAGCATCTCGCAATGCTTCGATAACGGTCCAGTACCTTAGCTCATTCGGCTTAACAATTGCAATTAATTGACCATCGTAAATCCGCATGATTTTTTGAAGGATAATATTTTCTTTTTTAATTTCTCTTAAACGTGAGAACAATTGAGTAAGAACAGAATTCAGCTGGTTAACGTCTTTGATTACTTCGATAGCCATTGATTTCACACATAGTTCAAATAGGACAACTTTAAGCGATGTGTTTCCCGTATACACTTTTGAGCTGAATTTTTGTTTGCTATTACCTAAGAAAGAATTCAAAAGATCGAGAGAATCCTGCGCATAACTGCACATTTCTGTAGTATTGACAGCTTTTACAGCAATAGATTTGCTTTTCTTTTGGAAGTAGTCAATTGTATATTGATCGGTTTCATCTATTAATTTTCGGTCAATTTCATCAATGCTCATTAATTCTATGAAAATTTCTTTAATTGATTCCTCAAGCTTAAGTATTGCCAATGAATCAGGGTTCTTCTTCTTTTGCTGCTCTAAAATTAGCTCATATAATTCTAATAATTTTCGGTAGCTCTGGGTTCCTTGATTTGGCAAGACAACAGGAATATTTTCAAGGTCATCCTTCAAAATGTCGTCCCTTTCAACCCCCCAAACCGAACAGGTCAAGAAGATAAAATATCTGGCAATGTCCGAGTTAAGATAACAACATAAAATTTTGAGCAAATCGGCATCGGTATTGCTACTTCCAGAAATGCCAATTATTCCGTCTGTGTAGGAGACGTCAGAATCTGAATAAGCCGATACAATGTGACCGTGATTTAAAGTTACCTTTACAAGGCATAAAGGAGCGGTAAATCTAGAACTTGTTTTTGGTCTACGAAATATAGGATCCGTTAATACTTGAGCCTTTTCATTTTCGACCAAATATTTAGAAAGCAATTTGGCAGGGATGTAGGGGTATCTTAGTAGCCAAGGGGAATTTTTACGTTTCCCAGGACCATTGCGCTGAAAACCGTCACCAATTTTCCAATTCTTCTCCTTAATTAGAGTTCTTAGGGTTAAGTTCGAGGTAGCTCTGGTTATTATTCTTAGGTCTCTAGGGGTTCCCCACATTGCAATTTTCCAAATTAGATCATTATCTTTCGCCAAATCTATGGGGATAACCGAATAATCGGACTTATCGATGATTATTGCGCCCACATACTTGGCTTCACAAAAAGTTTTTGGACAAACATAAGTTATCGAATATGGGTCGTTTTCGTTTATTCTTTTCCGACAGTTAATGATAGCTGCTGGACCTACAGACTTGCTAAACAAACTATGCCTAAGAATTGATAAATTCACTATTGTCTGAACCTGTGCAATTTTCAGCAGTTTTTGCCTAAACGATTTGTTTTTTTCGCTTCGATTAAAAAGTAGACTTTTTGCACCAACAATCAAACAAATAACGCTTTCATTATCAACCAAATCCAGTGCTTTCCAAACAAATGCCTGAGCAATTTGGCGGTCTCCTATCGGTCGATTATGTAACTGGCAATATCTTAGAGCTTTAGTACTTGAGTCTCTACTAACGCTAAGCCAAGGAACATTTCCTATAATGTGATCGAATTGCATGTTATTAAATTGGGCTTGTGAATCGAAGAAGTCCGCCGAAAATAGATTGATATCCATTAACTTGGGAAATAACTTTGACAATTGCCACAGGGAATCAGATGGAATATAATCTAACATAGCTAAATACAAACTGAAAGCAGTTATACTCACCGCTTCTCTGTTTAGGTCAACGCCAAAAATGCTCTTTTTCAGAACATCTTGTAGCGTTTGCCTTAATTCATCCTCAGTGAGAGCTTCCTTGTCTAATAGTATTTTATCTACGATTTTTCGGTATGCTTCTACCAAAAATATGCCTGAACCACAGGATGGGTCTAAAATTTTTGGGTAAATTTTCTCCTGCCAAACCATTATATCATCTAGAATAAAATTTACTAAAGATTGAGGAGTATAAAACGTCCCTAAATCCTCGATCGTTTGTTTCCTAGTCGAGGGATCATTTTCATAATGGAAGAACTCCTCATAAATGCTACTGATGAACTCTATAGGGATAATATCAAAACGATAAGGCCACAATCTGGTCTGCCCTGATTCAGGGTCTGTGCCAAGAAAAAACTGTTTTAACACATTAAAGTGTTTTTCAGATACTGCTTCTTTTTCAGTTTCAGTTATTGGGAAAACGTCACCATTAAAATGCTCAGTAATTAGTTCAAAAATTTGATAAGCATGTTCCTTGTTTTCAACCTGCCTAAAGCCAACTTCCTTGTATTTTCCATCCAAGAAAGTGCTATAAAATTCTTTTAATGCACCTCGATCTTCTAAGCACAGTACTAATATTGATCTAGCAATTAGCCGATGAATATACTTATCATCCAGTCCTTTTGATTTGAGGATCTTTCGGACACTTCTTAGGTGATCAAGTAAGTAAATATCAGCTCTATTTTTCAAATTAAAAAGATCGCTTTTTTCATGCCAGAATCTGCCCGAACAAAGTTTTTCATAAGTGAATGATGAAAGCTCTCTGCGAATGTCTTCAAGTTGTATGTATGCTTTAAGAAATTTCACCAGTCGTTTTTCACTGTCAAAGGACTCGTTCGAAGAAAATTGGGGCGGTTCAAAACAGTTGTAAATTTTGATCTGGTTAGGTAGAACAACGAATAGAAACGGAATTTTCCCGAGGTTCCAAATTTTCTTATGAAGCTCTGCTGTAATTCTCTCGTTAAACGTTTCAAGCTTTTTGAAGTATATCATAGGAATCAAGGGACTTTCAGCATCTGTTCTAACAAAGAATATCGCGTCAATGCCAACTTTTTCCATAATTCTAAACCAAGGGGTTGCGCAAGCGCTTTTAGTCGCAGATTCTTTTATGATTAGCCCTGGGTTGTCAGAAAAACCTAGGGCTTCGCACATTTGGTTAAAGGTATCTTCACTATTCGACGGCATCTATATTTTATCCCTTAGGCCTCTATCCATTCATTAATTAGTACAGTGCACTTTCAGACTTAGTTGGACTTAAGTCTTTGCATAGCTAAATTGACCTTACCTTTTCTTTTTATAGCTCCCACTTCATTTTGGAGCTTATTACTTAGAACACATAATAGTTTCTGAGATTCAAGCGAGGAAAAACTGCATGAAAAGACAATTGCATCCAAAAATATGGGAGGTCATAGTTAAGTGCTATGATCATGTTCATGGCGAAAAATACTTAGCTACATTGTTAAATACGCTTGCTTTATCCAAAGAATATACAGAGGATCTACAAAAAAATCTGGTTACCCAGAAAGTTCAGTTCTTAAGCTCCTTATCTTTTGAGGACGGCCTGAAGGTTGTTAAGGATGCCTTGGAAGATCCAGACATAAAAAAGTTAGAACAAAGTAACTGGAACATCTACTGGGATTATGTCAATACATGGAGACCACAGATAATTTCTGCTTTAGATAGTAGCGGAATTATTTACAATGAAGAGAAAAAAAATTTCG
>Ga0187891_1002409_pt1 | contig 14228 bp, 9 predicted proteins | sample June2016WEW_21_4_FD_132990 | JGI IMG/M metagenome (GOLD analysis project Ga0187891, IMG submission 132990) | Peatland microbial communities from SPRUCE experiment site at the Marcell Experimental Forest, Minnesota, USA - June2016WEW_21_40 | ecosystem: Environmental > Terrestrial > Soil > Wetlands... | reverse complement strand
TTTGCTGGTTGAAATTGATGGCGTTCCGGTCGCCGCACACTTCCACACAGCCCTTGGGGCATTTATGAGATTTGAATTCAATGCAGGCTTCGGCATCAATCACTGGTACCTGTGGGACCGCCTGGGGAAACGACAGGTAAATAGGTTTGCGCCTGGCCAAACCGAGATCAAACGCATTCGGGTACTTGCCCTCCTTGTACACGCAGGCCTCAATGCATTCGCTGCATCCCACGCATTTCTCTTCGTCGACGTAGCGAGGGTAGCGCTTCACTTTGACCTTGAAATTTCCCACAAACCCGCTCACGGCGCTGACCTCTGAGTAAGTCATGAGGTGGATATTGGGGTGCTGTTTCACCGCCGTCATCTTAGGCGTCAAGATACAGGCGGCGCAATCGAGGGTGGGAAAGGTCTTATCAAATTGCGCCATGTGCCCGCCTATCGACGGTTCGCGCTCCACAAGGTAAACCTGCTTCTCCGCGTCCGCCAACGTCAGCGCTGCCTGGATACCTGCAATGCCCCCCCCGACGATTAGCACATTCGGGTTGACCGGAAACCGCCGGCGTTCCAGTTTCTGATGCCAGATGGCGCGTTGCACAGCCGCCTTGATCAGCGCTTGGGCCTTAATGGTTGCCATCCCCGGGTCATCGGTAACCCAAGCGACGTGCTCGCGAATGTTCACCATGTGGAACAGGTAGGGGTTTTGGCCGGCATTGGCCGTAGCCTTCCGAAAGGTCAGCTCATGCAGGTGAGGGGAGCAAGAAGCAACTACAACACGGTTGAGCCCGAATTCCTTTGCATCCTGACCAATCAGGTCCTGCCCTGGGTCCGAGCACATGTATTTGTAGTCACGCGCAATCACGACCCCGGGCAGTTTGGAAGCACTCTCGACCACCGCGTTCATATCCACCTTGCCGGCGATGTTCGTCCCGCAGTGGCAAACGTAAACGCCTACCCTTACACCATTGTTTCCATTACCTCTCATGACAGTGTCCTCTCACCTTGGATCACGACCGGGAAGCGAGCCCAATCTCGGCCGACACCGCGGTCGACTTTTCTACACGACGCTTGCCGCCTCCGCCACGAGCTCGGTCAAATCCTTGACGGCCAACTGCGCCTCGAGGCCCGTTGTCTTCAGCGCGTCCGTGAACATCACATAGTCTTTCGGGCAAGCCACCACCAAGAATTGAACGCCTTCCAGCGCCGCCGCTTCTCGCACGCGACTTTCACTCGGACGGGCATGGACCTCGCCAATCTCCTCCATCCAGACGCGACCCCCGCCTCCACCGCAGCAAAGGCTATTCCGACGCGAACGCGGCATCTCCTTCAAATCCACTCCCAACGCACGCAGAACCGTCCGCGGCGCGTCGTACACTCCGTTATACCGGCCAAGGTAACAGGGATCGTGATAAGTCACCCGATAGGGCAAGCTGCGAGTGACTTTCAACTGCCCGCGCTGGAGTAAGTCTCGAATCAGTTCGCTGTAGTGATACACGGAGTGCTGCCCATGGTTGAGATCCGGGTATTCATTCTTAAAGGTGTTATAGACGTGGGGGTCGGTCGTGAAGAGGTTATTGAACTGGGCTTTCTTAAAGGTCGCCATGTTCTTTTCCCGCAGCAGCTCAAACAAACCCTCTTCACCCACACGCCGTGTATCATTTCCGGAGTTCCGTTCCGCTTCATACACAATCCCGAAGTTGGTGCCGGCAGCGTGAAGCACCCGAGCCAACGACTGCGTGATCCGCTGGAGCGCAGGATGGTAGCAGGCGTATTCGCCCAAGTACCACAGCCATTCCACCGGCTCTTTACGGGCGTCCTTGGGTTTGAAATCCAGGGCCTGCGTCCACACGGCACGCTTTCGTTCGGACTGGCCGAAAGAATTGCCGTAGCGCGCCAAGTTGCGAAGCGCTTCTTCGAGGTGTTTGTCGACCTCTCCCCGCTCCACCAGACGTCGGCGCAAATCCACCATAATGGACATGTGCTCATTCAGAACGGGACAGCGGTCGGAGCAAGACAGACAGGTGGTGCAACCCCAGAGCTCCCCGGCGGAGATCAGGCCCCCGATCATGGTCGGTTCTCCACCATCGGCTGCCGCCCGCGCGTGGCTGAGCAGAGCGGGGCCGTAACGCAAGAGCTGTTCCTTCAGGTTGTGAACCAACTGGCGTGGGGAGCATGGTTCACCGACTTGACGGCTGGGGCAAGCACGCTCGCAACGTCCGCACTCCGCACAGGCAAAGGCCGAAAGCAATTGGCGCCAGGTGAATTCCTCCAGGCGTTCAGCTCCCAAGCGTACTTGCTGGTCCATCGGTGCCGCCAGACGCCCGGCCGGCTCGAGTCGGCTGAAGAACGCGCTGAAGGGAGCGGCCAACAGATGAAGGTGCTTGGAAGAAGGAAGGTAGGCGAGAAAGAAGAGCACAATCAGAATGTGCGCCCACCAGAACAGACTATGGAATAGGGCTGCATTTGCCCGCAGCACGGCCGAACTCCCCATTAGCCCCGCAAGCCAGTTGCCCACAGGGACCCAAACCCCACCCGTTAGGGATGACGAAATCCGGTGAAAGGCCTCGACCAGTAGAAAAGTGAGCATGAGCGACGCAATCAAGATATTCACCAGGGTCGCGTCCCACGTTAGTTGCAATCCTGTGGGGCGAATCACAAAGCGTCGGAAGGAGGAGACCGCCAAACCCGCGAGTACCAGCAATGCAAAGACATCCACCACCGGAGCCAAGTACCGGTTGCTCTCCATGCCTGGCAGGTGCAAAAAAGGGAAGAGCCCCTGCAAGAGCATGCCGCTGGTGGACATCAAGAAGACGAGAAACCCGTAAAATATGAGCACGTGGGGAATGCCCACCAGGGGCTCATCCAACAGCCGGCGCTGGCCGAAGACGTAAATAAGCACTCGCTTCACCCGTTCGGGGATATGGTCAAAGCGATTCTCTGCTCGGCCCAACTTAAGCAAACGAATAAGGAAGACAACACGCCGCGCAAAGATTCCCACGGCCGCCAGGAAAAACAACCAGAGGACGGCCCAGCCGGGTACCAACCCGAGTTTTGCCGTTGTAGGTATCATGAGCTTGCCTTCTTCGTGGCTTGGTTGCTAACCTCTTCCGTCAATAATGGCAAGAGTTCCAGCGCGTCAAGTACCGCGCCGTAGTGGGCGACGCTGAAAATGGGCGCTTTCGGGTCTGTGTTGACAGCCACAATCAGCTCAGATTGTTTCATCCCTTCCAGATGCTCCGGCGCACCACTGATCCCAAATGCCAAGTACAGCTTAGGTTTGACGGTCATGCCGGACTTCCCAACCTGTCGGGTGAGCGGCAGCCAGCCCTGGTCGATTACGGGCCGCGAGGCGCAAACTACTCCGCTCAAGGCTGCCGCGAGCTCCTCCGCCAAAGACATATTGTCGGCGTTCTGGATGCCCCGTCCTACGCCCACGAGAATGGGTGCTTTGGTAATATCCACATCTCCTGGGGGCGGCTCCAACAATTTCCGAAACGTCGTCCGCGCTTCGGGCAGCATGGCGGGCAAAGCGATGTTGCGAAGTTCAGGCTTGGTAGCAACTTCTCCAGGCTCCTTGGGAAACGATCCTGGAACCACGGCGACCAGGGTTGTGGCCTCAGGCAGCGCCACCTCCACAAAGACTTTGCCACCATAGATCTGGCAGGTTGCGACCAACTGCCCGTCTCTGGACTCAAGCCGAGTGCAGTTGTCAAGGCATGGGACACCTTTGCGCGCCGAAATAAGACCCAGCAACTCCAGGCCAATCGACGTGCTGCCTAGCAGCACCAAGCGCGGTTGAACATCTTCGAGAATGGCCTCCAGAACTGCTTTGGTAGAGTCGGAAGCGAACTCCTTCAGCTCCGGTCGGTCCACCAGGCAGACTTGGTCGGCCACCCCTAGCCTTTCGACCAACCCACCCACTTCATGGCCCAGGAGACTAACCAACAGTCTGCCGTCCAAGCTCTGAGCGAGTTCGCGGCCTTTACCCAATAGCTCGTACGTTATATCGTTGAGTGTCCCCCGGAAATGCTCGGCGAAAACTAGGATGTCGTTGCACACACTTCACCTCAGTAGACGACGTTCGGAAAGAAGGCTCATGATTTGTCGGGCGGCTTCCTGGGCGTCACCCGAAATCATCACCGCTCCTGCGCCCTCCTCGGGCTTGAACAGGCGTGTGACATCAAGGGGTTGCTGACTCGGTGGTACGACGGAAACTTCCTCGACCGTTGCCGTCTTCATCACTTGGCGCAGACGGCTGATCGGAACATAGCGCGGCGGCTGTTCGGCAGCCTGAATGCCGAGGACGGCCGGCAGGCGCACGTCGAGCTCTGCGGCATAGCCGCCGGGGTACTCCTTCTGAACTATCACCGTTTTCCCATCTCCGTCGGCTTCTGCTTTCCGGATCAGGGCAGCATAAGGTAGGTCGAGAGAGCCAGCCACGAGGCCACCCAACGAGCCATCCAAGTCGTCGATGGCGCGCACGCCGGTCAGGATCAAGTCAAACAGCCCGCCACCAAGCAACCCCGCGAAAATCTGCGCCGCCGCGTGGTTGTTAAGGGGTGAATCGAGCCCCGCGTCCACCAGAACGGCGCGGTCGGCGCCCTTGGCGATGGCCGTGACCAAAGATTCCCTGGCTTCGCCCTGATTGAGGGCAAAAACTTCGACGCGCCCGCCCACTTTCTCTTTGAGCAGGAGCGCTTGTTCCAGCGCATGATCGTCGGACTCACTGAGGATGTATCGGAGGTAATTGACGTCCAAGGCCTTGCCGTTCGGGTCTATTTCCAAACCCTCCACCAAGTCCGGCACCTGCTTGGCAAGGACAGCAATGTTCATGGTTTCTCCCTCCCTCAGGCGAGTCCCATGGAATTAGCCAACATTTCGATGATGTCGCAGACCATGAGTTTTCCCTCGTGACCGGTGATCTTCACGGCATCCTCAAAACGGGATGGCTCGTAGGGACAGGCCACCGCCAGGATCTCAGCCTTGGTGGCTACCGCCTGCTCCACGCGCTGGTCGGCCAAGCGATCCTTCACTCGTTCCTGGATGAAACGGTCGAGGAAAACCGTGACCGAGCCCCCGCCGCAGCAGAGGCTGGATTCCCGGTTCTGGATCATTTCCACTAGTTTTAGCCCCGGCAGAGCCTGGAGCAGCGCACGCGGTCCATCGTAAATAGACATTTTCCGGCCCAGGCAGCACGAGTCGTGATACGTGACGGTCGCGTTCAGTTTTTGTTTGAGAAGCGGTTTGAGTTGGTCCAGTCGCTCCGCAAGGAATTGGGTATAGTGCTGCACCTCAAAGACCCCACCCATGCTGGGATAGATATTGCGCAACGCACGGTAAGCGTGCGGATCGGTGAGGAGAATTTGTTTGAAACGATACTTATTGAAGATATCGATGTTTCGTTCGATGTGCATCTCGAAAAGACCGCGCTCACCCGCCAGCCATTCGCAATCGCCAATGCAGCGCTCTTCGTGACCGAGGATGGCAAAGTCCACGCCCAGGGTGTTGAGGATGCGGGCCAGTTTTCGCGAGACCTCCTGGTTTCGCGGATCGAACGAGGGGGAACACTCCACGATCCAGAGCACATCCACGGGCCGACGCAGTTGCGAAATGCGGGGGACCGGTACACCCGCGGTTTTCGCCCAGTCGGCGCGCTTGCGCGGAGACTCACCCATGGGGTTCCCGTAGAGGTAAGTGTTCTGCAAGGCTTTTTGCAGATCCGAGGGCAGCGGCTTCCCTCCAGCCATTACCGCGGCGCGCAGAGCCGGAAAAAGACCGTCGGAAATCTGCAACTGGCTGGGACAACGTGCTGCACAGGTGTGACAAGAAACGCAAAGCCATGGGGTGTTGCTTTCCACGACCTCGTTAAACCGTCCCTCCATCAGCATCTTCACGGCCTTGCGGGGTGGAAAGTCCATGGCTTTTGCCATGGGGCAAGAAGCGCTGCAAACGCCGCATTGAAGGCAAGCACGGAACTTGTCTTCAGCGCTCGCAATTTCAGGAAAAAAAACACTGGGTTTGTCCGGAATCGGAGAGACCTGAAGTGTGCCCATGGTGGAACTCCTTCGACTGACTATGACTATCCTCTAGTTCTCTCAGGCGGGTGCTTTGCCTGTCACCGCGCGACCTTTTCCCACTTCCTCAAGCCCTGCGAACCGAGGAACCCTCTTGAGCCCGAATTCCATTCCAGCATGAGATGGCGTTACAGCATTGAGTGGGCAAGAACTTGTTGTCGCAAGCAGGCATCTCTCTGAAGAACCCCAACCAGCCGAGAGTGTGGGAGGCGCGTTTACACGTAACTTCAAACATTACTTTACTGGCACGAGATCGGCCATAACCGCACTTCCGGGATGTTATAGCCCGATTGCAGATTCTTGCGCTCGTGCGATCCTAAAAACGGACATGTTGTAGTTGGCATTCTTGGGAGCGTGCTGCATTTTGCATCAAGCGCGATCAAGCATGGGACCTTTGAAGGGGCACCACGTATAGGATCAAGTGCCGGCAATTTTCGGCGACAACTGCGCGAGATCGCCCTCTGAGCGAAATCACCCTTTATCGAATCAGCTGCTTTTGTTCTGCAATTTCCTATAACTCGCTATAATTTAAGTACTTCCCCACAAAGAAGCAATTTGACGAAGGACCGCGCTTTAGCCCCGTCTTCGCAGCAGCGACGTAAACGAGGTTGCGGCCCGCGCGAAATCACCCTTCACTGACTGCACATTGTTGCCGACCTGCGGAACCGGCTCACCTTGTGTGGACATCAAGTCACCGAACCGGGCACGGGGCCGCTCGCGTTCAAGCGGGGTCGATGAAGTGTCGAGCTATCTCCAGCAGGAGGATCGCCGCAAAGGTATCGGCGGCCTCATAGGCCAGTCTTCTCACGGCGGCCAGTCGAAGGTTGATTGTGGACGACGCCAAGCGGCGGGCTTCCAATTGCAGTTTGTAGCGCAGGACGACGGTCTTGTTTAAGGCCAATCTGGGCTCGGAACAATACCACGCGATGAAATCGTCGATTGCGAACCGGTAGGAGCGTTGAGAATCGGGCGAGCTCAGAGTGTTCAGGACGGCTACCTTGGCGTGGTCCAAATCGGGAAGGCGAAGGATTCGTTCTGGACGGGCTAGCTTCTTTTTAGGGCGTTTGCTCATCATGGCTAGCGGTCTCCTTATCCGCTAGTCCATGATGAGCCGGATGAAACGGTACGGGACGAGCAGGGCGTTTATCGGGCAGAATCCGCGCTTGGGCTTTGCAGGGGCTGGTTTCGTTGTCTGCGAGCGCGAAATTGCTCGGCCCGCTAGGCCACCCCCATGCCAGGGCAGCCCAGCTTCTCCACGATCCGTTAGGGCGAAACCGTCTCGCCAGTCATCGGAAATTCTTAATCAACACCGCGTCAGTCGGGTCCGTGCCACGGTAGAGGGCCAAGCGTCCATCGCGGGACCAGCCGAACCAGAAGATCTTGTCAGAAATGAAATGCGTCACCGGCTTGGGCGGGCCTGCCAGCCCGCAGCCGGTGGACGCCCGTCGGCGTTTGGTCTGGCACTGTACGGCTCAGCGACTTTTTGTACTTGTCCTTTGTTTTCATAGATATTCTCGCTTTGTTCTCTCGATTTCGGCATCCACAAGTGGAGGAGGCCAGAGGTCGAGAAGTCAGTCGCCGCCTTCCGACCTGCGACCCGAGGACGTGCGGTCGGCGTTTCGTCCGGCACTGTACGGCCCAGCGACTTTTTGCACTTGTCCTTTGTTTTCATAGACATTCTCGCTTTGTTCCCCCGATTTTTGTATTTGTCGCATTGCTTGCTTCGGGGTACCCGACCAAACCTCTTCAGCACCCTCTTCCCTGGGGAGGGTGGCGAGAGTAGCGAGCCAGGTGAGGGGTTTCTTCCCGTCGAGCCTCGCAACTTCTGAATTCGGTTCCCGCCTTAAACACCCTAAATTGGGTTCGTTTTTCAGTTCGTTTTGGGTTCGTTTTCCAAACGCTCCTTGTGTTTTCAATAGCATACTGGCTTCGTTCGTATTATTTTTGTGTTTTTTCGGAGTCGTGCCTCCCGGTTCGGTCGCAGGGTTTCCGGGTAGAGAAATTGGCGAGTCGGAAAGTCCAGGAATGGCCCACCGTCTCCCCAAGCTGAGACCCGAGATGGGGTCGACGGTTGGGTTCCCAACTCCTCGACTCCTCGACTCTTTGACTCCTCGACTTCTTGACTGCACTTGGAGGCAGAAACCACAGGCAGGAACGCGAAAACAAAAGAGGACGCATAACCTATCCGGCAGGGCCTGACCCCTGCCCAACCCCACCAAAGAAGTCTAGCCTATGTCGTCCCGTTTGTCAAGAGAAAAATACACAGCGACAAAGGGTCCGATGTCACCACAGAACCCGCTTGTGACGGCTCGCCCCAGCGAGAGCGGCACGCTCTCTGGAACGCGAGAGTTTGCGCCACTCGCTTTCACAAGCCGGCCTTTATCGTTTGTGGTAACATCTCACACCGAACGACAAGCCTGAGTACAGTTGACTTCGACGCTCCGTCGGCCTGTCGTTCCCTGTTCCACATGCCTTCGATTACTGAAGCTGACACTTGCCGAAAGTTTGTCCTGCCCAAGCTTTACAATACGGGCTGGACCGACGACCAGATCAACGAGCAGCGGACCTTCACAGACGGGCGCATTGTTGTGGTCGGGAGCAAGGTCACTCGCCGGCCGCAGAAGCGCGCCGATTACATCCTCCGTTACACCCGCGATTTCCCCATCGCGGTTGTTGAAGCCAAAGCTTCATACAAGAAACCTGGCGACGGCATTCAGCAGGCCAAAGAATACGCGGACATCCTGGGGCTGAAATTTGCGTACTCAACCAACGGTCAAGGAATTGTGGAACACGACTTCCAGACAGGGCAGGAGAGCGACGCGGAAACGTTCCCGAGCCCCGAGGACCTATGGAGACGCCTGCGCACCCGAGAAGGTATGAATACTGCCGCTGGCAGTCAACTCCTCACACCGTACTACCACCTTTCCGGCAAATCGCCTCGTTACTATCAGGAAATCGCCATCAACCGGGTGGTGCAGGCGATCCTCCAGGGCAATCACCGGGTGCTTCTCACCATGGCAACTGGCACCGGGAAAACCATCGTGGCCTTCCAGATCTGCTGGAAGCTCTGGAGTTCCCGCTGGAACAGAACCGGCGAATATCGCCGCCCCAGGATTCTCTACCTTGCTGACAGAAATGTCTTAGTGGACGACCCAAAGGACAAGATTTTCACTCCCTTCGGCGATGCCCGGCACAAGATCGAAGGTGAGGCCTTGATGGGCCGGGAGATGTACTTCTCGACCTATCAGTCCATCGCCCAGGACGAGCGCCGGCCCGGACTCTACAAAGAATTTCCTTCGGACTTCTTCGATCTGGTGGTTGTGGACGAGTGCCACCGAGGCAGCGCGAATGACAAGAGCAACTGGCGTGACATACTCACTTACTTCGAGTCGGCTTTTCAGCTCGGTATGACGGCTACTCCCCTCCGCCAGGACAATCGCGACACCTACCTTTACTTCGGGAATCCTGTTTACACCTACACCCTTCGGCAGGGCATCGAAGATGGCTTTCTGGCGCCCTATCGCGTTCACCGCATCGTCACCAGCGTGGACGCGGCGGGCTGGCGGCCCAGCAAGGGTGAGATCGACCGCTACGGCCGCGAAATTCCGGACGGCGAATACAGCACCAAGGATTTCGAGCGGGTTGTGGCGCTCAAGATGCGTACCGAAGCCATCGCCCACAACATTACGGACTTTCTGAAAAGGACGGACCGCTACGGCAAGACCATCGTCTTCTGTGTGGATCAGGAGCACGCCGAGGACATGCGCAAGGCGCTGAACAATTACAATGTCGACCTGGTCCAGAAAAACCACAGCTACGTCGTCCGCGTCACGGCGGACGAGCGCAAGGTCGGGCGGGGGTTCCTCGACCGCTTCATGGAACTGGAGACTACCGTTCCGGCAATCGTAACCACCTCCCAGCTTCTCACCACAGGCGTGGATGTACCCACCTGCAAGAACGTAGTGATTGCACGCGTCATTAATTCCATGACCGAGTTCAAGCAGATCATTGGGCGTGGGACGCGGGTTCGCGACGACTACGGCAAATTCTATTTTAATATCCTTGACTACACAGGCAGCGCCACGCGGCTTTTCGCCGACCCCGACTTTGACGGCGAGCCTGCCTTGTTGACCGAAGAGGAGATGAACGAGTCGGGGGAAACCGTAACCGAGAACGAAGTTACACCGGAGCTGGACGAGGGCGAAATCATTATCGAGCCTCCGTCCGAACCGCCCCCAATACTTCCGCCGGACGACGGCGGTGAAAAAGAGCCGCGCAAGTTCTACGTAGATGGAGGCGTGGTCGAGATCGTCGCCGAGATGGTCCACGAACTCGACGCGGAGGGCAAGCAACTGCGCGTGGTCAAGCTGACTGACTATGCTGCAGAAAAGGTTCGGAGCATGTATACTTCGGCCGCCGAGCTGCGGTCGAAATGGTCGAACGCACAAGAACGCGCCGCCATCCTGGAATCCCTGGAACAGCACGGCATCCCACTTGATGATCTGGCCAGAGCGCCCAAACAAGCGGAGGCTGACCCGTTTGACTTGCTGTGCCACCTCGCCTACAGCGCTCCACTCCGCAGCCGGCGGGACCGTGCGGAGCAATTACGGCGGGATAGGAGAGACTTCTTCGCCCGCTACAGCGAAGCGGCAAGGCAAGTTTTGAACGATATCTTGGACAAGTACGTCCAATATGGGCCGGGACAATTCAAGGTTCCGGATATTTTGAAGCTCCCGCCGATTTCCGAGCGCGGCACTGTGCCTGAGATTGCAGCATTATTCAACGGCGCTGAGAACCTGCGCGGCGCTCTGGGAGAAATGCAGGCTCTGTTATACGCGGCTTGACACGATATTAAGCCCCAACGGGGCGAACTATCACAGCCCAGGCCAACGGCCTGGGTCCATGGCACGACACCATGGAACCAAGCCCCGAAACTACGATATTAAGCCCCAACGGGGCGAACTATCACAGCCCAGGCTAACGGCCTGGGTCCATGGCACGACACCATGGAACCAAGCCCTGAAAGGGCGAAATAGGCGATTTCCCGTGCCGCAATCGTTGTCCCAACTGTACGTCCATCTCGCCTTCAGCACCAAAAATCGCGAACCCTTATTGCCGGTGCCCTTACGAGCTTCCATGCACGCATACCTGGCCACCGTGCTCAACAATTCCGGTTCGCCGGCGATCCGGGTGGGGGGAACCAGCGATCATATTCATGCGCTCTTTCGCCTCTCCAAAAACCACTCGCTGGCGGATACCGTGGAGGAAATCAAAACGAGTTCCTCCAAATGGATCAAAACGCAGGCTAGGGCCTTGGCTAATTTTCACTGGCAAAGCGGCTATGCAGGGTTTTCTGTGAGCCCGGCAGAGGTGCAGAAGGTGGCGGAGTACATCATCAACCAGGAAACGCATCACCGCGTGGTGAGTTTTCAAGAAGAGTTTCGAAAATTATTGGAAAGCCATGGAATCGAGTATGACGAACGTTACGTCTGGGACTAGGTGAGACGTGCGTATTTCGCCCTTACAGGGCTTCGCATTTGGAGGCGCGACGTTCACCCAGGCCGTTGGCCTGGGCTGTGTTAGCTCGCCCCTTTGGGGCTTGACCACATGCCACACAAACTCTTGAGTAGAGAACGCGGAGGACACTGACGCAATGGCACGAGCGAAACCAGCGAAAGCGCAAGCGCCGCTTAGCACCGCCCAACAGCTTTCGAGCCTCATCAAATCTTGCCGCGACATCATGCGCAAGGACAAGGGTTTGAGTGGCGATCTCGACCGCCTGCCCATGCTCACCTGGATTATGTTTCTCAAGTTCCTGGATGACATGGAGCGGGTGCGGGAGGAGGAGGCGAAGCTCGAAGGCAAGAAATTTCGGCGTGCTATCGATCCCCCCTACCGCTGGCGCGATTGGGCAGCGAATCCCCAAGGCATTACCGGAAGTGAGCTCCTTGCGTTTATCAATCAGGATGAGGCCACTCGCCCGGACGGGAACGGGGCGCGGGCTTGTTCGCCTACCTGCGCGGCCTGCAATCCTCGAACGGCGACCGCCGGGACGTGATTGCCAAAGTCTTCGAAGGCACGGTCAACCGCATGGTGAGCGGCTATCTGCTGCGCGACGTGCTCAACAAGGTAAATGAGATTCACTTTACCTCCCGTGATGAAATCCACACCCTGGGCTTGCTGTATGAGTCCATGCTGAAGGAGATGCGCGACGCGGCAGGCGATTCCGGTGAGTTTTACACGCCGCGCCCACTGGTGAAGTTCATTGTCTCGGTGATCGACCCGCAGCTTGGGGAAGCCGTCCTTGACCCGGCGGCAGGTACGGGCGGATTTTTGGTGGAGTCCTTCGAGCACTTGCGGAAACAGGCCAAAAAGACGGAGGAGTACGCGGAATTGCAGCGCGGCACGTTGTCAGGCATCGAACCCAAGCCTCTCCCTTTGTTGCTTTGCCAGATGAACCTGCTCCTGCACGGCCTGGAGTACCCGGAGATCGAATCGCGCAACGCCCTGGATAGGCCGTTGCGGGAAATGGGCGACAAAGACCGCGTAGACGTGATTATGACCAATCCTCCTTTTGGCGGAGAGGAAGAGCGCGGCATTCTGGGCAATTTCCCCGAAGACAAGCAGACCTCGGAGACGGCCTTACTGTTTTTGCAGTTGATCATGCGCCGCTTGCGGCGGCCGGAGCGTGGCGACAAGCCGGGCCGCTGCGGCATGGTTGTCCCCAACGGCGTGCTCTTCGGCGATGGCGTGTGCGCGCGCATCAAGGAAGAATTGCTGAAAGAGTTCAACCTGCATACTATCGTTCGTCTGCCCAACGGTGTTTTTGCGCCTTACACCAGCATCCCGACAAACCTGCTTTTCTTTGACCGCTCGGGGCCGACCAACGAAATCTGGTTTTACGAGCAGCCCTTGCCCCAAGGGCGCAAGAATTACACCAAGACGCAACCGTTGCAGTTTGAGGAATTCGGAGCCTGCTTGGCGTGGTGGAAAAAGCGCGAGGCCAATGGGCGCGCCTGGGCGGTTCAGGCAAGCGAAGTGTTGAAGTACGACGCGGAGGGAAATCTGGTTTCGGTCAATCTGGATATCAAGAACCCCAGCGCCAAGCAGGAATTTGAGCACCTTCCACCCGAACAGTTGGTAGACGATATTTTGAAGAAGGAAGAGCGCATCGCCGAGTTGATGGCAGAAATCAAGCAATTGTTGTAACGCCGGACCGCAATGCGCGACGATGTGGGGGCGGTTCGCGAACCGCCCCCACACGAAATGCCTATGCCCAACCCTTGGCCAATGGTATCGCTGGGAGAGTTGATCACGCTCCAGCGCCGCCCAGTAACTATAATCCACGAACAGATCTACCCCGAGATAGGCATTTATTGCTTCGGCCGGGGCATTTTTCACAAACTGCCGCGAAAGGGTTTTGAAGTCGGTGATAAGGACCTGCATCTTATAAAGGAGGGGGACTTCATACTCCAAGTCACGTTCGCTTGGGAAGGAGCCGTAGCGTTAGCGTCGAATGCCGAGGATGGAATGTACGGATCTATACGGTTCCCGACGTTCAGAGTGGACGAGGGGCGATGTTTTCCGCCGTACCTTGTGAACTATTTTCGAACCAAAGGGGGATTGGACCAATTAATAAAAATCTGTCCGGGCTCCGCTGGGCGCAATCGTGTTCTCAGCATTAAGAGAATCCCTGAAGTGATGGTGCCGCTCCCCCCACTCGACGAGCAGCGGCGGATTGTGGCGCGCATCGAGCAATTCGCCGTCAAAATCCAAGAAGCCCACGAGCTCCGCGCCTCGTCATCAGCCACCGTCAGCATTCTGGCCGCTAAAGCAACTGATTCGGCACTCACCGATGGACGTTGGCCCGCCCGACCACTCGCGACACTACTTCGAGAGGATTCCCACAACGGCCTATCCGCCCGGCCCTCGCAGAGCCCGCCTGGACTGCCAATTCTGCGGATAAGCGCAGCCACGAGCCGCGAGGACGGCGTCGTCGACGAATCCGACTTTAGGTTTCTGCAGGTCAATGAGAAGGAAGCCAGGCAGTACACCCTACGCGCCGGTGATCTGCTGGCGTGCCGATTTAACGGGAATCTGCACTACGTAGGGCGATTCGCGCTTTACACGGGGTACTCCGGCGAGAAGCAACTCTAC
>Ga0187891_1002405_pt1 | contig 14241 bp, 15 predicted proteins | sample June2016WEW_21_4_FD_132990 | JGI IMG/M metagenome (GOLD analysis project Ga0187891, IMG submission 132990) | Peatland microbial communities from SPRUCE experiment site at the Marcell Experimental Forest, Minnesota, USA - June2016WEW_21_40 | ecosystem: Environmental > Terrestrial > Soil >... | reverse complement strand
TTGAGACATGTCAACTCTTCCACCTTCTTGATGAGGTTCTCCACCGCAACGATGGTGAGCATAAGCATGCTCGCGTATCCGTCTTCGATGGTGTGTTGGACAACTAACTGGTTGTGGATTTCACCGCCGCCGCAGAGGCCGATTGCAGTTCGTGCGTGACAGAACGTGAGGACGTTGAAGCGATGGCTGGAAAAGAGGTAGTAGAGCATAAATACGGCGGCTTGCGGAATGTACAAAGAAACCGACACGTTGGAGACGGAGATTGTGCAGACAGTGCCGTCCTTGTTGAGTTCGAAGAGCGGAGGAGAGTCGATCTTTCCAGTGGCGATGTATTCCATCGAGGTGGTCCAGAACTTCTTCGTGACCATGAACGCCTTTAATTTGGCAGCACAGTCCGAGAAATAGTGAAGCAGTGGCTCTCCGAACGGGTGCGGGTCTGAACCGAGCAAAAGGAACTCGACGGCCCTGCTGATAAATGTAATCAGGACCTCGTGAACTGTCATCGACCTCTCGTTCAGTTGCGGTGTTTCGGCTAACCTGGCGACCGTCTTCTTGAAGTAATCAGTGACCAAGTGGTTTTTGCTCGGCACGTTTTTGACGTTGTTGCTGTTACTGCGGCTGTCTTCGCTGACATCGTCCAATGTTAAGCGAGAGACGATTTGCTGCGGCTTCTTGCTTTTGGGGCCTGATTTCCCGCCTGAAGCAGGTTGGTCGGGAGACAACGAGGGCACGTACGGCTTGACAGGCTTAGGCTCGCGACGTGCATCGCTTGGCACGACGTTCTTGAGAGTTACGCGTCCCGCAGGAGAAAGCCATTTCTCGTCCTTGTGACGATGTTTATCATGGCCATGACCGTGACCGTGACCGTGGTCGCGATGACTCTTGGATTCATGGTGAAGGTGGCGATGTCCATGCTTGTCACGACCCTTGACAAACACAAGTCTCTTCTTTTCTCTTCGATCAGACCATTCCTTGTCTCGACTGTGACGACTCTCTTGTGAGTAGCCGTCGTCTTCTTCAGCACCTTCGTCCTCTTCAGCACCTTCGCCGTCTTCGTCCATTAAGTCTTCCTCGTCTTCGTAATCGTCTTCATCTTCGTCATCGATGATGTCGTCTTCGTCGTCGTCACTATAAGAGGTTTCAGATTCATCGTCGCTGTAGCTGGACGAACTGGAGCTGGATGTGCTTGGAGAGCGACTTCTCTTGTGATGTCCATGGTGCTTGTGCTTGTGTTTGTGGTGATGGGAGTCGTGATGCTTGTCACGTCTTTCGGTGTGCATCTCTCTGTCATACTTGTCCTGCTTTTTAATGGCAGATGCAATTGGATTTGCCGTTCCATATTGACTAAAATTGCTGCCAATCTTTTTAAAACTTTCGATTCGTTCTTGTTTGTCCATTTATTTTTTTATTTTATTTTTTTTTTCAAACAAAAAAAAATAAAAAATAAAAATATTTATTTTTTTTTTGAAAAAAAAAATAAAAAGATGAGTGACAAAAAGAAATTTACTCCAGATGACGACAAAAAGATTTTGAAGTGGGTGAAGGAAGTAAAGCCGACATTTTCTAATCCAAGTAGAATGGACTGGAAAGGCGCATCGCTTCACATGTTCCATAACACGCGAAAGCCAGATGAATTGTGTGATCGTTACAACAAGTGCTTGAAGTTCAGAGACGTGCCTAGACGCATCGGACGATTCACTAAAACGGAGAAGCTGCTGATCGTCAGAAAGTGGCCAACAGTCACCCTCGTTGGGAGAACCAAGCGCCAGATTTCGAGGTTCTATGTGAATGCGCGTAATAGGGCTATTTTGCAGTTTGGCATTGCAACTGCAGATGTCACTGCCGCCCATTTGTTACAATTGATAAACGGAAAGCAATAAATAAAAAAAAAATATTTTTTTTTTATTTTCAATTCTTTCTTCACTCAGTGTTGCCCATGATCGACGAAGAGTTCGATGTACAGAACTGTGGCTAAGCCTTGCGTCACCGACAAGTCCCAGTGCTCGCCCATGCTGTTCACATACTGGACTGCGCCTTCGACCTTCTCGACAATCTGCTCCTCTGTGTAATCAGACACGACCAAAAAGAAAGTTGTCGCCCGTGGCGTGATGTGGGACACGTTCTTTCCAAATGCCTTGCTTGCAGGCATCGTTTTCTTTGCTTGCGCAGTCTTGCATATGCGAGACAGTATGTCGTAGGCGACGTTGACATGCGTGGTTTGGACGGGTTTGTCATAACCAAAGTGTATCTGCTTTGGCGGGATGAAAACAGCGCACATGTCAATCATCGACGACGGCTCGTCTGCAGCCAACTCGCCCGAAATTGGAGTCGCCAATGATTGGCGAGCAGCTTTCTGGAAGTCGTGATCGAAACGCAGAGAAGTGGAGCCGTGCCCGCCAAATTCCGTCGAACATATATACTGCGAGTAGTCGTAGAATCTGTCCACTTCACTAGGCGACATGGGAAATTGATTGAATCCCTCGAACCCAAACTCGGCCAACTTGTCGCGTATCTTCTTGCGCAGCGCAATGTGCTCGACTGCTGCCTTGGCTTGCCCCTCGACTGCGAACGACAGTTCTTCATCTGCATTCACTACCGTCGAGAATGATGCCACGCCCGTCGTCTCTAGAACGATCGGCAACGCAATGCGCTCGGTTGTTTCGGTGATCGGGATCAGTATCGCGGCGTTATGTGACACTGTCTTTCCCGCTGGAGTGTCGTGTGCGACGCCGTGCGAATTTGCGTTGGCGCGAAAGTTACAGACAGCAGGTACGTATTCCATACACAGGTGTTTGATGAATTCGTTGTATGCGGGCGTCGACGAGCGCTTACTCTCGAGGAGGAAAATGCGGCGCAGCGACACAAGCATCTGATAGATGACGACGGCGCCGTCCTCGCAATCTCCGCTGCCCGTCACGGACACGGGCATCATCTGCTCCAGCTGTGTCTTGTTGATGCGATCGGTGTCGTACGACACCATGGCGAAGTCGACGAACAGCATGTGGACGATCTCTCGCAGACGCCTGACACCCCACGTGCTCGTCTTTGCCAGTTTGAGGTAGTATGACAGCGAGTTGGTGTCCATGTCCAAACGCCGTAATGCCCGCTTGATCATGCTTTCGAAGACGTCGAGTGACAGCAGATTCTTGGGGACGCGCGACATCGCAGCGGCTGGCAAAAACACGTAGGGGTTATTCTGTGCCAGCGCAGTGGCGCCGTTGTTCTCTCTTGCCTCTCTGCGATTCAGTGCCATAATGCTGACAAACAGCCGCTCGTTGTATGCATTGAGCGTCTTTCGCTCTTCCGTCGTAAGCACTTGTGCCACCTTCCACTCTCCTCTACCACCGCTCTGTCGGCCATAAAAATCGACGTCAATCTCGACATCTTTCCCCTCGGCCGTAGCGGGTGCGATGTTGTTCTTCGAGAACGAAGTCTTCACGGGTCCAATGAGTGTGTGGGTCTTGATGTTGCACGATCCAGTCACTTCGAGCAGCATGAACCCCGCCACGCGATGCGGCGCGATGCTGTGTTTGTTTGCACGACGGTCGCCTTGGACGTCGGTGTATATGTGGTACGCCTGTATCCACACATCGTTGACGGCAATGTGTGCTTCGGGCGGAGACACGTACACGCGCATGTCCTCGCCAGCATCTCCGCGTATGCATGCGATATATTCGTCGCCATCGTACATCGTTTCCACTGCAGTCTCTGGACCGCGTTCGCTTGCCACTCGAACCTTCAGCCATGACCTAGATGCAGGATGCCAAACGGCGAGACAGAGATGCGCGCCGCTGTATATGTTAGCATCGAGAAATGGTGGCGGGCGCGCGTCAAACCGCTTCACTAGCAGCGTTGCGTATGTTTGGACTGGCTCTCGTCGTTCGGCGTTTATGTTGGTGTACTGCGTCTGCGCTTCCTCTTCTCTGCAGATTCTGCCACCGCTGATGCGATTCAAAACAGCGTCGGAGAATGCAGCGTCGCTCGCGAAATCGTACAAGGCAACCGTGCTGGGAAATTTGTCTTGGTACGACTGAAGGACAAGGAGCGAGCCGATCACATTCACAAACAATCTGTCTTCCTCCGCGTCTCTAGCCGCACATGATATGTCTTTGATTCTTATCATCCATTCTTGCACGGCGCGCTCGAATGACGCGAACTGCATCATCGTCGCCACCGATTCTTTGGCGTCTTTCGTGCGTCGACATGCATCCTTTCTCACTTCCACTTTTTGTTCAGTTGAAACACGGATGAATCGCGTGTTCGCATGTACTTCTGGAGTCTTCGTCAACAGGGTCTTGAACTCGCCAGTAAATTTACACATCTTTCCGAGGTCGACGACCAACGCATAGAAAGCACACGCTAACTCGAACACCGCGGCAGACCAAGGTTCGTATGTGCCGCACCAATGGGCATCGTCGGGTTCGATCCCCTTGAATACACTTGGTTTCGGACGCCTGTCAGAAAGTATATTCCAATAAAGAACATTTACAAGTGTAATCAACACTTGTTGGGATTTTCTTAGCATTTCCATAACTTTTTTTTCTTGTTTAAAAAAAAATATTTTTTACTCTCGCAAGAATATTACATAAATAAAAAAAGAGTTTTGCCTTTTACCGTAACGTAACACTCAGAAAAAAAGAATTAATTAAATGGCAAGCAAACCAAAGACAAACAAACAAGTCCATGTAAACAACGACGGCGACGACGGCGATTACGACGACACGCAACCCGACCAGTCAGGCGAAACCGATGTTTTCTCGAAAAACGACCTGAGACGACTGTCCACCGTCCATGGAATACCATTGCACATCGAGCAAGCACACAAGATTCTGAATAACTGCGTCCTCGACTACATCTTGCGCAGGCTTGATTCCGCTGTAAAAATCGCAAATAATTCAGGAGACAACACATTGTACGCCGCCCATTTATGAGCGACTGACAACCAGAACAAAAAAATAAACTATTTTTTTTAAAAAAAATTATTTTATTTTTATTTTATTGTGGGTTGTTATAATTGAAGACTGGTCTAAAACTGTCAGCAAGCGACTTCTCGATGTTTGCTTTCATGTCGTCTTTCGTGGAATTTGCTATCGCTCTCAGATGCTGCCGAGTAAAAGGCGCCAACGTCATGTCGTTGTCTTTGTCGTCGAGAAGATTCGCAATTGCGCTCGCGACTTGTGCAGCCTTTGCCGTGTGACCAAACGACAGGCGCATGTGTAATGCACCCGTGAAGGAAAACACGAAATCGTCGTTGGTGCGCATCATGGGGTCGACCCTTTTCATGCCTTCGGCGTAGCACAGCAACATAAACCCGACGCCGAAACTGCCGCGACAGTCTCCGCTCCCGTCAACCGATATCCAGCAAGGAAAGCGCGCAAAGTCGCGGACGGTGCCTGCGATGTTTGCTGGGATGATGCCAGTGGTCGTTTTCGAGGCAAAGCCCCACGTTTCCGTAAAATCATTCACGTTCTCTCTCTTGGCTTCGTCGATTACTTTAATGTTGTATGGTCCGTTTATCATGGCGTCCATATACTTCAACTTCGTGGTGATTGCTGTTGTCTGGCCTTTTCCCGCGAATTCAATGCGCGACTGCATAGAGCCTCTCACGTTGTTCCACTCATTGTTTATACCGTTGAACATCGTCTCGTGGCCAGTCCGCGATTCTTTGGACACTGGCAAGGTGTAGTCAAGTGCAGACTCAAACAGAGAGCGGGCTTCGGTCACATATCCTGGCAGCGATGCTTTCATGTCTTGTGACAGGGGGTTTTGCATATATATATATATGTATATCGAAGTTGATAAAATCGGAGAAAAAAATATACGACTTTTTTATTATTGTTAATATTGCTATTACTATTATTCTCGTCATTGCAATCGATTTATTTGAACAGCGGCAGGGTCCAATGCCGCGTTTATATCTGCCTTTACATCGCCTGATGAAGTCCTGAGAGTGTACTTGTCAACAAACAGCGCACAGTCAACACTGACGGAATCAACAAGGTGATCTGGGTTTGTGTACCCGTACACCACTAATCTCGAATCGACCACATCGTGCACGAAATTCACTGCATTGGCGACTCCCTTTGTGCTGTGAATCAGTCTCGCTCCTTTCGCTCCAAGTATCTTGTAATCCTTTGCACCAACCAATCCTGATGCGATAAATTCGCCTATCGTTTGCGTCTTGTCTGCCATTTTTGAAATGAAATGAAATGGGATAAAATGAAAGTCGCGTTCCAACACATGATAATATCTGTAAAAAAATTTTTTTGTTGTTGCTGTGCATCGTCTGACATCTCTAAGAATTCACGTAGACCGCGTTGAGGAATCGCGTGGCGATTCTGTCTCTTCCGATCAACATGATTGTCTGACCAATGGTGTATCCGTTAAACGACAGTTGCAACAGATTCTCCTTCTCGGTACCGTCCGTAAGAAGACTGGGGTCCAGCGCATATCGCGAAAGGACATTGATCTCGTGCATCATAGTGACCCCGTGTGTGTCGATGAAGCAAGAAAGCAAAAGGAACGCGATAAACGTTGCCGGCATGTGTGTCGCTTGCCTACTGGCAAATAAAGAGAGGAGGCCGTAATCGAACAGATTCACGTCTGGATTCTGGGAAATCTGGTGGAGCGTAAGCGCCATGATCTCGTTTTTCGACACGTTGTTTCGACCGATCAATGCATCGAGCTTGTCAGTGTGGACGTCGAACTTCGCGTCCGCCAGCGCTGGAGCAAGCACTCTCACTATGTGTACCATGAACGGGCTGAGAGTACCGCACACAATCTCGCCGCGAGTCGCCTGCTCGCAAACGGAGAACGGGCTTAGGGGGACGTCGCCGATGTGTATCATTGCGAAATTCTTGAGGTAGTCTGATATCGTCAATCGATCATCAATCTCGCTGAATTGTTCATTGCTAACAAAGGCGTTAAAGTTTTTGAGTGTACGGTCAAGCATCGAAATCTTTGCCGCCACGGTCTCTGCCATGCGTCGGTCGTCGCGCGATGCTAGATTGAGCAGCGTTGCAGCATACAGAAGAATAATCGCATACTTGGAGTTTTCTGCTCGGAAGACTATCACCCGCGGCGAGTCGCGGTGTCGTTGATTCAGCAGATGGACCAAGAACATGTAAGGATTCGATGTGTGCGAAGACAAGACCAAGTCGTCCTTCGTTAGGGAGAGTCGACCACCAGTAGATAACAAATTTGCGAATTCCACCACAGTTGTCGTCATTCGAACCGTAAACAGATTTGCATAAATTACCTATGGCAGACAGATATACATGTATATGCGTGCATCTTTGTTTTTTTTTCCTTGTCTTCTTCGTCTGCGTTCAGGCATTCCCAGTTGCGATTAGAGCCACGCGATTTCTAGCAAAGTTGCAAACATTGTTCCATCGCTCTTCCGTCTGCGTTTCGCATGCATTTCCTGGCATTAGGTAGCTGTGTCTGAGGCCCGACACGTCGGCGTACACCGACAGGCACCCGCTGTCCTCTCCGTGCACAACAAGCGGGAGAGCGGCACCCAATGCATTATCTTTGAACTCTTCATTCGTGACGGACGGCTGCGCAAAAACATCGACGCTGAATCGCACACACGCAGCAGCAGAGTCAGCGACGGCGAACACGCGCGTCTGTTCAGACGTCAGACTGTCGCGAACAATGCGCAGGACGTTGTAGAAATTCTTCAGGTTGTCTGCGTGCGCAGGAAAGCCAATATGAATCGCCTTGACAATGCACGACCTGAGCAACGTGGTCCAACGCGGACCAACCAGCGCGACCGTCAAGTTAGCCGAAGCCCTAAACGTCAACATCAGCAGTCGTTTGGTTGTGATGGCTGGCATTGGCGCGACCACAGTGGCGACCTTCGTGTCGACGTCAGCCGTGCTTCCGAGTTTCTCGGCATACGAAATAAACTCCTTGACATGGGAAACCATGAGCAGTCGTGAATCGCTCGACACCAAGACGGCGTTTTTGACGCCGCATATGCAGCGCCGTAGCACATTCGCGATCAGGCGATATGTTGTTATGCTCAGCGGAAGGAACGGCCATATCTGCGCCATGATGTTGTCCGTCAGCAAGAAGAAGAACGTCCACCAGCGGAGTAACTCTGTCTTGCTCGATTCTCTCACCCACAACAGTGGCTCGACGACGGCAAATATATTCTTGAGTTGCGCGTCGGCGCGCTCCTGTCGCACCGCCGTCTCTTCTCTGAAGCAGGCGTCGTTCTCTGCTATGAACAGCGTCGACGAGACAAATCTGTTTACAATTCTGACGAAATCCATCACCTCTACCGAACTGCCTTGCAGCAATTCGTCAAACCGAGCGCCGTATCTTGCGCGCTCCCTGACGACGTTGTGCTTGAGGGATGTCTGTATGCTTCGCTGCAGCATGTCGCGCACGACAGCGTTCGCCATGTCGGCTGTCAACGGCGAGAGGGAGTGCTCGCGATTGACGATCGCGTCCAGCACGGTGTCGCGGATGACGTTGTTGATAGCTGGTGCCATGCATGCGAGAAACAACTGCGCCATCAATTCGTCGTACATGGCAGTGACTGCATAACGTGCCGCGGGAGTCCTGTCCTTAAACACCTGCTTCACGTCCTGTGCGCGCAGCATCAGATACACGAACGTTTCGGCAAATGTGTTGTCTACTGGCGGCGGATGCAAATCTCTTTCGTTGTTTCTGAGTTGTGTGATGTATTCAACGGGGATATTGTGTATGGGTGCGGGTGCAGGCACGGGCGGTAGCGCCACATGCACAACAGGTGGGGCGTAGTTACCAAACAGCGTAAAGTCGACAGTCGCTTGGCCAAGATATGGCGTCAAGAACAATATACTTTGTCTTGGGTCGATATTTCGTGCCATTTTTTTATTTTTTTTTAAAAAAAAATAATAAAGGGTCGAAGTTTTACTTGCTATTATTATTTTTTTTCTTGTTTTAACAAGAAAAAAAAAAGAAAAGAAAATGGCAACCAAGTTGAGACTTGGCGTCATGACGCAAAGCGAAGACCCAGCCAACACAAAGGCTATGCTCCAGCATCTGAGTAACACCATCGATTTGGTCAGCCCAGGCGGGATAGCCACCCCGTTGCAATATATGGGAAGTGGACTGTTCAAAGCAAAGATAACAGGCATGGTTTTGAGCGACAACGTCGTTTTTCTGTACAATCTGGTGTACAAGGACGCCACAATCACGAGCGAATCGGACGGATGCGTCTTCTCGTGCGACATAGAGAAGATGAAGCAGTACATCATGGTGGCGCAGGAAGCCGTCTACACCCAATACCTGAGCAACAGCGGCGCAGCGTCTCGCGTATCTACCAAGCCTAAACCGCGTCACACGCGGTCTTCGTTCCGCACTTATATCGCGATCGCGATGTTTCTAATACTCGTGACTGTGCTGATCGGGGACAAGGTTGACGCGGGCATCATCAAAAGATGGATACAACAATAAAAAAAATTATTTCGATTATGCCAGTGTGTGTTTTCATATATATATATACATATATTGCTAGTCACATGACGATGATGACGATGACGACCGACGAATGCACCGCCGACATTGAACGATACGCGATCATATGCATCAACAACTACCGAGTCCGCACGATGTTCGCGCTGTTGATGGCGATACTGTTGTTAGTGATGCTTGCGATAGAGTTACTGTCGTTGTTCTATTCTGGCACGTCTCTCACAACCCATAGATTGCGACTGAAAGAACATTGATGTTCTCTTTTTTTTGTCGGCTGCGTTTATAATGCCAAAAAAGAAAAAACCAAATTGTTTAAAAGAAAATGGCACAAATGCCAGAAACTACAATCTCTGGCATCCAAGAGGAGTTCAAAAAGAAGTTGAAGCATCAGGGCGACGTGTTGTTTTCGACGTCGTTGGTGTCGTCGGTGCTGAAGGAGCTGAAACCCGACAACAAACTGAACGCCGACGTCGAGGTGACGAGCAGTTCGAACACTTTCAAGTTGACGCTGACGTTCCTCACGTCCATCCCGATTCTCGAAGTCGTCAAGAACATCGACAACCCAAAGGTGGCGAGCGTGATTGTGTCGAACAACGGGACGCCTGGCCGAAAATTGCTGCAGATGACGGTGAACATATTCAGCGCCGATTCCTCCCAGACCATAACAAATAGGCCAGCGGTGATCATCAAGGACATTCTCTTCGACGAAAGCATCGTGCGGGAGGGCCTCGTGTTGCCGCTCGCTGACAAGGAGAACATGCTCAAAGCGATGAAGGCAATCACCGCCAGCGCGCAGGGCGACAGCGAGATCGTGTGGTATACATCCATCGCCAGTCGCGCGATATTGCTCGACGCTGTGCCCGTCAAGCCGTACGACGCGTTCATGTTCTTGTATCTGAAGAACACCCTGCCGGAGATCGAGTCGATTACTCTCTTCCAGGAGAACGCCAAGGCCGACCAGAAGCAGGACCACATCGAGATCGTCATGAAGTTGGCGCCGCCAAGCAAGTCGCAATCCGTCGAGCACAAGCGCGGAGACGAGCCCAACGACAAGAAGAGTCTGTTACGCCACGCGATACTGACTAAAGTCAACGAAAGCGCCAATCTCATCACCAAGAAGAAGCGCCATGCAAACCAACGCCCGCAACGAAGCTGGTTCAGCACCTTGTTCCAACTTGCGCCTGACGACGATGATGCCGACGACGGCGACGACTCGTCATGAGCCAATAGTGACAAAAAAAAGGCAACAAACAACACAAAATAAAGCGAGGAAAGGGGGAAGTTTTTTTTATTGTTAGTTTAGTTTTTTAATGTTTATTTCATGCACAATTTAGTTGTCGGGATTGGAAGCAGGCACGTAAGCAGGTATTGGCGCTGTGTCTCCAGACGCCATGCGCAAAACTGCATCCGCAGATGTTATGTGGCGCCCGTTTACAAGCTTGACGTCCGTGGCGATGGAGCGGAAGGTGTCGGCGGCCTGTAAGATTGCCAAGGCGTGCTTCTGAACGCCAGACGCTAACAGAAAGACGAAAGTGGGATCGACGAGACGTTTGTCGCCTCGTTCGCGCATCAGTGTTCCGACGCATTTGGCCACGCTCTCTACATTGACCAACGCCAAGTTTTCGTAGCAGAATGGTGACGGACCAGCAGCAGCGGCAGCCGATGCTGCGCGAGTCGTGGCGGCAGCAGATGGTTTGCTTGACGTGCCTTCTCCTGCGGCAGTCAACATTTTTCGCTTGTTAGACAGAACCTTTTTTCGTGGGGGCTTTTGTGGCTTTGCAACCACCGCCAACGCCTTACTGTTCGCAGCTGCTTCTGCCGTCTTTTTGGGTCGACCTACGGCGCGTTTGGCTTGAGATTGCGCTTGGGAGTCTTGTTTCGACGCCGCGTTACCTGTATTTATACCTTGTGTCTGAGGGACTATCACATCACTGGCGTCGTTATTGTTGTTGTTGCTATTATTGTTGTTGTTATTATTCGTGTTAATGTTTCCAGTCACGGCGTCGACGAAAACTGCGTCACCGTCGTTTTCTTCGTTTTCTTCTGAAGACATCGTTTATTTTTTTTATATAAGAAAAAAATAACACGAAAAAAAATTATAAATTTTTTTTTCGAGCAACGAAAAAAAAATAATATTTTTTTTCATTTTTTATTTTTATCAACAAAAAAGCAAAACAGAAAAATAAATAAATAAAAAATGAATCCAGACATCGATGAACCCGCAGCTGTCGTAGCACCAGTTGTGAACGAACAAGAACAAGTCACTGACTCAGAACAAAGAGAGTTTGACATCCACGAAGACCCTCTCAACCCACCAAAGGGTCACAGGTTTCTCGACTACACAAAATACGGAAAGGCGGACGCCACCAAGACCCGAAAGGTCCCAACCGTCAAGCGGGCAAAGGAGCCCAGAAAACCTGGCGAGAGTCTCTCTGGCGGCGCAGGCACGGGAAAAAGCATCTCTGATAAATTATCAATGGCGCCAACACAAGCCGCAGAGGGAGGTTCCAAGGAATTCAACATGGCCTTCCTCACTCCAATCATGCAAGTGCAATATTCTGACATGTGGGGAATCGGCGTCATCATCACTGGAAAGAACGGCAGGAAGTCAGAGCCCAACTTGTCCATGCAGCTCACCACAAAGCCCAACTTACTCAACGAGGAGTACAAGGCAATGTTCGAGTCTCTTCCCGACGTAGCAGCGCATTACAAAAACATGAAGCAGAACTTGTACGATTTCATCTTGCAGACTGCCAGCTACATCTTCGAAAACGACGACGTCATGGTCACCGAGAAAAACGAAGCGATCCTTGCGATGCAGACCCAGTTCAAAGACATGAAGGCAACCGAAGAACAAATGTTAAACTCCGTCTTGCAGAACATTGCGTCGAAGATAACCACGCCTTTCCCGATGACAGGCGACTTCTACCTCAAGTTAACATCAGCCTCGTTCTTCCCCGTCAAGGAAGGAAAGAAGGCAGAGATCAGGCCAGAAATCTTGGCGATGGAAAAGGACCCAAGGTTCTGCCACAATCCCGAGATCATGAAGCAGATTTCGATCATCAAGGATTACTCCAAACCAAAGCCCAATCCCGACCCTCAAGCAACCAACAAGATGTTGCCTGCAAAGAACTTGCATCAAGTGAGTTACAGCTTCACCGAATTCGTGCCTGAGGAGATTCAAGCCCTCGCCCGCAACAATCCGTTCTTCAACCCGTGCCCTCCAGGCTCGCTCGTCTCCGTCAACTTCTCGTACCTCTTCACATTCTACCAAGACAAGTTCTACGTCAAGCTCTGTCCAAACAACATCAACATCTACTACTACAACACCATCAGCATGTTCAGCGGAAACTACGAGCAACGCCCGCAACCAGGGTTCAAGCCAATGAAGCAAGCCATCCCTGCCCAGATCGCAAATGCACCGATGTCTGACGCCGACGTTCCCCAGACCGCTCCTCTTCCCGAAGCGCCAAACAAGTGGCGTCGCCAAGAAGGCAGCACTGACGTGCACAATGCAGTCGATCCCACTGCTATCGCAATCAGCTCTGCTCAAGCCCCATCCAATGACAACACCAACAACAACAATAACCAAGCAGCCGCAAAGGATGACTTCGATGGATTCGACGACGCCGCTCTCAATGGATTACTCTAAGGAAAGAAAAGACAACAACAACAACAAGTAAAAAAAAAATAATAATTCAACAAAAATCAATAAACGTGAAAGAAAGAGAAAAAAAAAGGCTAATTGCTTATTTAATGCTTTCATCAACCAACCGACGACGCAAACTTGTATACACTGACACTGCGACGTTGCGAGACATTGACGCCAACACAAATAACATTAAGTCCATTAAACGCCTTTTGATTTACGTAATTGTAACACAGATGTTGCTAGTTGCAGTACTCGCGTCTTTGGTTTTCTACATCACCGCGGACGTGCGAGCCAACCACGATGCCGAGGTGTACTTGGTGGCGATACTTCGCCAAGCCGAGATGCACGGCACCGTGGCACGAAAGATGCACAACAGGCCGTTCCCCCTCACTGAGCCTGAGATCAAGTTCGTCGCCGACGACATCACAACTGGGCTTGTGCCGTCACCATATCCTGGCACGTTACAACAGTTGCGTCAAGCCACCGTCGACTGGATGAATACGTATCACATGCCGTGTGCGGCGCCAGGCGGATTCACCGCCCCGATATCATTGGCTGTCTTTCCCAACAGCGACGTTATGCTGAACATTCGCCTGTTCGTCAACGAATCGCTCTCAGCGCATCCCCAGCGAAGCGCCATCGAGGAGAAGTCGCCAACCCAACAGACGAAGCGAGTCGTTTCGCGTTACGAGGAGATTTACTTGTCGCACGTCAACATCACTGGAGCGGTGCAAGACGACATCAGATATGCTGGCGAAATGGCTTACTGCTTGCAAATGTTCTTCCATGTCTGGGACGATAACGATAATGCACCTTTCACACATGAATCATTGCAAGAATTGTGAGTATTAATTTGATTTGATTAAAAAAAATAATTTGTTTATTATTTTTCACGACTTAGTAATTTTTTTTTCAAAAAAAAAATAAAAAAACCCAATCAAAATGAAAATTTCCAAATTTAGAAATTGATGACGTCATTTTCCAAGAATTTGAAAAAATTTTTTTTGAAAAAAAAAATTTTTAGGCAAAAAAAGTTCTGGAAAATACTTTAAATTTTCTAGTCGTATTCAAAAACCAACCCCCCAAGTAGAGGTCAGACGGGTACTTTCTGGCATCCGCTG